>JAESGS010000091.1_pt1 | contig 159958 bp, 149 predicted proteins | sample 9269761 | NCBI WGS metagenome assembly JAESGS01 (sample SAMN15741799, study PRJNA653493) | algae metagenome | isolation source: Cyanosarcina radialis HA8281-LM2 and co-occurring heterotrophs from damp... | place: USA: Makauwahi cave, Hawaii | collected 2011-01-06 | reverse complement strand
AAACAGCCGTAGTGGGAAGATTAAGGTATCGCATACCCATAGTACCGCGATGGAAGTTCTCAGATCTCGTGCGTTGATTTGAGAAGCCTACACTGTATGCGATAGCATCAGTGTAGGAGGTTCACTTCAAGAAAAAGTTAGACAAAACAAGTTCAAAAGCGAATTGATGCCTCTAGAATTGCAAGTCTTGGTCTTACAGGTGCATCAATAGGCGCAGTCTTCGTACCTGTTGGTGCTGCTGTTGGTGGTATCGGTGCCGCAATTGGTTTAATTGCTTGGTTGTGGGATTAAACAGTTGATTCACCCCAGATTGCCTTTATCAAAGCGCCGACAGTTATGCTAACTAGAGCTACTCCTATTAGCCATACGGCTGTGTTTAGCTTTCTTCCCTTATCAAAACCGAGTTGTTCGTATTCTTTTTCAGCTTCAATCCACGCACTAATTATGTAGTCTGAAATGTCGCTACTGTCAGCAAAATACCACTCGTCTCGCATAAGGGTTTTGGGAGAAATGACACTTCCTCGTAATTTCGTCGTGAGTCCAAGACATTAGTAATAAGGCCGAAGCCCCTAGCGAAATATAAGCTAAGATCTGTAGAAAGGTACAAGAGTAACAGGTCAAACCGTAAACGGTTACTTTACCGGATAGGTCGCCAACAAATCGAACAAGCACGCCTGTAAATGCCAGAAAAGCACTAAGTTTTGTATCCAATCTGTTGAGGCTTTCACTTTGGCTTTTAAGTAGTGATTCAGTATATTTATAAATCAGTTCAGTATTTGCCACTTCGACCGAACAATCGCTATCCTTATCGTAGCTATCTAATTCTTCACTCATGTCTACTAATAATGTGTCTAGCGATCGATCTAGTTCCAAGAGCCAACCCTCATCATCCCAGACTAGTTCGCAGTCTGGCAAGGCAAAGGAAAGTTCGAGTAGGATAAAATACGTAGATCCCTCTGATACTACATTTGCCCGATTTGATGGCGACCCACCAAAAAGCACCTAACCCTGCGCTGCACCGGAACGGAGCGTTACGCTATTGTTGCGATCGAATGTGTAACGCTCGCTGACGATCTCCTATCGGCCAGGTTCAAATGCCGATCGCTTCAGTCGCTAGGCTCGACAAACGGTTTCCCACTGGGGCTTGAGGTTAGGCTGCGATCGCCAATAGTCTTTTACCCAGTTGCAGGCATAGCTCAGTTCGTCTAATGGCAAAATCTGTTCTAAATCCCACAACAACATGGCCCGATCGTCACCTGCCGAAACCAAAGTCTTGCCATCTTGGGTAAATGCTACTCCCCTGACCGTAGCATGGTGACGTTTGAGAGTTTTGACAAAAACACCATCGCTTTGCCACAGATCGATCGCCCCATCGCTCTTTCCAGCAGCAAGATACTTTCCGTCTGGACTAAAGCTGACTCGCAAAATCCCGGCTTTCCTTCTGGGATCTCCCTGAAGGGTTTGAATTAAAGTGCCATCTGCTTGCCAGAGTTTTATCGTGCTGTCGTCGCCAGCAGAGGCAAATCGATCGGCTTTTGGATTAAAGGCAATACTGCGAATCGGAGCTTGATGAGCCGCGATCGCTTTGACTAATTTGCCGTCTAGATGCCAAATCTTGATAGTTTTATCGATCGATCCCGACACGATTAACTGACTATCCGGGCCGAAGGCGACTGTCTCGATCTGTGCTTGTCCTGCTAGCACTTGGGGTTTTTGTGGCTCGACGATCGAACCAGTTGGCGATCGCTGCCAGAGTTGAATCAGATTGTCAGACGATACCACGGCTAACCACCGGCCGTCTGGGCTGAAGGCAACACGATCCATATTGGGTAGTTTGCCAGCCCTCACCCCATTCGGCAAGACTTCGGCGTGAGCGCTCAGTCGAACGCTCACGGCAGCGCCCTTCCCCTCTCTTACCCCCCTTTTTAAGGGGGGCAGGGGGGATCGAGGGCTAGATGCAAGATTTTTAAAACCAGGTTTGGTCTTACTTCTCTCTTCAGGTGGGGGAGGAGTTAAGGCTACTCGATCGCTTTCATTTACCCGGCCTTTAAACGGCAAGACTTGCAAGCGCGTACCATCGGCCTGCCACAAGATCGCCGTCCCATCGCGAGAAGCAGTAGCAAAAAACCGCCCGTCGGCACTGAAAGCCACATCGTGAATCGGACTTTGATGGCCGAGGAAAGTTTTATCTGGAGCAGGATTAAAGCGTCGATCGGAATTTTTTTTCCAGATGTTAATTATGCCCCTGCGACTGACTGAAACCAGGCGTTCGCCCTGGGAATTAGTTGCTACTTGCATCACTCCCCCAGTTTCGGCGGTTAACGAGGTAATGAGGGGATGGTAAAGTTTCCAAAGGCGAATCGTACCGTCTTCTGCTGCCGAAGCTAGCAGATCTCTTTTGGGACTAAACACCACTCCTGAAATCGAGCCTTGGTGTCCGAGTAGGGTGGCAAACAAGGATTCACCGTAACTGACAACATTGCCAGGATTTCTAGAAGAGCGAACGAGTCTTTGCCGATCCGCCAGCAGCAGTCGAATTTGAGCATCTTGTCCGCCAGTAGCCACAATTTTTCCATCTGGACTAAATCCGACTGCCCAGATGCCAGCATTGGGGAAAGCAAACCTTTGGAGTTCTCGGCCGTCAAGTCCCAATAAAACCGCCAAGTGCATCCCAACGCTGACGATTTTCCGCCCATCTGGACTAAAAGCGAGTTTGTGTGACGACATGGTGACAATTCGTGGCAAAACTTTGACTGGGGTGCCATCTCTGCGCCACAGGTGGATCGGTTGTCCAATCGCAGCCGTAGCTATCAACTGACTATCTGGACTAAAAGCCACCGTAATAGCTTTTTGAGGCAAGGTTTTGAGTAAAGTGCCATCGCTGTCCCAAAGGTTGACAGTTTGATCTTCAGTCGTCGAGGCGATCGATCGACCGTCGGGGCTAAATTTAGCTTCGAGAATTTCCGCGCCATCGCCAGCAAAAGTCTTGAGTAACTTGCCATCCACACTCCACAGTTTAATGGTGCGATCGGCTGAGGCAGAAATTAAGCGTTTACCGTCAGGGCTGAAACTGACGGCATTGACAGTAGTTTGATGGGCAAGAGGTTGACAGCGATCGCTACAATTGTCAATTCGCAATTCGGAATTCGCAATATCGATCGGATTGACTGTTTGAGGATCGGAAAGTTCTCTTTCTAACGTGCCGTCAATCCGCCAAATCTTTACCCGGCCGTCTACCGAAGCTGAGGCGATTAGTTTGCCATCCGGGCTAACGTCTATGCCCTTAACGGTCGTACCTACGTCGAAGCGGTTTAATTCTTCGATGCCATAAATCGTCCGTTGCAGTGCCTCTCGCACGTCTCGATCGAGTTGAGGATCTACTTGATGCAATGCCTGGATTTTCGTCTTGGCCCTAATCGCCGCGATCGCAGCTTCTAACTGGCGATTCGAGTCAAAGTTGCCCTCGGCAGAGGATACCAAGGCTTCGATTTCGCTGATTTTGGCTTGTCGTTCTCTGCTTCTAGCTTGACGATACTGTCCGAAGGCGGTCAGCCCCAACCCTACCGCTACCACCAAAGCCGTAGCGATCGCTCCCAACAACAATCGCTGGAGGTTGGCGGTTTTATGTTCTTGAACTAGGCGCTTTTGTTCCTCTAGCAGTCGGGCTTCAACTTCTTTGGCTCGTTCGGCTTCTAAAGCTTGTTGTACCTGCTGGCGATCGCTCTCTACCGAAGCAGCTAAAAACTGATAGTCCAGATCGCTCAACCGCTTGCCTTGCGACCACTTTTGAGCGTCTAACAACGCCTGTCCGCGCAACAGCCGCGATTCATCTTGTCGTTGCGAGAGCGCCCACGCATCCAAAGCTTGAGAGTAAGGACGCATCACGCTGAGTTGTTGTTCTACCCATTGGCGATCGAATACCTCAGCATAAACCCGATTTTTCACGCGCAAATAGCCGTTTTCTTTTACCACCAACCCAGATAGCAACAGTTCCACCTGTTCGCGACTGTCATCGGCAGGAACTAGCGTTGAGTGTTGAGTGTTGAGTGTTGAGTGTTGAGTTGACGATTCTCTCCCCATCTCCCCATCTCCCCATCCCCCCCTCTCCCCCTCCCCTTGCAACACCTGCTGATAAATCCCCAACAACCGTCCGGCGGCTTCTGGATTGCTCAGAAGGCGGTTGCGAATGGTTTTTAAGTGTTCGGGTTCGTCTTGGGTTTCCCAGTTTTGGACGATCTTGGTTCTCACTAGGTTCTCCACCCAATAGGCTTCGTTACCAGGAGGAATGGTGAGCGTCCCATTGATGGCATCCTGACTGGCCCCAATCGCTAGCTGGCACAACTTTTGAGTTAAAAATGGTTGCCCGTTCGTCCAACTGAGGATTTCTTTGAGGACGGTTTCGGCGTTGCCTTCTTGGACTACCAATCCGTGCGTCAGGGGTTCGGCTTCTGCTAGAGAGAAACCATTGAGAGCGATCGCGGTTCCGAGATTGAAGGGGGTGCGCTGGCGATCGCGAATCAGATCGGCAGGAGTCGCCACCCCAAAAATGACAAAGTTGAGGTGCTGATAATTAGGGTCGATCGCCCGCTGGTTATAGCAAAAGCGAATCAGGGCAAAGAAATCATCGACTGAAAATGGCAGGCTTAAAATACTGTCAATTTCGTCGATAAAAATCACGATCTTTTCATTCGGCAGTTCTTTGAGTAATACGTCACCAATAAATCGGCTCAATCGTTGCAGCAGCGAGATATCATCTTCATCGTTCCACCAGGTTTTGAAATCAAATTTGCGTAGGGATTTAAAGCCCCGCCACAGGTCTTTAACGATGCCTTTATACCACTGAAGCGGCGTAATATTTTCGCTGCCGATATTGGTCATATCGACTACGGTGCAACTGTAGCCTTCTCGCTGGAGGCGATGCCGAGTGTGGACGAGGAGAGATGACTTTCCCATCTGGCGAGAGTTGAGGACATAGCAAAACTCGCCCCGCTTCAGCGCCTCATACAAGTTGGTATCTGACTGTCTGGCGACGTAGCTAGGAGCGTCGTTAGTCAGGCTCCCGCCCACCTGGTAATACATAGCTCTCTCGGTTTCTAATGCCTGCATTGATGTTACCCGAATCTCCGTACTGGTAAACCTAACCCTCTTCTCAAATTTGCAAAGAAAGACGAGGGAGGAGTTGATTTTATAGTTCGTACAACCTCCGCAACCTAATTAGACGTTAACCCCCTTCGATTAGATGTTATATGGGGTTAATACCCAGTAATAGACCGCAGCGATCGAGGAAGAGTTAAGTGCAGGGTTCGTACAACCTCCGCAGACTGATTAGATGCTAAACCAATTTAATTAGACGTTGTACACCTATAATGATTAGTTAAACCTGCTTTATACTCAGATAATGCTATGATTTTAGATATTAGTTGCCATAGCCATACCCATGGAGCGAAACTTTACGCCATCTAGCCCCGAACAGCTTCAACGTTATCTCAAAGCCGCTCAAGTATTTACTCCTAGTGCTCCTATCGATAGTCAGGAATTATTTGCTGGTAGGCTGGAACAAATTAGCCAGGTTATCAATGCCGTAGCTCAAAAAGGTCAGCACGTTATTTTATATGGCGAAAGAGGGGTTGGAAAAACTTCTCTTGCTAATGTTATTTCTCAGATTATGCAGAGTTTTTCAGAACAAGAAGTTCGTTCTGCTATTGTCAACTGCGACGGCATAGATGATTTTACATCCCTATGGCAAAAAATATTTCGAGAGTTCGACTCTTTGCGAGAGTACGCCAATGCTCCTCCTGAAGAAATTAATCCCGAATCTATTAGATATATTCTGCAAAGAAACCTTGGTAAAACTATTATCGTAATTGACGAACTAGATAGAATCGGTGGGAGTCCTGTGACTACTGAATTATTAGCTGATACTATTAAGACTCTATCAGACCATTTGGTGGATACTACTCTTATTCTTGTTGGTGTTGCTGACTCTGTAAACGAGTTAATTGCCGAACATCGCTCGATTGAAAGGTCGTTAGTTCAAGTTCAAATGCCTAGAATGTCTGCGATCGAATCATACGAGCTTCTGGATAAGCGACTTAATTTGGTCAAAATGACTATAGAAGATTTAGTAAGAGAATACATAGCTTTTCTATCGCAAGGTTTACCAAGCTATACTCACTTACTGGCGTTGTATGCTTCCCAAAGAGCAATTATTAGAAACTCAGATAGTATTGAAATATCAGATTTGAATATTGCCATTCAAATGGCAGTTGAGAAAGCCTACCAAAGTATTATTACTGCTTACCATCAAGCTACATCCAGTTCTAGGGAGACTATTTACGCTCAAGTTTTACTAGCCTGTGCTTTAGCAAGAAAAGATAATTTGGGTTTTTTTGCTCCTCCAGACGTGGTAAGACCAATGTATTTGATTATGAAAAAAAAATATCGCACTACAGGTTTTGCGCGTCACCTTAATGATTTTTGTGAAGAAAAGAGAGGTTCGGTTTTATGTAAAAGAGGTAGCGAGAGAAATTATAGGTTTCGATTTATTAATCCCATGATGCAACCCTATGTAATTATGCACGGCTTAGCTCGCGGCCTGATTAGTCAAGAAGATCTTAATAATTTTTCCTGAACCTTCTAGATTATTGGTGTGAGATAGATGCTCCACAAGCCTATTGCTGGTTTGAGATCTTTCTGTCCATCCTCAATGTCTGGCTGTTGCGACTGAGAAATATAATGGCTATACATCCACCAACATAGGCTTAAGCTTATGTAGACTATGCCCCCAGACAACGCTAGCAATCCGACTCAAGAGTTTTTAGAGTTTCCTGGCGCACCGTTAAGCTTGGATTCTCGCTTTTACATTCAGCGCCCCCCACTAGAAGAACTGGTTTGCCGAGAAGTGGAGAAGCCGGGGAGCGTGATTCGGATTCAAGCACCGCGTCGCATGGGTAAAAGTTCGTTGCTCAATCGCCTAGTCGCCCATGCCAAAGCTAAGGGATACCGAGTCGTCAATCTAGACTTTCAGCAAGCAGATGAAAATATTTTTAGCAACTTAGACAAGTTTTTGCGTTGGTTCAGTACCAACATCAGTCGGAAGTTGCGCCTGTCGCCGAAGCTAGACGATTTTTGGGATGAAGACACTGGCAGCAAGGTGAGTTGCACTTTCTATTTTGAAGATTACCTGCTCGAAGAGGTAGATAGTCCGATCTTGTTGACGCTCAATGAAGTCAACATCGTGTTCGAGCATCCCGATATTGCTAAAGATTTTCTGCCAATGCTGCGGTTTTGGCACGAACAAGCCAAACAAGTCGAAGCTTTTGAAAAATTGCGACTGGCGATCGTCCATTCTACAGAAGTTTACGTACCGTTAAAAATTCATCAATCGCCGTTTAACGTGGGTTTGCCGATCAAACTTTCAGACTTCAATCTCAACCAAACTCAGGACTTAGCTGTGTCTTACGGTTTAGATTGGGCTGCTGGCGAATCGGGATCTGAGAAACTAGCGCCCTTACTAGCCATGGTGGGGGGCAATCCCTATCGATTGAGCGTGGCGTTCTATTACCTCCAGCGGGGAGAACTAACTTTAGAGCAGTTGTTGCAATCGGCCCCAACCTCTGCTGGAATCTACGGTTCTCATCTCCAAGATTTATGGGAGATATTGCAGCAGGAACCAGCCCTGAAAGCTGCTTGGTTGCAAGCGATCGCAACTGAAGACAGCACCGACATCGATCCGATCGCGGCTTACAAACTCAACAGTTTGGGATTGGTAGAGTTGAATGGCAGCAGCGTTACGCCCAGTTGCCAACTCTATCGGCTCTATTTTCGCTCGCAGTTGTTTGAAAAAACTACCAGCGGTCGGCAAAGCGTGGATACAGAGAATCAAACTCTTACGCCTGTGGCGACTGCATCTCCATCGTCAATATTGGGAAGTCGCTATCGGCCGATTTCCCAGCTTGGCAGCGGTGGTTTTGGATACACTTATCTAGCTGAGGACACCCACCGTCCCGGCAATCCACAATGCGTCGTCAAGAAATTAGCTAGATGGTTTAGTCCAGAAGAGCTAAATCACGCTAGACGGCTGTTTGCGACCGAAGCTCAAACATTAGAACAGTTGGGCGCTCACGATCGCATTCCCCGCTTGCTGGCATATTTCGAGCAAGACGAAGATTTTTATTTAGTTCAAGAATTCATCGAAGGGCCGCTGCTGACTGAGGAACTAGCCGATTGCCAGTATTCTCCTTGGGAAACAGACGAAATCGTTGACTTCCTCGAAGATCTCCTCCCGATACTAGAGTTCGTCCACCAGCATCAAACGATCCACCGAGACATCAAGCCCGAAAATCTGATCCGGCGACAGGTCGATCGCAAGTTAGTTTTGATCGACTTTGGAGTGGCCAAAAACACCACGGCAATGAGGGGCGATCGCGATCGCCGCACTTTAGCGGTGGGCACTTGCGGGTATGCACCCCCAGAGCAAATTCAGGGTCGCCCTGAGTTTAACAGCGACTTGTACGCCGTAGGGACGATCGCGATCGAGGGTGCGATCGGCTCTCACCCGGATAGGCTATCTCAATCTCCCAGCCAGGAGGTTAATTGGCGCGAATTCGCTCCTCATATCGATTCGCAGCTAGCCACAATTCTCGATCGAATGGTACGACCGGACTACCAACAACGCTATCAAACAGCCCAGGAAGTGCTAGCAGATTTGCAGGCGATCGATTGGTAGTCGATCGGTCGATCGCGACTAATGTGAGATTTACAAACATGGTTTCGTTTCCCCATGCCCGTTCGGCTGAGCTTGGCGAAGCCCATGCCCTTATATTTATTTTTGAATTAAGTTGACAATTTCAGCAATCAATATATCTGGCTCTACGGGTTTGGTCAGGTGGAGTTGAAATCCTGCCTGGAGAGATTGCCGTTCTGGGGCGATCCCAGCATAGGCGCTCAGGGCGATCGCCAGCATCGGTCGATCGGGATAAAGCCTTTTAATTGCTTGCAACAATTGAATACCATCCATTTCTGGCATAGCGATATCGGTCAGCAGAACGTCGGGGTTAGACTGCTCTAGCATCTGTAAGGCAACTGAGGCATTAGGGGCACTTTGAACCTCTGCGCCTGCGTCTTCGAGAAGGATTTGCACGATCTCTAGGGAATCTGGGTCGTCATCGACGGCGAGGATGCGAATTCCAGTCAAAGTACCTCGTTCGGAAGCGATTGCCACTCGTGCGTTACTGGCATCTGGTTCGGGTGCGAGTAGGGGCAACCTAACAGTAAATGTCGCTCCCAGTCCGATTCCGGGACTATCGACCGCGATCGTCCCGTGGTGCAATTCGATGAGATTTTTGGCGATCGCCAGTCCCAAACCCAATCCCTCTCTAGTTCCGGAACTTTTCTGCTCCTGCTGAAATCGATCGAATATGCGGGGTAAAAATTCCGGGCTGATGCCTTTGCCCGTATCGCTCACGATAATTTGAGCGCAAGCGGTTCTAAAAAGTGTTAAGTGTGGAGTGTGGAGTGTTGAGTTAAGAAATTCTCTCCCTCTCTCCCTCTCTTCCCCCTCTGTATCTACGCATTCGAGCCGAATTTCAACTCTTCCCCCGGCTGGGGTGAATTTAATCGCATTGGTAAGCAAATTCATTACTATTTGCTGCAAGCGATCGACATCCCCCAAAACTTCGGGAATTTCAACCATTAAAGCCTCTAGTTGTATGTGTTTGGCATCTGCTAGCGATCGCACCAAATTTAGTGCCGATTGCGTTACCGCCGTCAATTTGACAGGTGCTAGCGTCAGCCTCAGCGTGCCGTTGGCTATGCGGGAAATGTCGAGCAGATCTTCAATCGATCGAAGTTGAGTTTGAGTGGCCCGATCGATCGCCTCTACGGCCCGATCCACGATGGCTCGATCGAGTCTCTGTTGGCGCAACAGTTGCGCCCACCCAACTACAGCATTGAGAGGCGATCGCAATTCGTGGGCGATAACAGCGACGAACTCATCTTTGCTGCGGTTGGCAGCTTCGGCAGCGGCGCGAGCAGATCGAGCCTCTGCCAGCAGTTGGGCACGCTCGGTAATATCGATCGTACTCCCCACGATCCGCACACCCCGACCGGATTCATCTCGAACGATCGAGCCTCGATCTTGGACCCAGAGGTAATGCCCGTCTTGATGGCGAACCTGATACTCCAAAGAAAAAGTGTTTGCCGTTCCCTGGATTGCTGCTCTTTTCGCGACGGCAATTTCCTCTCTTTGGCTGGGATGAATTCTTTCGTACCACCAATCGGCTGGGGGTTGGGCTTCAGTAGGCGAGTATCCCAGCAGGTTAGTCAATCCCAGCGATCGCTCGACGGTATTTCGTTCTAAGTTGTAGTCGTAAATCAAACACTTAACCGCCGCCGCTGCCAGTTCAAAGCGATCGTTGCTTTGCTGAAGTGCCAGTTCTGCGGCTTTTCGATCGGTAATGTCGAGTGCCATCCCCATCAGGCGAACGGCTTGACCTGTTTGGTCATAAAAAGCCTGCCCTCTATCTACCAGCCAATGAATGCTGCCATTGTCCCAAACGACGCGAAACTCGATCGCATAAGTTCCCATTGCAATCGCCTCAGCAATCGCGCGATCGAGTAGGGCGCGATCTTCAGGGTAAATTCGCTGTTGTAATATTTCATAGTTGCATTGCTGCCAATCGACGGGTAAGCCCAAAAGCTGTTTCGCTTCAGATGACCATATGCACTCGCAAGTCATTAGGTTCAAATCCCAAAAGCCGATTTGAGCCGATCGCATGGCTAGCTGTAATTGGGCTTGGTAAGTTTGTAATTCAGCTTCAGATCGTTTACGATCGCATTCGTATCGAATGCGATCGCTAATATCTCTTCCTACTGACTGAAATTCCATCAACTGCCCATCGTCATCAAAAATAGCGCGATCCGTCCACTCCTGCCAGCCAATCTCGCCATTGGGCTTGATAACTCGATGTTCGTGGGTTATGGGCGCAGTTTCAGGGGTAGCTGCCCTCAGTTTGGCAATTTGCCGTTCGACGGCGGCGCGATCGCTTTCTGGAATGAAGTCGAGAAAATTTCGCCCGATTAGTTCTTCTGGAGTCGAACCAAAATAGCGACTGTATGCTTGATTGACAAACGTTAGGGTACAGTCGGGGGTAAATCGACAAATTAGCTCGGTTTGGTCTTCGACGATCGCGCGATAGCGTTCTTCGCTTTGCCGCAGGGCGATTTCAGAGCGTTTTTGCTCGGTGATGTCGCGCCATGCTGCCACGAAGCCATCATCTAACTTACTTACCTGCACGCTATATGCTCTGCTGAGATCGCCGCCCTGCCAGTCATAAATCGAGCATTCCTTGATGAAGGGTTCTCCAGTTTCGACGACGCGGCAATATTCGGCAAACAAGCCGCATTCGCGATGAATGGGTAGCACTTCGCCCAATCGCCGGCCGATGCTGTTGGCGTTCATGCCATTACTTTTAAGGGCAGCGGCATTGAGATAGTCGATTTGAAAGTCTACAATTGCACCTGTATTGCGATCGCGAATGGCAGTAAAAATGCCAAAGCAATCGAGCATATTGTCGATCGAGATCCGAAACCGTTCTTCGCTCTGGCGCAACTGGTGTCGCAGTCGAAAATTTTCGATCGCCGTGCGAGTGACGTAACGCAAGCTTTCGGGGGTAATTTCGCTCTCGATCAGATAATCTTCTACTCCAGTTCTAAATGCCTGAATTACGATCTCTTCGCTGCCGCGATCGTTGAGCATAATTACCGGAGGACAGTTATCGCCGATATCGGCTTTTAAAGCATCCAACACCGCTAGACCATTTCGATCTGGGAGGGAATAGCTCAGCAAGATCGCATCTGGCAATTGCCGATCTGTTGCTCCGCCACAGGCTGAATCCCTCCGGGACGCTTCGCGAGCGCCAGCGCACAACCGCAAAGCTTCTTCTCCCGACTCGGCTTCCCAAACGGTGCAATCAAAGCTGGTTTCTTGTTGCAAATAATCTCGATAGTTCGATCGTTCCTGCTGAGAGTCATTAACTATCAGAACTGTGCATTCCACTGGTGGCATAATTCTCATCCACACAAACTTTTAAACTCGAACGGTCTTGGCGATCGCCTCTGAGGAAACTGAAATTTAATTAGAGGCAATTTCAGCACGTTAATTTAGAGTTACAGTCCAGTAAAACCCCTACTAACAAGAATATTGGCTCCAAAGCAGGTAAAAATATACCTGGAGGAAGATGTATTTCATCTTCATGTCAGGTGCGGCAGGCGTTATCGCCGTTGCCGAGTGCGATCGATTCGTGTTTGTGCCAGAGTGAATAAATAAGCGATCGAATTTCTTGTGGGGCAGGCTTTTCTGCCTGCCATGGGACAGCCCAGAGGGCTATCCCACAAGAGTTACCCAATTATTTTTTGAGATATGGCTGACGAATTGACCATCCGACTGAGCTTTTTTATCGGGGTATTGCTAATCATGGCGATTTGGGAAATCCTATCTCCCCGCCGCCATCTCCATATATCCAAACTGCTGCGCTGGGGAAGCAATCTCGGAATTGTGGTTATTAATACCGCGATCTTACGAATTGTGCTACCTGGAGCAGCCGTAGCTATGGCTGTCTTGGCTGAGGGAAAACATTGGGGTCTATTAAATCAAATCTCTTTACCTACTTGGCTAGCTGTAACTTTCTCAGTAGTAGCATTAGATTTCATTATTTACTGGCAGCACGTCATTTTTCATCTCGTCCCGTGGTTGTGGAAATTGCACCTGGTACACCATGCCGACTTAGATTTCGATGTCACTACTGGGTTGCGTTTCCATCCGATCGAGATTCTGCTGTCGATGGTCATCAAGATGGTAGCAGTAATTATCTTAGGAACTCCAGCTATAGCCGTAATCATATTTGAGGTGTTGCTGAATGCGACTTCCATGTTCGAGCATAGCAATATTTATCTTCCCGAACAGATCGATCGCCTGTTGCGGCGGTTTATGGTTACTCCAGATATGCACCGCGTCCATCACTCGGTTATTCCGCAAGAAACTAACAGCAATTTTGGCTTTAATTTGGCTTGGTGGGACTATCTATTTAAAACTTACCGGGAGCAGCCATCATTAGGTCATGACAAGATGGCAATCGGACTGCCGCAGTTTCAATATCGGCAAGTTGAATATCTACATTGGATGCTGATTTTGCCTTTCGTTAACAGCAAAAAGCCAGCAGATCGCGATATTCAATCGGGCACTTCAATTAAGTAGTAATTTTTTAAGTTGCCAGGACCAGAACCCGTATCGTCAATTTTATGGTACAAAATCTTGTTTCTAATCCAGTTCTGGTCGTACAGCCAAATATAATTGACTTTGCCATCTGGTGAAATATCCGCTCCGGCATAAAAGGCAGCGTGTCCGTAATATCTTCCTCGCGGAAATGTGGCTATTGCCGTTCCTTCGGTTATAGTTCCAGATTTAATGGCATCAATTACACTTTCACCTCTGCGCCATTCCCTGGTTTTGGCAGTATTTTTAGATAGTGCTTTGACAAAGCTGACGCATTGCCCCCAATAATAGCCTTGATAATCTGCTAATCTAGTAAAATTGTCTCCGTAGCGTTCCTTAAAGGGAGCGTCAATATCTTTGCCGCAGTATTTGCCAATTTCGCAATTTTCCCACGGCAAATACTTGAAGTCAGATTTTAGATCTTGCCAGCCAGCAGTTTGTAAAGAGATATATGGCAAGTTCTCTTGGGTAATTTGCATTACAGCAGCATCCGTTCTAGAAACGGTTGCTAATGCAGTTGCGATCGCCACTCCCGACCAGATTAAGGAAATTTCTAAGTGTTTGACAATATTTGCCCTTTTTAGCATCTTCAATTCTTTCTAGATCGAGGGATTATAAAAACTTTAGGCAGCATATCAGAAGGTGTCCCTCTGTTCGCTTCCATCGGAATAAATTTATATTTTTAATAATTTCTTAATAAAACTAGTTAATAAATCGTAACTTTTAGCTATTACTAGCAATTAATCCCCACTTTTGCGATCGAAATATATTCGCTATCAATCTATAAAGCTAAATAGGAATTTAATTGTCGATCGAAATTATTTATTTTAGCTAAGCAGGGCTATGGTTAATTTCTTACATAGCCCTGCATTCGAAGATAATCGAGTCGTTAACAACTAATGAAGAGTCATTTTCCTCATCTCAAAGGAGACTTTGGGATTGAATGTAGTTGCTAACTAGATGCTTTTGGCACTCTGATGATGTAATAGTTATTGAAGTTTCCAGGGCCGGAACCAGTGCCGTCAATTTTGTGATATAAAACTCGTCTGAGTCCCCAGTTTTGGCTGTATAGCCAAACATAATCGATCTTGCCATCTAAAGAAATATCCGAGCCAGCATAAAAGGCAGCGTGTCCGTGATATCTACCTCGCGGAAATGTAGCGATAGCCGTTCCTTCTTCGATATTTCCTTCTCTAATGGCATCTACCAATCTTTGCCCTCTCCGCCATTGGTGGGTGGTAAAGGAACTTTTAGATAATGCCTTGACAAAGCTAACGCACTCTCCCCAAAAATAACCTTCACTATCAGCTAATTTAGTAAATTGCGATTTGTAGCGCCGCTTGAAAGGAGCATCGATATCCTTCCCACAATATTTGCCGACCTCGCAATTTTCCCACGGCAGATATTTCAATTTAGCATTTAGGGGTTTCCAGCCACCATTTTGTAAATTAATTCTTTCTAAGTTGGTGTCTGTAATTTTCAAAACCGCAGCAAATGTTCGATCTACTCCTAAAAACGAAGTGCCGATCGCTATGCTAGAAGCGAGCAGGCACGACCTTATAAGGCTGAGATTCGATCTCATATTTTCTCCTGAAAATCAAATTTTCGCGCAAAACTTTCAACAGTTTAGCAGCGAGTGTTGATGATGTCTAGGTATCGATCGAATGCTATTTTGGCGGGGGATTCAGTCTCGTCCGTCCGTATTTTTACGCACATTTTTATGACTGCTTTAGTTCAAAATTTTTAAACTAAATTACTCGATAGATTTTAATTGATTAACCAAACAGATTTTTTAATAGAAGAGATAAAATTTTGTAATTTTTCAAAAGTTGGGAAACTTCAATATGTATACAATGCCTTCTTTGCTAAATTTAGAGGCATGGCGTAAGTTGGGGATGGACTAAATAGAAGCGATCGCGCCAGCTTTATGCAATACCATTTAGCTAAAATAATGACTATATCAGTCCGTAGGTGTTTTTTGACGAAAATGAGTTGGCTGTTTAAGCTAAATACAGTTAGCAAGGCCACCAGGTAAGGTAGTAGCTCGTGCAAAGTATCAAATTACGCTCTCGCGTTGATGGTGATGGGATCTTGAAGTTGGAGGTTCCTTTAGAACTGGCCGGCCGGGAACTCGATCTAATTGTGGTCTACGAGCCTGTCGAGTCAGTCAGTAGCAGTGCTGCTGAATCAGAGGATATTCCTACAGTCAAACTCAGCCGCGAGGATAGTCTCGCTTTTGTAGAATCATTGCTCGATCCGCCAGAAGCTAGCTCGAAAATGCGGACTAAAGCGCAAGAATACAAACGGGTCATGGGTAAAAGCTGAGTGGCTGCTCCTACCTTTGCTTATGCCATTGAACCATTGAATGCCGATCGCGATCGCTCTGGATTTAGCTGTGGCAAAGAATCTTTAGACCGTTACTTACTGCACAGGCGAGTCAAGATCTGCGTCGCCGCGTCGCCGCTCCCTTTGTCCTACAGGACTTGGATCGTCAGTGTATTGTGGGCTATTACACCCTCTGTGCCACTGGCATTGAGATTCAGGATTTACCACCTCAATTGGTAAAGAAACTGCCTAGATATCCGGTTGTTCCTGCGACGTTGTTAGGAAGGCTGGCGATCGACGAACGCTACCAGGGTCAAGGATTGGGAAGTTTTTTGCTATTTGATGCCTTGGCGCGGAGTTTGAGTAGTGAAATCGCCTCCTATGCGGTGGTAGTTGATGCCCTTGACGAAAAAGCAAGTATTTTTTACCAACAACATCAGTTCGTGGCTTTTCCCAACCAGCCGCAACGACTTTACTTACCAATGGCAACGATCGCTTCTATGTTCGCCTAATCGAATCAAGGTTTGGTTTGCAACCACGTCTCGAAGTCATCTTCTAGGGTTTGGTCGATATAGTGTGGATAGACGATATTGCGGACTAAGTTTTTAGTCTGTTCGCACACCAAAGGCTTCTCGAAATAATCCTCATAATCTTCCTTAACCGACTGTTCGCGACGATTTCGGCGTTCTGCCACTGTGGAGGGCCGTTCGTGCAAATCGGGCAACCAAGTCGTGTGCAGGGCAAATGCTAGATTTAAAGGTTTTTCGGATTTAGGGCTGCTAAGTCGATAGATCGGTTTGCCATTGAAATCGTCAGCATGGAACACCCAAAACTCATCTTTGGGTTTGCCATTTTCGCCGCTATCTAACATCATCATACAAACGATGTAGCCATGAATTGATGGATCTATATCTGGCGGACACTCGCTAGAACTGGGGATAAATTGCGGCGAACAAGCAAACGTTCCCGAAGGAAATTGATAAGTATCGGCAATTTCCATTGTTTCGGTATGCAGACGCACTAAAGTAATCGGTTTATTCTCATTCGGCAAGTCTTCTAAAGCAATAGTTCTATGTCCGTCATGTTTGTAAACTTCATAGATTCGTTCGGGAATTAATTCCCAAGTAAACCCCCAACACATCCAATAAATATTCTTGACTGTAGTTGCTGATTCGGTTTCGCTATCTCGACATAAATCTCGATGGGTATAGACACCTGTAGACCAAGTAGATTCGGTATCGCGGATGACTTTGGTACGTTTGATATCTCCAGTTTCGCCATCAACAACATATCGCCCAAATCCACCTAGATCGCTAGATCCAGTCATCATCCCGACTAAATCTGTCCGTAGAGGGGGACGACCTTCAACCGAGCGATCGAATGGAGTAATCCATTCAGTAACATCCCAGCCATTCATGTGACCGATGTGCAAAGTAATTTCGTTATTGGGATTGGCATAATCGGCGGCAAAATGGGAAACTTCTAAAGGAATTACTATTTTTTTAGCTTCAATTTGTGGATCTATATGTGGAGTTAAGGTCTTAGTGCCATTGGCTAGATCTTCCCGTTTGACGATATACATATTCGAGTAGGGCAATGGTTTCATTTGCCTCAAGAAAACTTTATTAACCCAAGCTGCGATCGCCGGAAAATATTGCCATCTTCTCAACTTCAGCCAACCCCAAATAAAAGGCGAAAATATTTGAGAAAATTCCATGCGAAAACTAATATCGCCTAAAATAATGTATTTCTCGGTAATTGCTACTTGATGTAGAGATTGTTCGACTAATACTGGGTTGCCATCTGGTAATACTAGTCGCCAGCGTTCCATTGTCGGCTTGACACCGTTATTTCCATCTCCAAAGTTATAGCGAATTAAGTAGGTGAAGCGTCCTAAATAATCGCGTTTTAAGAACTTACTAATAATATCTAATACTCCATTGACTGGTTTGGCAAGTTCGCCATTATAACCTGTAGAGTAATTAGCGGTAAAAAACTCATTTTGACCGGGCTTTTGGTGGCTGACATCAATTACTGGATGAGCCGGATTGATATAAACTTCAAATATAGTATTTTGTAACAGTTTGGAAATTACCGGAAAAATTCCCAGCCAATCTTTGGTAGTTCCTACAGGTGCTATCAGTTCCATCGAATCTGGATCGATTTCGGTGGGACGACCAGCATCAATGGTAACTAACAGGCGATCTCTAGTTTTGAGCAGGGCTGTATTGAGTTGATTTCTGACCCCTAACACGATGCTATAACGAGCTTGTCCGCCATTACGAAAGCCACTGAAAAAGGAAAAAATTTGATGCTCTTTGGCAAATTTAGCTTGAGGTGCTGGCGCGTTGGCTGCTAAGTATAATTGCACTGGCAAGTCAGCGTAATAACAAGGAGTTTTAGCAATTCTAGTTTTTAAAATCGCTCGACCGTTTTCAAAACCCAAGCGATAGACCATCCCGTCACCTGTATATAGTGGCGTGCCGTCTTCTTCAGGGCGATCTTCCGATTGAAATAGAGCACCAGTGGTAAAGACATAGCCAGATAGATCTTCTGGTAATCGATCTAGAGGAGTGAGTTTAATTTCTCCGTCTCGCTTAGTAAATTCATGAATTTCAAGTTTAAGATTGTCAATTTCTCGGCGGCTAGTTTTGATTACAGACCTGGGAATATGCAACATGATAAGTAATAGGTAATAGGTAGAAATTTTTTATACCAAATTCGCTTTTTAAAACCCTTTGGCCCTCACCCCGCCTCCGGCACCCCTCTCCCAAGCTTGGGAGAGGGGATGGGGGTGAGGGCTGGATTCGGGGGGACGAGAAACGGATTTGATATTACAAGTTAAGCGATCGCTATTGCGATTTATCCATTTCAGCTAAAGCCATCACCCGAACTTTTATCTCAGAATAAGCCCCTAATTCAAATATTGGAAGTGATAAAAAGTGTTAAAAAGTTAGAAGTTTGAGAAGACAGAAGTTCAGAAGTTCAGGAGTTCAGAAGTTCAGAAGTTCAGAAGGCAGAAGACAGAAGACAGAAGTTCATTTGTAGGAGCGGGTTTTGCCAGCTAGGTTTGCCACAAAGGGTTGATGTCAAATCAAACCCGCCCTGCCACACCATTAACCTCAGTGGAGTTTAGGAAGTGTGGAGTGTTGCATATAATTCTCTCCCCATCTCCCCATCTCCCCATCTCCCCATCTCCCCATCTCCCCATCTCCCCATCTCCCCATCTCCCCATCTCCCCATCTCCCCATCTCCCCATCTCCCCATCTCCCCATCTCCCCATCTCCCCCTCTCCCCATCTCCCCCTCTCTTCCTCACACTGCACCCAATCCCCGCAGAGTATTTTGCTGCGCTTCGCTTAAGCCAGTAACGCCAGTAATATTCATCCCTTCGTAAGGTCTTTTTGCCCTTAGAGTTCTAAGGCAAGCACCAGTTTGAACGTCCCAAATTTTGATGGTTTCATCTTCGCTGGCGCTGATAATTTTCGACCCGTCGGGGCTAAACGCTACCGCCCAGATCCAATTTGTGTGTCCTTTAAAGGTGCGCCACGAAGTTCCTCGATCGCGATCCCAGATTTGCACGGTGCGATCGCAACTACCGCTGGCCAGTTTCTCGCCGTCTAAACTCCAAGCCACTGCCATTACCCAACTGGCGTGTCCCGATAGGGTTTGCACGCAACTACCCGTTTCGACATCCCAAATTTTCAAGGTTTGGTCGAGACTGGCGCTGGCTAGCAATTTGCCATCAGGACTGAAAGCGATCGAACTGACTCTGAGGGAGTGTGCCTGCAACGTAGCAAGACATTCCCCTGTCAGGGGGTTCCAGAGTTTGATGGTGGTATCTTCGCTACCGCTGGCCAGCATTTGACCTTGGGGACTAAAAGCCACAGCCGCCACGCGATTGTCGTGACCTTCTAAAGTGAAAAGACACTCCCGACTGTCGAGATCCCACAGTTTGACGGTGCGATCGTTACTGGCGCTAGCTAGGGTTCGACCGTCGGGACTAAATTGCAGCGACCAAACTTCATCTTTATGTCCTCTGAGAGTAGAGAGGCGCTTGCCGTCGATCGAATTCCAAATTTTAATCGTCGCATCTTCACTGCCGCTAACTACCAAATCTCGATTTGGGTGGAAAGCTGTCGCAATGATGCCTCCGGCGTGTTCTCTTAACTCTCTAGTGCATCTGCCAGTATTGACATCCCAAATTCTTAAAGTTCGATCTTTGTGCCCGCTGGCAATCTTTTGGCCGTCGGGGCTAAAAGCCACAGCTTTGACCCAATTAGTATATCCATGGATGTTGGCGATACACTGACCCGTACTGACTTGCCAGAGTTTAATCGTTTGATCCTCGCTGCAACTGGCTATTATTCTCTCTGACTCCCCTCCCGACCCCTCTCCTGCAAGGAGAGGGGAGACATTAGAGGGACTGGGCGTTGCCGTGAGTTTGTCGAACGGGGTGAGGGCCGTTTCCAGATCGGGACTGAAAGCTACCGCCCAAATCCGACTTTGATGTCCTCTGAGGGTGCGCAAGCACTCGCCAGTCTGTGGGTTCCAGATTTTCACATTATGGTCTTCTCCGCAACTAGCGATCGCGCGGCCGTCGGCACTCCAGACTGCATCCCAGACCCAGCCAGCGTGACCTTCAAGGGTGCGAAGACATTCCCAAGTTTGGGTATCCCAAATTCTGACGGTGCAATCGCAGCTACCGCTAACCAAAAACTTGCCGTCAGGACTAAAACGAACTGGTTTGACCCAAAATTGATGCGCAGTCAGGGTAGCGAGACATTCTCCTGTCTCTGTCGCCCAAATTTTGATGGTATTGTCAAAGCCACCGCTGGCAATTAGTCGGCCGTCGGGACTAAACCCAACTCCTATGACACCGCCATCGTGTCCTTCCAAGGTCTTGAGACAAGTGCCATCGATCGCGTCCCAAATTTTGACGGTGCGATCGTTACTGGCGCTAGCTAACAGCGACCCATCAGAACTGAAAGCGACTGTATAGATATTATCGGTATGGCCGCTGAGAGTGTGCTGGCATCGACCGGATGGCAAATGCCAAATTTTGACGGTGCGATCTTCGCTGGCGCTGGCCAGGATATTTTCTACCTCTCGATCTGCGATTTGTTTGGGAATCTGAGGGCTAAAAGCCACTCCTCGCACCCAATTAGTATGTCCTCGCAGAGTAAATAATTGTTGTCGATCCGATACTTGCCAAATATGAATTTCGCAATTAGCGTTACCAGTAGCTAATATTTTCCCGGTGGGGCTAAAAGCTAAAGATAAAACTCCGCCAAATGATTGGGTAAAAATAGTGCGAGAAAAATTACAATCGGAAAAATCGACTTCGTGCAAATTGACGTTTTGCAAATACGCTTGCCAAATATTTAATCGAGCTAAGTCATAACCGCTGACATCGACTTTCATTTGAATTAGCAAATTGAGAATGTTACCACCGACGTATCCCGATTGAGAGGCTGGCTCTTTTTTGAGTTTTTCGACGATTTCCATTAACCTCTGAGCTATTTGGTTGTAGCTGCCAAAGGCTGGAGAGAGTCGATCGATTATCGGTTGCAAAATCAGATGAATTTGGGCTTGTCTTACGTAGTCTTTGCTTTGAGCTTTAATTACGGCATAATCCTTCAAGTGCCCGTATTCGCCTCGATCGATCTCTTCGCAGATCGCTTCTACCAATCGCTCCGTGGCGTATTCTAGCAATACTGGTTGTAAGGTAAAGCGATCGCCGCTCTTTTCTAAGGGCAATTTTTGTTGCAGTGCTTGCAGGTTAGAGGGCAGTTCGGCTTTAGCCGTTTGCGACATCAAATCCGATCGCAGTTCGACCAAAGTTACTGGCTCGCGGTTAATTGCTAACCAGTAGACAATTTCATAAATTGCTGGAGATAAGCGGTTAAAATGCCAAGCTAGCAAATCTTGCAGGTCGCCAAAAACTGGTTTGCCTTCTTGTAAAAACGTGCTGATGTTGCCAGCAAATACTTCTTGAATGTGTTTGGCAGCTAGTTCTAAAGCTAAGGGATTGCCGTTATAAGTGCCAATTAACTGCTGCCAGTCAGACTCTTTCGCTTTAAATTTACCAATGGCAGCAAAAATCTGTCTGCCCTCGGCGGTATCTAACCCTTGCAATTGTAGAGAACGTACTGTGGGGTTTAAACCTTCCATCCAGCGCAATTCGTGGGGTTTTTCCCGACTGGTGAGCAGCAAGCAACTCTGATGGGGCACTTCCCCTATTTGTTTGAATAACTGCCCGTAATCTTCGTATTCAGAGCGATAATGACCGCGAAAATCTCCTGCTTGTAAGATGGTTTCGGCATTATCTAGAATTAACAGGCAGCGGCGCTCTTTGAGATAGTGAAGCAACCGAGAAATGCGATCGCCGATATTTTCTGGTAACGATATTTCTTGTTGCTTCGATAAGACTTTAATTAGATCTGCTAGTAAGGTAGATAGAGGCGGAGCGTTGAACAGGCTGCGCCAAACTACAAATTCAAACTGCTCTTGAATCTCCTTGGCTAGCTTTAACGATAGGTCAGTTTTACCGATTCCTCCCAATCTCAGTTTGAGAGAAAGCATGGTTTTACCCATGCCGCGCATCCCGACGATGCCGACTAGCCGACAGCGTTCTTGAACTATCCAATTTTGCAAGATTTCTAGTTCGTTACTGCGCCCGAAGAAAACTGGCACGTCGGGGGCTTCTCCCCAATCTTGCCGAGCAGACTCCTCCGGCTCCGGTAGCACTGTCGGCTCGGTTGCCGTTGCCGTCTGAGATTGCAGTTGAGCGATCGCTTGCTGCCAATCTAGTCCTAATACCTGGCAAAAGGCGCGGAATACTTGGGTTTGAATGGGCGATTCTTGCTGCCAGTTGAATATGGTGGCTTTTAACTCATCATCGCTGCTATTTTTAGTTTTTAAAATCGCTAATAGCTGCTTGATAACTGTTTGAATGTTTGCGGGACATTGCTCGTCTTGTCGCTTTTGGCTTTGGGTGTATTTCTTAGTAACTTCTTGGCAGACTTGTTGGCTGAACTGATTGATGGCATACTCCATTACTACTGGAGGTGGAACCAATAAATTTCCTTGTCTTTCTAAGAGCGATCGCCTGCGCAGAGATTCCAACACTTCTAAAAATTCTTGTTGCGAGCCTAGCGAGATAATTTGAGAGCGACAATCTGGATTCGTCAACCATTCTGGTTCGGCGATCGTCAACCAATAAAGAATTTGTTTTTCTACTGTTGATAGGCGATCGAATTGCCGATCTAATAATTCCTCGATTTCTCCTATTACTGTGGTTCCTTGAGCTAAAAATTCCTCGATATTGCCGACAAATGTTTCTTGAATATGAGCGGCAATTATTTGTAAAGCTAACGGATTGCCATGATAGCGAGCGATTAAAGTTCTGGTTGCTAGCGGCGTTCCTCTCAAACCTCTAAGCGCCAAAATCTCTTGAGCAGCCGCCGTGGGTAAATTATCTAAGTATAGCGATCGCACAGGCAAATCTAGCCCTTCATTAGGAGATAAACCCATCGGTTTTTCTCTACTAGTTAAAATCAAACAGCTTTGATGTTCGCTTTGCATTATGGTCCGCACCAATTGCCCGTAACCTTGATATTCCGGGCGATAATGTCCGGTAAGCACGGCATAATCTAGTTCTTCTGCCAAACTGCCGCTGCACAAAATCGTCTCAAAATTGTCGAGCAAGATCGCGCAGCGAGACTTTTTCAAATACTTAATTAATATGGCTATTCGATCGTCTAAAGATTCTGGCAAGTCGGCAGCTGTTTGTTGTCCGTCGGAAAGAAATTCGATCGAACTAGTTAATAGTTCTTGAATCGATGGGGCATTGCGCAGAGAACGACCGATAATATAGGTGAATTCAGACTTAGTTTCTTCTAAAAATTTAATTGATAAAGCCGTTTTACCAATGCCACTCATCCCTAAAATGGCAATTATCCGGCAGCGGTCTTGCACGACCCATTCCGATAAAGTTCTTAAATCTGATTCTCTTCCATAAAAAAACGAGACATCAGTTATTACACCAGATAAGTCAATGCGAGAACTAGCTTCTTGCTGAGGAACTTGCTGAAGAATTACGCTTGGTGCTTCTACTGGTTCTGTTATCTCAACTTGCTCTTCTATTTCTGGAGTTAATAGCTTGGTATAGTGCCTTCTAAGCACTACCTTAATATTAAGTTTTTTTACATCTTCATGTAAGATACTAGATAGTTGCTTCCAGAGTACATGTCCTTTACGTTTAATATACTCTTCGCTATAACCAGTCGATTCAGAAATCTCTCCATAACTTTTACCTTCCCAGGTCTGGTAAAATACCAACTCTGTCAGATTGTCTAATGTTTGGTCCCCCAAGATCTTATCTACTGTAGACAAGGCTTGTTTGATACTCAATTCATCTTCCATCGATAGTAAAATTTGGTAGTTTTTATATAAGATTTCTCATACCAAATAGATTACCATAGCCACGAGGTGAGGGGGAGAGGGAGAGAGTATGTAGAGACGTAGCACTGCTACGTCTGGGAGAGGGGGAAGAAGTTTTAGTATTTGGGCGATAACATATTAATTGTGTAAACCAAAGGTTTTTTGCCAAATAATATGCGTCCTAATAAGGGTTTAAAAGTAACGAACGACGAACGATCGGTTATAAAAGCTACAGATTCCCAAGTTTGGCGATGGCAGGAAATTCGGGCTGAAGTATTAAGGCGAGACAACAAATGCTGTCAAGTTTGCGGCAAGCCTTACAGCGGGCAAGTACATCACGTTGTTCCCAGAAGCCAAGGGGGAACTGATGACTTTGACAATCTCATGACTCTTTGCGGCCGGTGTCATATGCTAGTAAGCCCCGTACCTGATTGGTTGCTGACCAAAGTTTGGCAGATTCCCGCTGGCGACATTCCGATAGAAAGACAAAAAACTCAAGCGGCGATTGACCTGCTGCGACCAAGTTAGAAGCGTTACGACTGAGTTCGTTGGGTTTCACTGCGTTCAACCCAACCTACATTTATTGCACCATTTTGGCTGGAGGCTGAAAAAAATAAAAGCAGCCTGCTGAGGCTGCTGGCAAGGATGCATGAGTGGTTAATTTTTAGAATAGGGTAGATCGACTTACGAGAAAGACGAGTTACCCTTTTTGATACAGCGAAGAAAAGTTAACGGCAGGAAAGGAGTTTGCAGCTTGCAACTAGAGAAAATTAGTTAGATCGTTTCTATGTCAGCACTCGATCGCCACTACAATACAACTGAGATCTTAGTGGACGCTCTAACGCTTAATATCGATTACCTAAATCATTACTACAAATCTCCCCCTGCTCCCCCTGCTCCCCCTGCTCCCCTCCTTGCCATTTGTAGCAAAATTAAAGAGAAACGATATAAGAGGGGTTCTACAGTATTGCTACTATTCTTATCGTCAACGCTTGATGACAGAACTTAACTGGTTTCAAATTGCTTTACAGTGGCGTGATTCGGCTGCTTCTAGAGTTTTTCCTCGCGTTTTATTCTTTGGTGGCTTTGGCTGTTTGGTTTCCTGGCTGTATTACTTCGATCTGCCCGTATCTTGGCAGGTTTTAGGCAATGTAGTTACCAATGTAGTTTTTAACTTTGTGTTGGGTTTGTTGTTAGTTTTTCGCACTAACTCAGCTTACGAGCGGTTTTGGGAAGGGCGCAAAACTTGGGGAGGTTTAGTCGTCAGCATTCGCAATTTATCTCGAAAAATTTGGCTAGGAATTCCTGAAAGAGAACCGGGAGATAAATTGCAGAAAGTAGCAATTTTACGGCTTTTGGTTGTATTTGCGATCGCTACTAAATTGCACTTGCGTCACGAACCGATGAATGAAGAGATTGAGGCTTTAGTAGAACCATCTCAATTCCTCAAACTTAAAAGCGTTAGCAACCCTCCTCTGGAAGTATCGCTGTGGATTGGAGACTATTTGGAACAGCAATATCAGCGTCAGTATATAAATAGCGATCGACTAACTGATGCCAACAACTTGCTCGATAATATGGTAGAATCTCTAACTGGATCGGAACGAATTTTAAAAACTCCAATGCCGCGCTCTTATGCAATTTACCTCAAACGTTTATTGTTGATATACTGTCTGGCTTTACCCTTTCAAATCGTCAGCGATTTAAAGTGGTGGACGGGAGCGATCGCGGGTTTAATTAGTTTTATCTTATTGGGCGTGGAAGAGATCGGCAATGAGATTGAAAACCCCTTTGGTTACGATCGCAACGACTTACCGTTAGACGAATTGTGCAAAACTGTGAGACAAAATATTGACGATACGATCGGGCACAATTTAGCGTTTGAAGGTTCGCCCGATCCGTCGCAGGGGGGACGGATAATCTCTTGCGGAGACTCAGAACCAACGGAAGTCAAAGGATTGCCCGGATCGACTCTACTCGAACGAAGTGACTAACTCCCTAATCTCACCTCTTAACTTATTACTTATTACTTAATTATGGATAGCATCGAACTAACAGGAATTCGCTGTTATGGCTACACTGGTTTGTTACCAGAAGAGCAAGTATTGGGACAATGGTTTGAAGTAGATATCAGATTGTGGTTAGATTTAGCGCCAGCCGGAAGCAGCGATTCGATCGCCGATACTCTAGATTACCGGGGCGTAATTGCAACTGTGCAGCAATTGGTAAAAACTTCTAAGTTTGCCTTAGTGGAAAAACTAGCAACAGCGATCGTCGAAGCAGTTTTACAATTCGATCGAGTCCAACAAGTGCAAATCAAACTGTCTAAGCCAGCCGCCCCGATTCCAGATTTTGGTGGCAAAATTACTATTGAAATGACTAGAACCAAGAATTATGAATTATGAAATTACTACGTCTGTAAATAAATTATGAATCAGAGTAAGACTGTAGACACCAAGATCTCAGCAGTAACCATCTACACAGATCGCTCGCAGATCGTGCGACATTCTGTAGTGGCACTCCAGGGAGAAGAGCGAGAACTGGTGCTACCCGGACTACCAGTAAGTATTGAAACTGAGTCAGTGCGAGCTACAGGTAAAGGAACGGTAGCCGTGCGGTTGTTAGGAGTTCGGATCGAACGGCTCTATACTACCGAACCAGTAGCAGAAAGAGTGGCTTTACTAACAGCAGAAATTCAACAGTTAGAAGACCAAAAACGCTCTATTATCGATGCGATGCGATCGCTCATTTTGCAACGAGATTTCGTCCAAAAATTAGCCGAAAAATCGGTCGATCGATTTTCTCAAAGTTTAGCTCGCCAACAAGTAGGACTCGATCGAACTAAAGCTTTACTAGATTTTGTCGGTCAAGAGTATCAAGAATTATCCACCCAAATCGCCCAAGATGAAAAACAACTACAAGCTTTAGAGCAGCAGTTACGAGCTAAGTACCAACAGTTACAGCAAATCCAATCTCCTGCCCCCAAAGAAAGTTTCAGCATCTTCATCGCCATCGAGCCAACCGCTGCTGGCGATTTTGAACTGGAAGTGTCTTACGAGGTTTACGGAGCTAGTTGGACTCCTCTATACGATTTACGAGTCAATAGTGAGAATAACGCCCTCAATCTGATTTATCTGGCAGAAGTTTGCCAAAATACGGGCGAGGATTGGATGGATGTCGCTCTTACCCTTTCGACTGCCAAACCCGGACTGGGAACCCTGCCGCCCAAACCAGTTCCCTGGTATGTAGATATCATGCCGCCGCCTCCGGTTTCGCTGATGATGAAAAGAAGAGCCTTGCTAGCAGCGGCTTCAGATGACGAGATCGATGCTATAGCTGATGCCGCTCCCAGTGCGATGTCAATGGCAACCGTTCCTGCCGAATCTGTAGTTGCAGAAGTTGCTAGAGAAGGCAGTGTCGTCACCTTCGGACTGAGCCGAAACAGTAATATTCCCAGCGATGGCACGCCGCATAAAGTTACCATCTTTGCTGACGAATATCCCTGTCGGATCGAGTACCTAGCCATTCCTCGATTAGTCAGCTTTGCTTATTTGCAGGCATTAGTAACTAATCCGGTGACGGGTAGCACCCTGTTACCAGGTAGAGCTAATATTTATCGCGATCGCACTTTTGTCGGCACTACCGAATTAGAAAACGTCGCCCCAGGCCAAGAGTTTACCCTCAATTTGGGCATCGACGAGAGCATCAAGATCGATCGCGATTTAGTCGAACGTCAGGTAGATAAAAAACTGCTTGGCGGACAGCGCCGCACGACTTATGGTTATCGGTTAATAATTACTAATTTAGGCGATCGAACTGTTAATCTCAAAGCGATCGAACAACTGCCAGTCAGCCGCAACGAACAAATTAAGGTGCGCCTCATCCGCCTGCATCCTCAAATTACCTTGGGAGAGATGGGAATGCTAGAATGGTCGCTGATTCTTGCGCCCCACTCCAAACAAGAAATCTATTATCAATTTGCGATCGAACACTCTCCAGAGTTAAATTTAGTAGGACTCGATATCTAGGCAAATAAATTCGCGGCTGCTGACTAGATGGGGATTGTCATGCAACAGAGTGACTTTTTTCCTCATACCAAGCATTAACTTCTTCTAGTATTCGATCGACCTGATACTCATCCAGGGAACGCCATTGGTTGTGTTCCAAAGAATGATGATTCTTATTCGATCCACTTGGGTATTTCAACCATTTGAAGTATCCCTTATCATCCTCCATGGTGAAAAATAGTAAGCCTACAGGAAAGGGTAAGTCTTGAAAATAACTATTTTCTTTTACAGATAAAGCTAGTAAAGCCTCTTGTTGTATATTTTTAAAAGCCTTATCCCGACCTTGGGCTTGGATACCAAAAACTCTTCCTGTTGGGAATTTCTCGCACAGTATTGTTACCAACATATCGAGTCCATAATCAGCCTTCATCCGCTCGACCACCAAATCCTGGCTGCGTGTAAGGTACACCATTGCGAGATGTTCGGCACGTTCGGCAATAAAAGATTCCAAATCTAGCTTCATCACTGCCTCCACTTTGGATCGCAAAAGACCGATCGGAACAATGGATACTTGGGAGCAGACCAATATGCTACCACCTCATCCCATAATAACGCCAATGTATTTGGTTTCAGAGGATAGTCAGTACACAAACTTGGCAACCCTGTTTTATATTCCCCATTGGCTGATACGATGTAACCTTGCTCTTCTAGTTCGTCGATACCAACAATATAAGTGGGAGCAGGGTAAGCTGCGAGACGCTGCATATCAGTTGTCGTAACCTGAACTTTTAACCGACGCTCTTTTAGAGTGTAGCCCTGAGAAGTTGACTTGACTTGAACAAAGAAAAAAGGTATCGAGGACTCATCATGAAAGAGTTCTACATGAAAGTCTATAGTCCGCTTTTTTTCCCCAAGAAATCTTGGATGCTCGAACAGATAGCCACGAGTAGGATGTTTGCGCGTTATGAGAACTCGAAAGATTGATTCGCCTCGCTCTCCAATAATTTCTCTTATGTCCACAAACTATTGAATCAGAACACTTTGACAAAAGTATAACTCTAGGCGTTCCAATTATTAAATTGTTTTAGAAGCAAACCTAAAATAACCGAATCATAAACTTGCGAAACCCATCCGATGTTGCCTGCGCAGTTTGGCAAGCGCGGGAAGATTCCTCTTCTAGATCGGTTTCTGATAAAGGCGGACGCAGGCAGAGATAGACCAGGGGGCCAAACAAAGGCACCAGCGCCACTGCCCAGAAAATGCGCGAATCCTTAAGATTTCGCCGTGCCATGTCATCATTAAATAATGATGTTAGCGGAAATATCAGGCACATGAGGCAAAAGTCTAGGCTAATGAGATGAACGAAGCTCCTAGTTTGGAACTGCCGAAGGTAATCTCTCCAATCCCCAGCTAGCACCGCATAGGTGAGTAAGATAATTGTAATTATTAATAAAAAAACTCCAGTCGATCGCCTATCCAGAAGGCTCAGCCACTTATCTTTCTTCCCGTAGAATGCTCGATCGGATTTACGAAAGATTAAGTAGGGTAAGAGACAAATTACTCCTGTAAAGTTGGAGGCGATGAAATAGGGCCAAACGCGAAAGTTTTGCCTTCTGCCATCAGCAAACATCAGACAAGCGTAGATCGTCGGCCAGACACCCATGAGCCAGAAAATGGCTGTGATGATGGCGTTAAGCTTTCCCCACTGGAATGTTAGCAGCTTCCCCACTAATGGCCATGTATCGGGTCGGTCGAGTGGAGCCAGCCATAGGGTGTAGCCAACAAATCCTATCCAGATTCCCCAAAGCACAATTTTTCTAATCATGACCAAAACAATTGTCAATTCGCAATGTGCAATTCGCAATGTGCAATGTTTATCTGTTAATTGCGAATTGGCATTGACAGTCTAAAGCCAAGGGGAAGGAGGTTACGTCTATCGCGGGTCGAGTTTTAACCAGATCGAAGTGCGATCGCGTAAGCTCGACCGTTAAAATTGCTAAACTAGACTTCAAAGACTACAATGAACGAAATAAATAACTAGTCATCAATCTCGTAATGATTCAAGAGCGTACTGTCAGAGAAATTTCCGGTGAAATTTGGGCAGAATTCAACCACAGACAACGGTTAAATATAGCTTAATTCTCTTCCAGCCATTATGCAGACTTACCAACAACAGCGATCGTACTTGCCAGAAGAGTATCTCGAATTAGAAGCAACTGCCGATTACAAAAGCGAGTACATTGACGGCGAGATAATTCCTATGGCGGGCGGATCTACAAATCATAACCGGATAGTCGGTAATTTTTACATTGCATTGAATTTGGCGCTCAAAGAGCAAGATTATGAGGTTTTCTTTAGTGATGTCCGTCTGTGGATACCGAAAAAGCGAATTTACACTTATCCCGATGTCATGCTTGTAGCTGGCGAACCCGAATATTTTAACGATCGCCAAGATACGATTACCAACCCAGTGTTAGTCGTCGAGGTTTTATCAGAATCGACCAAAGATTACGACCGAGAAGGCAAGTTTGAGGCTTATCGAACTATTCCGACATTGGCAGAATACATTCTAGTCGAGCAAAATCGAGTAGGCATCGAACAGTTTTCTAAAACTGCCAAGAAGCGATGGTCGTTTGTAGAATACGATGAAGAAGATGAAGCGATTACTCTTTCATCCATACCATGCCAAATTTCACTGTCTGACCTCTACAACAAGGTAAAATTTGAGGCGATCGAGGTCGATAAAGATTAATAGTCATATTGCCACTTCCTCTGGAAGTCGGTGCAGGCAGACGAAAGTTGGTGTAGCCACGATTTCGATCGTCAGGCAAAAAATTCAATTATAGACTTTTAATGTTTCAGCATTTAATTTAAGTGATTCACCAGCCATAGGTAGCAAGTTAATGTCAATTTGTTGACTAGGGATAGTTGTTACTATCTCATCAGCATTGTTGTTGGTAGTCTTCACTTCTAAGATTACATCGTATTCCGAGTGCAAAAAAGCATTGCGTAAATCGATAATTCCTGTACGAACTTCTTGCAGCCGCTGCCATGACATGGGTAGATAAAACCACACTTCACCATTTTCTGTTTCATCCACCCAAAATCCTAAAAATAATTCCCCGAATGAGTTCCGACAGGAAAAGAGAATCGGTTGGTTGTAATATTCATATACCTCAAGCATTTCGAGAGCTTTCAAACTAAAAGATTGGAGAAGAGAATTCATGACTATGCCTCATTAATTAAAGTTAATTGCTTGAAATACCAGCCAAGGTTGAGAATCGACTCTCAGCCACAAAGTATAATGAGAGTTATTGGTTCCACCTGATGGAGTAGGTAATATCGATCCTAGCTCGTGGTGGAGATTGCCGATAGCAGGCTTCATCTTTCAGAAAGCAGGAAATCTTCGCTGGAGACTCAGCAGATCGTCTATTTGAGTAAATACAGAGATGCCACAAGCTTGACATTCTTTTTCATCGTTGGGAAATTTTAAATTGGGATTTTTTTGACGCTTCGATCGAAAATCTTCTGGTGTTGGGGGATCGTCTTTAACAAAAAGATATACCGTGCCTGATGCTGGTTGAGCCGTATTTGGAGGGCAATCTTCGGGAAAGAAGTCATGCCATCCGCCAGGGGTTTTCAACCCCTGACGGTTGATGCCGCTAGTGGAAGATCTCAGTTAAAACGAACTTGAGCTACGATCGCTCTTAAAGGTGTAGAAAATATAGGTTAATCTTATCTCAGGATAACACCATCAAAAACTGCGATCGGAGATCGACTTTTGGATATTGCTAAGAATAACTTAAACTTAATTCTGCCCGTAGGAACGCAAGTAGTCACTAGAGTTGAAATCAAAAATGCTGCGGGTGAAATATCGTGTTTGCGGGGAGCAGTAGGTGTAATCATCAAATCTCCCACTGATAACTCTCATACTTATCAAATACAATTGCCAGATGGAACTGAAGTTAACTTGCGACGGCAAGAATTCAGCATCCGCAAACATTTTCAATCAGAAGGATTAGAGCCACCAGCAGATTTTTTAGCAGATTATAACCTCTACGATGCGGTGATTTATCGCTGTATTGTCGGTTCGAGAGCCTACGGATTAGATAATTCTCAGTCGGATATCGATCGCCGTGGGATTTATTTGCCATCAGCCGAACTTCATTGGTCGCTCTATGGCATTCCCGAACAGTTAGAAAATAACGATACTCAAGAGTGTTACTGGGAACTTCAGAAATTTTTAATTTTAGCCCTAAAAGCTAACCCTAATGTATTAGAATGCTTGTATACACCTCTAGTAGAAACTGCGACTCCATTAGCAGAGAAATTGCTGGCAATCCGGGATATATTTCTATCTCAATTGGTTTACCAAACCTATAACAGCTATGTTCTCTCTCAGTTTAAAAAAATGGAGCAAGACTTGCGCAATAAAGGGGGAATTCGCTGGAAACACGCCATGCACTTAATTCGCCTGCTGCTGTCGGGGATTACTGTAATGAAAGAGGGTTTTGTGCCTGTAAAAGTAGAAGCATGGCGATCTCAATTACTAGCAATTCGCGATCGCCAGATATCCTGGGAAGAGGTGAATGCTTGGCGATTGAGCTTGCACCAAGACTTCGATCGCGCTTTTGCCCTTACTCACCTGCCAGAACGCCCCGACTACGAGCGAGCCAATGCTTTTCTCATCGAAGCCCGTCGTCAGATGGCTACACTAGAGTGAAGAAGTCAGAAGTCAGAAGTCAGAAGTCAGAAGTCAGAAGTTCAAATCCACACTCAACACTCAACACTTCTTATGAGAATCCCCCTATTGGCGATCGCACTTTGCTTACCCGCCTTAGCAACTCCCGCCATCGCCGCCAACCCCCAACACGTCGAGCGGTTGTTGAAGGTGAAAGTTTGTCCTGGTTGCGATCTCACAGGTGCCGATCTCACAGGTGCTAAGCTCAAAGATGCTAACCTCAGCGAGGCCGATCTTACGGGGGCAAATCTCACGGGTGCAGATCTGACGCAGGCAACTTTAGAGAAGGCTAATTTGACTGGGGTAAAGTTGGTAGGCACCAACTTAGAAAAGGCTAACTTAAGAGAGGCCAAATTAGGAGTTGCTAACCAGCTAGTTGCCGATCTGAGCAACGCTAATTTGAAAGAAGCTGACTTATATGGAGCTAACCTAGAAGGGGCAAAAATGACTTACGCCCAGTTAACTGGTGCTAACTTGCAGAAAGCTAACTTGATGTCAGCTAACTTAGCGCCTGCTAATCTCAGCCAAGCCAACTTAAAAGAGGCAAAACTGAAAAACGTCATTATGACTGGTGCTAACCTGACAGGCGCTCAACTCGATCGAACTCAATCGGATGCAGCTAAGTTAGATGGGGCGATTTTAGAAGGTGCCGATCTCAGTCAGGCTTACTTTGGAACTGCCGATCTCAGTGGTGCTGTTCTCACTAAAGCCAAGCTGTTAGGTACTACTTTAGAAACCGCTAACCTTCAAAATGCCAATTTGAGCGGTGCCGATCTCAGTAATGCCAATTTAAAGGGTGCTGGACTGAATAATGCCAATATGAATGCAGCTAACCTCAGTAATGCCAATCTGACGAGTGCCAAATTAGGCAAAGTTAACCTAACTGAGGCTAATTTAATGGGGGCAAATCTGAGTTTGGCCTACTTAGAAGCTGCAAATTTACAACGTGCCAATCTCAGCGGCGTAGATTTACGTCAGGCACAACTCTCTGGAGCGGATTTGAGCGGCGCTACTTTGGTAGGAGCCACTCTGGGAAATGCTAATTTAACTGGTTCCAAATTAAACGATAGCAACTTAACATATACCAACTTGAGTACCGCAAATTTGACTCAAGCTAATCTAGGCGGTGCTAATCTCAGTAATGCCAATCTCGATCGCGCCGATTTAAACCAGGCTAATCTGACGGGTGCTAATTTAACCAATACTAATATCAAAGACGCTAGAGGAGCCAACACCAATAGTCCCGCTTCTGGCAGTTCTACAAGTCCTGCGGTTCGACCTACACCTAACCCTGCTGCTGGCAGTTCTACAACTCCCACGCTTCAACCTGTGCCTAACCCCGCTTCTAGCAGTTCTCCCACGATATTGACTCCAGGTAGACCGACAGAAAGGCGATCGCCATAATTAGTAGCTTGGCAAGCTTAATTTGTTGGATTAGGTAGGGTGCGTTAGGCGGCGATGACCCTTGCCCTGAGTGAAATTTAACAATCCGCCGTAACACACCATTTTAAGCTTGCCGCGCTAGTAGGTTCCGTTGAGCAATAGCGAAACCCAACACCCATGGATGTTGGGTTTCTATACCAATTTGGGGATTTATACTGCAAAATCGCCTGATAATACCCCGAAGATCGGTAGTTATACAACGGATCTGCGGTGTAATACCCCATATAAGAGTTTTATCAAGCAAAGTGCGGCATAATATATAGTTAGCAATCCAAGCGCTGACGCACCTTCAGGGTGAAAGCAAGTGGCTCTGACCGATAAATATATATGCTTAGCAAAAATCTGGTTACTTAGAAGATGCAAAAAAAGGGAACGCAAATGCAAATCAAGCAAGTTATTAAGAAACCCACTTATTCGCTACGTGTTTTTTTGAACAAAGTCGGAATCAGAAATAAAAAGGTCTTTGTGGTCGGATTCAATAAAAGCGCATCAACATCCCTTCATGCTCTATTTGAATCCCTAGGATACCCTTCCTTTCACGGAGTCGAATGGAGGACGCATGACGATCTAATGCTTCTCCGTAAATATGATTGTTTTAGTGACAGCGAGCCAAGGGACCTGTCCGAGCTCGATCGTTTATTTCCAGGATCGAAATTTATCCTAAATCTGCGTGACTTGAGAAGCTGGATATACAGCCGCCTAGCCCACATAGAGAGAGGAAAGAAAGCAGATATAAATTACAAAACCCACCCGCGATGGGACACTACAGAAGAAGCGATTAAAGAATGGATAAAGAGAAGAAATGCTCATCACCTGTTTGTACTTTCTTATTTCTCTGATAGGCCTTCCGATCTTCTTGTTGTGAACTTTATCCGTGATGAATTGGCAGCAGAGAAAGTGTGTAGGTTCCTGGGACATAAACGTGAGTGCCAAAGGCCTATGGAAAACGTCAATCCCAGCAAGGAGCACCCGAAAAAACATACTGAAATGCTACAAAAATGCATTGCAGAATTGGGTATTTCTGAGCGCGAGTTAGATTACGATATTTACTGCCCAAGTATTGAAAGTAAAGAAACAAAATCTCGGTTCCCTGCGGATAGTAGTATGCTTTGAAATGCTTAGGCGATGACCATAATCTGTTGGACTCTTACATATTTCATTGTAATTAGCTGGCATCTAAACAAGGCAAATCAGCCGATGCTCTTACCTCGCGCGGCTGATTTGCATCGTTAAGTGCAATTGCGGCTCTCGCAGATTGGGTTGACGAAGGAAACGCAACATCTTCTTTAATTACCCCCGTGGCTTTAGTGCGATCTCACTCTTGCTATCTTTGAAGCCGAGAGCGATACCTTTCTATTTTCCTATACTCGTAACTTTTGAAATCCTGTCTCTCCCCTGCTCCTCCTCTTCCATCTCCGCCCTCTCTCTAGTACTGTAGAGATCGTCAAAAATCAAGAAAGCAGTTAAGATATTGGCAGCAACATCCCCGAACAGCTTTGCCTGTTTGATTTTTGTACGGACGCAAGCTCTAGTGTATCTAGGACTTTTGATACATTCGCTGCCCCTTCGGCAAGCTCAGGGCTGCGCCTCAGTGTACGATTTTGACTTGATTTGACCTGCTCGATTTAGGGCTAATGACATCATGACTGCTCTCCCTGAAATGACTTCTCGCCCGGTTCAAACGGGTAACTTAACGATTCGTCCAGTCCAATATCGTGACTTAGAGGCGATCGAGCAGCTTAGCACTCAAGGGTCGGATCTCGAAAATCAAAGCGGGATCGCCAATCTAACTCAGCAACTCCAAAAAGTTCGTCGCTGGTACGGCACGCTGAAAGTGTTAAGTATGTTTCCCAATCCTTACCAGTATGAATTTTGCGCTTACGTGGCCCTAGAAAACCAGCAAATTCGGGGCATGATTCAAGTTTCCCCCTTTAACCGTACTCGCAGCACTTGGCGAGTCGAAAGATTGGCCATCGCACCGCCCGACCAAAGTGCTGGCACTCAAACCCCTACCACCGAGATCGGCTCGCAGTTGTTGCGTCATTGCTTTAAGTCGATCGTCGAGGCTCATAATTGGCTGCTAGAAGTTAACATTCACGATCGCTCTAACCTAGCAATTTATCGGCAGAACGGGTTTCAATCTCTAGCTGAGTTGACCCATTGGGCGATCGCACCGGAGTTAATCGTCGAATTGGCGCAGCGCGAGCCAGATTTACCAAACCTGCTCCCCGTCAGTAATGCCGACGCTCACCCGATCTACCAGCTAGATACAGCCGCCATGCCGCCTTTACTGCGTCAAGTATTCGATCGCCAGATCCACGACTTCAAAACCAGCATCTTCAAATCTGCTTTCACCAGCATCAAGCAATGGCTGAAGCAGAACAATAGCGTCAGCGGATACGTATTTGAACCCCAACGCAAAGCCGCGATCGGCTATTTTCAACTGCAACTATGTCGGGATGGTTCTCAGGCTCATACTGCCCAGTTAACCGTGCATCCAGCCTATACCTGGTTGTATCCAGAATTGTTGTCTCAAATGGCACGAATTTTGCAAGAGCTTCCGGCTCAATCTTTATATCTGATGTCTGCCGATTACCAGCCAGAACGGGAAGAATATTTCGAGCAGCTAGGTGCAGAAAGAATCGAGAGCGCTCTATTGATGTCTCGATCGGTTTGGCACAAAGTCAGGGAAGCCAAACATATTTCGCTAGAAGGATTGCAGTTATCTGAAGTCCTTAAGAGCTTGCAACCGAGTCGTCAACCAGTTCCCAGTCGCATTGATAATCTCCAGTCAACCATTCAACCCGAAGACAAGGAGACAAGGGGGCAAGGAGAATAGAGATGGGGAGATGGGGAGATGGGGAGATGGGGAGGCAGGGGAGAATTTTTAACTCAACACTCAACACTCCACACTTAACACTTCCATAGCTCCTAGACTTCTCTACTATGTCTACCATTTCGGCACTGGGATTGGATGTTGGGAAAAAACGCATTGGGGTGGCAGGATGCGATCGCACTGGCTTGATTGCTACGGGTTTGACCACGATCGAACGCACATCTTTTGCCAAGGCTCTAGAACAACTTAAAAGTCTAATTGCAGAACGAGAAGTGCAGGTGCTAGTGGTAGGTTTACCCTACGCGCTTGACGGCACGCTGGGAACTCACGGACGACAGCTAGAGAAATTTGCCATCAAACTCTCAAAGGCTCTGCAATTGCCAGTGGAATATGTTGACGAAAGGCTGACATCATATCAAGCCGAAGAATGGCTGAAAGACGAAGGACGATCGCCCTCTCGCCACAAAGCCGCGATCGATCGCAAAGCCGCAGCTTTAATTTTGCAGCAATGGTTAGACGATCGAAGAAGAATGATGAATGATGAATACAGAAGTTCAGGAGTTCAGAAGCTTTGGGAGTGTTGAGTGTTGAGTGTGAAGTTAATAAGGTTTCCCTCTCGCCCTCTCGCCCTCTCCCCATCACCCCATCACCCCTCTTTCTCGCTCCTGCTGCTAAACTTGAGGAGAGAGTAGGCGCAGGCAGTTGCAGATTCACTTTTTCAGGTGAGTCTGAGGAAAGTCCGGACTCCCGAAAGACCGAACTTGCTGGGTAACGCCCAGTGCGAGCGATCGTGAGGATAGTGCCACAGAAAGATACCGCCAATAATGTAGAGACGTAAAATTTTACGTCTCTACATTATTGGTAAGGGTGCAAAGGTGCGGTAAGAGCGCACCAGCAGCATCAAGAGGTGCTGGCTCGGTAAACCCCGGTTGGGAGCAAGGAAGGAACTACGGTTGGTCTTTTACCAGTTCCGCCAACAGTCCGCTAGAGGTGTTTGGTGACAAGCATCCCAGATAGATAACTGCCCCGATTGTTGGTACGCCATCGATCGGAACAGAACCCGGCTTATGTCCGACTCTCTCTTTGACCACATCTTGCGAACAAATGGCCACCGAATTGTGTTTGCTGTTCGTGGCTCGTCGTTAATGGGAACAATGTAACGATGAACCGCGAACGACGAACCATGAAAGATCCGCGCCGTCAGAAACAACTAGAGAAATTAATCGAAAGACTGGGATTGCCAGCCTCGGCCCCAGTAAAATGGTCGCTGTTAGAATTGGCGCTAACTCACCGCACTGTATCGCATACGAGCAATAACGAGCAGTTAGAGTTTATTGGCGATGCCGTAGTGCGGCTGGCTGCTTCTGAGTTGTTATGGGAAACTTACCCAGAAAGTTCAGTCGGGGAATTTTCGGCAATTCGGAAAGTATTGGTGAGCGATCGCATCCTAGCCCAAATTGCCGATGCTTACGGGCTAGAGAAATATTTGCTGATTTCTAACAGCGCCGCTGGCGACAAAGCCGGACAGCAATCGAGGCTGGCTGATGCTTTTGAGGCAGTTTTGGGAGCATTGTACCTCAGCACCAATAACCTAGATTTAGTGCGATCGTGGTTGGATTCTCATTTTCTGCAACTGGCAGCAGAAATTCGCCAAGATCCGGCCCGGCTTAACTATAAAGATGCCTTCCAGGAATGGACGCAAGCTCGCTATAAAATGTTACCGGAGTATCGAGTAGAAGAAACCAAACAACCTCATAACGACGCTCAGCGTTTCCGGGCTGAAGTCTGGCTTCTCGGTCAGCTTTGCGGTTCTGGTCAAGGAAATTCCAAAAAGGCAGCCGAACAAGCTGCTGCTAAGGAAGCTTTTTTGTCCAGGGAGCTAGAGGAAGGAATTAAGAAAGAACTTCGATAAGTTCAAATGCGGTTTTTAGAGTTTTGAATCCAGCCTTCACACCCAGCCCTGCTCGCGTGTAGGTCGCGAGCAAGATGCTCCCACTACATATCATGGCCAATTAACCGGATTTGATATGATATATGGCTATGCCCTATGACCCATGCCCCATGCCCCAATTAGAACGTTGAAACACGACTGAAAGATTATTAGCTGGCATTGGGTAAATCCCTTTCAAGTCCAGATTTTGGGCGTTAGCTGCGGCGACGACATCATCCAAGTTCCGCACCCCCCACTGCGAGTTTTGGGCGCGTAAAGATTCATCAAAAGCTGCATTACTGGCTGCTGTATGTTCTCCACCTTGTTTGAAAGGTCCGTACAAATAAAGGATACCTCCGGCTGGGAGGAGACGACCTGCCCCTGCCATTAACCCCAGACAGGCCGACCACGGTGAAATGTGAATCATGTTGATATTGACGATCGCCACAATTGGCTCTTTATCGGGTCGATCGAGCGTACCCTGCTCTACTGTCCAAACTGGTGCTGTGACATCTAGCTCCAGCGGTGGATCGACATTATCGCAGCCATAGTGTTCGATCCAGGCAATAATGCTGGCTCTTAATTGGGGATTTAGCTCTGTTGGCAACCACTGACAATTCTTCAACCGGGACGCGAAAAAGACTGCGTGTTCGCCAGTACCGCTGGCTATTTCTAAGATTGTGCCCTTCTGCGGCAACACTTCTAAAAGGACTTCAAGAATTGGTTCGCGATTGCGCTGGGTTGCTGGTGCATATTGCCGTGAGTTTGATTGTGCTGTCATTGTTAAACTGGTAGGTCAGCGGCACTACTAACATTTTCTAACACTAAGTCAGGACACATCCGCTTGATTAGACCAGTAAGCACTTGTCCCGGACCGATTTCCACAACGCGCGATATTCCCAGTTGTGGCAGTTGCAGAGAAATTTCTCGCCACCGCACCGAACCTGTCATCTGACCCTGAAGGCGCTCTTTTAACTTAGTCCCATCCCTGGTTGGTTCTGGCTCGACATTCGATAAAACTGGTACTTCCGCGTCGGTAAAGACTACAGACGCTAATACTTCCTGAAATTCTGTAGCAGCAGCGGCCATCATGGGAGAGTGAAAAGCGCCTGAAACGTTAAGGGGAACGGCGCGTTTGGTTTTGACTCGATCGAGAACGGCTTCAACCGCCGCTGGCGTTCCCGAAATAACGACTTGAGCCGGACTGTTATCGTTAGCTAGGACGACATCAGGGGTTTGTTGGATTTCTGCTTCTAAGCGATCGCGATCGAACCCAATTAAAGCCACCATCTTCCCACCAGCGGCTCCATCCATCAGTTCGGCGCGGCGTTTGACCAATTGCAATCCAGAGGCAAAGTCAAATACCCCGGCGGCGTAGAGAGCCACGTATTCCCCTAAGCTGTGTCCGGCTACTAGATCTGGTTGGAGAGCGCGATCGCGCATTAAGTCAACTAATATGCTCTCAACCACGTAGAGGCTCGGTTGAGTGTAGAGAGTATGAGATACTTTATCTTCCTGGCTCTGGCAAATTTCTGGGACAGACCAGCCTAAGATTTGCTGGGCTTGGGCAAACTTTTCTTGGGCGATGGGAAGATCTGATAAATCTAATCCCATCCCGATTTTTTGGGAACCTTGTCCCGGAAATATCCACGCAGTTTTAGTCATTTTTCAGAAGTTTAGGAGTTTAGAAGTAGGGGTGCAATGTATTGCGTCCGTACAGGAGTGTGGAGTGAGATTAATCAAATATCGGGGGCCATAGTTGGGCAACTTTTAGTTCCCAGCCAGGAAGTAATTCTGTAATAGTTAGAGTATCTTCGCTTGCTAATACTAGAGGTTCTCGATCGAGGCGATAAATTGTTACTGTCAGCTTATCTGGATCGATTAGTATGCCTACTTTAGCTCCTAATTTTAGGAACATTTTGACTTTTTCTCGCAAAGTTTTTACTCGATCGGTGCTAGATTTAATTTCTACAATTAGATCGGGAACTAGATCTCCAAATGCACGCTGATTTTGACGCAATCTTTCTGCGGTCACAAATGACACATCTGGCGCTCTGAGGTTAGTATCAGACAGAATAAATCCGCCACTGGAATCAAAAACTCGCCCTAGTTTTCTCGGTTCGATCCAAGCAAATAAAAACGCAATCAAGCGAGAACCAATTTCGCTAGAGACAATATCTGACGGCCCCATGACAACAATATTTCCATCCTGGAGTTCTAGCTGATAATCAGTATCCGCCGATTGTAGTTCTACTTGCAGTTGTTCCAAATTATGGACGCTGAGAGCCATATTAATTTTGTGGAATAGTCTGCTAATATTTTAGCTTTACCTGCCCCATTGAAAAATCGCCGCGCCCCAACTGAGTCCGGCACCGAAGCCAGCAGTAGCGATCGTATCTCCTGGTTGGATTTTGCCCGCACGCACGGCTTCATCGATCGCGATTGGAATTGAAGCGGCTGAGGTGTTGCCATACTTGGCGAGATTGCTGATAACTTTTTCGGGGGCAACTTTTAACCTTTGAGCGACGGCATCGAGAATGCGCTGGTTGGCTTGGTGCATCACCAGCCAGTCAATTTTATCGACCGCAACTTCGGCCCGATGCAAAGCTTTTTCAATTACTTCTGGAACTTTTTGCACGGCAAAGCGATAGACTTCTTGACCTTTCATCGTCATCGGTCGGTAAGTCCCTTGAGATATTTCCACTCCAGGAATCAGGGTTTGCGGTTCTCCTTGAAAGGGAAGGTTGAGACAATCGTTCTGAGTCCCATCGCTGCGAATTTCAAACCCCAACAAGCGATCGCTCTGATTGGCTTGCAGAACTACAGCCCCCGCACCGTCACCAAACAGAATGCAGGTGCGGCGATCCGACCAATCTACCCACCGAGACAGAATATCGGCACTGACTAGCAAAATATTTTGATATACCCCAGTGCGGATAAACTGGGATGCTGTTACCAAACCAAAAATAAACCCCGAACAAGCGGCGGTCATGTCAAAAGCCGCTGCTTTAGTAGCTCCTAATTCTGCTTGAATTCTGGCGGCGCTACCGAATAAATCGTCAGGAGTAGAGGTAGTTAAGATAATTAAATCAATATCGGCAGCGGTAATCTCTGCCATCGCGATCGCTTCTTTAGCCGCTTGAGTCCCCAGCGAGGTCAAAGATTCATTTATACCCGCTACTCGGCGCTCTTTAATGCCAGTGCGGGTAGCGATCCACTCATCTGAAGTTTCAACTAATTGAGTCAATCCCTGATTGTCAAACGCAGTTTCGGGCACAGCCGAACCGCTGCCTGTGATGGCAATACCTAATCCTGATGATTTCATCATTAATCGACCTCGTTGGTTTGGGAGGCAGCCAGCGCCACGCGAGACTCAATTCGAGCTAGCACTTGGTGGTCTACAGCTTCTTTGGCCAGCCGAATGGCATTAAACACCGAAGGTGCCTGAGAGCTACCGTGACCGATGACGCAAATTCCTCCTACCCCTAGCAGCAGGCAACCGCCATGTTCGGCGTGATCTACCCGTTGCTTGATCCGCTTGAGATTCGGTTTCAATATGGCCGTGCCGATTTGCCCGTGCAATCCTTGGGGTAATTCTTCTTTGAGGATTTGCACCATCACTTCCCCGATCGCTTCGGCAAATTTCAGCAACACGTTGCCCACAAACCCATCGCAAACGATCACGTCAAATTCGCCAGAGAGAACATCTCGTCCCTCAGCATTGCCAGCAAAGGAAATTAAAGGATTTTCTTTCAGTCTTTCGTGAGTGCGAATTGCTAAATCGTTACCTTTACATTCTTCTTCGCCGATGTTGATCAGCCCGACTTTGGGTTCATCTATCCCCAAGACGTACTGGCTGTAAATTGAACCCATGACCGCAAATTGTTCTAAAAACTTGGGACGACAATCGACGTTAGCGCCGACATCCAGGATCAATACCGACTTACTGGCTACCATCGTCGGAAACAGCGCCCCAATTGCCGGGCGATCGATCCCCGGCAAGCGCCCCAACCGCAGCAGCGCCGCTGCCATCGCCGCTCCAGAGTGTCCGGCAGAAACCACTCCATCTGCTTGCTTCTGCTTCACCAACTCCATGGCGACATTGATGGAAGCCTTGGGCTTGCGCCTCAAGCCAGAGAGCGGTTCTTCGTGCATTTCGATCGTCCCTTCAGCGGGCACGATTTCCACTTGATGAGAACTGCCGTGATGTTTGAGCGATGCGGCGATTTGCTCTTCATCGCCCACCAGCAAAACTTCTACATCTAGTTCTGCTTTGGCTCTAATAGCTCCAGCAACGATTTCACCTGGGGCATAATCGCCACCCATAGCGTCGATAGCAATCCGTGCGCGAGTCGATCCCATGACTAAACTTGTAGAAACATTACAGATTGTACCAGACTGCATCGATCCTACAATCTAAAATTCTGAATCGATCGATGCAGCTAGTAGGAATAATCCAGGGGAAAATCTGGGCTATAACTAGATTCTAGCTTTCACGTCTCAATTCAAACCATTTTGAACGGGACAGCCCAGAGGGCTATCCCACAAGAACTACTCCATTATTTTTTTACTTCGATCGAGGGAAAGGGAAAAGCTCAAAGCCCCTCCCCTGCAAGGGGAGGGGTTTGGGGAGAGGTTTACCCTGAGCATCGCCGAAGGGTCAACCTGTAACGCATCAAACCGATAAATGCGATCTAGCATTTCTCAATTGAGTGAAGTACATTCTTGTAGGATAGGCTTCCAGCCTGCCTTTAAGTCTGGGCTGCTAGGAGGTAGTAAGCTGATGAACGCCATAAATCTTTCAGATTTACTCTCTATTGTAGAAAACTTCAGTGGTAAAGGTTATTTGTATTTGCCAAAGAGCAAAGCCTGGGATCTAAATATGTACTGCGCCATTGTAGAGGATGAAGAAGATAAATTATCGAATCAAGAATTAATTGATGCTCGCAATTTAAAGTATGCTCTTGGCATTGGTGCTGTACAAGACATTATTAGTAATGCAAGCTCGCAGAAGGATGATATCGATCTGCTCGATCTTCTAAACGCTCTAAAATTCTACTATGATAATGACGCTTTTATTGAATTTTAAAGCCTTTTCTAATAATTGAGATTTCAAATACCTCAAATTTGCAATACATTCTTAAAATTTCACAAATAAAAGGAGCGATCGATGCAACTTACCCCTCAAGAAAAAGATAAACTCCTAATTTTCACGGCTGCATTGCTAGCAGAGAGACGTAAAGATCGAGGACTAAAATTAAACTATCCCGAAGCTGTTGCTTATATTACGGCAGCAATTTTAGAGGGTGCGAGAGATGGACGCACTGTTGCCGATTTGATGAATTATGGTACGACTCTCTTGACGCGAGAGCAGGTAATGGAAGGCATACCAGAAATGTTACATGAAGTTCAGGTAGAAGCTACATTTCCTGATGGCACTAAATTAGTTACCGTTCATCATCCCATTCGCTAGGAAGCGGTTATGCCAAAAAAGTAAGAGAATTGAAAGCAATAGTGACAAAAGCTGGATATGTTCTTCAATCAAAACGAGGAAAAGGAAGCCATACGTATTGGAAACACCCTTTCCTGCCTGAAGAACCCCTTACCATCCCTGGTAAAGATGGTGATGATGCCCCACCATATTTAGAAAAAGCTATTCAACGGGTGCTGCAAAAATTGGAAGAACTGGAAAAACTAGAAGATGAAAATAATGAGGAAGGTGAAAAATGAGCTACCACTACAGCATGGTAATTCAATGGTCGCAAGAAGATCGACTTTTCTTAGTCCACTTGCCTGAGTTTCCCTGGCAAGAATTTCATACCCATGGTAGAACTTACGAAGAAGCTGCTAAAAATGGTCGAGAAGTAATCGAGGCTTTGGTGGAAATTTTAACTGAAGATAATAAACCACTCCCAGAACCCAGAATGCTCCCGACAAAGCCATTGCAAGTTGCTTAGCTCAGAGGGTAACTATCGCATTTTCAATAAATGTAGATTTGCCGATGAATCACTGGAGTGCAGCAGAACTTAAGTTTCGGTGCGTTGGCGTAGCCTGTGCGTAGCACGTATCGCCTCTCTGTGCGTCTCGAACGATTAGCAGAGAACTTTCTGCCGATGGCATCTCTTAGTTTAGATATAAATAATGCCGATGTTGTCCTGGAAATCTTGCGGGAAAGTAAAGGATTTTTAGAACTGACGGCGATCGATTTAGATGTGGACAGTGCTTTTGAACTTGCCCAAATACAACGTCAATTATCTCGATGGCACCTTCAATGGTCAGAAACTTGGGCGAACGATTCTAGCCGTAGGGAAATTTTAACTTTAACTCAAGCTTGGGCAGATCGAATTCGAGATATGGCAGCAGTTCTGGTTTAATAATAGTCGCTCAGACGTTAAACGTAAATTGACCTATATAAGCAACAATATGTATCGACTATATGATTTTCTGCCTTCGGGAAATGGTTACAAAGTGCGCTTACTGCTAACTCAATTAGGCATTCCTTTCGATCGCATCGAACTCGACATTCTCAAAGGAGAAACTAGAACCCCAGAATTTCTTGCCAAAAATCCCAATGGCAGAATTCCGATTTTAGAGATCGAACCGGGCGTGTTTTTGTCAGAATCGAATGCAATTTTGTTATATCTGAGCGAAGGCACGCCTTACCTACCTGAAGATCGCTGGCAGCGAGCTAAAGTGATAGAATGGCTGTTTTTTGAACAATACAGTCACGAGCCTTATATTGCCACTTCTCGCTTTTGGTTGACCCACGGCATGGCAGAACGACATCGAGATGCCCTAGAACAGAAACAACCGCCAGGATATGCTGCTTTAGGGATAATGGAACAAAGATTAGCTAACCATCCATTTTTGGTAGGCGATCGCTATACCATTGCCGATATTGCCCTATTTGCCTACACTCATGTCGCTGAAGAGGGAAACTTTGAATTAAACGAGTTTCCAGCAATTCGAGCTTGGATCGAACGAGTGCAGTCGCAACCAAATCACATCCCAATTACCCAGCCTTAAGGAGCAAACCCATGATTCCCGGAGAGATGCTAGTTGAAGAAGGCGAAATCGAACTCAATGCTGGGCGGCCGACGATAAGGTTAACAGTAGCAAATACAGGCGATCGCCCGATTCAAGTCGGCTCCCATTTCCACTTTTTTGAAGTCAATTCCGCTTTAGAATTCGATCGAGAAGCCGCCAAAGGAATGCGTTTAGATATCCCCGCTGGCACGGCCGTTCGGTTTGAACCTGGAGACGAACGAGAAGTTACTTTAGTCACCCTCGCTGGCAGTCGCGAGGTTTACGGTTTTAACGCTAGGATTAATGGCGCTTTATAGAATTATTTATGTCTAAATTTGAGGAACTATGTCAGCTTTACGCCACTGCTCGCCAACAATCTCGCGATTACCGTCATTCTTGTCAAGATTTTGCCGATTTCCTAGTTCATCGCATGAACCTTTATTTTCAATGCCCGATCGAAACTGGAGAGATGCACTTAGATGAGGATGCTAACTTACATCTGGAAACGGCACTAACCTTATACGAAAATCCTGGCGCTCCTTCTAACGCAGACTGCCAAAGGATTAGCTTTCCTTTAACGATTAGAAAAAAAGCCGATACCTTTATCGTTTCAGTTTTTCCCTACGGTAACGAGTTTTCCGTTCCCAAAGACGACCTCAATCAACTCGATGCCGTTTATGAATATATAACCGATCGCATTCAACAAACTTACGAAGACGAAATTCAGTTATTCACTGGCGAAATCGATTACTTAAACTCTTTTAATCCTTTTTAAGCGATCGCCAAAGAAATTCGCAATTACCAGTTCGCAATTAACAATTTTATTTTAATTGCGAACTGCGAATTGACAATTGCGAATTGACAATTGTACGACTAGTAGGTTTCCACGTGCCAGCGTCCGGCCCGTTTCATTTGCCGTTGGTATTCCTTCCAATCGACTCCATGCTTAGCAGCTTCAGCCGAGAGAGCCTCATCGATCCCATCTTCCATCCCCTTCAAACCGCAGATGTAAGTGTGGGTTTTCTCTTTTTGCATCAAAGTCCAAAGTTCGGCGGCGTGTTCTGCCACTCGGTCTTGGATGTACATCCTGCCGCCCTTGGCATTTTTCTGTTCGCGGCTGATGGCGTAAGTCAAGCGGAAGTTATCTGGATACTGCCCTTGCAGTTCCTCTAACTCTTGCTTGTAAAGGATGTTGGGTGAGGTAGGAATACCGAATATCAGCCAAGCCAAGCCTTTAAATTGATAGTCTGGGTTGGCTTGCTTTTCTGCTTCCTTGAACATCCGCCACAGGTAAGCCCTAAAGGGAGCAATCCCCGTCCCAGTCGCCATCATGATCGCGGTGGCATCTGGATCGGTGGGCAAGAGCATTTCCTTACCAGTCGGGCCGGTGATTTTGACATCTGCCCCAACTTCTAAGTTACAAAGATGGGTAGAGCAGACACCATAAACCATTTCTCCGGTTTCTGGATGCTTGTACTCTAGCTGGCGGACGCAAAGGGAAACAGTTTTGTCATCCACTCTGTCGCCGTGACGGGTAGAAGCGATCGAGTACAGTCTGAGTTTCTGCGGTTTCCCGTTTTTATCGACTCCTGGGGGGATAATCCCGATACTTTGACCTTCGAGATACCGTAGATCGCCGCCAGAAATATCGAAGATCAGATGACGCACAGTACCAATCCCGCCTTCACCCACTAATTCTTCATTGTGCAAGCACTTCCCAATATAGGGATTATTAGGACGGTAAATGTTAACCGGGATATCAGTTTCAGTTTTGGCTTTGGTCGGAGCCGGAACTGATTCAGCCTGCATTTGAGTCATAGGCCTGCTATCTGCTCCTGATTGCATTTGTTGGTTGTTGGCATTCAGGGGTCGGATGCTGAGAATTTTGCCGCCCAAGCGAGCAATTCTTTGCATTTCTTGGTTCATCCGGTTGTAAGGCACTGTAATAAATACACTGCCACTGTTACGAACGGGGTAGTTGCTTTGGTCGGCAACCGAGGGCTGACCCAAACCGACTACTTCATAGATAAATACGCGGCTGCCAGATAAAGTATTGGCAGTTGCACCAGCTACACCTGAGTTGTACATTTCTAATCCAATAATTTCCAAACCCAATTAAGAGACGTTGCTGCAACGTTCCCTTTCCAGCATATGACAGCCCGACTCCTCGATCCAGTTTGGCAGTTAGAGAAATACTCCTAAAGCGTAGAGGCGCAGTTGTTGGGAACGCCCACCCAGAACGGCAATAATAGCTCGACCCCCTGTTACCTATCAGTCTAGCTAATCATTGGCTGGGGGAATGTCAATCGCGAGCAATTTAATTTTTTCTTCCAAAACAGCGGCTACTCAACTTAGCATATTGTAAAGGCATAAATATATTGCCTCTCAACCGAGCAAGACAATTTTCATCGAATCAGCCTTGTATAGGGCGATCCCATTCTGGTAAAATCTTGTTTAAATTCTAGTAAGAAATACTTAACTTGCCTAGAATTGGCAAGAGTTTTTCCCTAACGGGCAGCAGTTAACCCTGTCTGCCTGAGAGCATGGGAGTAACTTACAGGCTAAGAATTTAGCTTGCTGCAAAACCTTTGGAGAAAAAGTTTTACGTTAGAGGGAAGCTATGACCAGTCAGCTGGATCGGGTGGTGCTAATTGGGGTTGCTGGAGACTCAGGATGCGGTAAGTCTACATTTTTGCGCCGATTGACAGATTTATTTGGAGAAGATTTAGTCACGGTAATTTGTTTAGACGATTATCACTGTCTAGATCGCAAACAGAGAAAAGAAACAGGAATTACAGCCCTAGACCCCAGGGCGAATAATTTTGACCTGATGTACGAGCAAATTAAGGCGCTCAAAAGCGGTCAAACGATTAACAAGCCAATTTACAACCACGAAACGGGCGAGATCGATCCCCCAGAAAAAGTCGAGCCTAACCACATCGTAGTGGTTGAAGGACTTCATCCGTTGCACGACCAGCGGGTGCGATCGCTCCTAGATTTCAGCGTTTATCTCGACATCAGCGATGAAGTAAAAATCGCCTGGAAAATCCAGCGAGATATGGCCGAACGGGGCCATCGCTATGAAGACGTGCTAGCAGCGATCGAATCTCGCCGCCCCGATTTCACCGCTTACATCGAGCCGCAACGGGAGTTTGCCGATCTCGTCATTCAGGTATTACCTACCAAGTTAATAGAGGACAAGGAAGGTAAAATCCTGCGGGTGCGCTTGCTGCAAAAAGACGGAGTGGAAGGTTTTGAACCCGTCTACCTGTTCGACGAAGGTTCGACGATCGATTGGATTCCTTGCGGTCGCAAGCTGACGTGTTCTTGGCCGGGAATCAGGCTGTTCTACGGTCCGGATTCTTATTACGGTCACGATGTCTCAGTTTTAGAGATCGACGGTCAGTTCGACAACCTGGAAGAAGTCATCTACATTGAAGGGCATTTGAGCAATACTTCTACCAAATACTACGGCGAATTGACTCATTTGCTGCTCCAGCATAAGGAATATCCCGGCTCGAATAACGGTACTGGGTTCTTCCAAGTGCTAGCTGGCTTGAAGATGCGAGCTACTTACGAGCGGTTGACGGCTAAATCGTTAAAACCACAAGTGCCAGCGGCTGCGGCTGCGGGTTAATCTGCGATCGCTCGACCTCACCCCAAACCCCTCTCCACCTCACCCTGCCCTCTCCTAGAAGGAGAGAGTAAAGGAAGTTTCTGTTATTGGAGAGGGGCTTTGTTCGTATATAGGTATATTAGTCAGCGATCGACCATCTGACATAAGGACGACTAGCAATTATCCCGCGACGATCGATCGCTGAGGGAGTGCTGGGGCTATCTGGCGGCAGTTGAACGCGGAAATAAACATGGCCGTGGCGGAAGGCGAACCGATAATCGGAATATTCCTCGGAACTGGCTCTGCCGACGCAAGATCTGTAAGCTTTTTTCAGAGGCGCTTTAAATTCGGCCACCTTTCTATTAGCAGATACCAACCTAGCAGGTCCGGCGATCGCTAAGGTATCAGCGACGACTAAAAATTCTCCCCCACCCTCATAGTTGCGAAATGCCGTCCACAGACGCACGACCTTGGGACAATACCCAGTTTGGCGTTTGACGGTGAAAGTAGTATTCGATCGCTGGCGCAATATCGTTCCTGGCGAAAGCGGAGAATTTTCGGCTAATCCTGGCGTGGCGGCAAATAGCGCCGATAACAAGCCCGCAGACATCGCCAGTCGAGTAAAACCTTGCATAAGAGTATTTTTGAAGTATAAACGCATACCTATATACTTCAAGACGCTGGCTGGAGATTTCGCAATTTCTAGTAATTGTTGTGGGACAGCCCAGAGGGCTATCCCACAAGACGACAGGCAGGAGGCCCGCCCCACAATTACCAAATTTAATTCTTAACCTTCATCATTGCGCCCCTACCCAAGATATGTTGCTTTGGGCAAGGCATGAGGCAAAAAACTATGCCCCATGCTTTATGCCCTATCCCCTGTAAATTTAGTCAGCGATCGCCCATTTAACCATAGGACGGGAAAGCAGGACGCTGCGAGAGGTAAATTTGGTCGGACTGTTCAGAGTCCCTGGGGGTAAATCGACGCGGAAATAGACTCGCTGCCGACGAAACGTAAACTTATAAGAGGGATACTCTGGAGAACTAGCATGACCGACACAAGAGGCGTATTCTTTGTTCAATCTAGCTCGATAGACTACAAACTTCTTGGCAGATCTGACCGATCGCGCGCGTCCGGCAATTGATGAAGTATCGGCGATTGCTGTATTTTCTGCCCCCCCTTCATAGGGGCGCGATCCCGTCCATAAACCGACGCTGCTAGGGCAATTCCCCTTGGTAGCAACCACGTTGAATGTAGTTGACGGTGGTTCGCGCAGCAGGGCTGATGGCTCGACTTGGGCATCTTGAGTTAAACCTGGTGTGGCTACCAGTAGGGCTGATAATAAGCCCAAGCTACCCGTCAGGGTTAAACGCTTCATATATGTCTCCTTGAGTGCGATGAAAGCTGCTGAGACAGTTAATTGATATCGAGCGATTCTTGATACCAAGAGGAGGGCGTTTACCAGCGATTGTTTGAAATCAGCAGCGTTGTTCGACTGAATTTCTAGGCGATCGATTACCTCTTTGAGGTGTGGAGGAATTTTATCATTTAGTTGGTCGATCGACACAAAATGATTTGGTAATTGTTGCTAATTTTCAAAATGTAGGCAAATATCGCTACTAAGGCGCTTAATGAAAAAATCGATCGAAGTCTACGGTTATCATGGAACCAGTCAAGCTCAAGCTGCAAGTATTCTCAAGAATGGATTTCAATCCAGCGACAACGACTACGATTGGCTGGGTACAGGAGTATACTTTTTTCAAGATGCACCAATTCGAGCTAGAGAATGGGCGAGGAAACGACATCCAGAAAATCCTGCTGTCATTTGTGCCCTTATTCGTTTAGAAAATTGTATAGACTTACTAGACATCAACTGGTTTCCCCAGTTAAAAAACGTATATAATTTATTCGTACAACAGTATGAATCAACCGATCGACCTTTACCCAAACAAAACCCCGATCGCTCTAAAGCTCATCGTCTAGACTGTGCATTTTTTAACTTTACTATTCAATTACTATCCAGTCAGGGGCAAGCAATAGCAGGTATTAGAGCAGTATTCGTCGAAGGAAAGCAAATATTTCCTAATTCAGCAATCTTCGATCTAGCTCACGTGCAAATAGTAATTAAAAATCCGAATTTGATTCAAGAGTGTTATCTACTCGATATTTAAAGAGGTGTTTACATGATAGATGTAAAAAAATCGCTAGAAATCTTAGAGAATTATTTTGCCAAGGTAACTAAGGAAGAATTCGACAGAGACTTAAAAAAGTATTGCCCAGAATTATTTGAGGAAGAATCAAACGATTTAGAGTTAGAGCAATTAAAGAATACAGAACTTTATCAACAAGCCAAGAAAGATAGCAAGTTAGAAATTGCTCCTAAACTGCTAAAGAAAGGATTGAGCGCTCAGGAAGTAGCAGAAATACTAGAATTAGATGTCCGCCTGATAGCATAGGATCGGATCGGTTACTATCAATGGGATTCGATCGATTGTTGTTTGCAGATTTTCAACCTCTAGCCCTAATTGCTACTACCCCTACGGGCGCTCAAAGACTACAACCTCTCAACCAATTGCCTGCTACTACCCTCTGGGTGTCAGAATCATTAAGCCAGATCGAGGGCGTTCAAACTTATAGCGGTTCTCTATCAGAGCATTTAGCCAATATTTGGCCTGACTGTAAGAGTTTGGTTTTCTGCTTAGCTACTGGCGCGGTTATTAGGCTAATTGCACCTTTGTTACAAGACAAATCCTGCGATCCAGCCGTAGTTGTAGTGGATGAGGCGGGGAAGTTTGTCATTAGCCTGTGCAGCGGGCATCAAGGAAAAGCCGATCGCTTAGCGCAATTAGTCGCCAGACAAATCGGAGCAACGCCTGTAATTACAGGAGCTTCAGCTAGTTTGGGATTGCCAGGAATTGACGTGTTGGGCGTTCCCTTTGGTTGGAATCGCGGTACGGGCGATTGGACGAAAGTAAGTGCAGCTATAGCTAGAGGAGAACTAGTACGAGTCATTCAAGAAGCTGGCTCGACTTTATGGCAAAGTCATTTACCAGAAACACACCCTTTCGATTTTGGGGTTCCAGAAGAAGCAATCGCTCCTCAAGCGAGAGTTTGGATTAGCCATCAACAAGTCAAAAGTCGTAGGGGCGCAAAGCATTGCGCCCGTACAAAAGTCAAAAGTCAAGACTCCACAATTCCTGAAGTTCGGTGGCATCCGAGAGTTTTATGGGTAGGCATGGGCTGCGAACGCGGAACTTCTAGGAAATTAATTGCAGCCGCAATTCAGCAAGTTTGTCAGGCAAACGATTTGGCAGAAGATGCGATCGCAGGTATTGCCACCATAGATATCAAAGCTGACGAAGCAGGGATATTAGAATTATGTGGCGAACGCTGTTGGCATTTACGTACTTTTCCAGCGGAAATTTTGCGAACTGTAGAAGTTCCCAACCCCTCAACAGTTGTCGAAGCTGAAGTGGGAACTCCTAGCGTGGCAGAAGCCGCCGCTATTTGTGCCGCTGGGGATGTATCCCAAATTCAGCCCTCACTCCCAACCCCTCTCCCGTGGGAGAGGGGTGCCGCAGGCGGGGTGAGGGCAGAGGAGTGTTGGCAAGCCGATTTGGGATTAGATCGATCGCCAACACTAAAACCCGTACAAGGGAGATTGCTGGTATCCAAACAAATTTTCTGCTTTGATACCGAAGATCGACTAATCCAAAATCCAAAATCTAAAATCCAAAATCGTCAAGGTGCTGTGACAGTAGCGATCGCCCAATCTCAACTAGAATACACTGGACGCAAAGGTTCTCTGTGGCTGGTGGGTACGGGTCCGGGAAAATTAGAACAAATGACTCCGGCGGCTCAAACGGCAATAACGGCGGCTGATGCCGTCATCGGTTATTCTCTGTATATCGATCTGATCTCTCCTTTGTTGCGTCCCGGACAAATTGTAGAGGCTTTGCCGATTACGCAGGAACGCCAACGGGCAGAAAGAGCGATCGCTTTGGCAAAATGGGGTTTAACCGTAGCTGTAGTTTCTTCTGGCGATTGTGGGATTTACGGGATGGCTGGATTGGTGCTAGAAGAATTACAGCGATCGGGTTGGGATGGCAAAACGCCCAGTGTCGAGGTGTTTCCTGGAATTACTGCCCTGCAAGCAGCAGCGGCTAGAGTGGGAGCGCCTTTGATGCACGATTTCTGCGCTATTAGTTTGAGCGACTTGCTCACCCCTTGGGAAGTAATCGAAAAACGTTTAATTGCTGCCGCCCAAGCCGATTTTGTCACAGCTTTGTACAATCCGCGATCGCAAACTCGCACCCAGCAAATCGTCACCGTCCAACAAATTTTTCTCCAATATCGTCACCCATCGACACCTGTAGCGATCGTGCGTTCCGCTTATCGATCTGACGAGGAGATTGCGATCTCCACTCTAGAAAAGTTTCTCGATCTGCCAATTGATATGCTCACTACTGTAATTATTGGCAATCAAAGTTCTCGAACTCATGCCGATTGGATAATTACGCCACGCGGTTATAATTCCTGGAGTTCTTTCACTGACTGCGATTAACTATTTGTGGCAACAGCTTGGGATTCGAGAAAAATTTTCGGCTGGGTTCGATCGTCAAATGGACGGTTATAGGCGCTAGTATCTAAATATATTCTTGCCATCCTATTTACCAATTGCGAAACCGTACATTCTGCTAGCAGGCATTAATATCGTTCATTCGATCTAAACTTCGACCTTATAGCTAAATCGATCTTTGTCCCCAGATAATCCCCGAAAACCGTAATTGTGCCTTTTGCTCTTGAGAACTCTTGTGGCGAAATTTGGGCGTATTCCAATCGATCGACTCTACGATTTAAAATTCTAAACTGTCGATCGATTTCTCGATTTCTATCGTTTGGCTCGTTAGCTCGGGCCATAATTTTACTTCATCTGTCGCGACTTCATGAGTATCTTCACCCTACAATCTGTTAAAAAAGACTTTGGCATCAAAGAAATTCTCAAAGATGCTAGTTTTAGCCTTGATGCCACCGATAAAGTTGGATTAATTGGAACAAATGGTTCGGGCAAATCTACCCTATTAAAGATAATTGCAGGTTTAGAGTCGATCGATTCTGGTTCTCTTATGGTTAATTCGGGGGCGAGGATCGTTTATTTACCCCAGCAGCCAGATCTAGATGAATCTAAGACGGTTTTAGAACAGATTTTTGCTGATAGTGGCGAACAAATGGCTTTAGTGAGGGAATACGAAGATATTTCCGATCGCTTAGCCCATACTACAGGGGAAGAGAGCGATCGCCTCATGTCTCGTCTATCTAAGCTGATCCAACAAATGGATGCAACTGGGGCGTGGGAATTAGAAACTAATGCCAAAATTATCCTCAGTAAGTTAGGAATTCACGACTTTCATGCCCAAGTCGGCACTCTATCGGGAGGGTATCGCAAGCGAATTGCTCTAGCCTCAGCGTTAATGGCGGAACCGGACGTATTACTGATGGACGAACCTACCAACCATTTAGATGCCCTTTCTGTGGAGTGGTTGCAAACTTATCTGAATCGGTTTCGCGGGGCAATTTTCTTAATTACTCACGATCGCTATTTCCTCGATAAAGTTACTAACCGCATTATTGAAATCGATCGGGGCGATTTATACACCTACGACGGCAACTACTCCTACTATTTAGAAAAGAAAGCTTTAGCCGAAGAATCTGTAATTAGCAGTCAGAAAAAGCATCAAGGGGTATTGCGGCGAGAGTTAGAATGGCTCAAACGCGGCCCCAAAGCCCGCAGTACCAAACAGAAAGCAAGGATCGATCGCATTCATGAAATGCAAGATCGGGAGTTTAAACAAACTCAAGGGAAAGTAGATATTTCTAACCCTACTCGGCGGATTGGCAAAAAAGTAATCGAACTGAACCAGATTACTAAAGGGTATGAGGAACGCACTTTAATTAAAGACTTTACCTACACTTTTAATCCAGAAGATCGAATCGGTATTATCGGTGGTAATGGTGCGGGAAAATCTACCCTTTTAGATATCATTACTCAACGGATACAACCGGATGCGGGTACTGTCGAAATCGGTTCGACTATCCACATGGGATATTTCGATCAACACTCAGAACCTTTACTTGCCGCACTCAACGAAAATCAGCGAGTTATCAACTATATCAAGGAAGTAGGCGAATATCTCAAAATTGCTGATGGTACTCAAATTACTGCCTCGCAAATGTTAGAGAGATTCTTGTTTCCTGGAAGTCAGCAGTATGCACCCATTCACAAGCTATCTGGTGGAGAAAAGCGCCGCCTATTCCTGTTGCGAGTGTTGATGAGTACCCCCAATGTCTTACTACTCGACGAACCGACGAACGACCTAGACGTGCAAACTTTAGCGGTTTTAGAAGAGTATATAGAAGATTTTAATGGTTGCGCGATCGTAGTTTCTCACGATCGCTATTTTCTCGATCGCACCGTCAACACCATCTTTGAAATCGAACCAGATGGCAACGTGCGTCAGTATCCTGGTAACTATGCCGTCTATTTAGATTTCAAGCAAGCAGAAGCCGCAAAAATTGCAGAGACGGCTAATACTCAGCCATCTAAGTCGAAAGCTGAGCCGCAAAAACCCAAAGCTACTACCCCAGCAAATAACGGCAAGCCTCGCAAGCTTTCCTCTAAGGAAAAGCGAGAATTAGAAACTCTAGAAACCAAAATTCCCGAACTAGAAGCCGAGAAAGCCGAAATCGAACATACTATTTACCACCAGCCTCCCGCTGGCTATACCAAATTGCAAGAATTGACAGAAAAGTTGCAAGATCTCGATCGAGAAATCGAACGATCGACCGAACGCTGGTTAGAATTAGCTGAAATAGCTAGTAATTAAAACTTGTTGAAAAAGGCTGGCGGATTTGAGAATAAATCGGTTCACAATTTCCTCACAATTAACTTCTAAGATCCAAAGAGGAGAACAACAAACTTGAGTTAGATGCTCTCGGCTGGCGATTCGGATGTGGGTAGGAGTGGTAAGCCGATGACGGTCGAGAACAACAGGGAGGATTGAGCTATGAGAGAAAGAGCATATCTTCTAATTACAGCCATAATTTTTGGTTTAGTGGCACTGTTGCATCTGGTGAGGCTAGTTAACCACTGGTCGGTTCAACTGGGGACATTTGCCGTTCCCTTCTGGGGTTCGTGGCTAGGACTAGTCATCGGTGTGGTGTTAAGCCTCTGGGCAGTTCGGCTGATGACTCATCAATTAAGCAGTAGCCATTAGACAGATGTGATATCTCCCGACGCTGATGCTACGCATACAGCGCGGGCAGCGCGTTGCTCTCTCGGCGGCAAAGCTAGAGGCAGAGGCGTAGCGTTGCTACATCTCTGCCGCTGGTTTTTCCATGTAATTTTTCCTACTAAGATTCAACATTTATCTGTCGATCGCAGAGGCGAAACTTAATTTAGTGTATTAAGGTAGGGTGCGTTAGACGGCGATAACCCTAGCTATGACAGAGATCTAACAATCCGTCGCAGGAGCACCACATAGTTTAAGCTTTTAGATTTGATTTGTATCATTCCTAATTTGCCAGTTCGCGATCGTTCAATTCGTTCTGTATGCTTTCGGAGTCATACCTGTAAGTTGCCGAAACTGTTTGCTCAAATGGCTATGGCTGCTGAACCCACACTCTAAAGCAATTTCCACGATCGATCGCTCGGTTTGTTTTAACAACAGCTTTGCCCGTTCTACCCGTTGCTGGAGGAGGTATTGGTAAGGGGATGTGCCGATCGCCTGTTTAAACAAATAAATGAAATGAAATTGACTGATATTCAGCAATCGGGCTAAATCGTCTAGCTTAATATCTCGATCGAGATGTGCGTGGATATAGTCTAAAACTTGCTGAAGCTGATGTTCTGGTAAACCGCCTTTATGGGTAAAAATTCGAGGTTCAGCAGTCGCATATTGCCTGAGTAAATGCACTGCTAGCACGTTTGCTAGCGATTCGATGTAAAGCTGGCCGCCCACATTTTCCTGTTTTAGCTCGGCGAGCAACAACAAACCGAGAGACTCAATTTGCGGATCGCGAGTCCGAAATTCAGGGATTAATTCAATTCTATCGGGGTTCATCGCCAGAGACTCCCTCGCCACTTGCTGAATAAAACCAGAGGCAATGCGAATCTGCAAGTAGCGATCGTCGCTATCCCAACGGGCAAAAAAACGCATCTGGGCGGGCGTAATGGAAATGTCGCCTTTCCCGTACAGGCTGCTATAGGTTCTGCCTCCCTTAATTTGCAGAAAGCGAACGGGACGCGGAGAGAGAGACAGACAAATCGCGTGTTCGTCGCTGTAACGACACATTCCTTCACCCGGTGGAGATTGGAATTGTTCGACTAAAATATTGCTCCAACCCCGATCTTGGCTCGACAAAATGGGCGGGTAATACGTTTCCGGCTGATAGGTAGCGATCGTCTGCATGACACAAGCCTAATAGCATTAGATCCGATTCTAGGCACTTTTAGAGGATAAGTGCCGATCGGCTGAAAAATCGATCCCAAAATTTTGATAGTTCCCCAGGAATGTGATAGTTGAGCCGACGGCACTTGCCTAAGCTGAAAGAGTGTTTGATTTAGAGAATCTCAAACGCATCTACATTTAAAAACGATCGGGCAACTACCACCACCGCTTCACAGGGATAACCCTCTGGGCTGTCCCACAAGTCTATGCCAATGCAAGCTGCTATAAACAGGAGATTTACAGCTATGGCACATTTACTGCACCTCGATTCTAGTCCGCGCGGAGAGCGCTCTCACTCTCGCCGCCTGACCCGCGAGTTTGTCGAACAATGGCAGCAAGCTCATCCTGGGGATACTGTCACCTATCGAGATCTCGGTCGCGATCCCGTTCCTCATGTGGACGAACCGTGGATTGCGGCAGCATTTACACCCCCCGAAAAACACACGCCTGAGTTGCAGGCAGCGATTAGCCTCAGCGATCGACTCGTGGACGAATTCTTAGCCGCCGATATCTACGTCATCGGCGTTCCCATGTATAACTTCAGCGTTCCAAGCACATTCAAAGCCTACATCGATCAGATCGTTCGAGTTGGGCGAACGTGGTTATTTGAGCCTGAAGACCCACAAATGCCTTATAAACCTCTCGTCCACAACAAGAAAATATTTGTCATTACGGCTTCTGGTGATGGTGGATACGATCGTGGAGGTCGTAACCAGAAAATGAATCATCACGACCCTTACCTGATAACTGTTTTTGGGTTTATGGGCATCACGGATATCACCTTCGTTCATGTCGAAAACGATGAGTACGGGGGGCACAAGTTAGCAGAGTCGATCGCTAACGCCCAGATCGAAATTGCTAAGTTAGCTGCTGCTTAACATGGTTTGGCCGCTATCTCAATTAGTCGTCGATCTGATGCCACGCAAGCGGAACAGGAGCAATTGAGTTTTTTGTTCTCTTCTAAAATTGTCGTCGCTAATCATTACTAAACTTTGAGAACCATCTGGCAAAATCGGGCCGAGAGTCATCCCTTCTAAATTATCTATTCCTATCCTTCGCTTGTCTAAATCTAGAACCAACTGTTTCGCCATCGGTTCGATTTTTTCTGGTCGATCGCTCAACTTATAAATCTGAGAAGTATCGGTTGCCCCTCCAATTACTGCTTGAAAAATTCGCACGTCAAAACCTAATAGACCAAGCGATCTCTCTAAAGTCAGAAAGTGACCTTCTTGGTCTAAAGATAATAACTCTGCCAACCCATGTTTGATGGCAATTCCCGGAGGAGGTTCTAACTGATAAATATATTCAGCAACTAGTTGAGGGCCATCGTTGTTAATTAAATAGTGCAATACGCGGCTTTCCGGACCTGCCTTTAAGTCTGTTTCGCTGCCATGACGAGTTGTTTTTACCGGGGCTTTGTCTTGCAATAAAGCTGATTCTGTCGCCGTATAAACCCGCAGTGGATCGCCGCCTGGAGGAATAGTTAGCGATTCAAATGCCAAGTTATTCTGCACGCCGCTAACCACTTCTTGCTTGCCATTAATCGCAGTTAAGTTGGGCAGGTAGCGATTGGGAATAGGTAAACTTTGAAGCTGTCGCCCAGTTTTTAAATCGAATTCCTTGACAAATGGATCGATATCTCTATTAGCGTCACCTTCGCTAGCGACAAATAGCGATCGCTGTGGAGTTAAAGCAATGCTTTCTGTATCTGTAGTTCCAGGAGCAAAATTATTGCCATCTGGATCGGTCAAAAAACTGACATCTTCTATTTCTACTTTTTGCAGGTCGATCTGACCTGAAGTATTGCGATCGATATTTAGCTTCAGAGTGTAAAACCTGGGCGAACCTGGTTGTCTGCGATCGTCGGAAATTGCATAGAAACGATCTACTTCTCGATCGTATACTATCCCCGACAACCCACCAACAACAGTATCTTTAAACTTACTTTTTGGCAGTTCGTATTTATCTAAAAACTCTAAAGATAGATCGAGAAAAATACTTTCTGGGGCAGTACCTTGAGCTAATACAGATAAAGTTAAAATAATTGCTAAGATTGACGCTCCCAAGAGGCGCAGCCAGATTTTTCTTCTAGCAGGCGATCGTTGGCTGACTATTTTTCTCTCTTTAAGCTTCATTTATAATAATTCTCCAACTATAAAATGGCGTTTACTTCTTAGTGCATAGGTAAGTGCCGATAACACCACCGTCTATTTGTTTGCTTTCGATCGTAAACCCCGATCGCCACAAAAGACCATCCATCACCCAATCGTAGGTAGAATACTCGTCCCTAAAGTGTCCCTCAGCATCTTCCCGCAAAAAGTCTCCTCCTGCGGCTTCTTGCTTTTGGATGAACGCGTTAATGTTGGCCAGCGCGTCGGTGGTTTCCATAATTACGTCGTGGATGTAAAGTTGCCCGCCAGTTTTCAGCATCTCATTCATCCGATTCATGGCAATTCCTTTCCAAAAATCCGGTAAATGATGGAAAGCAAATGTAGTGACGATCGCATCTACAGTCTCTCCTGAATGCTGGTAAGTCAAGAATCCGGCGTGGTGGAATTCAATATTCGATATGCCCGCTCGAACCGCCTTGGCACTAGCAAGATCGAGCATGGTTTCAGAAACATCAACTGCATATACTTGGCTACAGCGGCGTGCCGCTTGCATGGCAAAGATGCCAGTACCCGCTCCAAAATCGATTAGCGTGTCAGTAGTCTCGATTCTTAGTAAGTCTAGAACGCGCTCGCTTTCGGCTGCAATATCACGGAAATCGGCGTGACTCGAATCGTAAACCTCCACCTCAGCTTGACTGTTGTAGTCCCTGCCGACTTGCTTGAATTCATCGTATTGCCAAGAAAGTTGATGCTGCATTGTTGATTTCATAGCCGTAGGTTGGGTTGAGCGCCAGCGAAACCCAACGAACCCAACCGTAATACCTCTTTGCGTCCTTCGTGCCGAATAATTGTTATTAGCTTTGTAAGGCTAAGGGACGTTCCAGTGCTGCCCGGTCCCAATGTCCTAAATTTGCTGCTGCTTCATAGGTACTTTGGAAAAATGCCAAGAGTGTTGCATCTGGATCGTCAGCCTGTCTTACTGCTTCATAAGGTAGGATAAACTCTTGCATTTGAGAACTATAGAACGCCTCTTTAGGTTGAACGGTGTAATCTGGGAACCCTTCGGGTGCGGGGTAAGCGTAAGCGTAAAAAACTGGCTCCACGATCGATCCGCCACCCGGCCAAAAGCCGCAACTACTGACTTCGTGCGAATAGGCTTCTCGCGTTACCCAGTCGGACATATTAGGAATTCCACCTGGATGCTCTGGTGCAGGGCGACCGGAGAAGCGAGTCACAGCCAGGTCGAAGCTACCCCAAAAGAAATGTACGGGGCTAGATTTGCCAATAAATCGCGATCGAAACGCACTCATCACTCGGTCTGCTTGCACGAGAATTCGCCAACACCGCTGCGCGTATTCTGGATCGTAAGCCGTATGTCGATCGTCGCGATCGAATGGTATCGGTTCTGCTACTTCTTGCGGCATCGTCCAAATTGGGACTTTTATGCCCATCTCGCTCAGCGCGTCCATTACATCTCGATAAAAATCAGCCACGGAGCGAGGAGCGAGGGCAATTCTTTTGGTAATACCGTCGCTGGTGTCGATCTGTAATTGATGTTCGAGAAAGTCAAAGCTAATTTGAAAGTTACGAGTTGCGTAAGGAATAGCACCCGTTGTCAGTCCGCGCGGCGTTACATATAGAGTAGAATGCCACCAATGGTTGAGGTTGGGAGCCAGTGCCAATCGAATTTTACCTACGATCTGCGTCCACAGGTGGAGCGTAGCATATGTATCCTGCCAAGCTGCTAGGGGCAAATCGGGCCAAATGGTATCTAGGGGCGTATCTGGAACAGAAGTTGCCATGAAAAACCTCCCTTTGAGGAAACTAGGCGAACAAATTTAGAAGAGAATCTAATAGCAGTTCTAGATCGCAGGCATCTTGCCTGCCGTGGGACAGCCGGGACGGCTAGATCGCAAGTCATGAATGGATTGCTATGGGTGAAATCCGCATCGCTTCAATATTCCTTTCCCTGCTCGTGGGCAAAACACCACAACCACTGTTCCCCCAATTCAGCCGAGCTAATTACCGCATGACCCGTTGCTTCATAATGATGGCGAGCGTGTTGATGCTCGGAAGAGTCGCAGCAGAGCATTTTTCCACAAGTTTGACAAATGCGTAGGTGTACCCAGCGGCTATTAATTTTCATGCACTCTTCGCAGCGAAACGCTGGATAGGTGGCTTTAGAAATCATGTTTTCCGCAGTCAGATTGTTGAGATCTTGACAACTCATAAATCACCTGGCGATCGAACCGATTGACTCTACAATAGCCTACAACTATCGACTCGGTAGAGATGTAAAGATTGCCAACTGCCCATATCCAAGCTCAAACTAATACTTTCTCGATCGCAGATAAAAGAGGGTCAATGGTTTGAGCCTGGATGCGATGTGGTGGATTCCAGGCTACCCACTCGTAAGCGCCGTGTTCGCGTGCAATAACGTCAATATCTTGCGTCACATAACCCATGAAAACGACTAGCGTTTTCTCGACTTCTTCGCCTCCAAATCGCTTGTATGGTGTCCTATATGTGGTTTCGTATCCGAATGCGGTATCGAGTTGGATATGATTAGGTGCGATCCCTGTCTCTTCTTTGAGTTCTCGCAGGGCGCACATCAATTCGGTTTCACCATCAATTAGATGTCCTTTGGCCAGATCGAAGCGATCGACGTGCTTCATCAGCAGGAATTCCCGATCTGGGGCGTAACGAAAAACTAGTACCCCACATGATTTTACGGTTCGCATTATCAGTTGAAGTTCAAAGAGCGATCGCCTACGACGCTCTAGCACGCGATCGCTGTTGGTGGAGATACTCAAAAACCGACTTATCGCCGATATCTGATGGCAGATCTTGAAAACCTTTACGAATGGCAAAGATTGCAAACAGAACCGCCCATACAGCTAGTAAAATCCTTTCCGTTTGGACTGGCAAAATCCCTGTCAAATGTCCCACTAATAGCACTGGCACTATAGGTGTCAGTAACTTAGTTTCTAAGCGGTTAAAACAGAAAGCTTCTTTAAAATAAATTCCCACCAAAGCCACGAAAATAAAGCCAATCCCTAATAGAGTTAAGGGTCGATTGTAAACAAACAAAGCTAAAGGTTCGCTGCTTTGTCCGGCGAGGAAAACTGCTGCGGCTACACCTATACCCCAAAATAATTGTAGGAGGCGGTGTAGAGGTTCTAAATAGATGTGGATCGTCAACAAACTCACGCCCAATGCCAGACAGAAAATTCCATATAGAGGAGTTAAAGCTGACAGAACGGTAGGGTTATTCCCCAATGTCAGTACCAGAGTGCTGCCGATCGCAAAACTTAAAGCTGCTACCATCAAGCCAGCGCGATAGATTTTAACCCCAGTGCGATCGCTCTTCGTAATCGTATACTCGCCAAAATGTCCTTTATAAACTTTGGGTTCAAACTGTTCTAGTCGATTCATAAGACGTTATAGGTTTTGGTGGCGACAACCGCCAGGGGTTCAAAACCCCTGTCTCATAGCAAAAGTCCTCTAAAGAGGACTAAAGAGTCTGTCAGCTTTAAATAACGGATTCTTTCTCCCCTCTCCTTCTTACTCCCTCTCCCGTGGGAGAGGGCTGGGGTGAGGGCAGATCGCCTCTAACTTGACAGACTACTTTATAACTCCAGGATAACTTGCACCACATCCAAGCAAGCTAAATTTAATTGAGACTTAGCATTACCGCCATTAATGGCAATTTCTACCCAGCCGTGACTGCCGACTAAAGATAAAGGACTACCTAGAGGGCGATCGCTATAGATATTACAACTAGGGATATTCAGTTTGCCTGCCCTTACCGACCAATTTTTGCCTTCTACTAAGGTAGCGGGGATATTTGTAATTAAATTGCCAAAGCGATCGACATACTGAATGCAACCAGTCGCCCCCGCGTTCGTTAGACTGTATGACGGTAAAGGGAATTGTACTAAAGAAGATGGTGCGATCGCATCTCCTAGTTCCGATAGATTTACCCCGCCCGCTAAATGCGCTCCTACAGGTGCAAAGATATCTCTGCCGTGAAAAGTATTGCTAGGTTGGGGAGTGCGCCAGTAGTTGGAGTTAGTAAGTTCCACCGCTGCTATAACCGGAAATTGGCTCAAAACTCCACTAAATAACCCATTATCCGGCCCGACTAGATAACCGCCAGCCAATTCTACTGCTACCCCCCGCCTGCTACCCCCCACTCCTGGATCGACGACGGCAATATGCACCGTCCCTGGTGGGAAATATGGGTAGGCATTCATCAAAGCAAATCTAGCAGCCGCAATATCTTGTGGCGGAATCTGATGCGTCAGATCGATAATCGAAATCGCTCGATCGATCCGAGCGATGACACCCTTCATCACCCCTACATAAACATCGCTCTCGCCGAAATCGCTCAGTAAGGTAATCATTTGGGGATAGCGATTGCCAATAACTTCTGCCATCTCTGGAAAAATTGCATCTATCCTCTACGCTCTAGATTAACGTCAGGACAATTCGCAATTTCCAATTCGCAATTCGCAGTTACAATTATTTGTTTTGTCCAGGTACTTGTTCCCTACCAGTAAGATGAAAGAAAGTGTAGATAAATTGGATTAGCGATCGAAATCGCCAGGAGATGGTTGATGTCTAAGGCTAGTTTGACAACAGAAACTCTTTACGATCGAGATTATTGTGCTTGGCTAGAGCGAACGGCTGCCTTGTTACGCGCTGGCAAACTTCATGAGTTAGATATTGAAAATTTAACTGAGGAGATTGAAGATTTGGGCAAGAGTCAACAGCAGGCACTCAAGAGCAATTTAATTATCTTGCTCCTGCATCTGCTGAAGTATAAATACCAGCCTCAAAAGCAAGAATCCCTCAATAGTTGGATTTCTAGCATCCTCGAACACCGCCGCCGCATAGAACTGGCTATAGAAGATAGTCCTAGCCTGAAAAATTACTATCGAGAAGTATTCGATCTCTGTTATGCCAAAGCTAGGAGAGACGCGGCGACTGAAACCAAACTGCCACTCGTCACTTTTCCTGAAGTGTCTCCCTTTACTCCTGAAGCAGTTCTGCAAGCAGACTTTTTGCCATCTGCGGAACCCGAAACGACAGATGTAGAAACTTAGCCGCGACGGTTTGACGAAGCGATACGTGCTACGCACAGGCTTCGCCAACGCCTGCTTGAATTTTAACCTTATATCCGGATTAAAATCTGATTTAGCTCGCATCCCAGCAACGCTTCGAGTTCGGCTAACTGCTCTGAAGGAAGCACGTTGGGACTCATAGCGTCAAGCAGAAATCTAGTAAATCCGGCTTTTCTAGAAAAATCTAGGTTGTAAACAGAAATAGTTTCCTGGCAACATGGCATCTTGGTTTCGGGATTTAACCAATACGATTCTTTTTCCCTTTCTAACCACTCGTCTAACCATTCTTCAAGATCTTCGCCACAAAGCGGACAGTAGACTCCTTCACCATTTTCTCCTGGACCGAAATATCCGGGCTTTTCGTACACTTCCAGGTTAATTTCCTCGCTTTCCGGTGCGAATTCTTCCATCAAAGCTTTGGCTCGATCGTGCGTGTCGGCCGGAGGAACGTAATGCGGATCGTTGGGTATGAGCCAAATCCAGTTTTCCGACATTTTTACAGGCCTCCATCAGATCGTTTCTCGTGACATCATCCACCCTGGTAGTGAAATCCGTCCTCTAGATTTGTACCTGAAATCCCAGACGATCGACATCAAAGCCTAGAGCTAGCCAAAGCCTTGCGGACGACTCGATCGTAATTACAGCACCTGCGATTGCGTATCGGTAGTAAAATCCGTATACTTATTATCTAAAATTTTGTGAAAATTCTGTAACAGAAGATACATTAACTTCCACTTATTTGCTTCCTGTGTTATGTTGGAAGAAATAGACATATACATCGATCTACAAGGGAAAAAAGTCCATGATGAACAAAAATCGTCAAGAAACCTTAAAACAAGTAGCTGCCGTCCACCGCGACAACCTGCGGAAGAACCTACAACACCGTTTAGAAGTTGCCAGAATTCAAGGTAACGAAAATCTAGTTCGCCAACTAGAAGCTGAAGCCAGCTACCTCAACTAGGAAGTGGTGAGTGTTAAGTGTGGAGTGTGGAGTTGAGGAGCCTTAGAAGTAAAATTACCTCCTCCCTCCCCCTTCTCCCCTTTCTCCCTCTCTTCAATCAGCGACCGCCGACAACTACATTGCGGATTCGCAGGTGAGGCCCGCCGACGCTAACGGGTAAAGGCATTTGTCCGCCCTTGCCGCAACCACCATTGAGAAATACAGCATCATCGCCGATCGCTTCAATATCTTTCAGAGTTTGAAAAACATTGCCCGTGAGCGTTACATCGCTTACGGGTTCGGCTATTTGGCCGTTCCGAATCATGTAGCCTTCTGCTGCCGAAAAGGTAAACATCTCGCCATTAGTCTGTCCTCCCAGCATCCGCACGGCATAGACTCCCTCATCGATATCGCCGATGGTGTCGGCAAAAGAGCGATCGCCTGGTTCGATGCCAGTATTAGTCATCCGCACGATCGGGGGATAGTTAGCATTGAGCGCCCTAGCGTTACCCGTGGGAGCTTCGTGCATTTTGCCAGCGGTTTCGCGGCTGTGCAGGCGTTGGTTGAGAACGCCATTTTTAATTAGATACTTGCGCTGGGCGGGTACGCCTTCATCGTCGTACTTTATCGAACCTGGAAGTCCTGGCAGAGTGGCATCATCAATGACGTTCAACTGCTCGATCGCGACAGGCTTACCGAGGGTGAGTAACTCTTGCATTCTGGGGTTTTCATAGACAAAATCTGCCTCTGAAAGATGTCCGAAAGCTTCGTGAATGAATACGCCAGCGAGATATGGATCTAAAACCACTGTATACTGACCGCCTTTGACCGATTTAGCCTCCAATTGCCTAATGGCGCGTTCGGCGGCTCCTTTGACTCGACCTTCAATGCCGATTAACTCGTTGTAATCGGAACGAGAGTGAAAAGATTCGTATCCTTGACGAACCAGTCCGCCCTCACCTCTAGCTATAGCGCCAAACCCCGCCGAGATATTTAAGCGTTCTTGGGCGATGCAACTGCCAGTAGAATTCACAAAGTAGGTAATGCCAAAGCGATCGCCCATACTCACAGAAGTAGTTTGAATGCGCGGATCGAACTCCAACAGCAGGCGGTTATAGCTTTCGAGCAAGCGGCGCTTGTCTTCTAAAGCAACGCCGCGAGGATCTACGCCTAATTCCACTGCTACGTAGTCTTCGATCGGTTCTACCTCTGCCAAGATCGTGGTTTCTTTGCCTACCAATTTGGCTTGAGAAATCGCCTGCTCGATCCTCTCGTCCAACTCTGCCAAACCGTTGAAATTAACAAAACTCCAACCGCCACGGTGACAGGCCCGGATCCCGCCAGCTAGAGTAAAAGAGCGATCGACCGCATCTAATTGAGGGCCGCGAAAAGAAATTGAAGTTGACTCGCTTTGTTCCAAGCGAATTTCCAAATAATCAACCAAATTTTGGTAACGGGAAATAGCCGCCTTTAATTGCTCCTGCATTTGCTGGTGTCCGCGCTTTCAAGTGTTTCCACTTCCAGTCTAGGATATTGGAGCAAAGGAGTTCAGGAGTTTAGAAGTTTAGAATTCTCCCCTCTGCTCCCCATCTCCCCATCTCCCCATCTCCCCATCTCCCCGTGCTTCACAAAGCTAAATAATAGCGATCGCGTCCCTGTTGTTTGGCGGTATATAAAGCTTTATCGGCAGCAGCGATCAGGGATTCAGAGCGCGACTCATAACCGGGAACTTGACTGCTAATGCCCAAGCTCAAAGTAACGTAGCCGCTCACGTCAGAGCGATGGTGGGGAATCTTGAGTTGTTCGATTTCAAAGCGAATTAATTCTGCTACTTGAACGGCTCCCTCAACCCCTGTATTCGGTAGCGTCACCGCGAATTCTTCGCCACCGTAGCGGGCGGCTAAATCTGCCGGACGTTTAACTAGGCGATCGATCGTCTGAGCCACCTGCCGCAAGCAATTGTCTCCTGCCTGATGACCGTAGTAGTCGTTAAAGGGTTTAAAGTAATCGATATCGCACAAAATTAAGGATATAGGCGTTTGATCTCGTACCATTCTCCGCCACTCTTGCCCCAGATGCTCGTCAAATCGGCGGCGATTGGCAATTTGCGTCAAACCATCTAATCCTGCAAGGCGTTGAAGTTGAATGTAGGCACATTCAGCCATTTCCTTAGCTACTTTTAGCTCAAAGGCTTGTTGTTGTAGTTCTAGATTTTTTCGCTGCAACTGTTGAGTCAATGCCTGCATCCGCAAATGGGTATTAATTCGAGCTAATAGTTCTCCTCTTTGAATCGGCTTAGTGACATAATCAACTGCCCCAACTTCAAACCCTTTAACTTTATCTTCTATATCTGTTAAACCAGTCATAAAAATGACAGGCACATCTTTAGTGGTGTCGTAGTCTTTTAACCGACGGCAAGTTTCAAATCCGTCGATTCCTGGCATAACCACATCCAGTAAAATTAAATGAGGAGGGTTATAATTTGCCTGTTTCAAACCACTTTCGCCATCTTTGGCTACCAAAACTATAAAGCCACTTTCTTCTAAATAGGTAGCAGTTACCGCTAAAGAAGTAGGGTTATCATCAATTATTAAGATCGTGGAATTTCTCAATTCCAAGTCATTAGTTTTAGCAGCAGTTTGGTTCATTTAACTTCATTCTAGCCACGAGGATTTTCTGGTCGAACAATTTAGTTTTTTTAACAAGGCAAGATTTTTAAACTAGCTAACAAGTGTAATGTGTTTTCAGACCAGGTTTTCCGGCAAACACAGAATATAGAGTCTATAGTTAATCGCTTGCTTGAGGAAGATAAAATATAGGGCTGGCAATCGTTCGCGTAGCGTCTTCTTTGGAGAATCTTCCTCTTGATGAGGATCTCTCTAGATCTACTCTAACTGTAAACCCGACCTCGATCGCGCCAGCAAATCGCCGTCAAACGCATTTGACAGCTAGCTTGGCCTACTTTTATCGGGAATTTTCAGGATTTGCTGTTATTGCCCCTAGTAGCACGGGAAACGCTCGGCAGATCCAGAAAATCCAGCCTCGACCGATTTGACATCCTGACAAAAAACTAGAGCAGTACGTGCTTCGATCGCTCTGAGGAGGATCTGGGCAAATAATTTAACGACAAAATCCTTAGTTAATGGAGATCGACGGTCACAAGTCAAAAAAGCTGGTGAAAATCGAGTCGAAGAACGGCAGAAAGAGAGAAAGGGAGAGGATTTGCAGGTTTGATTCTTAAATTGAAAATATGCGAGTTAAATGGGTCATAGCTTACTTATAGTTGAGAAGGGCAGATCGGCTGTACGCAAGGTAAGATGGCTTGATTGGCTAGTCAGCAAAGCGACTGTTCTACATCAAGTATTCCCAAATTCGCCATTGAAGTAGCATTAACTAGCGTTACTTAAGTTGTCGTTCGAGAAAATTATGGTAAGGGAGGAAGTCTAGGCAATGGAGGTAGAAATTGTTCCTTGCTCTCTCGATCGCATCGAAAAGTTAATTGCAGGTGCAGATGCTTTTCTAACAGCTTATGGATTTCGGGTCGTCGATGGGTTTTTACCTTTTCCAGGGGCGCTTGAGTATTCGCGGGACGAGATGCAAGCCTCGCGAATTTGGCATCCGTGGTTGCCTTACCTATTTCTCTTTCGTCCCGATCTAGCCTTAGTGGGCTTAGGAGGCTTTAAATCAGTACCCGATTCAGAAGGCATTGTCGAGATCGGCTATTCTGTAGCTCCAAGCTATCAAGGCAGAGGGTTGGCGACATCGGCGGCGCGACAGCTAATTGAGATCGCATTTGCTACTGGGTTAGTCGATCGCGTTTGCGCCCACACTCTAGCAGAGCATAACGCCTCAGCCAGAGTTTTAGAAAAGTGTGGAATGAACAAAGTATCAGAAATTGACGATCCTGAAGATGGAAAATTGTGGAAGTGGGAGATTTGGAAGTGTGAAGTGTGAAGCTTAGGAAGTGTGGAGTGTTGAGTTAAAAATAACTCCGAACTCCGTTGGCGAAGCCTGTCCGCAGGACATACTCCGAACTCCGAACTCATCTCTCGCCCTCCTCGCCCTCTCGCTCTCTCCCCTAAGCAGGCACTTCAATTTTCTCGCTGCCCGCCAGTCCGAAAGCTTGATGGATCGCTTGTAAGGCGGTAATTCCCTGCGATCGATCGACTACGCAACTAATCTTAATTTCTGAGGTGGTAATCATCTGAATGTTGATTTGGTGTTGGGCTAAGGCTTTAAACATCTTGGCAGCCGCACCCGGATGTCCTTCCATGCCAGCACCGACGACGCTGACTTTGGCGATGGCTTCATCGACTGAAACATCGCTAAAACCCAGTTTGGCCGCCTCTGCTGCCAAAACTTGCCGCGCGTGTTGGGCATCGGCTTGCGCCACCGTGCAGGCCAAATCGCGGGTAGGAACGCCATCGACGATATGACAGCGTTGAGACTGAATGATAGTATCGACGCTAATGTTTTCCCTAGCTAGCAGTCCGAATAACTTGGCTGCCATTCCCGGACGATCGGGGACGTGGCGAATGGCTAGGCGGGCTTGATTGATGTCGAGGGCAACTCCCCGGACTACTGACTCATTTGGGGCTGGTTTGAGCCGCACCGGGCTAACGTGGATGTCGAAAGCTTGACACAAAGACTTCAGAGCGCGATCGCAATCTCGCTCGGCCACGACGCAACTGACTTTAATCTCGGAGGTGGCGATCATTTGGATGTTAACCCCAGCACTAGCTAAAGTAGCAAACATCATCGCTGCTACCCCCGGACGACCGATCATGCCCGCCCCAGCAATGCTAACTTTAGCGATTTCGCGATCGACTATCGTTTCTGGAGCGGAAGAACTGTCATTTAAAGCTGGGTTGTAGCCCCGCTGGACGAAGGCTTCCGATACAGCTTCAGAGCGTTTGAGCAGGCTTTGAGAGACGGTAAAGGCAATATCGTTGGTATTGCCTTCGTGAATCGACTGAACGATCAAGTCTACATCTATGTCTTGATGGGCGATTTCGCCAAACAAGCTGGCGGCAACTCCCGGTTGGTCTGGAACTCGCAGGAGAGCGACTTTAGCTTGGTCGGTGTCGAATTCTACGTAGTCTACTGGTTTGGCAATTTCTAAATCTTCGAGGGAACGGGTTCTCAGCACGGGCGAAGTGACGCGAGTGCCGGGATCGTCGGTCCAACTGGAGCGCACTACCAGAGGAACGCCGTAATTGCGGGCAATTTCCACCGCGCGAGGATGCAAGACTTTGGCCCCTAAGCTGGCTAGTTCCAGCATTTCATCGCAGCTAATTTCCGCCATGAGTTGAGCGTCGGGAACTAAGCGCGGATCGGCAGTCAAGATTCCAGGCACGTCGGTATAAATTTCGCAATAGTCAGCCTGCAAAGCCGCTGCTAGAGCTACGGCTGAAGTATCCGAACCACCGCGTCCTAAAGTGGTAATTTCTAGATAGTTGCTGCTACTGATCCCTTGAAATCCGGCTACGACAACGACTTCACCCTTTTGTAGGTGTTGCTGGAGGCGATCGGTTTTGATATGCAAAATTCGAGCGCGAGTATGTTCGGCTTCGGTGACAATTCCCACTTGAGCGCCAGTTAGAGAAACTGCTGGTTGCCCTAATTCTTGCAACGCCATGCTCAAAAGCGCGATCGAGACTTGTTCGCCCGTAGAGAGCAGCATATCCATTTCCCGCCGACTGGGATTGCCAGAGATTTCTTTGGCTAGTTTGACCAAACTATCGGTAGTCTTGCCCATGGCCGAAACCACGACCACGACAGAATTTCCTGCCTTGGCAGTTTGAAAAACGCGCTGGGCCACTGCTTGAATGCGATCGACCGAGCCAACCGAAGTACCACCGTATTTTTGGACGATTAATGCCATAATTTACCATCACCTTGACCGAAAACAACGGGTTTCAAGCCTCCCCTTTGAGGGGAAAAGTTTTTGGGAGGAGTTCAGGCTTCTTCCTTTCAATCAACTTTTGACTTTTGACTTTTGATTTTTTTTGACCTCCTACTGCTGGCGCTCTGCGGGAGGCATTGCATATCGATCGAAGTTTTAACACAAATCGGGTCTGAAAGGTGCAATACGTGCTAGCGCACAGGCTAGCGTCAACGCCTAGCATCTCATCAGCAAATCCCTGTTTTCAATTAAGTCTTCAACATTAACCCTCAATATTCCACAAACCTTTACAAATCTTCGCGTCACCAAATGCCGTCTATAACTGACTTTAAGCCTAGCGATCGTATATTTACTTATCGGTAAAAGTAAAGTTTAGTTTCAAACTGTAATTTAGGCGATCGACAGTGATAGATTAATAGGTGAAGCAACCAAGCTTCTCTGACAGATTGCTACAGCGCAATGTACATTTAGTTTAAGAGGTAAAAACGCTGTCTAATTTAACATCTGTCTCATTCCAAAACAATAGCAGCACCCAATCAGAAGGCTTATATTTCCTCAAGTGATTCCAAGGGAGCGATGAAACTGAAGAGATAGTTTCAGTTCAACTCTGCGACGAATGCGAGATGGGAGGAAGTGTTAAAGCGAGTCGGATCCGGGTGCTGTTGTTGTCTTAAAAACTAAGTATTTTACAATAGAAAATATAGCTGTAATCGAGAATCAAGCAATTTACCCACAATATTAAAGTCTGGCTAGGTGCGATCGCGCCTGTAACGTTCGACTAACTAGTTAAAGCTGGAATTAGGTACTGAGTTAGGGTAAAAGCATCTACTCCTAATTCGGTTCTTTCTTTAGCTGCTAGAATTCCAGCTTGGGCGTGCCACCAAGCGGCACTTTCTACCATTGCATCTATGGGTAACTTCCGGCAGTTAGCAGTGGCAACTAATCCGCCCATTAGCCCCGTGAGAACGTCGCCGCTGCCACCACGAGCTAAAGCTGGGGTACTTTCAGGAATAATTGAAGCTTCGACTTCGCTCAGCTTCAACACCGAGCGAAGTCGAGGTGTTGACACCAAACCAGAAGGATAAGCGATCGCAGTTCTCGCGCCTTTCAATAACACCACTGCCCCCGTGCGTCGCGCTGCTGCTTGCAAGCTACCGATTCGTTCTTGAGTCGGATCGGCTAAATCGGGAAACAGGCGTTTGAATTCACCTGCATGGGGCGTAAGCACCGTTAATTCTTGCCGTTGGGATAAGGTGGGGATGGTTCCCAATTCAGCTAAGACGTTCAAGCCATCGGCATCAAGAATCAGGGGGCGCGTACTCTGTAGCACTTCTCGAACGACTGGTATGGCATCGCGAGTCAATCCCGGACCGCAAGCGATCGCGCTATAATCGTCTAACTCAAGTTCGGGTAACTGAGCAATAGCCCCTGTCTCCGTTTCGGGACAACCGATAATCAAAGCTTCTGGTAACTGGGCAACCAACAATGGTTTGAGGGATTCAGGAACGGCAATTGACAGCATTCCCACTCCGCTAGCCCTCGCTCCCAATCCGGTCAAAATCGCCCCGCCAGCATAGCGACGAGAGCCACAAATCAGCAGTAGGTGTCCTTGTTGATATTTATGGGTAACTGGCGGCCGGGGTAAAGGTAATCGAGCCAGGGCATAGGCTTTAGTCACCCGTCTCATCGAGGGTGGATTGCCCAATACTGCCCAGATATCTGCTAGGGGCAAATCGAAATCGATTAATTCAGCTTTGCCGATGTAATCTAACGCCGGATCTTGCAAAAAAGCCAGTTTCCACAAACCCAAACAGAATGTGTGGGTAGCGCGAACGGCAGTTCCTAAAGCTTCGCCCGTATCGGTGTGCAAACCGGAAGGGAGATCGATACTAATAATTGGTTGCCGCCAGCGATTGAGTTCGTTAATGGCGGTGGCAATTGATTCGGAAAGCGATCGCTCTAACCCAAATCCAAATAGTCCATCTATAATTAAATCGCACTCTTGCAAAGAATCGAGGCGATCGCTACTAGTAATACCCAAACTTTCAGCATATCGAGCGTGTTGCTCGGTTAATTCTTTCAACTTAGAAAACGGTTGATAGATCGATACCTCATAGCCTTGAAAATGCAATTCGCGGGCAACTACTAGCGCATCGCCACCATTGTGACCCGGCCCGACCAATACACCCACCCGTTGCCGAAGCGATCGATCTAGAGACGTTTCACGAAACGTCTCTACAATTCGACGGGTTATCAGACCTGCTACCTTTTCCATCAAGGCTGCCACTGGCATTCCAGCAGCGAACGCCCGCCCTTCAATCTCGCGCATTTGCCGAGCAGTTACTACAATTTGTTGAATTTGTTCTTGTCGATCTTTACGTTCTGCCAAGGCTTCTTCAATCCGTTGTTACACTTGTATGCTTGTACGACTACCCATCCTTTTTCAATTATTGAGTAGTCTGTATACCCATGACTCGATTGCCTGGAAGGAGGAATACAGTTCTGCTAGATCGATATATTTTGTTCTACAAGCCCTACGGAGTCTTGAGCCAGTTCACTAATAATCAAGGAGAATCAAAACCCACCCTCAAAGACTATATTCCCATAACTGAAGTTTACCCAGTCGGGCGCTTAGATGCCGATAGTGAAGGATTATTGCTCTTGACTGATAACGGGCGATCGCAACATCGATTGAGCGATCCTCGGTTTGGACATCAAAAGACTTATTGGGTACAGGTAGAGCGCATCCCTGACGAAGAAGCTTTGCAGCGTTTGCGAACTGGGATCGAAATCGAAAACTATCGCACCAAACCTGCTAAAGTGCAGCTACTACCAGTAGAACCTGCCTTACCGCCACGGAATCCCCCTATTAGATATAGGAAAAATGTACCCACAGCATGGCTAGAAATATCTCTAACGGAGGGCAAAAATCGTCAAGTCAGACGGATGACAGCCGCCGTAGGATTTCCTACGCTGAGGTTGGTAAGAGTAGCGATCGCTCATCTACAGCTAGTAAATTTACAACCAGGACAATGGCGCGACCTCACCCCAGAGGAATTAAGACAACTGTTATAGTGAAGCTAGGTAGGAGAAAAGTCAAGCTTCGGCAGGCTCAGCTACCAAGTCAAAAGTCAAAAGCTTGCACTGAGCGAAGCGAATGTGTCAAAAATTAATTCTGAATTCCGAATTCTTGCCTTCTGACTCCTGAACTCCTGAACTTCTGAACTTCTGAACTTCTGAACTCATGCTATTACTAGCAGGCGATATTGGTGGAACTAAAACAATTCTCCGATTGGTGGAAGTATCGGAGTCAGAATCGATGCTGAAAACTCTTGATGAAGAGCGTTACGCCAGTGGTGATTTTGCCGATTTAGTACCGATGGTGCAGCAATTTCTCACTACAGCTAAAACACCTGTGCCCGAAAAAGCGTGCTTCGCGATCGCAGGGCCTGTAGTTAAGGATACTGCCCAACTCACCAACTTAACCTGGGCGCTAGATGCCCGAAGATTAGAACGGCAATTAGGCATCGCTAAAGTGACTTTAATTAACGACTTTGCTGCCGTTGGTTACGGGGTATTGGGTTTAGAATCTGGGGATTTATTGACTTTACAAGCCGGACAGCCAAAAGCGCGTTCGCCCATTGCTATTATTGGTGCTGGTACCGGATTGGGACACTGTTATTTAATTCCGCAAGGCGATACTTATGGAGTTTTTAGTTCTGAGGGCGGACACGTCGATTTTGCCCCCCGTTCTGAGTTGGAATTCCAGTTATTGCAATACTTTTTAGAAAAACACGATCTCGAACGAATTTCAGTAGAACGAGTGGTTTCCGGTCCTGGAATTGTCTCGATTTACCAGTTTTTAAGAGATCGCACCTCAGAAGCAGAATCGCCAGCCATTGCCCGCACGGTCAGAAATTGGGAACGAGACGATCGCACCGTCGATCCAGCCGCTGCCATTGCCACTGCTGCCGTTGAAAAAAGCGATCGCCTGTGCGAAAAAACTATGGAAATATTTATCGCAGCTTACGGCGCTCAAGCAGGTAACTTTGCTCTTCAGCTTTTACCGTACGGCGGTCTTTATATTGCTGGTGGCATTGCTCCTAAGATTTTGCCATTGATGCAAGCAGGTAGTTTTTTAGAGGCTTTTACTAATAAAGGCCGCATGAATCCGCTGTTAGAAAGTATTCCGGTGCAGATAGTTTTAAATCCTAAAATCGGATTGATTGGGGCGGCAATCCGTGCCTGGAAGAACGACTAGACGAACGCCGCAGTCAAAGCAATTCGCAATTACTGCTGGCTCTGAACTCACCCCTAATCGAACCCCCCGATCGAATAGAATCTTCCATATATCTGTTCGCTCTTAAGCTAAAGGGTGGAAAATCGAGACTTTGCATATCCTCATTGCCTCGATCGCTAGCTATCTTCTACTCTCACGGCCGCTCGGCGCTTTACCAATTGTCTGAATGACCCAGAAAGGTTATTATTGAGATTTATGAATCAACTTTTGGGGATTGATTATGATGGTTACATAGTTAACCACGATCTAAATTCTCTAGCCAGAGCCAGTAAAAAGGAATAGCGCCCGGAACCCAGCGATCGAAAGCAAAAAAAAGCAACTGAGGGCATTGCCGATAAGTTACTTCCAAATAGATTGCACTAGGGCTGCCTCTATTAAAACAAAAAAACTTTCAAAAACTGCTTGCTCGACCGCAAGCGCGTCAATCCGATAACTCTCTTCCACCTCAAATGATGAACCTGCAAAATAATTACTATTCTTCTCAACACGGCCCTCATCGCCGCAGTGGAATAAAGCGTTTAGGGGCTTACTTGGTTGAGGCTGGTCTGGTCAGTCCGGCTCAAATTCAAGTAGCGCTGAACGATCAAGAAATCACGGGGCTGCGCTTGGGCGAAATAGTCGCCGCTCACGGTTGGGTCAAGCAACAAACCATTGAGTTTGTGATGGATCGGGTAGTTTTACCAGAACGCCAAGCTGTCAATCCCCAAGAGTCTCAGGTCGGTCAAACGAGAACGGCAACTGCGGTATCGGAGAAAGCGCCCGCCACCAAACAACCTCTTGCCCCCAAGCGAGAGATCCCGATTACCAAGCCTCTACCCTCGGTGAAATCTCGCGAGGACGACGATGTGACTTGGATTGGCTGAGGACACCAAAATAATAGGGACGCAAAGCTTTGCGCCCCTACAAATGGCATATTATCCGTTTATTCGTCTAAATCTGGTTTATCTAAGAAATGGGGTCTAAAACCTCCCCTAGGAAGGAGAAAAGTTTTGGGAGCGGGGCATAAATCACCGTTACAAAAACTTTCCTTCTGACTTCTGACTTCTGACTTCTGACTTCTGACTTCTGACTTCGTTAACCTTGTCTTTCAGCTAGCAGTGCCGCTCTTTCTTCAGGTGCCTGAGCGACTAACTTATGCCTGCTGTAGAACCAGAAATAAACAGTAGCAGCAAGCAACACCACTGCAATTCCGATAATGCCCGGTTGGTAAGCAGGGATAGACATACAAGCAAACAGAGCAAAAACTGCTAATAAGGCACCGACTATGGCTCCCCCTAAGCCTAAAGGACTTTGGTAAGGCCTCGGTAATTGAGGACGATCGAGTTTTAACTTAATGTAGCCGAACATCACCATGATGTAAGAAATTACTGCGCCAAAAACTGACATATTTAACAGCACTTTACCCACATCACCACCGACTACGCTAATCAGCACCGCACAGATAAGTCCGATTATTGCTCCTAAAATTAATGCTCTGTACGGGGTATTAGTTTTTCCCGTCACCGAAATCCACCGGGGAATATAGCCAGCACGGGAAAGAGCAAAAATGGCTCTGCCGTAAGCGTAGGTAATGCTATGAAAAGTCGAGATGATGCCGCAGAGCAAGACAATATTGATGGCATTACTGGTGCGATAATACACTTCCAGACCGTCGCCCAAGGGTGTTAGCGTTTTACCCATTTCTAAAGCGCCGCCGCCAACACCTGAGTTCAGCACTAAAACTAGCAGCGAGAGGACGATCAAAGTGAAGATCCCCCATATCAATCCTTTGGGCATATTTTGAGGAACGTTATGGGTTTCCTCGGCGGCCATAGGCAATTGCTCGATTGCTAAGTAGAACCAAATGGCATAGGGAATGGCAGCAAACACGCCTTGCCAACCAAAGGGCAGCCAGATGGAGTTACCTTCGGTAGGGGGAATGTTGAACAGCAGTTCTGGATGGAAGGTTCCGGCTCCTAGCGTCGTTACAAAAAAGATACATAACATCAAAATGGCAGCTAGGCACAAGTAGAGACTGACGTTTAAAGTCGGCCCCATCCCCCAGATATTAATTGCCACAAAGATGGCGTAGGCAAACAGCCAAATCGCCCAGTTTGGTACGCCAGGAACCAGTGGGTTGAGATAGTCACTCAAACTAACGACGGTGGTGGCTACAGTGAGGACATATTCAATAATGAGAGTAATGCCGCAAATAAAGCCCGCTAACGGGCCGAAGGCACTGCGAGTAAAGGAGTAGAAACCACCAGCATGAGGTAAGCTAGCAGACATTTCGGCGATACTATAAACCATGCAGATGTACATCAGCGCCATCAAAATAGTAGCGATCGCTAATCCCCCAAAACCGCCAGATGCTAAACCACCATTCCAACCAAAAAATTCACCTCCAATCACAGCCCCAACACCCAAACTCCATAACAGCCAAGAATTAGCTTTTCCTTCTAATCGCCGCTGACTGGTATAGCTTTTGGGCACTTTTTCGTAGCCAACTAAACCTGTATTTATCTGCATAGACCTCTCCGATCTGCAATATATGTTATCTAATTTATTGTTTCAACTTCTTTATCCTTACTTAATTGCAGGCTCCGCAATTAACGGCGGCTATTTCTGACTCCTGGATAAATCGATCTAACAAGGCTCGCGTATGATTTTGCATGACGATGATATGAGCGATCTTGTTATAACAAGCTAGTTGCCAGCGATGCTCGATGGCCTTGCTGGGGCGATCGAAAACTACAGTAGTCGAACAGGGATTGAGCAGAGCAAATTTACCAGCAGCGGTAATTTGACTCCAAAGATATTCAGCATTTTGACGGCATTGCTGCACTTCATCAGCAAACTGATGTTGCCTCCGTTGAATCGCATCCCAAAGTAGCACGGGAGTTATACCATTTCGACTGCCCATAATGGTGGTATCGGTAGAGCCAATATATTCGACATCAAAAGACTGTACCTGATGTTTGCGGGCTAAAACTACTCCACAAGGAATAGGAGTGCCGATAAACTTATGTCCGCTGATGGCTAAAGAGCCGATGGGATAGCGAGTAAAGTCAATAGGTGTAGCCCCTGACATATAAGGGACAAACATTCCTGCTAGAGCGCCATCGACATGGATGTGGAATCTTTTGATCTTCAGGTCTTCCAAAATATCGACTACTTTCTCAATATTGTCCACTGCTCCTTTAATCGTTGTCCCCACATTCAGATTAATAATGGCGGGCGGGTTTTTATTGGTAGATAGAACTTGATGCAGAGCCGAATAATCTATTTCGCCGTTGCTTTGCGATTTAACTTGCACGAATGGTAAGCGAAACATTCTAGCTGCTTTGCCAATAGAATAGTGACAATCTTCAGAACCGTAAAGAATGCCATTAGGATATAATTCTCGCGCCAACAGCAAACCATAAAGATTGCCTTCTGTACCGCCAGCAGTGACATAGCCCCAAGTATCGTCCCCTGGCAAATCATAGAGTTTGGCAAAGAAATCGATAACTTCTCGTTCAAAGTCTTTGGAACTGATTCTATAATTACCATCAATAAATGGGTCGCCCAAATTAATCACTGCATACTCTAAAAGGGGCAGTAGGTGTTGGTAATCAAATTTTAAGTTGAAAGGATAACCAGCATGAACTTCTGTGTTATTCTTCAGGCGTTTTAAAAGTAGCTCGATAGATAAACTAGAATCTTTCATATAACGTGGGGATGGATAAAGCTATGTTCATCATTCCCCATTAATTAAAAATATGGCTCGGTAAAACTACATAATTATGTCAACTCGATCGATACCTGAGTGGTAATCTTACTGAGGCTGCCGTTGGCAAGAGTGCGCGAAGAGGGCGGATAACCCCATACCCTGTGTCCTATCACCTATGCCCCATGCCCTATGCCCTAATTACCGATTAAATCTAATCGTTCTTGGGCGGTTTTTAGGGCTTGAGTTGGAGTGCTTTTGCCCAGCAAGACGGATTCTATTGCTCTGCCCAAACTGTCGGATAGGCGGCTATACCCAGGAAATATCGGACGGGTTCTGCCATTTTGGGCTTGGTCTAAGAACACTAGCAGCGCTGGTTGAGAGTCAATAAATTTTTGATACTTTTCGCTTTTAGCCGCTTTGAGATTCACTGGTAAATATCCGGTACCTATTGCCCATTCGGTTTGAAACTCCTCGCTCAAAACGTACTCGGCAAACGCCATCGCGGCCTGTTCTCTTTCTGGGGTACTGTTGAAGACAAACAGGCTTTCGCCACCAATCGCTGTCGCGCGTTGCTGGCCCGCTGGCATCGGAAATACCCCAAAATCTACTTTGGTCGATTGCATTTGGCCTAGCGTCCAGGGGCCTGTGACCATCATGGCGGCTTTGCCAGCTAAAAAGTCGTCAGTCTCAAAACCCCGTTCGGGTAACGATAGTTTGGCAGAACCATCATCGAGTAAATCGCGCCAAAATTGCAAAGCCGCGATCGAACCTTCATTGACTAAAGCTGGCTTTTGACCGTCATCGCTGACTAACTCGCCACCACCGCTCCACATAAATGGCAGCCAGATAAACACGGCAAATTCTCCTTTTCCTAGAGGTAAAAATATGCCATGACGATCTATCCGGCCGTCGCCATTGGTATCTTTCGTTAGCTGACGGGCGGTTTGCCGCAACTCTTCCCAAGTTTCGGGCAACTTCTCAATTCCGGCGGCCGCAAACAAACTCGGACGATAAAAAATAGCCGTATTATTAGTGCTAAATGGCACCGACCAAGTATGGTCTTGATATTGCATTGACTCAAACAATGCGGGCATAATTTCGGCTTTAACGGGTGCAGCATCCAGCCAATCTTCTAACGGTCTAATTGCCCCTAGTTCTACTAGTTGTCCGGTAATTGTGGCATTAAACCACAATAAATCTGGTGGAGCATTCCCGACCACTGCCGCTAAAATCTTGGGTAGCTGTTGTTCCGGTTGGCCGACGTACAGCGATTCGACTTCGATGTTAGGATGTTCTCGATTAAACTTATCTACCAATTTTTGTAAGACATCCCGATTGGGGGGTGGGTTTACTCCTTGCCAGAAGGTCAAATGAATCGCACCAGGCTTGGGAGAACTACCAGTTAAAGATTGACATCCCACTAGCGAAAGCAAGCAGATTCCTAATACTAGCCAGCGGCTAAAGTGACTCCAAAAACTTTTAAATGCACGCCATAAAATAGACATGATTAACTATTCTAATTTAGATACGATCGAGCGGATATTTACTAGATTATCTCAAATCCGGTTTAAATCTCCAGGTTTTCCTCCAGTCCGCGCAGGTGGACTTTGTTTGTATAACCGCAATTTTAATCGCCCAGGCAAATTATTACTAGGCAAAATTTTTATCGGGTTGCTGCCCATTATTATATCTCTAACTAGTTGTGGAGCTAGCAATGAAGAGAAAACCGTTACGGTCAAGCTCAGCGGTTGGCAAAGCAGTCCGAGCGAACAGGAGTTATTAAAACAAGTCATTCAAGAATTTGAAGCCAAACATCCTCAAATCAACGTGAAATATGAAACTATTAACGAGCAATATATGGATGTCATCAAAACTAGGTTGATTGGTGATGCCGCCCCCGATGTGTTTTACTTAGATGCGTTTGAAGCGCCCTTATTAATAAAAAATAACGTTTTAGAACCACTAGATTCTTATATTACTCCTGAATTCGACGTTCGAGATTTTCAACCAATATTGCTAAATGCTTTTCGGTCTAGCGATCGCATCTATGGATTGCCAAAAGATTTTTCCCCCTTGGTGCTGTTTTATAACAAAAAATATTTTCGAGAAGCCGATCTAACCAAACCTCCAACTACTTGGAACGAACTGACCGACTATTCCAAAAAACTGACGGTCGATCGAGATCGAGATGGTAGAATCGATACGTATGGATTGGGGATTGCGCCCGAACTAGCTAGGCAATATTTTATGTTGAAAGCCTTTGGGGGGAAATTAAGCGATCGCCAGGGGTGTGCTGCCTTTGCTACTGAAGAAAGCAGTAAAGGATTGGAGTTAATTATTAATCAATATCGCCAAGATAAATCGGCCGCGCAACCTTCAGAAGTAGGTGCTAGTTCGGGAACCGATATGTTTGCTGGAGGTAAAGTCGCCATGGCAATAGAAGGACCTTGGTTGATTCCCTTTATTCAAAAAGACTTTTCGCAACTCGATTTTGCCACTACTGAGGTTCCTACAATTAATGGCAAACCTGGAACCATGATTTATACGGTGGCTTACGTCATGAATAAAAAAGCTAAAAATAAAGCAGCAGCGTGGCAATTAATTTCATATTTAACTGGCAAGCAAGGGATGAAATCTTGGGCTAAAGGAGGAATAGCTTTTCCGAGTCGTAGATCGGTTTTAGCAGATTTGAATTACGATCGAAGTCCTCAGCAAGCTGCTTTTGTTAAAGGAGTAGAATACGGCACTGTTTGGCAAACAGATGAGAACCTACCGATAGTTAACGCTAACTTTAACAATCAATTTATTAGCGCCCTGCTGGGCGAACAATCTTTGCGATCGGCTATGCAGAAGGCCCAAATAACCGCCAATCGAGAAATTTCCGATACCAGCGGGCTAAACTGCAACTCTAGATAAATATAGCCAGTCTATTTGATTCACTTTCCAGCCCTTACCCCCTCAATCCCCCTCTCCAGTAAAAATCAACTTCCTTTTCCCTCTCCTATGAGGCTACGGTGTACACACATCTCGCCCTCACCCTAAATCCCTCTCCCACGGGAGAGGGACTTTAACTACCTGCATTGGCCATGGAGAATTGATGGCGACTGAACTGGGAACTGGCTGGACTCCGGCTCCCCTTCTCCCTGGGGAGAAGGGGCTGGGGGATGAGGGCAAACCACGTATAGCGGGACTTATAAAAAAACTTTTAATAATTATCGTCGGCGTGAATTTGGCACTTTTGGTTTAAGCTATAAGCCATCGATCGCAGCTAAAAGGAAGAGGCAAAACCTTGGACAAGCTTGTAACCGTTGCAGACCAATTCAAACCACAAGGCCAACTCGTTAGCATCCAAGCTTTTGGGAACGGCAATATCAATGACACCTTTTTAGTGACTTTGGATTCAGCAGCAGAAAAGCACTTCGTTCTGCAACGGATCAATACGGAGGTGTTTCGACAGCCGCAATTGGTGATGCGGAATATGTGTATTTTCACCCAGCACGTTCGCGATCGCCTAGAACGTTGTCCTCTCGATTCCGGTCGCCGCTGGGAAGTGCCGCGAGTATTGCTGACCCAAGATGGCTGCGATCGTTGGCTCGATCCCGACGGTTTGTGCTGGCGGGCAATTAGCTTTATTGAAAATTCCCAGTGTTTTGATACCATCCAAAATCTAGAACACGCCCAAGAAGTCGGCTATGCGTTGGGAATGTTCCACAACCTGATGAGCGATCTGCCCCCAAACAGGCTAGCTGACACCTTAGAAGGATTTCACATCACCCCCAACTACTTGCAGCACTATCAACAAGTGCTGGCAAAAAACCAGATCTGCCCATCGCCAGAAGTAAATTATTGCAGGCAATTTATCGACGCTCGCCAAGCTTGGGCGCACGTTCTCGAAGATGCCAAAGCCGCAGGTAAGCTACCGCTGCGGTTAATGCACGGCGATCCCAAGATTAACAACGTGACGATCGACTCTACCACCAAACAAGCGATCGGCATGATTGACTTAGACACCGTGAAGCCAGGATTAGTGCATTACGATATTGGCGACTGCTTGCGATCGGGCTGCAATCCTTTGGGAGAAGAAACTCAAGATTGGGAGAACGTGCGGTTTGAACCCGATTTAGCCCAAGCAGTTTTGCAGGGCTATTTGGCAGTAGCTAGAGAGTTTCTGACCGATCGCGATTGCGAATATCTCTACGATGCCATCCGTCTGATCGCTTTTGAGTTGGGATTGAGGTTTTTTACCGACTATTTAGATGGCAACGTCTATTTTAAGGTCGCATACCCAGAACATAATTTGTGCCGAGCGATCGTCCAATTTAAGCTCACCGAGAGCATTGAAGCGCAGGAACAAGCTATTCGCAACATTGTTTGCGATCTGTAATAGCCATATCGTCTCAACGATATGGCTACCTTAATTTTCTATGCCCAAGAGCAGGGTAACTGGAACGTTGACATCGGGAAACTGAAGCGGAGAAATCGTGCCCGTGGTATATTCCTGGCTAAGCCGATAGCGATCGCCTTGGGGCTGGCGCATGACAATTACTCGCTGGTTGAGTAAATCGACTAACCAGTATTCTGGAATTCCAGCACTGGCATAGGCTCTCATTTTCTCGTTAAGGTCTTTTTCTAGGGATGAGTTAGCTACTTCAACCAGCAGAAAAATATCTGGGACGGAGGGATGGCGATCGCGGTATCGTTGGTTGACGACGAGGGCAATATCCGGTTCTGGCTCGCTTTGGGGCAGAGTGACGGGATGAGCTTCGCTGACTTTTGCCCTGTCGTGCAAGTTCGCCCACAGCCAATCGGCGGATTCTCGGATCGAGTCTGAGTGTCCCGGACCTTCTGGAGCCATTTCGACAATAAATCCCTCTAATAACTCGACAGCGCGGCCCTCAAATACACCCGTTTCCACCAGATGATGGTATTCTGCAACGGTGAATCTGGCGAGGGTAATCGTCATAACTGAGGGGCGTTCGAGTTCGGGTAGCAACAGTTTTGCGATCGATGTCTCTGTAGGGAAGTCGAGAATCAAATCTGGCTGGTAAGCTAACCCCCTGCTGAAGCACGGGGGCTTTCGCCCACGCACAACCTTAAGGAGTCTTTTAGCAGCCCTGAATCATCGCGGTTTAAAGAACAACTTAAATTCGAGCCTCCAGGCAGGCTTACAAACACTGCCCCAAGTTTTGAAATATTGATTGCACCGTTTAAATCAGCGTCACCATGCCAACCGCAATTACCACACTTAAATCGCTTGTCACTTCGCAATCCAATATGGTTGCAAGCGTGGCAAGTTTGACTGGTATAATCGGGATTGACCGCAATAACTTCAACGCCTTCTCGCTTTCCTTTGTATTCCAAAAAGAAGCGAAGTTGATGAAAAGCCCAACTGTTAGAACGCCTACGCTCAGTTTTGTTGCGAGGTTTTTGATTAGTTCTTTCTCGAATGCCAGTCAAATCTTCAATCGCCACCACAGCATTTTGTGTTTTAGCGGTTTCAATGAGGTTTTTGCTGATGTTATGGTTCAACCAAGATTGATAGCGTCGCTCTCTTCCCGACAGCCGTTTCAAGATATTACGCACCCTGCGGCGTGTCGTTCTTGTGCCTTTCGAGACTCTTTTCTGAAGCGAAGCTCTCACAGCAGAGAACTTGTCTCTAGTTTCCTGAATTGTTTTCCCGTCCCATTTTTCCCCTTGAGAAGTTACGGCGATGTCACGCCTACCAAAATCAACTCCAATTACGTTATTAGATTTGATTGGCTCTGGCGTTTCATCGCTCAATTGAATATTGATGTAGTATCTGCCATCTTGGTGTTTACACAATGTTGCAGAAGTTGGCTTTCTCCCAGCCAGTTTGCCTTTTTGGTAGTTAGCAACATCAAGTTTGATGTGTTCTCGACCACCCAGCAAAGTCAAACTCACCGACCAATCTTTTTCTCGGAAAGCAAAGATTCGAGCATCATAATCAGCACTGGTTGGCTTGAATGTTTTAACTGGCTTGTTTGGCAATTTTGCTGTTTTGCGATTAGCAGCAACTCTGGCACAAACTCTGACTGCCTGATTGGCGCTCAATCCAAACTTTTGACGCAATTGCTCGTAAACTTCTGCCTGAATGACTACTTTGTTTGTCACTTTAGGCTTGACAGTTTCGTTGGCAAAGTTGCATCCATCCGCAAACGCTTGAAGTATTGCCTCAATGCTAAAAGCTTGTTCTGGCGTTGGTTGAAGCTTACATACCAGAGTTAGAGTTTGCTTCATCCCATGATTATATCACTTGTGAGGTGCTGATGTCTAAAGAATTGACTGCGACTAAAGTCGCTCTTTTTCGCGCTTCCTCCGCCACCTTTCAAGTGGCGGAGGAAGCGCTCCCGCTCTATTCCGGTGAATGGTTTCGATTATAGCCGATATCGCCATATTTAATCGTAGGTTGGATTGTAGGCGTAGCCTTAAGGCAGGGTACGGAGTGAAACCCAACGTCTCAGGAATGTTGGGTTTCTTTGGACTCAAGGTAAGATAAGCAAAATGAACGATCGAAGTTTTTCTCTTCAACCATTCCCTGGATCTAGTCCCCTACCCGATATCGAGATTGCGGGAAAGATCGCTAGGCACTCTAATACCCTAACGATCGCATATCAACTTGTTGGCACGTTAGCAGAAATTGCGATCGCTTCACCCTCAGCACGACCAGCCCGCAAACACGAACTTTGGGAAGAAACCTGTTTTGAGTTTTTTATCGCTACGCCAAATTCTTCTCAATATTGGGAGTTTAACCTTTCACCCGCTGGAGATTGGAATGTTTATCGCTTTGCCTCTTATCGAGCAGGGATGGAAGAAGAAATGGCTTTTGAATTGCTGCCTTTTAGCGTGCAGACGCGATCGAATGCTTTCCTGCTAGATCTAAAACTGAATCTAGATCCGATCGTCTCCCCTGAGACTAACTTACAAATTGCGATTTCTACTGTTATCAAAAGCAAAAATGGCGACATTAGCTATTGGGCGCTAACTCATCCTGGGGTGCAAGCCGACTTTCATCACCCAGATGGTTTTGCGATCGCCTTATCAAATTGACGTTCCGAGCGATGATGAACTCAGTCTAATTTCTTTCTCTGTCTGTGGCAGATAGCGGCTGGCAATCTACGAAGTTCAGCGAGTCTGGATCGAGGAAGCCTGCGATCGCCATTTCTAGAACGGCTTCTACTGGATATTCAATCTCTGCTGCATATGCGAGCAGCGCTGCTTTAATCTTATCGGGGAGAGCTTCTAGGAAGGATTGAGCGGCGACTGATGAAAGATGCTCTGTTGTCGTTTGCATAGGAGTTCATTCCTCTTGCCGGATACGAACGTTGTAGCGTGGTCTGGCTGTCTGAATCATCAGTGCTTCAATTTCCAGGGATTGCAACCATAATTGGTAGCCCAATTTCACCACTGCAATTCTAACTTCATCGGGTTCGAGGCGATCGATGAATGCCCAACCTAGTGCCTTATGACCGCCCCGCAACCGCTGTCTGACATCGAACGATTTTCCAATATACAGAATGCCTTGATGTTGGTGTCGAAAGGCATAGATCCCAGGTCGAGCAGGTACGCTAGCAAACTCGCGGGTCAATGGATGGCATTCGGCAAATGGAGTAGTAGCGAGAACCTCAAGAATTTTGAGGGCTGCGATTCTAATGGCCTTATCGGTCATCGGTCGATCGAAATATCGACTGCCTCAAGAAGCGATTTTTGGACTGCTTGCAGAGACGCAACTCCGTACCTTCTGGATTCCAGTCAACCCGATCGAAGATTTGATGCAACAAACACAAGCCTCGACCTCTTTCCGACTCTTCAGGAGGAATGTCTTCGGATAGCTCGGTATGACACTCGCACGCTGGGGGAGAAAACCCCGTACCTTGGTCCGATATTACCCAGGAATACTGACCTTTTTCGATCGAGAAACGCACTACAACTGTCTTGCTGGGATCGAGTTGATTGCCGTGTTTGGCAGCATTGACCAATGCTTCTTGCAATCCCAGTCTTAAATCTGCCTGCCATTCGCCGGGAATCTTTGCTAGGAGCAGATCCAATATCGGGCGAAGAAAGAGGGTAGAAGCGAAGCTAATCGTACTCCAGTCGCGCTGAACTGGACGCATTGAGACAGCAATCACGCAGGAATTACCTCTAGCTTACACTCAGTACACTTACACACACCACAAAGGCTTTGAGCCTGTGAATTCGGTCTGGTTTCTGCTTCGATCTCGTTCGCCAACTCGATGTAAGTAGGCGATCGACATCCTAGCATCAACCTAAGTCTTTACCTCTAGAGGGGAAGCTTTCTTACTTTTGACAGTAGAACCTTCCACAATAACTATTGTAGCGAAAACCGTACTTAATAGCCAGATCGAAAATGAAGTCACTAGGGACGAGGAGAGAGAAGCAGAAATATGGGACGCGAGGAGCAAGAGGGCAGAGCAGCGGTGAATGTGGATGGGAATGAGTCGATAAGGTGTTAATCGCTCTTCACACCTCTTTGTCTAAGCAATAATTTTTTGATTTCAACAATAAATTCGATCGATTTGGATCGGTGTAGTTAAAAGTATAGCGAAGTCTCACCCACTCAAACGATCCTTTGGAATTGTTGTGGTGTTACTTAAGGGGGAGTGAATCTTTACGAGCAATTAATAACTTGAAATAGCAAGCCAATTAGCAGAATTTAAGCATCTCAAGCATTCACCAAGACACCTTATTTAAGGAGCAAAACATGGTTAATCAAAGTCCACAACAAATTTCCGGCGATAGCCAAATCTATGATGCCCCATCCGCGAGTCAGGCATCAAAGGGAGCCTACAACCCTTTAACAGATGAGACTGTGGGTATGGGTTCGCAACCGGGTTCTCAATCTGCTACTGCTGTCAAAACTTCACCTAAATCATCTGACTCTCAGCCCAGCAGCGGGGGAATGAATCCGATGCTTTCTAGGGCTTTAATTGGAGGATTGGTTGGTGCAACGATTGGCGCTTTAGCGGGCAAGCGAGTTTCTCAAGGCTTCAACCATGCTTTCAACGGTGTCGGCAAAGCTTTGGGGACTATCGGCCAAGGTTTAGGAGAAACTGCCAAAGGAGTGGGTGAGGCCGCTAAGAGTTTGGGTGAAGGGGTAGGCTACGCCGTTGTCGGCGGGGCTTCGGAAGCAACACAAAATATTGCAGACGGAGCGCAGCAAGTTGTCGCTGGCGGTGCTAATGGAGTTCAGAGTGCAGTTAGAGGTGTGGGGCAAGCGATCGAAAACACCACGGATTCGGTAAAAAATGCGGCTGAGAAAACGAAGCAGTCAGTGAATGAAGCCAGCGACTCAATCCAACAAGATATGCAGGAGCAGCCTTTTGACGCAGCTAACATTCAGGGCGCAAACTCAGTTTCAACCGAGGAAGAAATGCTGATTGTGGCGGTCATGAATGACGACCCAAACAACTACTAAGAGCGATGGCTTAGAGTGGTGAAACATCAGTATTTAGAATCTCAGAAACATTGCTGAGAGCGAAAGTGGCTTGAGAATCTTGATTTCATCAGGTAGGCGTAGACCAAAGATAAATTCTACGTCTACCTCGAACATCCTGACTGAATGTATTGCAGAAGGTGGATGCTTTCAATTTATCGCTCCGAAAATATTCAGTTATCCTGCAACCAAGGAGATCGTTATTGTGTACCAAAGCAATCAGACATTAACTTCAGACGAAACGAGCATTGACGAGCCTGTCGATCGAATCAATGAGGCCGAGGCTGAGACGGAGAATTCTACTCAAAATGGAGTTTTGAAAGTCACGATCGGCATCTTAATTGGAGCAGCTTTAGGTGGAATTGCAGGTGCTTTGACCAACAAGAGTACCGTCGAGCGAGTGAATCGAACTGTTAAAGGAGTCGGAAACTCAGTCAAAGGAGCAGCATCTAGCGTCAGCGAAACGGTAAAAGAAGTTGGCACTGCCGTTAAGAGTGTGGCTGTGGGCGTGAATGAAACGGTTAAAGATGTTGGCAGCACGGTGAAGAGTGCGGCTAACGAATTGACTGATACTGTAGAAACGACGGCCAGCACCGTCAAAAATACAACTGAGGGTGTGAATGACACGATAAAAACGACGATCGAGGCCGTTCAAAACACAGTTACAACAATCCAGCAATCCACCGATATTCCCTCGGCCTCGCAAGCTAAGCTCAATAAGCCAATTGTTGAGGCTGCAAATGGAGGAATGCTTTATCGCTTGGTTCCGGTAACTCAAGATCCAACGGTTCAGTGAATTTGTCGCATTTTCAGTACGCTATTTAAGTTGAGTACGCTTCAACAGGCGATATATGAGATCTCGATAGTGGAGCGATCGTGGCTACCCTCGTCAGAGGATTCCAGGAGTGGGGAGGTCAATTGCGCTTAAACGCTCATGTCGATCGCATTTTGGTGGAATCGGGTGCGGTAGTAAGGGTCGAGTGGCGATCGCCCCTCCCGGTGCATTTTTAGTCCTAGCCGCATCTTCGGCAGCAACGATTACCTTTCTAGCTCCCTCTCAAGTGAGGGCTTTTTTATTGACTGTCTGAGCCTGAGCGATAGCGAAACCCAACACTCCTGGGGTGTTGGGTTTCACTCCGTACCCTGCCTTAAGGCTACGCCTACAACCCAACCTACGATATACAATCGATCTTATTATGGGTGTTTAACCGGATTCGATATCAAATACGATCGGTAAAAGCTTTGGCCCAAAATAAATGGAGGGGTTGGATATGGAGCTTGCTGGCACTCCCTGATAAGGAAAGCGGTTGACGATTTCCAAGAATTATTATCAGTTGTAGAAGCGATCGAGGCTTCAAAACACCATCAGGAGTTGACATTCTTGTTAGTCACTTTATCCCGGTCAGAGCGAGAATGAGCTAAAATGCCAGCTTTGACGTTCAAAGCAATTTGCAATTGCAATCAATAATTGCGAACTGCGAATTGCGAATTGCGAATTGACAATTGTTTTGCTCAAAGTTAGCAGTGAGTAACGAACCGATCGATGTAGTAATTATTGGCAGCGGGATTGGCGGTCTGACTGCCGGAGCCTTATTAGCTGTTTACGGCCAGCGAGTGCTGATTTTAGAAAGCCATTCCATCCCAGGTGGGGCAGCCCATAGCTTCACTAAACGGGGGTTTCACTTCGATTCGGGGCCTTCGTTTTATTCTGGGTTAGGTCCTCAGCATCAGAGTTTTAATCCCCTCAAGCAAGTGTTAGATGTCTTGGGAGAATCGCTAGAAGTAATTCCTTACGACCCGATCGGACACTATCATTTTCCCGACGTAACTTTTCCCGCTTGCGCCGATCTTTTGCGGTATCGCCAAGCTGTAGCCCAAATTACCCCCACGGGAGCCAAAGAACTCGAACGGTTCGAGCGGCAATTGTTAGCTCTCTACGATCGCCTCAAAGAGATTCCCTCTCTAGCCTTGAGAGCCGATTGGCAGTTAGTGCCAGTTTTATTATCTCGCTACCTTCCCAGCTTAATTAAGTTGTTGCCCCAACTGCCTATTATTAACAGTTCGGTCGGTCAGATAATGGATCGAGAAGTAAAAGATCCTTGGGTGCGCCGATTGATTGACTTAGAATGCTTTTTGCTATCGGGATTAAAGGCCCGTGGAACGGTAGCGCCCGAAGTAGCATTCGTGCTAGGAGAACGCGCCCGTGCGGGGGCAGAATATCCTGTAGGCGGTAGTGGAGCGATCGTATCTGCCCTCGTTAAAGGATTGAAGCGGTGGGGAGGCCAATTGCGGTTAAACGCCCATGTCGATCGCATTTTGGTGAAATCGGGGGCGGTAGTGGGGGTCGAGTTGCGCTCTGGGGAGACGATCGAAGCCCCTACAGTTATCTCTAATGCCACCATTTGGGATACCTACGGTCAATTATTGCGTCCAGAAGATCTACCTCCAAATTACCGACAAGCAGCTTTAAAAACGCCCGCAGTCGATAGCTTTATGCACCTCCATTTGGGCATTAAAGCTGATGGATTAGAAGGATTAACCGGACATCATGTAGTGGTGCGCGATGCCGATGTGGATTTAACCGTACCGGGAAACACTTGCATGATTTCGATTCCTTCGGTTTGGGATAACAAATTAGCTCCTCCAGGACATCATGTAGTTCACGCTTATACTTTAGAACCCTATGAAGGGTGGCAGAAAGATGTGGGATACCAACAAAAAAAGCAAGAGCGAGCCTCTTTCAGAGGAGCTTCGCTAACGCAATCTTTGTATCAAGCTTTAGAAAAAGTAATTCCCGATATCAGAGAGCGAGTGACGCTGGAATTAATTGGTACGCCATTGACTCATGCTTATTTTCTGCGACGCGATCGAGGAACCTACGGTCCGGCGCTAGCAGCGGGGAAAGAAATGCTTCCTAGCTGTCATACCCCGATTCGGGGGTTATATCGGGTCGGAGATAGCACCATGCCAGGAATTGGGGTTCCAGCGGTGACGATTTCTGGGATGATTTGTGCCAACACCTTAGTTCGACCAGATCTGGTTTGGAGCAGCGTTAAAAGGGTTTTTGGTAAAGGTTAAACTCAAAGAATTAGACCTCCGGCACGAATCTTTGCCCTCACCCTAAATCCCTCTCCCACGGGAGAGGGACTTTGAAACTCTCTCCCCTTCTCCCTAGGGAGAAGGGGTCGGGGGATGAGGGCAAATCTTTGATTCACGCAAGCGATCGATTCAACCGTGATGCAGGCAAGGAAAAATAGTACACCCCTCGTCTTTCACCTTTCACCCTTCATAATTCATAATTCATAATTCAAATTATGAGCTATTGCCTTAATCCTGCCTGCCAGAAACCTCAAAATCCCAAGGATGCTCGATTTTGCATTCGATGCGGTAGCAAATTGCTCTTGAGCGATCGCTATCGGGCCCTCAAACTCATTGGCAAAGGCGGCTTTGGCAGAACCTTTTTAGCCGTGGATGAGTTTAAACCATCTAAACCTTTGTGCGTCATCAAGCAGTTTTTCCCTCAAGCTCAAGGAACCAACAGTTTTGAGAAAGCCGCAGAGTTGTTTCAACAAGAAGCCGTGCGGTTAGATGAGTTGGGCAACCATCCCCAGATTCCTAGCTTGCTGGCATATTGTACCTGCGATCGCCGCCAGTATTTGGTGCAAGAATTTATCGACGGGCAAAATTTAGCCGCAGAATTGTCAGAACGAGGTGCTTTCAACGAAACTCAAATTCGCCAACTATTAAACGATCTACTGCCCTTGTTGCAATTCGTCCATCAACATCAAGTTATTCATCGCGATCTCAAACCCGAAAATATCATTCGCCGTCGAGCCGATAATCAATTAGTGTTAGTCGATTTCGGTGCGGCTAAGTTTGCAACTGGTACTGCTTTGGCCAGAACCGGAACTGTAATCGGTTCTGCTGGCTTTGTAGCACCGGAACAAGCTATAGGTAAAGCCACTTTTGCCAGCGATATCTATAGTTTAGGAGTCACTTGCATTCACTTGTTGACCGCGATCGAACCGTTCGATTTATACTCTGTGAATGAAGGAACTTGGGTGTGGCGAGACTATTTAACTCAACCCATCAGTCAGCATCTAGGTCAAATTCTCGATCGAATGCTAGAAAATGCGATTAACCGTCGCTATCAATCTGCCTCGGAGATCCTGCAAGATTTAAATCGATCGCCAGTTTCAAAAGCATCTATAAAACCTGCTACACCTCAAATTTCTTCACCGCGATCTGTTGTTACCAAATCCCAACCGAAAAACGCAAACTGGCAATGCGTGCAAACTTTAACTGGGCATTTCGGAATGTTTGCTGGAGTTCGCAGCGTTGCCATTAGTCCTGACGGACAGATGTTAGCCAGCGGCAGTGAAGATTACAAGATTAAGTTATGGGATTTGAATACTGGACAAGAAATGTTTACTCTAGCCGGACATACTAACTTTATTCGCGCTGTGGCTTTTAATCCTCATGGCGAGACTCTGGTTAGTAGTAGCGATGACAAAAAAATTAAATATTGGAACTTAAAAACTAGAACTGAAATTTATACTTTTTCTGGGCATTTCAAGAGCTTAACTTCTGTGGCTATTAGTCCAGACGGTCAAATATTAGCTAGTGGTAGCGATGACAATACTATTAAGTTATGGCATTTAGCCACTGGACAAGAAATTGGCACTCTTAACGGCCATTCAGGTTGGATACAAGCAGTAGCTTTTAGCCCTGACGGTCAAGTTTTGGCTAGTGGCAGTTGCGACAATACCGCTAAACTGTGGAATGTCAGTACAGGCAAAGAAATAATTACTCGTGCTGCCAATAACTGGGTGCAGTCATTAGTTTTTACCCCTGACGGTCAGATGCTAATTGGTGGCACTTTTGATAACTTCCTCAAGTTCTGGGATGTTAACACTGGTGCAGAAATCTTTTCTCTTACCGGACATTCGGGTTGGATGGGCGGAATTGAGTCTGTAGCCGTCAGTCCTGATGGTCAAATTCTCGCCAGTGGAGGAGGAAGAGATAAAACTATCAAGTTATGGGATGTCAAGACAGGAGAACTTCTGCATACTCTGACTGGGCATATCAAAGGTGTAACTTCTGTGGCCTTTAGTCCTGATGGAGAAACCCTAGTTAGCGGTAGTTATGACAAAACAGTTAAAATTTGGCAACGAATGAAGGATGAATAATGAAGTGCAATAACTGTAGGTTGGGTTGACGGCAGGAAACCCAACTAACCCCACCATAATGTGTCATTTTAGCTTCTCTCCCATTTGAATTTACCTATCTTCATTAATGTTCGCGATCGAATACGGTTTAGCAATTCATACTAGTAGCCCAGAATTGGGTTTAGCCTTAAGCAACTTTTCTGGAGATTCTCGCTTTTCTAATTGGAATTTAGGACGAGATTTATCTCTCTATTTACATCAATATCTAGCCGAATTTATCCAACCTCAAACATGGGCGGATTTAGGTTGGATTGCAGTAGCAAAAGGGCCGGGCAGTTTCACGGGCACTCGCATTGGTGTCGTGACTGCTAGAACGCTAGCCCAACAACTAGATATTCCCTTATTTGCTATTTCCACCTTAGCAGCAGCAGCCCGATCGCACCTCCGAGAAAGAGAAGGACAAAAGGCAACTGTAGCCGTTCAAATGCCTGCCCAAAGAGGTCAATTATTTGCCGCCATCTACGAGCAATTGCCAGATAATTGTCAACTGAACTGTTTGCTTAGCGATCGCGTCCTTTCTCCAGAACAATGGCAAGAACAACTAGAAAGCTGGCCGAGGACCTACGAGTTAATTAATCTTCCGGCTGGAGAAGGATTGGGTGCATCGGTAACTAGCGTTCTGGAACTAGCTAATTTAGATTGGCAACAAGGAAAGCGATCGCTATGGTCGGAAGCACTGCCATTTTACGGACAACATCCTGTAGAGACGTAGCACTGCTACGTCTCTACATTTGGATTTTTTTAACTCCTTTATTCTTGTTAAATTCTGAAGCTACGATCATCGAACCGATGCCGTCATTAGTGAAGATTTCTAATAGCAGCGCGTGAGGAATTCGACCGTCAATAATATGGGCGGCTTTTACTCCTTGAGCGAGCGATCGCACGCAACAATTAACTTTAGGAATCATCCCACCACCAACTACGCCGCTGTCCATCAGTTCTCGTGCTTGCCGAATATCTAGTTTGTATATGATGGTGGATGGATCTTTGTAATCTTTCAATATCCCCACCGTATCGGTCAGCAAAATCAATTTTTCGGCTTCCAAAGCTGCTGCTAGTTCTCCGGCAACTGTATCGGCATTGATGTTATATGCTTGACCTGTATCGTCGGCAGCCACGCTCGATACTACCGGAATGTAGCCATTATTGACTAAAGATTTCAACAGCTTGATATCAACGCTATTGACTTCACCCACAAAACCGATTCCTTCCCTACCCTCTGGACGCGCTTTAATCAAATTGCCATCCTTGCCGCACAGTCCTACCGCTGCACCTCCAGCTTGGTTGATTAAAGAGACGATTTCTTTATTCACTCGACCGACCAGCACCATTTCGACTACATCCATGGTGGCGGCATCGGTGACTCGCAAGCCATTCTTAAATTGAGGTTCGATTCCTAATTTATCCAGCCAACTGTTAATTTCTGGGCCGCCGCCGTGTACCACTACAGGTCTAATCCCCACACAAGAGAGAAAGACGATATCGCGGATGACTTTATCTTTCAAATTGCTTTCTTTCATCGCCGCACCGCCGTATTTTACGACTACAGTACGACCCGCAAATTGCTGGATGTAAGGAAGTGCTTCGCTTAGTATCCTGACGCGAGTGGCTTCAGTTTGTCGAAAGTATTCGCTATCGTTGACCATAGGTAACTGAAAGAACGAGTAGAGGTTTGCGATCGAGACAGTTGGAAATCATACAAAATCCGGTTTTTAAAACCATGAACCCACCCCTCACCCCGCCTCCGGCTCCCCTCTCCCAAGGGAGAGGGGTTGGGGGTGAGGGCTTTCCCAACCTTTGTTAAGCGGATTTGATATCATCTCTAGGGCTGGTTGCTCGATCGTCTACAGCAGTTTAAAGCATTTAGGTAGCTTCAGATAGTTCGCCTATAGACCGTTTTGTAAGGATTTTCGTGCGTTTATTTCTCAGATAGAGCCTCAATGCGCTGACGGCGACGACGATCCCAAATTTTGGGAAAGACTCGAATCGCCCGTTTGTACTTACCCCACTCTTCCGAACTGAGTTCGATCTGCTGCCAGGTTGGACGCGACAATAATTTCTCAGACCAAACGTTTAATCTGGGATAATCGGTTAGATCGATTCCCAGATCCGGCATTCGATAAACCAGCGTTCCAGCCACGATCTCTGCCAGCGTCAGCGTCTCGCCAGCAAAGTAGGGCGAATCGCCCAACAGATTTTCTAAAAAATTCAATGCATTCGTCGCTCGCAGCCGACCGTATTCTAACTCGATCGAGTTCTCTTGGCTAACGAGCAGTTTGAACACGGCTGACAGTAACTCATTGAGCGTCACTAGTTGTACCATTCTCACTTTAGCCAAAGCGATCGCATCTTTTGGCAGCAAGGAGCGCTCCGGGTAGCGTGCTTCGAGATAATCGAGAATGGCCAGAGATTCGATGACTCGGAAATCGCCATCAAACAAAACTGGGACGTGACTGAAGGGATTGACGGCCAAATATTCCGGTTCAAATTGTTCGCCACTGAGATCGACTGGAACCAACTCAAAATTAAGTTGCTTTTCTACCAAGGCTAGCCATACGGGACGGGCATAAGCTGAAGGACGGGCGTAGTAAAGTTTTAACATGGGAATTTTCTACCAAATAACGACAGCAGACCGATCGGTCTGTCAAAGAGCAAAAAAATTTAACTTGGGGTTGCTAGTTGGTTTTGAACGTAATTTTTGAGATGATTTAACGCTCTCTCTACATAGATAGGATCGCCATAAAGTTTGCCGAGCATGACTGCACCTTCAATCGTAGCGATCGAAATCGTTGCTACAGTATCGGGATCGACTGTTGAGTGCAATTCTCCCCGCTGGATGCCCTTATTGACAATGCGTTGGATTACACTTCGCCACCCATCCATCGCTAGTTGCGCTCGTTGGCGCAAGGCAGGATGAGTGTCATCGCTCTCTACGGCGGTATTGAGAATGGGACAACCACCCTGAAGCAGCGGATCGTCAGCCATTTGTTCGTAGACGCTAAAGATCGCCATCAATCGCTCTACGGCATGACGTTTTCCTTTTAAAGCACCCATAAATTTTTGCTGCATACAATTGACCGCAAAATCGAATGCTTCTAAAGCGATTTCGTCTTTGCTTTGGAAGTGGTTGTAGATGCCGCCTTTTTGCAACCCGGTAACGCGCATTAAATCTGACATCGAAGACCCTGCATAGCCTTTCTGGTTAAACAAGGTCGCCGCTTGCTCGATAATCCGCGTTTTGGTTTCTGTAGCTCTCGACATCTACGTTACAAACCGATCGGTCTGACTAAGATTAACACAAAGGATTTAGAGAAAACAACGTGAGATTTACCGTCCTAGAAGCTAAACGACTCTACCGTAGCGGGCGACATCTCGATCGCTCAGCCAAGCCCACATTTGATCTCCCAGGCAGAAATGCCACCATTCATTTGGATGCTGACCGAATCCAGCCGCAAACATGATGTCTTGCAATAACTGCCGTCGATCGCGATATTGCCGTTCTAAGGGTGAGGTAACATTGGCAAAGTAATCGGGGTGCGAAGCAGGCGAGATTTCGTCGATGGCCGTCCCCATATCTAGTGCTTGCCCGGTTTCATCTACCAAGGTGATATCTACAGCCGCCCCGGTACTGTGGGGGGGCGGAGTGGCAGGATCGAGGGAAGGCGGGGCCCAAAATTGATAAACCCGTTCCCAAATTTCTTGTCGTCGAGCATCCGTTAATCGATCTGGGTTTAAGCCTTGAGTCTGAAGCAATTCGGCAAAAGTATATTCCACCATAAATTCCTGAACTGACACCGGACGATAAGCATCAAAGATTTGAATCCGCCACCTTGGGCGATGCAGTTCTAGATTAGATTGCACTTCGAGCAAACTATTGAGGACGCTTTGGCGGAGATAATAAGGCGATCGCTCCCCATAGGGCGCTCCTAACTTTTGATAGGGATGGGGAGAAGCAATAGCGAAGCGTTCCACCGGAATTGACACCAGCGGTTCGCCGCATTCGACTATAGGAATCTTTTGATAAGGCTTCATTTATGAAGGAGTTCAGAAGTCAGAAGTCAGAAGTCAGAAGTCAGAAGTCAGGAGTTAGTTTTCTCCCCATCTCCCCCTCTCATCCTCTTTCTCCCATCTCCCCCCAACGGTTTTGGATCTCCTCGATCGCAAATACTGCCTGAAACTTTAACCCTGCTGCATGGTAAAGTTCTGCCCCGCCTTGCTGTCTGTCTACTAAGGCGATTACCTCTTCAACGCGATAGCCTGCGGCTCTGAGACGATCTACTGCTTTCATCGCTGACTGTCCGGTTGTTACCACGTCTTCTAAAACCACTACTTTGGCTCCTTCAGGCAGATTCGGGCCTTCGATGTATGCCCTGGTTCCGTGTCCTTTAGCTTCTTTGCGAATAATTAGCGCCATTACAGGTCGATTTTCATAAGCAGAGACGACGCTAACCGCCGTGACGATCGGATCGGCTCCTAAAGTCAATCCGGCTACTGCTTGGGTATCTGGTGGTAGTTTAGATAACAGCAAGCGTCCCACGGCTAAGGCTCCTTGGGGATGAAGCGTTACTGGTTTGCCGTTAATGTAATAAGAACTGCGCTGCCCTGAAGAAAGCACGAATTCTCCTTCTCGATATGCGATCGCGGCAAATAAATCTAAGAGCATCGCTCGCAAGTCGGTTAAATCGGCCGTAGCAATTGGAACTGTCGATTTCGCTTGAGTTGTACTTTCGTCGATCGTCATGGGAGCAAAATAATAACTCTAGTTAAAATATCAGATAGTATGGGAACTATCTTAAGAAGAAGTTGATGTGAGGAGCGATCGAATATGGTTCTGAAAAACTTGATTCATGCAATAGTTCTGGCAGCTACCGCTTCTAGCGTACTGGCTTCTGGGGTAATGGCTCAGACAGTGCCTCGGCGGACCTCCAACGATGCGATCGAGACTATTCCTGAAGCGTTCGATCGGGCTTTCTTCAATCGATCTGGAGATCTTTACGAAAACTCCTCTATAGGCAGGCAGATCGAGTTTATCTTGAATTTCCGTGGTTTCCCCGATGGCGAAATCGAAAGAGATGCCAAAACCACTGAGATTCTGTACCGAGAATTTTTCAATCAGCAGGCGATTAGCGATCCATACCTTCGCACTCCCGATTTGGCGAACCCTTACAACAGTTCGTTATTGCTCAACAGCGGTATCCCCACCCCAGCTTATACGGCTCCCATCCCTCCCGCGCCCGTACCAGAACCACCTCCTGTGGTAGAGCCACCAGTTCCAGAAGTGCCAGAAATCCCTCGCGGGCTTTATTAAATCAGGGATTTAGATACATGGGTAAGGGCGCAATCCTTCGGCAGAGCTACGGAACAGCATTCATGCGCCTCAACTTAAAGGTCTAGAGCTTCGCCCCGACAGGGGTTCAAAACCCCTGTCTCAAAGTTACAGTTCTCTAATGGAAGTTAAAAAAATAATTGGGTAATTCTTGTGGGACTTGCGGTGAGCGTTCGACTGAGCGTCTCCGCACTGAGCTTGCGCTGCCCTGAAGCTCTGCCGAAGGGTCGAAGTGTCACGCCGAAGTCTTGTCGAACTGTAGCCCTCTGGGCTGCCCCGCAAAATGGTGGGCAAGATCCCACCCCACAATTACCGGATTTAATTCTTAACCTTCATAAGAGGAATCAATGACCTTGGGAAAAATTAGTTCCTTCCCAGGAGTTTTCGATGACTGTTGAGACTGGTATTTGGATTTATTGGCTGTTTTGCGCGATCGCTGGTATTGCCGTCATTACTAATTGGAGTTTGATCGATGGATTGCTCCATCATCATTCAGCTTTAGTCGGTCGAAGAAAAGGATACACTATCTCTTTAATTCTGGGGTGGTTGCTAACTCTCTTAGCAGCTATCGCCTATATTTTATTTACAGATAAATTTGCCGCTGGCTCTTACCAAATTTCAGACCTAATATTGTTTGTTTTTTTAAATGGTATTTTAGAACAATTGATGTTTATATTTTGGTTCTTGCTAGGTTGCTATCTGGGCAGTCTATATGCTCCTAAAAATTTGAAAATAATTTTTATTACTGGATATATTACTATCTTCATTTTTTCAGGATTAATTCATCGTTTCTTTTGGCTGGCTGTCTTGCCTCCCCATAAATTTGTCGCCCCCGTAATCGTGCCATTACTAGCCGTTGCCTCTCTAGCGTGGATGTGGCTGCTGTGGAGATATCGAGCCGTTTGGGCGATCGTGGCGATGCACGCCGTCATGGATTTTGTCGCCATAGGACACTTGCACTTTAGCTGGTTTGAAGCCCTGCGATCGCAGATAAATCTGTGATATCGAATCCGGTTCTCATGCCATCCATTGCTGCCCTCACCCCCAACCCCTCTCCCAAGGGAGAGGGGAGCCGCTTTCAAGGGTATGTTTTTGAGATTTGGGGTGGTTCTGGAGCCGGGGATGCAGGGGGAGCAGGGGAAGAAAAGCCATGGTTTTCGTCGTCTACTCATCGCTCACAGAGCCAATTTTAAAAAACATACATCTGTAAGGAGGAGAGCCGGAGTCGGGGAGAGGTCAAGAGGGTCTTGGAAACCGGATTTGGTATTATTTATAGTTCCACAGGAAATCTGCGACTTTACCATCGCGATCGAATGTATCTGAATTCGGACTGAGCAAAACCGATCGCTGCAACAATTTGCGATCGCTCAAACGCCGCGCTACCCGACTGGGAATACCGTATCCATAAATGATATGACCCGATCCGGCTAAAACGACTACCTGATAGTCGGGTTGAGTTTTAATAAAGTTAGCGATCGCTTCTGCCATGGTTTCGTCCCAAAGCACTTGAACTAAGAAAAATCGCTCTAAGTTAGGGCTAGAACCATGAGATCCGGCTTGATGTTGCTTAAAGGCTTCCAAAACGATTTTTCGATACTCAGCGTTATCTGTATCGATCTCATTATCTGGGGGAATGAACCGCCGCTGGTCGGGTGTCAGGCTTTCTAAACCTCCACGAGTCACCTGGCGCGAGACTTCGGTTGGAGTATTGAGGGCTAGCACTGGTAATCGATTCTCTTTAGCATACCGGAGAATAGGAGCATAATATTCCCAAGGAAAGCCCCAGCGTTTTTGGTATTCAGTTTCCTCCAACAGTTGCTCTTCGGTTATTTCTCCTGCTAAATAGCGGTTGAGACTATCTTGATAGGGGCGTTGAAACATCTCCATAGCAATAGCTACCCGACCGCGACGGCGATGGAGGTGCTGAATAATTTCTAGTTGCGCCTGATGGTCTTCAGCGCGATCGTGAATTTCTCCTAAGTAAACGACATCGGCTTTGACTAGTTCAGATAAGATCTGCGATCGCTCCACAGAGGCAATATTCTCTCTTTCTGCTAATGGAGCAGAGTTAGGTAGACTTTGAACGCCTACAGATGAAGAGCAAAGTAAAACAATCCCCAACGACAAAGCGCACAGTTGACCGATCTGGAAAAATAGCATAGGCAAGAACTCGGAGTTTGGAGTTTAGAATTCGGAGTGCTGAGAGCAAACCAGCTTTTGCTAAGCAGATTTCATGTAATAATTGCGAATTGCGAATTGACAACTGAACAATTGCTTTACTCACTTCCCTTCTAACTGAGAGATGGCATTTTGGGCTTCTTGATATATATCCGTAAGTCCTTGTTTTTCAGCTAAAGTTGCAGCTTGTCGCAAATCGGCCAATCCGCCTTCTCTGTCTTTGAGGATATAACGGGTCAGCCCTCGAAAAAGGTAGGCTTTAGCATAATCAGGTTCCAGACGAATCGCTTCATTCAAATCTTCTAGCGCCCCTCGATCGTTTTTTAATTCTAGATGGGTCACTCCGCGCCGATAGTAAGCATAGCCGTATTTAGGATCGAGACTAATAGCTCGGTTGTAGTCTTCCAGCGCGGTCGCGTGTTGTTCTAGGTTAGAATAAGCTTCTCCTCGAACGGTGTATGCTAAAGCATCGTTAGGATTTAGTCGCACCGCCTCTGTAAAATCTTCGATCGCGCCTCGATCGTCTTTAATCCTCAAACGCGAAATCCCTCTAGCGGTGTAAGCTAAAGCATTATTGGGATCGACTTTAATGGCTTGGGTAAAATCGGCGATCGCTCCTCGATAATCTTGTCGATCTAGCTTCTGCGTCCCTTGACGTAAAAATTCATCGGCTTTAGAGGCTTGAGCAACTAGCGAATCGATCGAGGTATAGTTACTTTCGGGCTGAATAATTTCTGGAGAACTCAGGTTTTTTAGATTTTCAGTGGGGATCGAACTGGTAAGTTCTCGATCGATTTGGTTTGTCCTTGGAGATGAAAAAGCCGCAGCTACTGATATTTGTCCGATGACGATAGATATTCCTAGCAGCGCCGCTGGTAATCGATAGTTAAATTTCATATGCAAGCTGCCCACCTCATCCACTTCTACTTGGTTATAACACTTCTCTCAGTTTCGACTGCGATCGAACAGGAGCAGAAGGTAAGGGAAAAGCCAGCAGTGACTCATTTTGACTTTTGACTTTTGACTTTTGACTTTTGACTTGCTTATTATGTCTACCCCATTAACACCAGAAAACTGGTTTGAATACCATATCAGGGTTCATCCGAACCATACCGATTACGCTGGCTACGTTTGGCATGGTTCCTATATTGTCTGGATGGAAGAAGCGCGAGTAGAATACTTGCGCTCTCTAGGACTCGATTATGCCCGATTAGTAGCTTTGGGGTGCGAATTGCCTGTAGTCGAACTTTCAATCCGCTACCATCGCGCCCTGAGCATGGGAATGTCAGCAGTAGTGAGAACGCGGATGGTGCAAACGAAAGGAGTGCGACTCAATTGGGATTACCAAATTCAATCTCCAGAGGGCGATCGCCTCTACCTTACGGCTAAAGTAACATTAGTCGCAGTCGATCGCGCCCAAGGTAAAATTTTGCGGCAATTACCCCCAATCCTTCAAGAAGTGTTGAGTGTTGTAGGAAGTGTTGAGTGTTGAGTGTTGAGTGTTGAGTGAAGAACGCTCCCCTGCTCCCTCTCTCCTGCTCCCTCTCTCCTGCTCCCTCTCTCCTGCTCCCCATCTCCCCATCTCCGCCCTCTCCTTCAAGAAATTACTTGCATGACTACATCTTGACTGGGATGGCTAGGGTTGTCGGCAGATTCTTTGGTGACGAGCAAAGTCGAAACGGGAGCAGTATATTCATCTATCGGAATCGGAATGGCCTCGACAACTCGCTTGTCTTCATTGCTGTTGAATCTGCCACATCGAATTTGCTTATCGCCTACCATCGCCCACATATGATAGTGCTGTCCTGCGGGTAAGCGAGGGAGATTTTGCAGGGCTAACACGGCTCTACCTGCTTCTAAATCTAGCACGATGCTACCAGAAGCATTAGGGGCAACCGCAGTTCCTTTAAGTGCAAACAGTTGCGTGTCCGGTCCTTGTAAAGCCTGAAGCCTTTCCTGAGTAGTTGCCAGTTTTTGTTGCAGGTAGTAATTATTGATGCCCAAAGCCAGAGCTAACACGGCGATTGCACCCATTGCTACTTGCTGCCAGGAAAAAGGGAAAATGAATATTTTTCTTAGGTTAGGTGCGGGAGCTACAGATCGAGCCTCTGCCAGAATCTTGGAACGCAGACTTGCGGGAGCCGCTACCCTGGCAGGTGCATACCCGATGAGGGCCATCAGTTCCTGCGACCGAGCGATTTGCCGAACCAGTTGGGGGTTTTGCTGTAGATATTGCTTTAATTCCTCAGCCTCTTCTGGAGAAAGGAGATTGAGGACGTAGCCTGCCATTAATTCTTCTATTCGATCGGGAACTGTAGGTTCAGACATAAGATTTATCCGCTGAGATCTTTTAGCATAAGAATTTTTTGAAAATAGAGCTTAATGGCAATATGAAGTATAGAGTCTGCCTGTTAGGTGGCAAACGATGGCTGGCGGGGCGATCGCTACTCGATCGACTTAATTCTCGCACGAGAAGCGGGGTAGCTGCTAGAGTCGCTATATTAAGTACGCAACCAGACTGAATTTGGATCACCAAATTATTATGCAGTAAGGAAGTTATGGACTTTTGAGATTGGCATTTTCCAGCAGGCTTTTTCAATACTTAAATCAAATCTTGCAAAGTTTGCCTCATCTTGGCAAAGCTCAAACGAAACCAGCTTTTAACCGTACCTAATGGTGCATCCAAGCGTTGAGAGATTTCCGACTGACTCAGCCCTTCATAATAAGCCAATTCTAGCGCTCGACGCTGTTTTTCGGGCAATTGCGCTAAAGCATTTCGCACTCGCTCTGAGATCTCGTCTGTCGCTGCTTCCTCTAAAGAATTAGAGGCAAATCGATCGCTTTCTTTTTGTTGCTGCTGTATAGTCTTCGAGACGGTTTTTTGCGCTCTCAATCGATCGATCGCCCGCGATCGCACTAGAATCATTAAAAAGCTCCTCAAAGATCCCCGCGCTGGGTTGTAATTACACTGCTTCCATATGCTTAAAAATATCTCTTGGATTAGATCCTCTGCTTCTTGCCGATTTCCCAAGATTCTCAAGGCTAAACTATACATCAAATCTCCATAGCAATCGTAAAGTGCCGCTAACGCAGAGGGATCTTTGGCGACCAGTGCTTGAAATAACTCTAAATCAGAAAGCATAGGGATCGCAATGGAAGTGTAGAGCTAAATGTAGCAATTTATACCATTTTCCAATAAAACTGAAATCGAGTCTAGCTAGCTTACTGACAGCCTCGATCTGCCAGATGTTCCCGATTTCGCGGATTTACTTAAGATATCTATTGTTCTTAACGAGTTTGATGTCTGTGGTGCTTGGCAAGAAAATTTCTCTCAGCATCCAGCCTAACATCGGATCGACGAGCGATCGCCTTCAATTGCTTTTCGTAGCCATTATCGAACTACATTCTTAGGGACAGCCCAGAGAGCTATCCCACAAGTCAGCCTGGAGAGCAATCCTATAAGCCGATTGCCGATGGATGGGAGCTATATTTACAGAAAAATCGATCGCTACCACATAAGATATTTCTAAAAGCTAGAATTTAAACATAGCAACGGGCGATCGTTTAGATTTTGGAGATCCTATGTCATCAGAAATAAAAAAATACGATGTGGCGATTGTCGGAGCGGGGATTTCTGGCACTAGTTTATTATATACATTGAGCAATTATACCAATATCAATAAAATAGTTTTAATTGAAAAAAATCGAGAAGTAGCGCTGGTTAATTCTCATAAAAATAGCAATAGCCAAACCCTTCATTTTGGCGATATAGAAACTAACTACACTTTAGAAAAAGCTGAGAAGGTCGATCGGGCTGCCTCTATGGTGCGAAACTTTTTATTGAAAAATGACCTGCAACAGCAGAGCTACAGCAAATACAATAAAATGGTGTTGGCTGTAGGTCGAGAAGAAACTGAAGAATTAAGAAATAGATATCAACAATTCAAACAACTATTTCCTAAGTTAAAGTTAATCGAAAGAGAAGAAATTCAAGCGATCGAACCCAATATTTTAACAGGCAGAGATCCGGGTGAAGATGTGAATGCCTTATTCACCGATGAAGGTTATACGATCGACTTTCAGAAGCTTTCAGAATTATTTTTGGAGCAATCGCGATCGCAGCCAGAAAAAACTATTGACTTGATGATGGGCACAAAGGTCAAGAAGATCGAAAAAGATGGAGATATATACCACATTGAAACCGAAGGAGAAGCGATCGCAGCTAAGGTAGTGGCAGTTATGGCTGGCGCTCATAGTTTATTGCTAGCAAAATCTTTGGGATACGGAAAAGATTTTGCCTTGTTGAGCGTTGCTGGCAACTTTTATCTGGCACCTGGAGTTTTAAACGGTAAAGTTTATACCATGCAACTCAAAAAAATACCTTTTGCCGCTATTCATGGCGATCCGGAAGTTCGCGATCGCTCTCAAACTAGATTCGGTCCTACAGCTAAAGCCATCTTGATGCTAGAGAGAGGTAATTACGCTACTGTTGCGGAATATTTTCAAACTGCTGGCTTGAGTTTAGCAGCCTTTCAAAGCTTCTTTAAAATCCTTTCCGATCCAGCTATCTGGAGATATATGTTAAGAAATTTAGTTTACGATATTCCGGCGATCGGGAAAGCCTTATTTCTGCAAGAAGTGCGAAAAATTGTTCCTAGCATCAAATTTAAGCAGCTAAAATTTGCTAAAGGCTATGGAGGCATTAGACCTCAAATAGTTAATTTAAAAACCAAAACTCTCGATTTAGGAGAAGCCAAAATTATTGGAGATCGTATCTTATTTAATATCACTCCTTCTCCAGGTGCTTCCACCTGCTTGCAAAATGCTGAATGCGATGCGGAAAAGATCGTGTATTTCTTAGGGCAAGATTGCGCGTTCGATCGCTATAAATTCTTACAAGATTTAGAGATAGAATCCGATCGATCGGCGATCGTCTCGCTATAACTCATGTCCTAGACTGTGTTTAATTGTCAGGCGAATCGGTCGAATCAGATAATACAGGGGAAATAACCACTTTGGCAGAGGAATTATTTGCCATTCCAAAGGGGTGGGAGTAAATATGAGATTGAAATAATACCAAATTTTGTCTTTGCCAGATTCCATAGTTTTTAAGTAAATATTGTTTTTTGGCAAGCTATCGGCTCGCTCTGGCACTATAAAAAGCAGTCGTTCTACTTCAGATGCCAAAGATTTAATTGGTAAATTAGATTCTACTTGTCGATCGAGTAGATCTGGAAGTGGTGTGTCGAGCAGATGCTGGCATAAATAAAGACCTAGCAGCAGCATCCGCTCGATTCCTAGTCTCTGGGCTTCCGATAAAATCCAATTCCAATCGATTTCTGGTTGGCTGCGAATCAGTTCGGCTAAGTCGCAAATCGACTTTAACCGCGACCAATTATGCTTGCAACCGTGAAAACAAAGAAATAAAAGTAAACTCTCAGCCGATAGAGTTTCAACCGATTTGCCACTCAATTGAATTTTAGTTTGGTGTTTCCAGGTGAGATTTTGATCGTCAGAAAAAGAGAAGTTTAAAGGAAATAAAGACCAATGAACGTCGAGCGCAATTTGTTTGCCTTCGTGCCAAAACATATGCTCGTGACGCAGTTTAGTATAAATCAATTCCTGAGTATCTGCTAGATCGAACTGAGGTTCATATCCTTGAGAAATTAGTAGTTTCCTAGCTTGAGGAACGAATTCTGCTGGAATTAAAATATCTAAATCCAAGAATTCTCTCAGCGTTGAGTTTTTGTAAGCGACTTCTGCTAGAGCCGGTCCTTTAAACGGCATTATCGGAATAGCATTTTTGTCGAAAAGCCGGAGAAGATTTAGCAATTCCCCAGTCAGCCCAAAATTTCTCTTGGCATTAGCCTTAGAGGCACTGCGAAGTTCTTCTAGCACCTTTTGAGGAATAATTTCTGCACGAGTGTTTTGCAATTGCCAGAATAACAAAGGAGTAACTTGATGCCATGCAGTAAGTTTTAACAAGTAATCCCAATCAATATTTTGCTGCGCTATATGCTGAATGCGATCGCGGCATTGACGATCGATTTCAGTGCGGGCGCAACACAGCAGCAATTCCATTTCTAGCTGATGTTTCTCAGCGGCAATTTCAGTCATTCTGAACTCCTGAACTCCTGCATTCTGAACTCCTCATTCGTAATATTGAGCCTGAATTTTAAATAAGCGAGCATAAGTACCACCTTGCTTTAATAGTTCATCGTGAGAGCCATTTTCAACGATCTTGCCATTTTTTAACACCAAAATGCGATCGGCTAACCTGACTGTTGACAGCCGATGGCTAATTAAAATTGCAGTTCGCCCTTGCGTCAGTTGACGAAATCGATCGAACACTTCGTATTCAGATTTGGCATCTAAAGCACTAGTTGGCTCGTCTAAGATAATAATTTGAGCTTGGCGTAAAAAGGCTCTGGCTATAGCTACCTTTTGCCATTCCCCGATGCTTAGTTCTTCACCCTGTTCAAACTGCTTCCCCAAAGTGGTGTCATAGCGGTAGGGAAGCTTGGAAATCGCTCGATCGGCTCCAGCTTGTTCGGCTGCGGCTATAATGCGATCGCGATCGGTCAACATCTCAAGATTGCCCAAACCAATATTCTCCTGCGCTGTCAGATTGTAGCGCACGTAATCTTGAAAGACGACGCTAATTTCTCGCCGCCAGTCTGTAGTCTTGAAGTGGCGTAGATCGATGCCATCTATAGTAATTTTGCCGCTAGAAGGGTCGTAAAGCCGACACAAAAGTTTGATCAAAGTGGTTTTTCCTGCCCCATTTTCCCCTACTAAAGCGACAGTTTCGCCAGCTTTAATCGTCAAGTTGATGTCTGAGAGCAGTTCCCGTTCGCTCTTGGGGTAGCGAAACTCGACTTGGTGGAACTCAATGCCAAATTTTACAGGTTGGGGAACGGCTTGAGGGTGTAAAGGTTCGGGAACGGCAGGTTCTAAATCCAGAAATTCGTAGAGATTAGACAGAAATAAGCTATTTTCATACAGAGTCACCACATTCAGCAGCAGTTCTCGCAAAAATCCCTGGCCGCGTTGAAAGGCTTGATAATACATTACCAACCCTCCCAAGGTGATGGCTCCTGCCAAGGTTTGGAAAGAAATAAACCCACAAGCGACAAATACCGCGATCGTACCGCTAGCTTGACCGATTAACTCGGTAATCGAACGTTGCTTGGCTAAAGAGAGTTTTTCTTGGCGGATTTGCCCGCGTAAATTTTGAAACCGCGATCGAAATAGCGAACCTAAGTCAAACAATCGCAATTCTTTGGCATAAGTGTCGTGGGTTAGCAACCCATGAAAGTAATAAGCAATGCGCTCTTTGTGAGTCCAACCTCTTTGACGGTGGAAGAATTTACCCGTATATTTCAGTCGCGCTAACAACCCAGGAATTACAGCCACAAATAAGATCGAAGCAATCGCCCAGTGAAGTGCAAACAGTAGTCCCGCTATGGCTAACAAGGAAATTCCGTTTTGCGCCACTTGCACCAAACTCAAAAGAATTTGGGGAGGACGATAGGAGGCTTCTTGTTGAGCGAGGTGCAGGGAGTTGTAATATTGGGCGTTTTCGTAATATTCAAGATCGACTTCAATTGACTTGGCGTGTAGTAGATCGTGAACGTAATCTTTCACTAGTTCCGATTGAGCGGTGCTAGCAAATGTCGCCCAAGCGCGACATAAATCGCCTAATAAGGTAACTCCTCCAGCTATAATCACCAGCCAAAATACCTCTCTGAAAGCTGCGGCTTTGTCGGTGGCTGCTATCCCGGCTGTCACGCCATCGACTAGCAGTTTCATCAGATAGAGAGATACCAGAGGCAAAAAACCTTGAACTATCAACAGCAGCAAACTGATAACAGTCCACCCAGGGGCGCTGCGCCAGACTAATTCTATCGCCCGTCGCAAATTTTGCCAGATCTGGACTCGATGTTTCAAACCAGCACCTTAAGCCACTAATTTCCGCAAATGCTCTGGCGAGATGGGCGTACCGAAAAAGGTAGATTGCCGGAAGTTGGCTTTGATTTTTCCTGACTTATCGATCGCGCGGGTTTTCCAACTCCAAACGTAGTCATCAACTACCAGGTTTGCTTGCAAGGTAATAGATATCGTATCGCCAGGTTCTAAGTCGATCGGATCGGATAAGGGAAAAAAGGCTCTACCATAGACTAATTCGGGTTTTCCAGGAGCATTAGAAAAGTAAATACCAGGAGCTAGAGTAGCATCAAACCAGACGCTAATGCCGTGGGCGATGCCAGTTCGATCGACATTCCAAGTTAACTCGGCTTTGATATTAGGATTTTCGATCGTGGTGTAATCTAAAGTTGCCCACGATCGCGGTTCGGTGAGGAATTGCTCTGGCGTGACATTGCCCTTACCCCAAGTATTAATTTCTCGCTGCTTGGCAGCCTGCATATCGAAACCATAGGGCTTGCTATCCCAAATGCTGCTGTGTTTGGCATACAACTCTGGGGCTGAGACTACTGTGGCCCATAAGGTATCGCTTTGAGGGATCGGTACTCCACCGGGCGCTAAGAGACGACATCGGGCATCTTTAATGGCGGGGATATGGTGTTGAAAGCACGGCAGAATGCCCCGCAGATCCGAGATAATGACATCAGCCAGTTCTGGAAGGCTAATTTTGGTAGATAAGTCTTGAATAAACTCAATGCGATCGCTATAACCGTTAGCCGCCGCCGTTTCTTTCCCCACCTGGATTGCATCGCTAGGCTCGATCGCGTATACTCTCCTAGCTCCAAATTTGCAGGCTAGCAGGGCAAAAATTCCCGTCCCCGTACCGATATCTAAAACTACACAACCAGGTTTTACGGCTTGCTGCAACGCCCGAACGTAAGCATCCATGCGATCGCGATCGGCAATCATTTTGCCATAACCAGAGATACTATAGGTCTTTGTCATCTTCGATCGTTCTAATAACAAAAATTCAAACTCTGAAAATCGGTAATAATTGTCTCGCAAAGCTTGGGTAAATAAACTGGATCGCTATGAGGAATCAGCCGTTGAATGGGAACGCGAAGCAAAAGCCGTTGCAAGACCTCAAATTCCTGCGCCCGCCTAGATTTATCTAATAAATAGTTGGTGTAAGTGTTAGCTACTAAAGTCATTAACTTAGTATGGGCTGTCATCTGCTCTACTAAAGGTGCATCTGGGCGATCGCACCGTTCTGACAAAACGTAAATCGCAGCTAGGGGTAGAGGCTGCTGTTGGAAATAATATCCTTTTTGAGTTAAATCGAGATAGCGCTTATCCCAAGTTGGATGAGTCGGAACGATGCGAGGTAGGGCATCTGGGGCATTATACAGAGTATCTACTGACTTCGACCACAGGCGGATACGAGGGTAAGCAGGCTGTACGAGAAAGCTATTGCCTTCATCTACTAGCGCCACTACATCGTCAGATAGTACCGGATCGCCCATTTTGGCAAAAGCCGCCGCTGTCGTAGATTTCCCCGCACCAGCCACGCCTAATAAAGCGATCGCCCGATTTTCTACTACCACCGCGCTGGCGTGCAAGCACGTCACTCCCCGCAAGCGCAACACAAATCCTAAAACCGGGCCCAGAAGATAAGTGGCAGTATCTTCTAAGGTGAGATTATCCGGCCAAGTAGCCCAAATTTCAGTACCTTGTAGATCGACGACGAATTGAGTACCATCGCGATACAACAGTCGCAAGTGCCGATCGTCAGCTAGTTTCCAAGTTCGCAGGAGCGGTTCGCCATACTCCCCTCGGAATGGGCTATCATACCAGCTTTCCTGGGGTGCGTTCAGCAGTTTTTCCAGCCACGGGGGAACGACATCGAACCAAACTTTTACCTCTGGGCTAGTTGTAGTTGCTAACCCGACTAATCCTGGAATGGCGCAGTTAGAATCTAGCCTTAACCCAAAAACTGAATAAGTAAATGACATAAAAATGGTGGCGCGTTGACTAGTGCGTAGCACGTATCGCAAAACACTTATCAGATATATCGCACTTTGTCCGCTGCCACTAGATTCCCGATCGTTAAAAACTGATAAGTTTTGCTTCGATCGATTTGTTATGACTAACGCGACTCAGACGTGGCGCGTCTAGCCTAAAATGTTGTTCCTGCAAGAGATGGTTGAATTGAAGTTACAGCTAAGGCAATTGCGTTAGCCAAGAGTAAGGAACGGCGATCGCTATAGGTGGGGTTTCGACGTAATTTTCGATCGATGCAAGGCTCTAGCGATGAGATTAACTTTTTTAGCCAGCGCAAACCGAGTTTGGGACAAGCCGAACTCCGAACGCTGCCATTAATTGCCTTATCTCGAACTAATGTTAGGGTAAGCGATCGCCGTCGGTGGTTTAGACAGCTTAAGCGATCGCCGATCGTCTAAAAGTACCTAGATTATTAAGCTGTTTTGTCGGTAGGTGCTACGCCGCCATCAGCAACCTTACCCGCCGCACCTATGTTATTAGTGAGTTCGCTAACGCTACCGTAGACGGTAAAATTTGGCGCATGATATGGCTTGCTTGTAGGCTTTGGTATATTGTCGGACATGATTCTACTCCTCATAGAGCAACTACAGGATTATAGCTTACTTATAGAATTATGTCAGCAGAGAGCGAGTTTATCTAACAGGAAAGATTTCGAGCCGATTTTAACCAGTAATTGAGACTGTGGGGGCGCAAAGCCGACCAAGCCGCCCAAGATCGACCCTTACAGGCGATCGCATCTCTCCAAGCTGAGTCGAGCGTCACATACTCGCATAATTCTGGAGTAGCCGCTAATTCTTGCCACTTACTACTGCTTTGAGATAGCAAGACACTGACAGGATCGCCCGCCAACGGAGTCTTAGGACGACGGCAGATAACTTCTGGTAACTTCCCCTCCATGGCTGTTCGTAACATTTCTTTTTGGATGCACCAAGGCCAGGGAGGAATAGCCAGCACGTAATCGATTAAGCGCAGGTCGAGAAATGGCAGTCTTACTTCCTGGGGCATCCCGGTCACGCCTGGATCTGAGCGTTCAAAAACCGATGCCCAGATTGGAGCGATCGCTCTTTCATAGCCTTTGGGATGAGAAGGATGAATTAAAGGTGGTTCGTCTTCCATTATCTGTTGCCAGCGTTCGCGTAAATTCAGCCGCTGGGCAAAGGATTCATTCAGCCAAGCTGGGAGTAAAGGTAAATTAGTCTCTTGGCGCATCCGATCGAGCCATCTTTGCCAAAGCGCTTTCACTCCAATTCCAATGGGAGGGCGTATCCGATGGGTAAAGAGACAATCGCCGATATCGGCGATTAGGTAGTTGAAGGGCATAGTTTTGCAGATGTCCGCAATTTTAGACGGATATAAGACTTCATCTGCTCCTTGCCCGTATAGCACCACCCGACTGTGGGCTGCTACCTGCTGGGATTTATCGACAGCAGTAGCTAATATCGGATTGTGAGTGGGTTCGGGACGACGCAGTTCTGGTGTATCCCAGCGCTCGAAGAGTTGATAGTCGTCTCCTACGGTGTAGTGAATCGGAATGCCTAAAGCTTCAGCCGCTATGCCTGAGTAATAGCGTTCTCGATCGGGAATCAGGCGATCGTAGACGGTGCAGAAAGCTTGCAGATCTAAAGGCAGAGATTTTTGCGCTTTTAACTCTAGGGCTGTAGCTGCAATACTAGTGGAATCTAGCCCGCCACTCATCCAGATGGCAACTTTTTCTTGACGCAAGCGATCGCTTACTGCCAAAGAGAAGATCTCTTTGAAGTTTTCTACATAGTCTTCTGCCTTTTGGTAGCGAATGGGTTCTTTAACGGGTAAAGTCCAGTAACGCTGACAGCGCACGCCGGCATCGGAATAGATGAGAGTGTGCCCCGCAGGCAAACGCTTAATATCGGCAAAAGTGGTATCGAGGTGGTAATTGTAGTCAAATAAGAGAAAATCGGCGATGGCGCGATCGTTGAGTCGATCGGACACCGCTGGATGCAGTCGCAAGCAGTTTAGGGTATTGCTAAATAACAGAGTATTGCCGACTTGGGCGTAGTAAAACTGCTTGATGCCAAGTTGGTCGCGGGCGCAAAATAACTGTTGTTTGCGTCCGTCCCAAATCGCAAAAGCAAAATCTCCAATGAGATGTTCTACGCAGTCTGCGCCCCAAACCCGATAAGCATGGAGAATCAGTTCTACATCTGTGACTTTCTCTGACGCATCCCCGGCGATCGACAATTTGGCAATTAAGTCGGCACGTCCGTCTATGCGGGCATCAGCAGTAATCCAGACCTCACCATCTAGACTACAGGGTTGATGTTCCCAAGCCGATTCAAAAGTTGTTTCCAGTAGGGTATGACCGAAGCCGATATGACCTAACCCCCCTAGCCCCCCTTCCCTGCAAGGGAAGGGGGGGACAAGACTCTCCCCTCTCGTGCAAGGAGAGGGGCCGGGCGCTGCCCTGAGCTTGCCGAAGGGGGAGAGGTCGGCTGGGGGTGAGGTCAAACCACTAGCGCCGCGATCGCCATCGATCCAAATGCTTTGGGCATCGGGGCCGCGAAAAGTCATAAAAGCGGTCAACCGCGCCAATAATTCGCGATCGACAGGTCTTCCGTCTAAGTTAATAATGCCGACAATTCCACTCATAAATCGAAGCCAAGTTGGTACAAACCTCCCTGTTTAAGGGAAAAGTTTTCGGTGGGAGTGCAAGCTTCCTCCTTTTAAACAGCTTTTGACTTTTGACTGGACGCTGAGCTTGTCGAAGCGTTGACTTTTGACTTGTTAATGACCTCGATCGCTCGATCGAACATGGTAAACCGCGATCGCACGTCTGAAGAATCGTTCAACACCTGGCCGTCGTATTCTACCCAAGCATGGGCTTCCAACTTGCCCCCTGCTTGTTTGACACCGATCCGCAATTCGCTATCGATTCCTTGGCGGCGCAACAGCCACCACAGCACCAAAGACTGTTTCAGGCAGTTGTTCCACGGGGAGTTATACCGCACGGCGATCTTCACCATGCGGGCTGTCGTCCGAATTTGAGGAAAGCGCTCGACATCTGGGCTAGCGGCGATCGATGGAGGGGCAAGGCGAGTTAGAAGGCTTTGGGTGCGTTGAAATCCCAAAACTTTGAGGGATATAGCTACTAAGGGGATTAATAGCAAAGCTTGGACCAATAATAGGCGATCGCTCCCCGGCAATTGCCAAAAGCTATATCCTTTACGGATTACTAAGTTCGACCAACCCATGTTCTACCAATTTTTCGAGCAAGACCTGTAAATCTTGGCGTAACTGCTCTGGTTCCACCTGATATTCAGCTAATAATACTCGATATGCTTCCTCGATCGATTGGCTTTCTGCCAGCACTTCCCACATTCTGGTGCCGATATCATCCAAGCCATAATACTGCTCGTTTTGCAGGTTCAGCAGCACTGATTCCCCATCAAGCACTTGTACCAGCACGTCTTCGGGAACTGAAATCTTTTGATTTAGGGTTATTGGCGACATCCTATTTGTGGAGTTAGAAGATCTAGATTATGTTATCGCCCAACGCGATCGCTTCTCGCGCAAATATAAAATTTATTGTGGGGCAGGTATTTTGCCTCTTGTGGGGAGCGATCGCCCACAGGTAAGCTTCCGGTTGCGTCTGGCGGTGCATTAGTTGAAATATTCCGGTAAAAACTCGATAATAGTAGGGATATTATGGTCGAGTTACTCTACACTTTTAACGATTCAACCACAAGGACATATGCGAGAACAAGGCACGATTACCATCCACACCGAAAATATCTTTCCCATCATCAAAAAGTCTCTCTACACCGATCACGAAATCTTTTTGCGGGAATTAATTTCTAACGGCGTAGATGCCATTCAAAAACTCAAAATGGTGTCTTTGTCTGGAGAAAATACTGGCGAGATTGGTGAGCCAGAAATTAACATTTCGATCGACAAAAACCTCAAAACTCTTTCAATTTCCGATAACGGCATCGGCATGACTGCCGATGAGGTAAAAAAATACATCAACCAAGTGGCTTTCTCCAGTGCCGAAGAGTTTATTCAGAAATATAAAACCGAAAGCGATCGCGAAATTATCGGACATTTTGGTTTGGGTTTCTATTCTACCTTTATGGTAGCTACCAAAGTAGAAATAGATACTCTTTCATATCAAGAAGGAGCAGAAGCAGTTCATTGGTCGTGCGATGGTTCGCCAGAATTTAATTTGGAAGAATCTGCAAGAACTCAGCGCGGTACTACAGTTACTCTCACCCTTCAAGAAGAAGAATTAGAATACATAGAATCAGCCAGGGTGCGGCAGTTAATCAAAACTTACTGCGATTTCATGCCCTTCCCCATCAAATTAGAAGGGGAAGTCATCAACCAACAAAAGGCTCTTTGGAAGGAATCGCCGCAAAACTTGAAGAAAGAAGATTATCTAGAGTTTTACCGCTACCTTTATCCCTTCCAAGAAGAACCGCTGTTGTGGGTGCATTTGAATACAGATTATCCTTTTATCCTCAACGGCATTCTGTTTTTTCCTAAATTAAGACCCGACGTTGATGTTACTAAAGGACAAGCAAAACTGTTTTGCAATCAGGTATTTGTGAGCGATCGCTGCGAAGAAATTATTCCCAAGTTTCTTTTACCATTGCGGGGAGTAATTGACAGCACTGATATTCCGCTAAACGTCTCTCGCAGTTCCTTAACGAATAATCGCACGGTGCGCCGGATTGCCGATTATATTGCCAAAAAAGTAGGCGATCGACTCAAAGAACTTTATAACGACAGTCGCGAAGCATATATCAACTGCTGGCAAGATATCAGCACCTTTGTTAAATTTGGCGCTTTGAACGACGAGAAGTTTAAAAAGCAAGTTGAAGACATCGTTATTTATCGCACCACCAAAGAGTTAGAAATAGGGGCGCAAAAGAGCAAAGAAGTAGAGGGTTCTGAAACTCCAGAGGTTCAGGTAAAAGCTGAAAATGACGATGTTTGGCAAGATGTTACCCCTGCTGATGGAGCGAAATCTGACGAGGAAAGCTCAAACAATAAGACCAATTACACCACTTTAAAAGAATACCTAGAACGCAATAAAGAGAAACACGAAAATCGGGTGTTCTACTGTACTGATGAAGGTACTCAAGCGCCCTACGTGCAACTGCACAAAAGTCAGGATTTGGAAGTCCTATTTATGGACTCCTTTATCGATACTCACTTCATCAACTTTTTGGAACAAGAATATCCTGATGTTAAGTTTGCTCGTGTCGATGCCGATTTAGATGAAACTCTCCTCGACAAAGATAAAGCTGGGGAAATCGTCGATCCTCAAACTAATAAAACTCGCAGCGAACAAATCAAAGAGATATTTGAAAAAGCCCTCAACAAACCGAGGGTAAACGTGCGCACGGAAGCGTTAAAATCTGAAGATCCCCAAGGAACGCCGCCTGCTATGGTACTACTGCCGGAGTTTGTCCGGCGGATGCGGGATATGACTGCTATGATGCAACAGCAAATGGCCGAGTTTCCTGAAGATCATATCTTAGTAGTAAATACGGCCCACCCATTGATTCAAAATTTGGCCAACTTGAGTCAGGGAAGCATCATTCAAGGTGAAGGCGAATCTCCCAGCGGGCAACTGGTTAACCTGATTTGCCAGCACGTCTACGATCTGGCGCTGATGAATCAAAAAGGGTTTGATGCGGAAGGCATGAAATCTTTCGTCGAGCGATCGAATCAAGTGCTGACTCGGCTGACAGAAAGATCTTAATTCGATCGCATCTACAAGCAATAGCTGTCATTTAAAATGGGAGGTAGAGCGATCGCTCTACCTCCAAATGTCTCTTCGGCTTCAAGCAGCTATTCCCTATCTAAATCAGCAATTTATGGCTCAAGCAATTCTTAACGAAATACTCGATCGGATTAAAACACTTGAATTAAATGAACTACAGCAGCTTAACCAAGTTATTCAGAAATATCTGATTAGCCAAGAAGAAGATCCCGAAAGAACAGCGTTTCATAGATCGCTGCTAAATTCTGGCTTGGTCAGAAAGATCGAGCGATCTACCGAGGATCGACTAACCGAACGACGGTTGATTCAGGTCGAGGGAAAACCTGTATCTGAAACACTGATAGAGGAACGACGCTAGATGGCAGTCTACTTTTTAGATAGTAGTGCCTTAGTCAAACGTTACATCAGCGAAACTGGAGCGGCATGGGTGTTGGGACTATTCGACTTAGCTTTAAACAATGAAGTGTTTATTGCCGCCATTGCTAGCGTTGAAATTGTAGCAGCGATCGTCCGACGATCCCGTGGTGGAAGTATCAGCACCGCAGATGCAATGCTGGTATGCAGTCAACTTAAAAACGATTTGCAAACAGACTATCGAATAGTTCAAATTACAGAAAACGTAATCAGCCGTGGGATAATTTTGGCTGAAACCTATGGCTTAAGAGGTTATGACGCGATTCAACTATCGGCAGCTTGTGCAGTCAACGCCATTTGCATATCTAACAACTTACCTCCTCTAACGTTGGTGTCGGCAGATAACGAGTTGAACGCAGCCGCAGCAAGTGAGGGATTACCAATTGAACACCCAAATAATTACCCTTAAGCTGAATCTGCAAGTTAAACGCCGCACGGCTTACTGATATTGTGATAAAGGTGGTCAGCAATTGGGAATTCAAGCAAATTTATGAATGCTACAGACGATAAAGCCATAGTTCAAGACTATTTTAATTCCACGGGATTTGACCGCTGGCAGCGGATTTATGGCGATGGCGAAGTCAACAAAGTGCAGTTAGATATCCGCACGGGACATCAGCAAACGGTCGATACGGTTATTAGTTGGTTGACAGCCGATGGCAACTTGGCTGATTTAACCATCTGCGATGCTGGCTGCGGGGTGGGCAGTCTGAGCATCCCGCTGGCCAAAGCAGGTGCTAAGGTTAGAGCTAGCGATATTTCCGAAAAAATGGTGTCGGAAGCCAAGCAAAGAGCCGCAGCCGCTTTAGGCAACAACGAGAACCCCAACTTTACGGTACAAGATTTAGAGAGTTTGAGCGATCGCGCTCATACGGTTATTTGCCTGGACGTACTGATTCATTACCCCCAAGAACAAGCGGCCGAGATGATCGCTCACCTCGCTTCTCTAGCCGAATCGCGGTTGATTTTGAGTTTTGCGCCCAAAACCTGTATGTTAACGATTCTCAAGAAAATCGGTAGTTTCTTCCCTGGTGCCAGTAAAGCGACTCGCGCTTATCAACATCGCGCTAAAGATATCATCAAAATTCTCGAAAGTCATGGTTTGAAAGTTCAAAGGCAAACGACGATCGGAACTAAATTTTACTTCTCTCGCCTTCTAGAAGCTACTCGTAGCTAATGCGATCGAGACTTATGCCCAGTTAACACAAAAAGGAGCAAGCAACCTAAAATGAAGCATTAAAGTAGGGTGCGTTAGACGGCGATAGACCTTGCTATAACTTTAGTTCAACAATCCGTCGTCACGCACCGCTTTAGGCTTGCTAAATTTATTATTCATCATTCAAACAGATGGACGCAGAGCAATATAAATGGCTATTAAATGGTAGAGAATATTTATGCTCGATCGCCAAACAATTTTTGCAGCGCCGCGATGTGAGAGAAGCCGGATCGGCATACTATTTTATGATGCCTGCCATTTTGGTTATAGGTACTTTTCTAATTTTGCCGCTGGGTTATGCTATTTTTCTAGCTTTTCATCGAGTTCAAATTTTAGGTGAAATTAGCTATGAATTTACTGGCTTCAGAAATTTCCTGCGCATAGCTAGGGACGATCGCGTATGGATCGCTCTGAAAAATACAGTAGAATACGTGGCAATTGTAGTTCCCGCTCAAACTATCTTAGCTTTAAGTTTAGCCGTTATTTTAAATTCACAAATTAGAGGCAAAAACTGGTTTCGAGTTATCTTCTTTTTGCCAACTGTGACTTCTTCAGCCGTATTAACTTTAATTTTTATGTGGATTTACAATTCCAACGGTTTGCTCAACGGCATTCTGTCTCGAATTGGACTACCTACTTATAATTGGATTGGAGATCCGGCAGTGGCTCTCAAATCGATTATGTTAATGAATATTTGGTCAACAGCACCATTTTTCATGGTGGTTTATTTGGCAGCATTGCAAGATATTCCTGTAAGTTTGTATGAAGCTGCTACCATTGATGGCATTAGCAAATGGAAGCAATTTACTCATATCACCTTGCCTTTGCTCAAACCCGTGACTTTCTTTATTGCAGTGATGGGGACGATCGGCACGTTTCAATTATTCGATCAATCTTATATATTCTCATCCGGTTCTGGAGGACCTAACAATTCAACTTTAACAGTGGTTCTCTTAATATATCAATACGTATTTAAAAGTTTAGATTTAGGATATGCGGCTGCGCTAGCGTTGATGTTGGCGATCGCCATTACGATCTTTACTCTCATTCAACGTCAACTTTTTCAGACTAATAGTTTAGATTAGATTGTTAGCGACTTTAGTTTATGGGTCATGAACTACATACGAAAATCTTTTAACCTCAAAATAATTCTCTATATCATTCTCTGCTTGTATGCGATCGTTACAGTTATTCCTTTTTTGTGGGCATTATCTGCTTCTTTTAAATCTTTAGCAGAAATTTCTGCTACTGGCTTAAATTTTATTCCACACAGTTTTACTTTAGATAACTACAAAGAAATTTTTTTTAAAGAGCCTTTGTTCGGTCGATGGTTGCTCAATAGTATCGTGGTGGCTATTTTCGTTACGGGCTTTAATATCTTATTTAATTCTATGGCTGGTTACGCTTTAGCTAGAATGCGATTTCCAGGTAATAAATTTTGGTTTTTGATAATTTTGGCAGTTTTAATGATTCCCGGACAAATTACCTTAATTCCTAATTTTTTAATCTTGAAATCTCTGGGATGGTTAAATTCTTATCAGGGTTTAATTATACCCAACGTAGTAAATGCTACCTTTATTTTTATGATGCGACAATTTTTCCTGAATTTCCCTAAAGAATTAGAAGAAGCTGCCGCCTTAGATGGATTGAATTCGAGGGAAACTTTTTGGCAAGTAGTTTTACCTTTAGCTAAACCTGCTTTAGCCGCGCAAGCAATCTTTATTTTTATGGCTTCTTGGAATAACTTCTTAACTCCCTTAGTAATCTCTTTTGATGAAGAACTGTTTACTCTTCCTCTGGGTTTAAATAAATTCAAGGGACAATACATCACGTATTGGAATTATATTATGGCTGCATCTATGGTGTTTACTTTACCACCGCTAGCCATTTATGCCTTTTTCAATCGCTATTTTATTCGAGGTATTACTTTTACAGGCAGTAAGTAGTCAAAACAATTTACAATTCGCAATTCGCAGTTCGCAATCTTTGATTAAGAATTGCAGGTGAATTCGATCGCTCAGTATTTTAACGTAAGCGATCGCTGGAGCTAGTCAAAGTTTCAGTATAATTGCTGATGAAATTAAACCTAAACTTTTATAATATAACACTAAGACTCTTTATGACTTCATAATATCGCTATAGTATAGCCAAAATTGCGAAATAGTATAGAAATTTACTAAACGCTATCTAGCAACATCCACAGCCTGAACAATTATCTCGTATTAAAGCTAGCGATCGCCTTAACGATTAGCAGCTTTATTAAAATTTTTACAAGCCAATCAAATGAAAAAAGTTTTAGTAATTGAAGACGATAATATTATTCGCACTAGCTTAATAAAACTGTTGAACAATGAAGACTTTGATGTAATTGATGCCGAAAATGGACAGATAGGTTTGCAGTTAGCTAAAGAGCGACTGCCCGATCTAATTATTTGCGATGTAATGATGCCTGAATTAGATGGATATCAGGTACTTAAGGAATTAAGAAGAGAGCCGTTAACTGCCACAATTCCCTTTATTTTTCTTACTAGTAAAGCGACTAAAGCAGATATTCGTAAAGGGATGAATTTAGGAGCAGATGATTATTTAACTAAACCATTTACTAAAACCGAGTTACTGCAAGCGATCGCCACTCAAATTCGCAAACGAGCCTCGATTCAAGAACACTATATTACGGCGATCGGTCAAGCACAAAAAACTCTAAATTTTTTAATTAACTACGATAGTTTAACTAACTTACCAAATCTCAGTTTCTTAAGAGAACAGCTTCGACAAGTATTAGATTTGTCAAGGCAGGCTCACCAACAAGTGCCGCTATTATGTATCGGCTTAGACGGTTTTAGCCGCATTAATAGTAACATGGGAGCTTCGTTCGGCGATTTGTTACTTAAAGCTGTAGCAGAAAGGTTAAAAGATTGCGTCTGCGACAATGACATAATTGCTCGCTTGAACGGCGATCGCTTTGCGATGGTACTAACAACTATCGATCGCCATCAAGATGTAGCTAAGTTTGCTAACCTGCTTTTAGATATTATCAGACAACCGTTTGCGATCGAAGGCTATCAAATCTTTGTTAACGCTAGCATTGGTATTGCTTTATCTCTGCCCAATAGCAACAATATCAATAGCCTCATCAAACAAGCCGATGCGGCTATGTATGCGGCCAAAAATCAGGGCGGAAATAACTATCAGTTTTATAATTATGAAATGAAAGTTCTTGACTACGATCCCTTAGTCTTAGAAGCAGATTTGCGATCGGCAGTGGAACAAGAAGAATTGCAAGTATACTACCACCCTCAAGTCGATTTGCAAAATGGTAAAATCGTGGGTGCAGAAGCTTTATTGCGCTGGCATCACCCTCAAGCAGGTTCGATTTCTCCAGCCACTTTTATACCTTTAGCAGAATCAATTGGTTTGATCGTTCCGATTGGTGAATGGGTATTGCGTACTGCTTGCCTGCAAACAAAGGTCTGGCATCAATTAGGTTTTGACAATTTACAAATAGCAGTTAATTTATCGGGATATCAATTCAATCAACCGAATCTCTGCGAAAAAATCAGGCAGATTATTAGTGAGGTTGATTTTGACCCTCGACTTTTAGAATTAGAGCTAACTGAAAGTATAATCGTTCAAAATCCTAAAATGACAAAGGTGATATTTAACGAGCTTAAAGAGTTAGGCATTCAAATTTCTATTGATGATTTTGGCACTGGATATTCTTCTTTGACTTATCTTCAGCAATTACCGTTCGATATTTTAAAAATCGACCAAAGTTTCGTGCGCAATATCAGTCAAGATGAAAAGAATGCTACGATCACAAAGTCGGTAATTCAAATGGCGCACAGCCTGAATTTAAAAGTAGTATGTGAAGGGGTAGAGACGGAAGAGGAATTGGCTTTTGTTTGCGAATATAAAAGCGATATCATGCAGGGATATTTATTTAGTAAGCCCCTAACAGCTACCGAATTTGGGAAATTGCTAACTGGCGGTAAAGATTTGCCCAAATGCCCGGTAAAATGAGAGAGAGATGGGGAGGCAGGGGAGAATTTTTCACTCAACACTCAACACTCCACACTTAACACTTCCTAAACTTCTGAACTCCTGAACTTCTGTATTCTTCAGTATGGCCGGACATAGTAAATGGGCTAATATTAAACGCCAAAAAGCTAGAGTAGATGCGGTTAAAGGTAAGGCTTTTACTCAGATTTCGCGAGCAATTATTGTTGCAGCTAGAAGCGGTATACCAGATCCAGAAGGGAATTTTCAGCTACGCACGGCGATCGAAAAGGCCAAAGCAGCGGGGATTCCCAATGAGAATATCGAACGGGCTATAGCTAAAGGTGCTGGCAAACTCGAAGGCGACAGCGCCAACTTAGAAGCAATTCGCTATGAAGGTTACGGCCCTGGAGGTGTAGCCGTTTTAATCGAAGCCCTGACAGACAATCGGAACCGCACCGCTGCCGATTTGCGAGTAGCTTTTAGTAAAAATGGTGGCAATTTAGGCGAAACTGGCTGCGTTAGCTGGATGTTCGAGCAAAAAGGCGTTTGTCGGCTGCAAGGTGCAGTAGATGAAGACAAGCTGTTAGAGGCGGCGGTGGAAAGTGAAACTGAGTATTACGATCCGATCGCAGAAGAAGATTTTCAGGGGTTTGAGGTATTTACTGAAGTAGTAAATCTAGAAAATCTCAGCCAAACATTACAGGCAAAAGGGTTTAAAGTTACTGAGTCAGAACTGCGTTGGCTCCCTGGAAATACAGTTGAAGTGACAGATCCAGAACAAGCGCGATCGCTCCTCAAACTCATCGATGCTTTAGAAAACTTAGATGACGTGCAAAACGTCACCGCTAACTTTGAAATGTCTGACGAGTTGATGTCAGCAAGTATGGTTTAGCCTATCTTTCCAGCGTGAAGTTGCGTTGTAAGTCGCCATCGTAGAATTGAGTATAGACTGAGCGTGCAATTCATGAGCTTTTATATTTCACGTCATGCTGAGGAAGAGCTAGAGCGTCGGGGGATTCAGAGAGAATTTTTGGACTCTGTTTTGTCCGATCCGCAGCAGATTGTTGAGGATCGCGATGGCAAGAGGGCATATCAGTCACAATTTCTGTTTGAGAATGGTAAAACATATTTGGTACGGGCGATCGTAGCCGATAATACGAGTCCTGCAATTGTGCTTACAGCTTTCTATCTTAATTAGTTACATTTTTTGTCTAGACAATTGGGTACACTTCAATCGAACTAGCCAGATTGCCCGATATTGGAGAGATATATGAAAGTAATGTATGACGCTGAAACTGATATTCTACGAATCGTGCTGAACGATGCCCCAATTGAGGAGAGCAATGAAGATTCATCGGGAATTATTTTGGACTATGACAAAGCCGGAAACGTAATAGGTTTAGAAGTTCTTAGTGCTTCTATCCGAGTGAAAGATCCACGATCGCTAGAACACATTGTCACGGGTTGAGCCTTATGTCTGGGATCGAAAAAAGGTTCAGACATTTCTGCCTGAACCTTTTTGAATCTGGTCTAGACTCAACGCTCGGATGACTGACCGACTGCAAACTGCTGGTCTGCCATCCTTAATTTGAGAGCGAAAACTATTTAGTAGCGACGATCGAAGTTGTTACTTCTGCGTCCACCACCAGATGATCCACCGCGTTCCTCACGAGGCTTGGCTTTATTGACCTTGAGATCGCGACCCATCCACTCTGCACCATCAAGGGCTTCAATGGCGGCTGTTTCTTCCGATTCGGCACCCATCTCGACAAAACCAAACCCCCGCAGCCGACCAGTTTCGCGATCGCTGGGAAGCTGAACTCGCTTGACCGATCCATACTCTGCAAACACAGTAGTTAAATCGGCTTCTGTAACTTCATAGGACAGATTGCCTACATAGATTGACATAAATTATCTCCAAAAATTCAGGAAGGTGGAGAGGGAAATTTCGGAGAGAAGTCTGTCAAAGGAAAAACGCGAAAACTCGTTAATACTAGAAACAAAGGCTGCTACCGATCTTTAATTCTCTGGTGTCATTCTAGCACTCGATCGAAGTTTTTGAGTCATTCCTTGTTACGCTAATGTTAGTTTTATCCTTCACGTTTTAGCGGTTGACGGCGCTCATATGAGCGGCTGGGTAGCGATCGCCGCTAGCAACTCCTTTGGGGGCAATGGCTTCGATTTGCTCTAGTTCGGTGGGGGTGAGAGTAATTTCAGTGGCAGCGATGTTTTCTTCTAAGTTTTTCTGCCGTCGGGTTCCTGGAATCGGCACGATATCGTCGCCCTGCGCTAGCAGCCAAGCTAAAGCGAGTTGGCTGGGAGTAACATTTTTCTGGGCGGCGATCGCTTTTACTCGTTCTACCAGTTGTAAATTTTTCGAGAAATTCTCGCCCTGAAATCGAGGCGAGTGGCGGCGGTAATCATCTTCAGCCAAATCTTTGGGGCTGGTAATCTGGCCGGAGAGAAAGCCCCGTCCGAGGGGACTGTAGGGCACAAATCCAATGCCTAACTCTCTGGTGGTAGCTAAAATCTCGTCTTCTGGGTCGCGACTCCACAGCGAATATTCTGTCTGTAAAGCTGCGATCGGATGAATCTTGTGAGCGCGGCGAATGGTGGTGGGGTTCGCCTCCGACATCCCCAGATGCAGCACTTTTCCCTGTTTTACTAACTCTGCCATCGCCCCGATCGTCTCTTCGATCGGTACTGTAGGATCGACCCGATGCTGATAGTAGAGATCGATAACCTCCACGCCCAAACGCTGGAGGGAAGCATCGCAGGCTTGCCGCACGTAATCTGGTTTGCCGCTGACTCCTAAAAAACTGCCATCTTCGCCCCGCACGTTACCAAACTTGGTGGCAACAACGACGCTAGCGCGGCGATCTCGAATTGCCCGACCTACCAACCGCTCGTTCTCGAACGGACCGTACATATCTGCTGTATCGAGCAACGTCACGCCCAAATCCAGCGCCCGGTGAATCGTCTCGATCGATTCCCGTTCGTCTCTAGCACCGTAAAACTCAGACATCCCCATACAGCCGAGTCCCAATTCCGAAACCAGCAGTCCTCGATCGCCTAGTTTGCGCGTCTTCATAATCCTCTCCGCTAGTTTTTGATTTCGATTCGTTGCACGTTATTTAAGATCCATACTCAACTATAACAATCGTAAATTAACGGAAAGCAACCCAATTTTGGGGTCATCCTTCTGGTTCTGAGAAGGGCAAGCAAACAACGAAGGTAGTCTTTCCAGGGTTTGAGGTAAACGATATAGTTCCGCGATGGCGGTTTTCGACGATCCGCCGCACCATTTCTAAACCCAATCCCGAACCTTTGCCGACTGGTTTGGTAGTAAAGAACGCCTCGAAGATTCGAGATTGAATTTCAGTCGGAATGCCCGCACCAGAGTCAGTAATTTGAACTCGAATATTGTCGCGATCGCAAGTGGTCGCAATTTCAATTACACCTGAAGTCGCGATCGCATCGATGGCGTTATCGATTAAATTCGTCCACACCTGATTGAGTTCGCTGCCGTAAGCCATAATCTTAGGCAGATCGCAGCAATAAGAACGTCGCACTTCAATTCCCTGTTTGAGCTTGTAGGCAAACAACCGCAGGGTATCTTCTAATCCTTCATGGATGTCGATTAGTTGTTGAGCGCCTCGATCCATGTAAGAGTAGGATTTCATCGATCGCACCAAATCGGAAATCCGTTCGGCCCCTTTTAACCCGCTGGTAATCATCGACATGACATCAAAGGAAAGCGCTAGCCAACGCAGTCCTAGATCTCGCATTTCAGTAGTGTCGTCGCGCCAACGAGCTATCAATTGGTTTAGCGTATCGATTTTGATGCCCGCAGCCGCCAGCGGCTCGGCCAGCTTCCAGGCTTCTTTGACACCGTAATCTTCCAACCATTCCAGCAATTCTTCTTCGCGATCGCTTAAAGTTAGAGGATCGATCTGATGACGCACGATCGCATCGCAGCCATCATCCCGTGCCTTCAGCCATTCCTGGGTGTGTTCTTCATCAACTTGGTGTCGTCCGGCTACTAGGTTCATCCGTTGCAGTTCCAGCAAGGCAGGAACGACATTTTGCAGCGATCGAACCACCGCTGCGGCCGGATTGTTCAATTCGTGAGCCAAACCCGCACTCAAGGTTCCCAGCGATGCCATCTTCTCCCGCTGGCGGATGAAAGATTCCAACCCCCGCAATCGCCGCTCGACGACCTGAAAGATCGCTCGCTCGAACTCGCGACACCCGTGCAACAACTCGATGAAGTCATCGCCAGAGATTAAATGCAACCGACAAGGGCTGAGGGCGTGCAACGTGACTGGCACTGGTTCGTCGGTCAGCACTTGAACTTCGCCAAAAAAGGTGGGGGCTTCGTGCTGCCCGATAGGCATTTCCACCCCTTCGCTGAGACGAGTAATGCTCATGCGACCGGAAGATAAAATAAAAAACCCCCGACCGAGATCTCCCTCTCGCACCAAAATTTCGCTATTGGCTAGCTCGATTTCTTCGGCGCGATCGCACACCCACTCTAATCTAGCTCTAGGCAGTTTTTGAAATAATTCCAGTTCGAGTAAATCGTTGACGCACAACACGGCTAAATGACCAAAACAATTATCAATTCGCAATTCGCAATGTTTATGAAATCACCATTCAATTTGAGAATCACTATAAATCCTAAGATAGCAAAATTGACAACTCATAATCATAACGACTATGATTTAGAAAAAAGCTATGAACTCGATCGCCTAAAATCGATCGGTCTAGGAGTTAGTCTATGAGCCGACTAGACGGAAAATATGCCTTAATCACTGGGGGATCTCAAGGACTGGGCTTGCAACTGGCACTGGTCTTCGCCCGACAGGGAACGGCAGGAATTGCGATCGTCGCCCGTCATCGAGAGCAATTGCAAGCAGCCCGCGAACTCATCCAAGCAGCAGCACCTCAAACTCAAGTCTTAGCGATCGCGGCAGATGTTTCCCAACCTCAAAAAATCGAGCGAGTAGTTGCTACCACCCTTGATGCCTTCCAAGGTCGCCTCGATATTTTGGTCAACAACGCTTCAACCATCGGTTTGTCGCCGATGCCCTTCTTGCTCGATTACCCGTTAGCAGAATTTCACAGAGTTCTCAACACCAATTTGATTGCGCCGTTTTTGCTGATTAAAAAGTTCTTACCTGCAATAGTCGATCGCGGCGGTTCGATAATCAACGTTACCAGCGATGCGGGCGTTACTGGCTATCCAGGTTGGGGAGCATATGGCATCTCCAAGTTTGGGTTAGAAGGACTGTCTCAAACCTGGGCGGCGGAACTGGAAGGCAGCAACGTGCGAGTGAACTGGGTCGATCCAGGAAATATGAACACCGCTATGCACCGGGCCGCCGAACCAGATGAAGATCCGAGCCAATGGGCAGATCCGCAAGACGTAACTGAGATCTTCATTTACTTAGCATCGGATGAATCTCAGGCAGTAAACGGACAACGTTTTCAAGCACAGCCGGAGGAGGTCGATGACGTTGAAGCAGCCGAGGCAGCGATCGCCTAATCTATTTCCTAAAAACTGTCTCACGGGGACAGCCCAGAGGGCTATCCCACAAGATTTATGCAAATCTACATTCTGAACTCCTGAACTCCTATATTCTTCCCAAATGTCTGCACCATTTTCTTTTACATTGCCCGAAGAACTTTCTGCCAAAGAACCGCCGGAATATCGGGGTATTGCTCGCGATCGCGTGCGGTTGATGGCGATCGATCGCCACACGTTTGAGGTCAAACATACTCGGTTCGATCGCTTGGGCGATTTTCTCCGTCCTGGAGATCTATTGGTGTTCAATTCCAGCCGGACTCTACCAGCAGTGCTGGCTGCAACTGAGGTGTTAACCGGAACTCAGTTGCAAATCCGGTTGGCGCACCACTTACCAGACGATCTTTGGTTGGCATTGCTGTTGTGCCAGCAAGGAGAATTGTTTGCCTGCGGGTTGCAAAGTGGAATGCAACTGCAATTCGGATCGGGTTTGACAGCAGTAGTAGGCGATCGCGATCCTCTTATTCCCAGGCTCTGGCAACTTCGCTTTTCTCAATCTGGGACCGAATTTTTAGACTCGCTGTATCGCTTGGGACAGCCGATCCGCTATGAGTACGTATCGGCAGAGTGGGAATTAGATGCTTACCAAACCGTTTATGCTAAAGAACCAGGATCGGCCGAGATGCCGTCGGCGGGTCGGGCTTTTACTTGGCAGCGGTTATTCGATTTAAAGCGACGGGGCATCGAAACTACTCAAATCGTCCTGCATACCGGGCTTTCTTCTTACCTAGATGACAAACTCGATGCCCAACATCCTGCCTCGGAAGAGGAATACTCGATTAGTGAAGCAGCGGCTGAAAAGATCGACCGCACCCATGCCGCCGGAGGACGAGCGATCGCTGTTGGGACAACTGTAGTTCGAGCGTTAGAGTCGAGTGTTGACGATCGAGGTAGAATACGAGCGGGACACGGCTATACTCGGCTGCACGTTAACGCTAATTATCGACTTAGGGCTGTCGATGGGTTGCTAACCGGACTGCACGAACCAGAAGCCAGTCACTTAGATTTGCTTACCGCTTTCTTACCAGCAGATGTAATTAGAGATAGCTACGATCGGGCTGTACGAGACGGCTATTTGTGGCATGAATTTGGGGATTTAAATCTAATTCTGTAATTCCAATTTTTTCAATCGCCTCTCTCCCCTCTCCTTGCAGGAGAGGGGCTGGGGGTGAGGTCGGGAGAGGGGGATTGAGGGGGTGAGGGCAAGATAAGTCCTTGCAGAACCTCACTGATGACAGGTTTTTTCTTGAAAAAGTTAAAGTAAACTATAGCATTCGAGCTAATCTTTCCTTATGGCGAAACCTGCGATCCTCACGGTTGACGACGATCCAGAAGTCTTGCAAGCGATCGCGCGGGACTTGCGACAGCAGTATGGCGATCGCTTTCGGATCGTGCGGGCTGATTCTGGAACCAGTGCGATCGAAGCGATCGAGCAACTCAAGTTGCGTAACGAATCGGTGGCGCTGTTCCTCGTCGATCAGCGAATGCCCAACATGAGCGGCGTGGAGTTTTTAGAGCAAGCGTTGGGAATTTTCCCGCAAGCCAAACGGGCGCTGCTGACCGCTTATGCCGACACGGAGGCAGCAATTCAGGCGATTAACACCACCCAAATCGATTACTACCTGCTCAAACCCTGGAATCCGCCAGAAGAACGATTGTATCCGGTTTTAGACGATCTGCTCGATGACTGGCTGGCCTCATTTCGGCCCCCATTTGAAGGAATTCGGGTTATTGGCAGTCGTTGGTCGCCATTATCCCATCAAGTCAAAGATTTTCTAGCCCGCAATCAATTACCGTATCAGTGGCTCGATATCGAACTCAATCCTGAAGCGCAAAAGCTGGTGTCGTATGCCCAGTTAAATTGTCGCCAGGATTTGCCGTTGGTGCTATTTCCCGATGGATCTCAACTGAGCAAACCATCAAATCTTCAGATAGCTGAAAAAATCGGACTGACTACACGGGCCCAACAGCAATTTTATGACTTAGCGATCGTCGGTAGCGGCCCCGCTGGATTAGCCGCAGCAGTTTATGGGGCTTCTGAAGGACTCAGTACCGTAGCGATCGAACGCGAAGCACCGGGCGGACAGGCTGGTTCGAGTTCGCGAATTGAGAACTATCTCGGCTTTCCAGTAGGTTTGAGCGGCGTTGACTTAGCCCGCCGCGCCGTCACCCAAGCTCGAAGATTTGGCGTGGAAATTTTGTCGCCCCAAGAAGTTGTAGGCATAAGACCGCAACCTCCCTATCATATGGTGCGATTAGCAGATGGCAGCGAAATTAGCTGTCACGTATTGTTAATTGCCACGGGGGTTTCCTATCGTCAACTCGATGTCCCAGGAATGGAAAGATTATCTGGGGCTGGGGTGTACTACGGGGCGGCCATGACCGAAGCCCTTTCATGTAAGGATGAGGATGTCTATCTGGTTGGAGGGGCAAACTCAGCCGGACAAGCTGCGATGTATTTCTCGAAATACGCTCGGCAAGTGACGATGCTGGTTCGCGGAGAATCCCTGACTAAAAGTATGTCGCAATACTTGATCGATCAAATTGAATCTACGCCGAATATTGCAGTGCGTCCCTATACTCAAGTTGTTGAAGTCAAAGGCGAGAAAAACTTAGAAGCGATCGCCTTATCGGATATTAAAACGGGGGAAACAGAAACAGTTCCAGCAACATCGCTGTTTATCTTTATCGGTGCCAGTCCCCGCACCGATTGGCTCGATGGCGTAGTAGAACGCGATGCCAATGCTTTTATCCTTACAGGCCCCGATCTGATGCGCGAAAGCAAACGTCCCAAGGGATGGACGCTCGATCGCGATCCCTTTTTACTCGAAACCAACGTTCCGGGAATTTTTGCCGTCGGAGACGTGCGCCACGGTTCGGTGAAGCGGGTAGCATCTGGTGTCGGTGAAGGTGCAATCGCCGTGCAATTCATTCACCGCTATCTCAACGGATAGGGAGCAAAGAGCCACGGTCTAGCGATCGCTTTTTCGATCGGCTACAACTGAATAAGGTTAGATGAGGAGAGCGATCTTCATGTCCGAGCGAGAATTGGCGGATGTTCCTCAAGAGGTGCTGCACGGGCGCTACGAAATCCAACGGCGGTTGGGGAAAAAGGCTGGACGGCAAACGCTGCTAGCGCGAGATAAAGAAACTCAACAACTGGTAATTATTAAACTGCTGACGTTTGGCGGCAGCTTGTGGGAAGACTTTAAATTATTTGAACGGGAGATAGAAACGCTCAAAACTCTTTCTCATCCTGCCATTCCCCGTTACTTAGACTCATTCGAGATCGAGACGCGATCGGGCAAAGGATTTACCATGGTCCAAAGTTACATCGAGGCTAAATCCTTAGAGGAGTATCTGACAGAGGGACGCACCTTTAGCGCAGGCGAGATCGAGCAGCTAGCCAAATCCCTGTTAGAAATCCTGATTTATCTGCATAGTTTCCATCCCCCAGTCATTCACCGCGATCTCAAGCCCAGCAATATTTTATTGGGCGATCGCTCCGGCAACAACGTCGGTCAGGTTTACCTCGTAGATTTTGGTTCCGTGCAGACGCTAGCCAGCAAGGAAGGCAAGACAGTCACCGTCGTCGGGACTTACGGTTATATGCCTCCAGAACAATTTGGCGGGCGTGCCGTTCCTGCTTCCGATCTTTACAGCTTAGGAGCCACCCTGATCGCTCTGATGACCAAATCTCATCCTGCCGACTTACCCCAAAAAGATTTATGCATTCAATTTGAAGATATAGAGATAATTCAGGGCAAGCTCGATCGAGATTTCATCGATTGGTTGAAATGGCTGACAGAACCATCTCTCGATCGACGCTGTACGTCGGCTGCAACTGCTTTAGAAGCTTTAGGAAAAACACATAACAATTCGCTGCCAGTAAAGTGGAAGCAAATGACCACAGAAAAGCTATTTTCTCATACTATTGCCAGCAGTAGCGGCATGGGAATCTTAACTGGAGGCATATTCGGGACGCTTTTTGGTACCAGTATTTTTCCGATTTATGGAACCTTCGGCGGTGCGTTAATTGGCGGTGCCGCTGGGATCGTCGTCGGTTTCTTTAATGGTTTAGCGATCGGTCTTTTGACTTACTGGCACTTCTTCCCTCTCAAAGATATACGTCGATATCGGCGTAGCGTCAAACTTGCAGGTTTTATCTGCGGTTTTGCGATCGTAGAAATAATGATGATGATTTTGTTCTTTAAAACTTACTTCGTAACTTATTTTTTGGAATTTATTAGTTATTTATTACTGGGAACCCCGATCGCCATTATTGCTGGATTATCGATGATGTTAGCTAACAAAAATATTGCTCGCTGGTACGAAGAACAAACCAGAGAATAAACTTCTGTAATCCAGCAAATAGAATCTAATAAAAGTTTGATTTTACCAGAGGTTCAATGACGATCGATCGCGCCTTAAATGAATCATTTCCCGAACTGATAGGAGGACGCTATCAAGTTCTGCAACGATTGGGAGAAAGAGTAGGAAGAGAAACGCTGCTAGCTCGCAATTTAGAAACTCAAGAATTAGTTGTCGTCAAGCTGCTACTTTTGAGCGAAGATTTTGAGTGGCAACACCTCAAGTTATTTGAACGCGAAGCTCAAACCCTACAAGCACTTTCTCACCCGGCAATTCCCTGCTATGTCGATTACCTAGAGATCGACGAACCTCACCATAAAAGTTTCGCTCTAGTTCAAAGTTATATTGCAGGTAAATCTTTAGAAGAACATCTGAAATCCGGACGGACTTTTAGCAATGAAGAAGTTAAAGAATTAGCCAAATTGTTGTTAGAAATTTTGATTTATCTTCAAAGGAGACAACCACCTGTAATTCACCGAGATATTAAACCAAGTAATATCTTGCTGACAGAGCGTTCTGGTAATAGTATCGGTCAAGTTTATTTAGTTGATTTCGGTTCCGTGCAAACTCTAGCGGCTAAGGAAGGAGGAACGATTACGGTTGTCGGTACTTATGGATATATGCCCCCAGAACAATTTGGCGGACGCACGACTCCGGCTTCCGATTTGTATAGCTTGGGAGCCACATTAATCTATGTAATTACTGGCTTGCATCCGACAGAACTACCCCAGCAAGACTTTCGGATTCAATTTCGGCAAATATTGACAGGAAGATCTATCGATCGAGATTTTATTAGTTGGTTAGAGTGGATGACAGAACCGAGTTTAGAGAAACGGTTGAGTTCGGCTAGTCAGGCATTAGAAGCCCTACAAAATCCTCAACCTAGACCTCAACTAGTACCAGTGGTGAAGCAACCAGCAGGTAGCGAAGTCCTATTAACCAAAAAAGCCGATTTACTCGAAATTTTAATTCCACCAGAAGGTTTAGGATTTGGCGCGATCGCTCTGATTTCATTTGTTACCCCGCTGTTGTTCTGGATAATTCACTGGTCTATTACTTATAATGAAATTATTTTAATTTTCTTAGATCTAGGCCTAGCAGCTTTCTTGCTAAGATTAATCTTATGGGGTTTATTTCGGCAAATTAGATTGCAGATCGATCGCGAGAAAATTTCTGTGACTAATGAGTTGCTAGGAATAAAATGGCCATATAGTCGCCCGTCGCCAAGAGCGGATCTTTGCCACCTCGAAATGAGATCGAATTTAATTATTATAACTAAAAAAGGAAAATACGAACTGTTTATGAATCATCCGCTGACATCGGAAGAACTCTATTGGCTGGCTACCGAATTGAGCGATCGATTGGGATTGCCAATTTCTTACTCTTAGAAACTTATATGAGATTTAGTTGGGTTTCACTGCGTACCCTGCCTTAAGGCTGCGCCTACAACCCAACCTACGATTTCAACCGCCGAGATCCTAATGTCGTTTTTGATGCCAATGCCAAGCGTGGGTAACAATATCCTTCAAATTGGCATATTGGGGATTCCACCCCAAGATTTGTCTGGCGCGATCGCTACTGCCAACTAACATTGGGGGATCTCCAGGGCGGCGATCGGTTTCTACGGCTTTTATCTCTTTACCCGTCACCTCTCTAGCCGTATCGATGACTTCCTTCACCGAAAAGCCATTGCCATTACCCAAATTGAAAATCGTGGTATCGCCGCCTTGCAACAGGTACTCCAATCCTAAAATGTGGGCTTCAGCCAGATCGGTAACGTGGATGTAGTCTCGAATGCAAGTCCCATCTGGCGTAGGGTAGTCGGTGCCATAAATCGAAACCGAATCTCGTTTGCCCAAAGCTGCCATTAGCACCAAGGGGATTAAATGAGTTTCGGGCGAGTGATCTTCACCCAGCAACCCTTGAGGATCGGCACCAGCGGCGTTGAAATAGCGAAAGCAAACCGACTTAAAATCGTAGGCCAGATCGAAATCAGCCAACATCCGTTCTACCATCAACTTAGTCGCACCATAGGGATTGATCGGCTCTTGAGGATGATCTTCAGGGATGGGAACGGTTTTAGGGACTCCATAGGTAGCGCAGGTAGAAGAAAAGACAAATTTCTTCACTCCGGCTGCTAGCATGGCCTCTAAGAGCGTTAAAGTACCGACGACGTTGTTGTGGTAATACTTAGCTGGCTCCTCTACCGACTCGCCTACGTAAGCATAGGCGGCAAAGTGCATGACCGCATCAATTTTATGGCTGGCAAACAGGCGATCGAGTAAAGGGCGATCGATCGTATCTCCTACAATAAGTTCTACTTGTAAAACCTTCTCCACCAAGTCTTGATGCCCGTAAACCAAGTTATCGAGAATGACTACCCGATAGCCTGCCTGCTTTAGGGCTAGCACTGCATGGGAGCCAATATACCCTGCACCCCCTGTAACTAAAATAGTTGGCTTCATTAACGATACCGATCCTTTCCCTATAACTTTTTAACTATCATAGAGCCTAGACTAGTTAAGCATCAGCGATCTTTTGCTAACAGCCGCTCGCTGGGACAGGCTGGAAGCCTAGCCCACAAGAGAAATACTGTAGCTCATCTATAGCGAGTTTAAATGAGTTGCTATGTTTCATACTCCCCTCTCCAGTAAAAAGAAACTTCCATTTCCCTCTCCTCGTAGGAGAGGGCAGGGTGAGGTGGGAGAGGGGTTGGGGGTGAGGGCTGTTCACCAATCAAATAGACTGGCTATATTTGAAAAACTCCATATTTAAACTCTTATGCAAGTAACTTTAATTCCAGCCCTTTCTGACAACTACATCTTTTTGCTAACAGATTCAGGTCAAAAGATTGCCGCCGTCGTCGATCCGGCCGAAGCTAAACCAGTGCTGCGACAACTTCAGGCAATTGGAGCTAAATTAGTAGCAATTTTTAATACTCATCATCACCACGATCATATCGGTGGAAATCGGCAACTGATCCAAGAATTTCCCGATGTCTGGGTTTATGGTGGGGCAGAAGATGAAGGTAGAATTCCAGGACAGCGGGTGTTTTTACAAGAAGGCGATCGCGTTGCTTTTGGCGATCGCACCGCCGAAATCCTCTTCATTCCAGGGCATACTCGCGCCCATATCGCCTATTACTTTCCGCCCGCTTCCGAGGGAGAACCTGGAGATTTATTCTGCGGCGATACCTTGTTTGCTGGCGGCTGCGGCAGATTGTTTGAAGGTACTCCCGCTCAAATGGTGAATTCGCTGAGTAAATTGCGAAGATTGCCAGATTCAACTCGCGTCTGGTGCGCTCATGAATATACGCTCAAAAACCTTCAGTTCGATCTGACTGTAGATCCGCAAAATCAAAATTTAAAAACTCGTTTTGCCCAAGTAAAAGCCAGTCGCGATCGCCATCAATCTACCATTCCTTCAACAATTGGCATCGAAAAGCAAACCAATCCTTTTCTGCGTTGGGATATGCCAGAACTCCAAGCTGCCGTTAACAGTCAAGATCCGATTCAGACTTTTGCTAGACTGCGAGGGATGAAAGATCGATTTTGAGTTCGGAATTCCGAGTATTTCCTACGGAAACGCTGCGCGAACGGAGTTTTGAATTCAGAAGCTTTGACAGGAGGGATCTGAGTATGAGTTATGGATTGATGGCTTACTCGGTTAATATCGACAAGTTGAAGGAATCGTGCGGTTCGGGAGATGATTCCTTGAGACGGGCTATATCAGGTCGATTTAAAAACGATATTGCTTCAACTAACCAACAGCTTGGTTATTCTAACGACAGGGGCGAGCCTTCGGTCTTCTTGGCTATTCGCGATCTAATTATAGGGGATGAAAGAAATCTCGATCGCGTGCTTTATGCCTACGGTTTTAAATATATCGTTGAGTTCTTTGGGAAGTTTCTGGATAATAACTTGTTTTATCCTGCCAGCTATGACTTTTTGGTAGAAGAGGTCGGCGCTAATCTATCGGAAACCGGAGCTACTGTGGAGATGTTTAAACTGCTGAATTGTTATTTGCCAGTAAGCTTTCCTACACCGGATGATTTTCCTCTGTACGGTTACTGGAGTGCTGAAAGAGTGGCGGCTAGCGTCGAGCCTTTGGCAGCATTCCCTGAGAAAACAGAGGAACTCAAAGCCATTCAAAAGTGGCTGGAGTTTGCTGCTCTTAAAGGTGAAGGAATTGTCGGATATTACCATTAGAGATCTCCAACAATTCTTGTCGGGTAGGCATCCTGCCTGCCCTTGAATGAAGTTGCCACCGCTTAGGCGATTGGCAGAGATCGCGATCGAAAGCTACCTGTGATGAATAGCGATCGCAGGCAAATCTAGCATAAAATAGCTCGATCGCAGATGGTATTCTTGGAGGACGATCTTTGCAATTTCCACAAATAGAGGCAACTAGTAAGGGAATTGGTGGTTTATTACTTTCGTTCGCGCCAGCGTTCGCGTTAGCGAGTATCGCTACCCCACTAATAACGCTCAAATCAGTTTTCGCCCAGTCATCTACCCCTGCAACTACCGCCCCACCTCCAGCGGCGATTTGTCCGGTGCAATTAGGAACGGCCATTGATGCAATTGCCCAACGCCCTCAGTTTCAACGCGCCCGCTGGGGGATTTTAATCGAACCTCTATCTTCTAATAATCCCCTTTACAGCCGAGAGCGATCCGGTTACTTTATTCCTGCCTCGAATACCAAACTCCTGACGACAGCCGCCGCCTTAACCAAGCTAAGTCCCGATTTTCGGATTCGCACTTCGATTTATAACACCAGTAAAGATCCCAATATTAAATCTTTGCGGGTGGTAGGGAGAGGCGATCCGAGTTTGACGGAGGCTCAATTGCTCGATTTAGCCCAACAACTCAAGCGTCAAGGCTATACTCAGATCCAGCAGTTAGTCGTAGACGATGGCTATTTCCAGGGTGCAGTCGTCGATCCTAGCTGGGAATGGGAAGACGTGCAGTTCTACTACGGCACGGCAGTCAACAGCTTGATTTTGAATCAAAACGCGGTCGAACTCACCCTATCTCCTCAAGCCGTAGGTAGCCCGCTTAAATTGGCTTGGGGCGACCCTGTAGAGGCGATCGCCAGACAGGTCAAAAATGATTCCACGACGGCCGCAGCAGGCTCAGAGAGGACTGTAGAGGCTGCTGGCGTGTTGGGTAAATCTACCTTGCAGATTACAGGTCAGATCCCACTTGACGGCGAACCAGAATCTTTATCTTTAGCAGTTCTCGACCCAGCTAATTATTTTTTACAACACTTACGCTTAGCTTTCTCATCGCAACAAATTCGAGTTACAAACGCTCGCATAGTATCTAGCAAAGAGAACTATAACCAACCAGAAGTCGCAGCGGTTGAATCTCCCCCATTATCCGAGCTATTGCAAGAAGTAAATCAAAACAGCAATAATCTCTATGCGGAAGTGCTGTTAAAAACTATTGGTGTTAGCGATCGCAAAACCAATACTGCCTATCAAAAAAATACCGTCGATTTGGGTTTAGCGAATCTCAAGCAAACATTAACTCAATTGGGTGTCGATCCTCAAAGCTACATTTTAGTAGATGGTTCTGGACTATCTCGACACAATTTTATCAGTCCGGATGCGTTGGTGCAAACTTTAAAGGCCATGACGCGATCGCCCCATGCCAAAATTTATCGAGAATCTCTTCCCTTAGCTGGAATTAGCGGTAGTTTAAAACGGCGCTTTGTTAATACTTCGGCCCAAGATATTGTTCGAGCAAAAACTGGAACTATGACGGGTGTAGTCTCTTTATCTGGCTACGTGAATCCGCCTAATTATCAACCGTTAGTTTTTAGCATTATTGTCAACCAATCCAACCAACCTGCTGCTACTAGCCGTCAAGCGATCGATGAAATTGTTTTGCTATTGACTCGTTTGCGTCGGTGTTAAAAACCTGACTGTTTGCAGGCTAGCTTTTTTTCTTTTTCGTTGAATGGTGTTGAGTCATAATTGTTTTAGTTTTTTATCCACAGATGTAGACGCGCTAGCGGCTTCCCGAAGGGTACACAGATAAACACAGATGTAGAGAGATGAATTTATTAAATCTCTGGTTGGTTTGACGTTAAAAAATAACCTTTTCTAGCTTTTTCCAACGTCCAATTGAGCCAACCGACGAGAAATTTCTTCGTCAAGCGTCAAGCGATCGAGATCGGTTTGCAGCTTTTCAACGTGGCTTTCTGAAAGTTCTGCACGGGCATTGACTTGCAGATAACGCCCTTCAACCGCTGATTGGGCGTTCTCAAATTGATTCTGGGCTGAATCGAGGTTTAAACTACTATCAATCTGGGCGATCGCAGCTAATGCTTCGTTGATTTCTGCTAAAGCTTTGAGATTTTGCATCTCGGTTTTATAAGCTTCTAATTTCTCTCGTTCTCGATATAGTTTTTCTTTAGAGGCAATTACAACTTTTTCAGCTTGAGCTACTTGTTCGGCAATTTTTGGAAGCAAGCGTTCGATCGCAATTGCCCGACTCATTGCTAATCTGGCAGCTTCTTCATTCCCTCGTTGATGGGCAAATAATGCTTGATTTTCTGCCTGTTTGAACTCCTGCAATCGATCGGCATATTTCTGTTGTGCTTTCTGATAAGCTGCTACAACTGTGGCTACAGATTCAGTTAGTTGTGTCACGGTTCTTTGCATGGCTTCGAGAGACTCTTCTGCCACTTCTACCGCAATCTTGCCACCCGATTCTACCGGAATTCCCCACAACCAATTCCAAATGCCTACTAAGGCAAATCCAGCTTTTTCGCCAATCAACCAATATATGAAGAGTTTGAATTTGCCTTCACCAATTAACCAATGAATTAGTTGTTTCATTTCTCTTACCCTATTAACCTACTTAGTATCTTATTGGGATAGAGTGAAAAGAAAATGCACTATTCTGGTTCTAGATATATAGTTAATTGTAGAAAGCTTAAATCTCCACTCTCTTGGAAACTAAATATGAACCGGATTAATTATTAGTTGTTGGAAATAGGTTTAACTCCAGAACAAGTCTTAGACTCAAGATCGCAATCTGGTTGTACTAGAACGTTTATTCTTTGCTGGCGATCGCTACTTCCGTCAAAACCAATGTCGCCAGTTATCCCTTCAGTTTTAAAGTTAGGATTAACTAAAACTTGCTGGATTTTAACTCGATCTGGTTCTGAGTTAGATAAAGCTGTAAGAATAACTTTTGTGGCATCAGCAGATAAGATAATTCGCCAGTTTAGATTACTCTTAGATCCCCACCAATCAGGCACTTTGCTTAGCAATTGTGGATTTTTATTCTTGTTATCTAATGGATGCCAAGGAATAGTAATGACCATTTTACTCAGTGCTGGCAATCCTAGCTTTAACAGATGGCTGTCATATATAGCTTCATTTCCAATTATTACTTGTTGACCATTATTTTGTTCGACTAATTTTAATACATGATCTTGTTCGTACCTGGCAGTGTAAGCACCAGGAAACACTATCAAAGCTGTAGCTCCCAGTTTCCTTGCCTGTTCAATTTCACTTTTTGCCTGGGCTGGATGCTGCGATAAGTTAAACTTCTTAACTATTACTACTCCGCCTTTTAAATGTGTTTCCAGTTCTCCAGTTATTGATTTACTGAATGGATCTTCTGGAGTATAAAATATAGCAATTTTCTTGTGATTTTTAGCCACATAATCTGCCACATCATCGCCAGCATATCGATTTACAGATCCAACTCTCAAGAAAAAATTATCGTTTCCTCCAGACGTTAATTGAGCAGCCGTCGCCGTGGAACTAATAGACACTACTTTATTTTGCTGATAAATATCTTTATTTGGGATGGTGACTTGCGAGCTATAGTGTCCTTGAACCACCAGAATCTCAGTACGCTTTACAATTTCTTGAGCTACTTCCTGTCCTTGAATTTCATCATTACCATCGTCTACGATCGTAACGCGGAGTTTCCAAGGATTTTCTTTGTTATTATTCCAATTATCTTGTCGATCCGCAACTCCTTTCAGTAAACTTGTTGGTACCAAAATAGGAGTGTTTGAAGCAGGAATAGCTACAGCTATAGTTCTAACATTTTTCTCATTAGCAATTCTCGCATTATTCAGGTAAATAAGCGTTTCGGGGTCCTTCTCTTTATTCCATGCTTGTTGTAGAAAGTTTATTGCTCCTTTGTAATCGCCTCTCGCAAATGCTGCTGTGCCATTTTTCTTTTCATCCAAAGGCTGTTTATTGGGATCTTTTAATAGTATATTTTCGCCGCAGCTAAAATAGGGATTGTCTTGTTCTCCTGGTCGATCGCAAGCTGATACCATAACACCAGGTAATGCACTATTTTTTTTAGGATGGCTTACTAAATTCCAACCTAAACCTAGAGCGGTAACACCCAAAACTACATATACTATCGGAGGTATTTTAGGCATGGAAAACCTTTTGAGGGTAAATGGTGGTTCTTCAGGATTAACAAAAACGGCTGGTAAATATGAGGCTCCAGGAGAATTTTCTTCTAATTCATCTTGTAGCCACTGGCGAGATTCATTAACAGCTAAATGCAAGGGGCTACCTGTAGCAAATTTTTGCAAAAATTCCTCTAAAAAAGCTTGGGCTACTTTGTCATGTACGGGTTCTTTGAAGACAACCATGTGAGGAATCTGTAAGTCTGCTAGCTGTCTTGCTAATCCCAAACCATCGCAGGAATTAAAGATCGCTAGCTTCAAGCCTTTTTTAACTGCTTGCTTGAAAATGTTTTTGAATCCTTCATCCAGAGGGGAGAAATATTCTTCCTTGCTAATCCAAATCTTGACGGGTAAATCGGTTGATACCTGGTGAATATCTAGCGATTCTTCAGAGAAAGTGGAAGAAGAGTGTCCAGCAAAAAATATCACATCTAAATTTTGCTTTTGTACTAAATTTCGCAACTTATTCTTAAGTTTGCTACGAGTCAATGGAGCATCATGTTCGTTTCTGATGACATCGATCTCTACTTGTTTTAGGTGTTTGTTGAGAGAATTTAAGTCAGTTACAATATCAATGTTTTCATCGCTACCCAAGATGGCTAGAACTCTAACTTGTCGCGTGGGAAGTTGTTTGTGCGGGATCTCGCTTATACTTAGAGCCATTTCAGCGTTTGAGTAATTCTCTTGTAAAAAATGCCACTCGTGCCAAGGAAGACGCTGTAATTCAATTCTTTGAGTTTGGAGAATGAAACGCACAGACTCAACAGCAACCAGATCGGTAGGATTTACTGTCATTAATAAGGTGTGTTCGATCTTGTTTAAGTCAGACTGCTTGAGCCATTTATTCAAACCTTTTGCTAGAGCTATAGCCGCACTTTGACATTCATCTATAGTGGAGATATTGGTAATGATTTCTTCTGGAATTTCAATCTGTCTTCCCCACCATCGGTATGTTTTGCCCCAGGAGAGATAATGATTTTGCCATTGCTGATAGAGTTCTAAAATTTCAATTGTAGGAGAGAGATTACCTTCAGTTTTAGCTAGAAGCTTACCGCTATCTTCATCTTTAATTAAGAGTTTCACTGCGAAACCTTGCTCGAAACTGCCTTTGTCGTTAATCTCAAAAATAACTTTTTTACGTCTATTTTTACTCCAATTAATGTCGATCATGTTTATGCTCCGTTGATTGAAGATTCAAACCATAAAATGTTCTGCGATCGTCGCATTTTCTAAAGCAACGCGTACCCCAAATCGATCGCCTACATCAGCACTAAAATATAACTGAATGCACTCATCTAGCGGTTCCTTCCTAGCTACGGCTTCCAATCTAGGAATGGGAGTCCCATTGTCATCTAATCCAGTCAATTGCAGCCCAGGTGGTACGTAATTGCGATCGCCCATGGGATATGCTCGTAATAATACCGCGACTTGGCGATTAGGTTTACGCATTACTCCTACCATTAAAGCGACTGAGTTTCCTTTAAGCTGTACCCCTAAATTCCTCACTCTCCTAGCTGGAATTCCTGGATGATGAGGATCGAGCGCCCACAAATATTCCGCTGCTTGCCAACGAATAGTTTCATTATTAGTGTTTTGTAATAAATGAACTAAAGCCTCTTCACTTTTGAGATTTGCAGGAAAAGCTACCTCAGTTTGACTGTTGTATAACTGCGCGATCGCTTTTTGAATTTGTTCTGATGTTTCTAATTGGATTCCCTTTACAGTTTTACCTCGAAATTCTGGAGTTAAAGGCTTAATACTCAACAACTCTTCAATATTTTGCCAACCAGTTTGGATCGCACCATCTAACCAACTACTGAGTTGAACTAAGCGATTAGAAAATGTGGGAATCGCCAGAGATAGTCTCCGTTCGTATAGTTCTTGCAACCAACGGCGATCGTTTAATAATGCCCCCCATTGTTCAAACTTCGCATCCAAACGTGGCGAATAAGGAGAAGGTTTACTCAGTTTCTCAATCAAATCTTTCGCTTCAATATTTGATAGGGTTGGCAACTTCTCTACGTTCCCTTTTTCGTCGCAAAGATCCAGAGAAGTCCACAGCACATCTAGATCTTCAATGAGGTAATATCTATCTAAATGATAGCTGCGATAAATTGGTTCGTAATTGCTTTTAGCTTTTAATGTCTGACGCGAAACAAATCCCCAAATATGGAGATATCGATTATCTAAATCTACTCGCACAGGTAAATAATAATCGGCTGCCCAATTAGGAATATCCACCCATTCTTGGGGTACGGCTAACTCTTCTGTATCGATAGCATCGCTGGGGATTAAAACTATTCGTTTGCTACCTAAGTCGATCGCCGTGCCATTTACCACTTCCCAAATCGAGGCTAAACTGGCCTCGTCGGGAAATACGCTTGGACTATCTTCTAATTCCAAGTTATCTTGCATCCAAGCAGTCAAGGCATTCAAACACAACCGATCGATAAAGGCATTGTTACGTCCGGTTTCATTAGAATAATTCTGGGTTGCCGATTTAGCTCGTTCTCGATCGGCTTCCGAAAATTCTAACCAAATATGTTCGGAAAGCAAATTTTTTAAGGCTGTCAGGCTCAATTTCATGATTTTCTCCTTAAGTGTAAATATTACGACCAATTTTCTAATCGGCTGTCAACCAACCAAGTAATTTTGTCTGAAGCTGCACCGTTAGGCTTTAAAGGTAGAGCGATATATTCTTGAATTTTTTCGGTCAGTTGTTGGACGAGCGATCGCCTGAATTCATCTGGCTGTTCCGTCATAGATATGCTAGTAGCAAGCTCCTCGATCGATGCTTGAAAAAAGCGATCGATTACTCTTTGATAGTGCGACTCTAAAATTTCTTTTGCAATCTTTTTTATCTGTTTGATGTTTTCAGCACTTAGATTTTCTAGTAGCTGCTTCAGGGATTGTATCTGCCAATATTTTTGCTTTTGCAAGTAAAGCATCAGGGTTTTTAATATACTCCAATAACGACGATTGACGGTAGATTGACTGCAATTTAATTCTGTAGCAATTTGATTTTCATTTAGCTGACAAACGTGCATTAATAAGGGAATTTGATGCAGGGTTTTCTCTAGTTCGTTTACCCCTCGTTCGAGATATTCATCAAATTCTTGTATTTGCAGGCTACTAGTATCTAAAGTAGAGCCAGGATCTTCGAGGCGATCGATCCACAAACAAGAGGTGGCGCTATTTTCTCCATCAAAACAGGGTTTATCTATAGAGCTAACAGAGCGATCGCGATATTTCCTAATAGCATTACCAATCTCTCTGAGAAGTTCTTCTACTCGCACAGCAGTCAAAGATTCAGACGAACCCATACTAAATCCGGTTTCCAAAACCTTCTTGACCTCAATGAACTTCCGGCTCCCCTCTCCCAAGCTTGGGAGAGGGGTTGGGGGTGAGGGCTGAATGGGTGGGATGAAAATCGGATTTGATATCACTCGCCGTTCGTAAAGCTCGGCAATCTGTTGAAAATGCTGCCGTTCAAATTCATTTACCCCTACATTAGAAGCCTGTCTGACTTCCTGAAGACATTGGTGCAGCACCATAAACTCACATCTTTGAGATTCGGCGATTGCCAAATGTGCCAACGATTCATTTACCTCTTTGGGAGAGCTTCTAGCCGCCAAACCCAAGTTACTCAGACCAAAGGTACTCATGCTGGGCATTTTGGCTATGGCTTTACGCACTATCCCCCTCATCCGCGTATGAATGTAACCCTCTAAGGAGTCTAATCGCTGAAGATTGAAGGATTGGAAAAATACTTGAGGGTGGCTGGCTATTCCCAAAGCAATCTGGAAAAGTTCTGAGAAATATGTAGCAGGATCGCTCAGTTGACCCCAAAGTTGCAAATCTCGCGCTAGTTTCTTGGCTGCTGGCTCGCAAAACCTGCACAAAAAGGCCACTAAATGACTGATGCAAAAACCACATATATCGCAGTTCTCGGTTGGAGGCGATCCCTTATCTTGCCTAGAAAGCGGCGAAGCGTAACACAGCTTGCATTGAGAGTCTGCGGGTAAGTCTCGAACTCCACTCAGTCGCTCTTGGCTGGCGATCTTACTGCTGGAACGATCGATAATGTTCCTGAGTAAAAATTCCAATAATCGATCCGGAGTCTCCAATTCTGGGCGATGTCGCAGCAGATCGAGATGGCGTTGTACTTGCCCATCGATTTGCCATTGAATGCGATAATAGTCCCCCAATACGGGGAAGGTATAGAACCAATCTAGATTCAAGGTCGATTTCCCTCCGCGATCTGGTCTATATGTTCTTTTGAGACAAACCCCAAAAATTATGCAAGCGATGTAAGAACTATGTCCGTTTCCCCAAACTCAATTAGTCAGTATCGCTGTTTTGACGGTACTGTAGGCTTCTACAGTCACTTCTCGGCAACTTGTAACGCTCAAATGCGGTTCGCCGTCTACCAGCCTCCTCAAGCTGCATCCAAACCAGTTCCCGTTCTCTATTTTCTCTCTGGTTTAACCTGCACCGAAGAAAACTTTATTATCAAGGCTGGGGTCCAAAAATATGCGGCCGAGTATGGCTTAATGCTAGTCGTACCAGATACAAGTCCTCGTAACACTGGAACGCCTGGTGAAGATGATGAAGGCGATTTAGGTACGGGGGCAGGTTTTTATGTAAATGCCACAGCAGAACCCTGGCGATCGCACTACCAGATGTATAGTTACGTAGTGGATGAATTACCAGCTTTAATCGCCCAACATTTCCCCGCTGTAACAGAGAAACAAGGTATTTTCGGTCATTCCATGGGGGGACACGGGGCGCTAGTATGTGCTTTGAGAAACCCCAATCGCTATCTCTCGGTTTCTGCTTTTGCTCCCATTGTCGCCCCGATGCGCTGTCCTTGGGGACAAAAAGCCTTGAGTAATTACTTAGGTTCAGACAAAGAAGCTTGGCGGTTGTACGATGCTACCGAGTTAGTTCGCACCTCACCATTTCCCCGCCCAATTTTAATCGACCAAGGAACGAGCGATCGCTTTTTGGTAGAACAGTTACAACCAGAATTATTCCAGCAAGCTTGCGCCGAAGTCGGACAACCTTTAACCCTGCGAATGCAAGAGGGTTACGACCATAGTTATTACTTTATCGCTACCTTTATCGAAGATCACATCCGCCACCACGCCGCTACTCTATGCAATCATAGTTGAGACTAAAAGGACTCCGACGATCGCCTATTTGTCTGTTTCATGGCGGCTAATCGTTCTCGCCAGGTCCCATTTCTTTTCAGGTAATTGTCAATATATTCTTCAGCAAAAATCTGTCGTGCTAAGGTCAAATATTCTTGCTTTTCTGCGTCAGTCAGCCATTCATCACCATTAGCCGAGCGCTGAGGATCGCCCCCAGCATCTAGGTATCGTTGGCGTGCGATTTTTGCTAATTCTCCCATTCGCTGGGATTGCTGTTGTTTGAGAGGGTTAATTGGGGTCATAGTTTTGCACCCATTCGCTGGGATAAATTTCGCCACTTTGGGTAATTGCTGCTCTAGGTAAATTGCTACTTGGTGTTTCTATGTACCAGTTTCCTGTATCTCGATCGTATAACTGATAATCGAGAAATCCCAATGTTTCTAAAGCATTAACGATGAGATATTGTTCCTCGCTTGGTTCCACAAGTTTTCGGATGAATATTGAAACTGGGGCTGATTTTACAATCGAAATGGGAAGTTTAACCCTCATTTTAATTTATGGCTTCAGAATTTTCGGCAGATCGAAGGCCGAGGATTGACCGCGAGTAGCGATCGAGCAGCGATCGATCTATCCTAGAAACAGCGTTAGTTTACGTAACTTTACATGAAATGCGTTATCAACCGTCGCGCCCAGTTTGCAGCCAGCCATCGCTACTGGTTGCCAGAATGGAGCGAAGACGAGAATTTTCGGCAGTTCGGGCAGAACGCTCGTTTTCCCGGACACGGACATAACTACGTCCTGTTTGTCTCTTTGCTAGGCGAACTAGACGATTATGGGATGGTGCAGAATTTGTCTGAAGTCAAACAGGCGATTTCTAGGGAAGTCACTAGCCAACTAGATTTTTCCTATCTCAACGATGCGTGGCCGGAATTTCAAGAGACGTTGCCCACTACCGAAAATATTGCCCGCGTCATTTGGCAGCGGCTCTCTCCCCACTTACCTCTAGTCAAAATTCAACTGTTTGAAAATCCCGAACTCTGGGCTGATTATTTAGGAAATGGCATGGAAGCATATCTCACTATTGGCACTCACTTCAGCGCTGCCCATCGGCTGGCTCACCCCCAACTGAGCGACGAGGACAACTTCAAGATTTATGGTAAATGCGCCCGCGCCAACGGCCACGGACATAATTACCACTTAGAAGTCACCGTCAAAGGAGAAATCGATCCCCGCACCGGAATGATCGTTAACCTAGTGACTTTGCATCAAGCAGTTGAAGAGTATGTCGTCGAGCCATTCGATCATACCTTCCTCAATAAAGACATTCCCTACTTTGCCGAGGTCATTCCTACCGCCGAACACATCGCCATCCATATCTGCCATCTCTTGGAACAGCCGATTCGGGAACTAGGCGCTCAACTCTACAAAGTCAAACTGATTGAAAGCCCCAACAACTCCTGCGAGGTCTACAGCGAGCAATTAGCCTCCAACTCAACGGCAGCACCAAAAAGCGAAGGAATTTTGATGCTGGTGTAGACTTTAGCAAACAGTCTGCTAAAATCGGCAAAAGTTACAGGCAAGAGTTGTAGAGGCGCGAGATCTTACGTCTCTACTCCGTCTTCTTGTCAAATGCAGCCAGCTTCCCAGGAGGATGCAAAAAATGAACGGCACACCTCGACCAATTGAATACAATGAAATTAGTTCTCCGATACCTGAAAGGATAATTTTAGATATGCCCCCAGATAGCCCTGGCAGCTTAATCAAACTACCAACTGTCGATTCGACCGCCGAACAATGGCAGCAACGAGGTAAATTAGTCTCCCAGATTCTGGCAGAACTTCCCGACTACATTAGTAAATTTATCTCTTCTAATCGCCGTCCGTTAATTACTGTCGGTTTGATTTTGGCGGGGTTCGTCAGCCTAAAAATCACATTAGCAATCTTAACGGCAATTAACGAGCTTCCCTTACTATCGCCAACTTTTGAATTAATCGGAATTGGTTACACTATTTGGTTTGTAAGGCGCTATTTGCTGCAAGCTTCTAACCGAGAAGAGTTGCAACAAGAAGTCAAAAAACTAACATCGCAGATTGCCGGAAAAGATTCTCAATGAATGATGAATGATGAAGGGTGAATTATGAATTACGAACTGACCATATCGAGCGAGGAATAGTTCTAAAAAATGGAATTATTGCTGTGTTTTTGCCTGCGATGGTCGAGATATATATCATTTTCTTTTTCATTTATCATTCATAATTCATCATTCTGATGATGAGAGCAGGAGACGCAAGCGACTATAGATCGCTTGCGTTTCCAAGTTATTAGAAACTCTAAACATGAATATTGGGATTGTTGGGCTAGGTTTAATCGGCGGTTCGCTAGGTTTAGATTTGCGATCGCTCGATCATCATATCCTGGGTGTATCTCGGCAAGAGCAAACCTGGCAGAGAGCTAAAGAGTTACAAACGATCGATGCTGGGAGCGTGAATGTAGAAATTTTAAAAGATGCCGAAATTATTTTTATTTGTACTCCGATCGATAAGATCGAACCAGAAATAAAAAAAATTAAAGAATGTGGCGTTTCCGAAAAAGTAATTATTACCGATGTCGGTTCGGTAAAAAAAGAAATAGTCGATCGCATCGCTCCCGAACTCTGGCGTAACTTTGTCGGCGGACACCCGATGGCAGGTAAAGCAGAAAGTGGTTTAGAAGTAGCCGAAAGAAATCTATTTGTCGATAAACCCTACGTCATTACTCCTGTTGAAACTACCCCAAATGAAGCAATTTTAGTAGTTGAAGAAATCGTGCGATCGCTAGGGGCAAAACTCTATCGTTGTTCGCCAGAAGCCCACGATCGCGCCGTCGCTTGGATTTCTCATTTGCCAGTGATGGTCAGCGGTAGTTTAATTGCTGCCTGCCAAACCGATCGAGAAAGTTTAGAACTAGCCCAAAAATTAGCCAGTTCCGGTTTTAGAGATACCAGTCGAGTTGGAGGCGGAAATCCTCAACTAGGGGCAATGATGGCCAAATACAATCGGGCGGAATTACTGCGATCGCTCTATCAATATCGTCAAAATCTCGATTGGTTTATCGATCGCATCGAACAAAAAGATTGGGAAGCGATCGAGCAACAACTGCAAAAAAACAATCAAGCGAGAACAAAGTTTTTAGAAGTTTAGGATGTACCTACACAAAATGTGTTGCCTCATTTGAAAATCACTTCTTCTTTGATGTCAATATTGAGAGCGCGTTGAACTTCTAAAATTTTGCTAAAACTCGCACTAGCATATTTGTTGGCTTCATCGCGTTGAACTTGCTGCGGCTTAACTCCCAATCGATCGGCTAGCTGTTCTTGAGTTAGTCCCCGAACGATTCGCGCTTTAATTAGCGCCTCTGGCAATTGTTGGAAATCATCTAATTGCAGCCGCTCTATCTTACCCTCTTTCAGGTTTTCGTATTCTTCTACCTCTTCAAGCATTTCTTCCAATTGGCTATTGAGCGCATCTAGATGTACCTGATGGCGAAGTTTTTGGTTTTCATCATCTGGTGGTGTCTTACTGCTCAGTTCGGCTATTGCTAGCTCGAATTTTCGGATTTGAGCCTTAGTAACAAGGTACTGTCGTTCATTACAAATCATTAGGCATCTCCAAAGATTCTTGTAAGGTAGGCATCCTGCCTGCCTTTGCATTTAATTGATGGAGATTTCTATTAATCGATCCGCAAATTGAAGGGCAAGCGCACGTAGATTCCCATCGGGTCGTTCATGGTTTTGAGAGCGCCTAGATCTTGCTGAAGCTTGAGGAATTCTGCTGTGAGAATATCTGGCGTTTTCTGTTTAGCCGCTGTTTCTCCACCTAAAAGCTGTTGCAAAATTTGTTCTTCTAGAGAGCGCACGGGTGGATATTCCTTTAATTGCCAATCGCTACCCAAATCTGCCTTTTTAGCCGCATAAAGAATCGCTTGATTCAAACCGCCAATTTCATCAACTAATCCCAACTTCAAGGCTTGCTGGCCGGACCAAACTCGTCCTTGAGCGATTTCTTCTACCTTTTGCTTCGACAATTTTCGCGATTGGGCTACTTTGGTGAGAAATTGGTCGTAAGTTTGGTTGACTAGCTTTTGATAAATCTCTAGTTCTTGAGGAGTTTTAGGGCGAGTCACAGTAGTCGAGTCAGCAAATCGGGAAGTTTTCACTACATCCCAAGTAATGCCATTGTTATTAGCAATTTTTTGGACGTTCAACAGCAAACCGAAAACTCCGATCGAACCTGTAATCGTACCAGATTCGGCAAAAATGCGATCGCTATAAGTCGCAATCCAATAACCACCAGAAGCGGCGACATCTCCCATCGAAACAATGACTGGTTTCTTTTCCTGCGTCAGCCTGACTTCCCGCTGGATGACATCTGAGGCTAAAGCACTGCCTCCAGGACTGTTGACTCGCAAAACTATCGCCTTGACATTTGGATCTAAGCGCAACTGGCGCAATTTTTTGGCAAAACGATCGCCTCCTACTTCTCTGGTACTACCTTCGCCATCGACGATTTCGCCTTCAGCATAGACTACAGCAATTTGCGGGCGAGCAGAGCGAGAAGAGCTATCGGTCGTATCTTGTTGTTCGAGACTGGCGTATTCAGTCAAGCTAATTTTCGGGAACGAACCATCCTCATCGGTACTGCGGCTTAACTGTTGCAGTTCGGTTGTTACTTCGTCGGAGTAAGCGACTTTATCTACTAAGCGATTGGTTTTGGCCTCAGTTGCCGATAAAACCGCTTGTTGGTCTGCTAACGTTTGAATTTGCTGAGGATTCAATTTGCGGCTTTTCGCTGTGGTAGTTTTAAATTCGCTCCACAAATCGTTAAGCAATGCCTGAGTTTGTTGTTTGTTTTCCGGGCTTAATTTGTCCAAGATGAATGGTTCTACGGCGGCTTTATACTTACCTACTCGAATTACTTGAACGCCAATCCCATATTTTTGTAGCGCACCTGTAAGGAACATCGGTTCGGAGCGCAAACCGTTGATTTCCATTCCCCCCATCGGATTGATAATAATCGTATCTGCTACCGAACTGAGATAATATTCTCGTTTTTCTAAAGCAACATCGTAGGCAATAACTTTCTTGCCAGATGCTTTAAATCTCTCTAATGCCGATCGCACTTCCTTGAGCGTTGCCAAGCCATTACCTCGGCCTGCCTGGTTTCCAGTCCCATCTAAAAATATCGCTGCAATCCGATTATCTTTGCTGGCTCGATCTATAGCATCTAACACTTGCCGCAGAGCGATCGTTTCGCTAGTATCGCCTGAGAATGCCTCGCTAATTGCTTCTGCCGTGCTAGAAGAAGGATTGCTATCTGCGATGTTGAGCGAGAGATCGAAAACTAGTACCGATGATTGTTTAACTCTGGGACCTTCATCTTTAGATGTGGCGGCAATCAGCAAAAAGATCAATCCAAAAGTTCCCAATCCGAAAAAAATAAACAGTCCCACCAGAGAGCCAATTAAGCTAGCAAAAGTTTGTTTAAAAAAATCGCGCATTTTCTATAGTGTTAAGTGTTATCTGAGAAGTTCAGGAGTTCAGGAGTTCAGAAGCTTTGGAAGTGTTAAGTGTTGAGTATGGAGTGTGAAGTGTTGAGTGTGAAGTTAATAAGGTTTCCCTCTCGCCCTCTCGCCCTCTCGCTCTCCCCATCCCCCCATCTCCCCATCTCCCCATCTCCCCATCTCCTATCTTACTCGTTGCAAACAATGTGAATGTTTGAAATCGAATAGGGTGGCATTGCCAGTGCAAAACAAGACTGTGGCGATTTCTGCCAGGAGCGATCGCATTAACTCGTGCAGCGCCTCCTCCGATTCGTTGGCAGCTTGGAGAAACGGCCATGCCAAACCAGCTAAATCGGCTCCTAGAGCGATCGCTTTGGCAGCTTCTAAGCCGTTACGCAGCCCTCCAGAGGCAATTAAAGGGATACTGGGAGAGACGGACCGAATGCTGGTAATGCACTCTGTCGTCGGGATGCCCCACTCGGCAAAAGTTTCTCCCAAGCGTTTTTGTTGAGGATTTTCGGCTCGTTCGCTTTCTACCTTAGCCCAAGAAGTACCGCCAGCACCCGCCACATCGATTGCGGCTACGCCAGCGGCGATCAATTTCTGCGCCATCGGGGCCGAAATGCCGTTACCGACTTCCTTGACGATTACTGGTACTGGCATTCGATCGCACAACAAGGCGATCTTATCGAGCAATCCCCGAAAGTTAGTATCTCCTTGCGGTTGAATGCACTCTTGCAAAGGATTGAGATGCAAAATTAAAGCATCTGCCTCTAATAATTCAACTATTTGCAAGCATTCACCTAAACCGTAATTGTAGTTGAGTTGCACGGCACCGAGGTTGGCAAACAAGAGAATATCGGGGGCCACAGAGCGGACGGCAAATGTCTTAGCAACTTCTGGTTTTTCCACTACGACTCGCTGAGAACCCACACCCATAGCGATTTGGTAATTCTGGGCGACCTCTGCTAAACGGTAGTTAATCGTTTGCGCTTGTTCCGTCCCCCCAGTCATCGAAGAAATCAACAACGGCGACCCCAATGTTTTGTTAAGAAATGTAGTGGAGAGATCGATTTCATTGAGGTTGAGTTCTGGCAAACAGCAGTGGGTAAATCGGTAGCGATCGAAGCCATTGGTGGTGCGATCGAATTGAACGTCTTCCTCCAGACAAATTCTAATGTGATCGGCTTTACGAACTTGGGTTTTTGCTTGTTCCCCTGAAGATACATTCACTCTTGGTTCTCAACTTAATACACAAACTTATTATCTAAAGTTCCCTACTGGAACTGTCGAAGCTCAACTTTCGGTTTTTCTGATTAATTCCACGCTGTCGCGCCCGTCTATATCTTGGAGATAAACCTTAACCTGTTCTTCATTGGCCGTAGGTAGCTGTTTGCCGACAAAATCGGGATGAATCGGCAATTCTCGATGCCCTCGATCGAGCAGTACGGCTAACCAGATGGCTTCCGGTCTGCCATATTCCAAAACTGCATTTAACGCGGCCCGAATAGTACGCCCTTTGTAGATTACATCATCCACTAAAATGACGATTTTTCCCGTAATATCGAAGGGAATCTCGGTTTTAGCTGGTGTCCGCACGCCCACGAGATCGAGGTCGTCGCGATAAAAGGTAATATCTAGCGCCCCTACGGGAACTCGTACTCGCTCGAGGCTCTCAATTTGACGAGCTAGCAACTCTGCTAAAGTTACACCCCTAGTGTAAATTCCTAACAGCACCACTTGCGATAAATTTCTCGACTTTTCCACTATTTGAGAGGCCAAACGAGCGATCGTGCGGCGTAATTCTTCAGATGAAAGGATTTCTACTACATTAGCTGTCATAGTTATTATTACCTACTCTGTTTGCAGACTTGATGTGGGTTCGAGCTATACGTGCTGTCGCCCTACTTTCTAGCACCAACATTGCTTGACTAACAAAATTTAATCATCTACATACCGAGTTTAGTGACATAATTAAAGGTGGAGGAAGAGAACGGCAAACAATTCGATAGAAAAAGAGGGAATTATGACTAGATTGAGGCTAATAGCCGCCCTAACTTTGTTAGCTCCGCTACTTTTGGCTGCTCCAGGTCAAAGTGCTAACCCCAAACATTTAGAACAGCTATTGACCACTGGAGAATGCGCTCAATGCGATCTCCAAGGTGCCAATTTAACCGATGCTCATTTAATCGGTGCTGACTTGCGAGAAGCCAATCTGCGAGGAGCAAACCTCACGGGAGCAAATCTCGAAGGTGCTGACCTGACAGGGGCTAATATGGCAGGTGCAGATCTAACCCTAGCATTAGCGATCAACACCGAACTGCGAGATACCAATCTCGATGGCGTAAATTTAGCCAATGCCAAGATTTTCGACAGCGATACTTATGGGGCCTCGATGGCTGGCTTGCAACTCAATAACGCCGATATCTTTGAAACTGGGATTGGCGTTGGTGGCGACGGTACTGACGAACCAGTGCAACCATGGCCGTAACTAGCGCCAGGGCAAGAGCGATCGCGAATATTACCGCATTTCTCGGTCGATAGCGATCGCGCAGCGTCTCCCCAAGAGATGCGCCGCTACAGGTAAACAGAAATAGATGCTAAAAGGTTCAACCTTAAGGGCTAGCGCCCCATACAATTTAAAATCCAGAATTTAAAATCCCTCAGATTTCTAAATTCTGGATTTTTAGTTTGTAGGTTGGGTTGACGCTAGGAAACCCAACACCCCATGAACGTTGAACGTTGGGTTACTAGGTCCTACATTAATTATGGCCGATCGATCGGATTTGATATGAGTTAGATCTCCTCTAAAATTTTAAGCAGGGTTTCAATCTCAGCGTTGGGAGATAAGAAGGAAAATAAGTGTTTGTATCGAATTTTTCCTTCTCGATCGAGGAGAAATTGAGCCGGAAGAGGCGCACCTAATGCTTGACCGACATGATATGCCCGAAACGAGAAGCAGCTAGGATCGCTCAATAATGGCATTTTTAAGCCTAAATCTTTAACCACTTTTTGACTTTGCTGCTTATCGGTGCTAGTAATCATTAAAACTTCTACACCTTTAGCCACAAATTGTTCGTAGCTGTCATTCAAAGCTTGAATGTGAGGATAACACAACGGGCAATACTGGTGTTCGGTAAAGATGCGAGTGAAGTCCACAAGAACTGGTTTAACGCCTCTATAGCTAGATAGCTTAACTAGGCGATCGCTGGTTATATCTGGAAGTTCAAAATCTGGAGGAATTCTGCCTAAACTGAGATTATTGGTAGCAGGAATTGGTACGAAGTTATTTAAAAAGCGCTGATTGAATAAGCCAGTAAAGTTGGTAGAAACCATGTTTGCGATCGAAAAAATTGAGAATTTCAAAAGGTGGTGGTGCGTGACGCTGCGCGAATGCGCTTTGATGGGCTTATGGTTGGGTTCGTTGGGTTTCCTGCCGTCAACCCAACCTACAGCTATTGCACCGCTTGGGATGTGTCGATCCAATAGGGTGCGTTAGACGGCGACAGTCTTTAATTCAACAATCCGTCGTAACGCACCAATTTAGCTGTTTTTTGGTTAAACAGCCGCAAAGAAAACTTTGGATTTAACTGGATCGGGCACCATGGTTTGATCGCCTGGTTGCCAACCTGCGGGACAAACTTCGTCTGGATGAGACTGAACGTATTGAATCGCCTTGAGAGTTCGCATGGTTTCGTCAACGTTACGACCAAAAGCTAAGTTATTGATCGTCGCGTGCTGAATGATGCCTTCTTTATCGATGATAAACAAACCTCTTAAAGCAATACCCGCATCTGGATCTAGCACGTTGTAAGCGCTGCTGATTTCTTTCTTAATATCAGAAACCAGAGGGTAATTGAGGTCGCCAACGCCACCTGATTTGCGATCGGTTTGAATCCAAGCTAAGTGAGAGAACTCGCTATCTACCGACACTCCTAGAATCTCGGTGTTGATGGCTGAGAATTCTTGATGGCGATCGCTAAAGGCTGTGATTTCAGTGGGACAAACAAAGGTGAAGTCCAAGGGGTAGAAAAATAGCACTACGTACTTACCCCGGTAGTCAGATAATTTAATCGTCTTAAATTCTTGATCTACCACTGCTGTTGCCGTAAATTCAGGGGCAGATTGTCCCACTCGCAGACATTCTGGGGCGTTAGTCATAGGGTCGATACTCCTCCAAGATTGGGCTTTTATTTAGTTGCACTCAAGCTGGGCTTTCAGCCTGTTGCTGGGCGATCGGTTCTTTACGATCTGTTACAACTATATCATACTCATAACGATTTTGAGTAGCGTTGGCGGGAGATGGGGAGATGAGGAGCAGGGGAGGCAGGGGAGATGGGGAGATGAGGAGCAGGGGAGGCAGGGGAGATGGGGAGATGGGGAGATGGGGAGAGCGAGAGGGCGAGAGGGCGAGAGGGCGAGAGGGAAACCTTATTAACTTCACACTCAACACTCAACACTCAACACTCAACACTCAACACTCAACACTCAACACTCAACACTCAACACTCAACACTTAACACTTCCAAAGCTTAGGCTAGAGCGGCGACTGAGACTTTAGCGGCAATGCTTTTAGCGATCGCAATTAGGGCTTGGGCAGAAGCCGATTCTGGTTCGGCTGCGACTATCGGGACTCCGGTATCGCCGCCTTGCCTTAAGGAAATTTCTAGAGGAACGCAACCGATTAAGGGTACGCCTAGTTCTTGGGAAGCTTTTTCGCCGCCACCAGAGCCAAAAATGTCGTACTGGCGATCGCTCATATCCGGGGGAATAAAATAACTCATGTTCTCAACTAGTCCCAAAACAGGTACTCCCAATTGTTGGAACATTCTCAATCCCTTGCGGGCATCCAATAAAGCCACGGTTTGGGGAGTAGTGACGATTACGGCCCCAGCCATCGGTACGGCTTGAATTAAGGTTAATTGAGCGTCCCCAGTTCCCGGCGGTAGATCGACGATTAAATAATCTAAATCGCCCCATTGCACTTGGTAGAGAAACTGGCGAATCACGCCATTAAGCATCGGGCCACGCCAAATTACTGGCTGGTCGATATCGATTAAAAATGCCATCGATACCAGTTTGACACCGTAGTTAAATGCTGGTTCTAAAACTTCTCCCTTTTCGCCTTGTTGCACCATAATTTGGGCATCTGCTAGTCCCAACATATTGGGGGCGTTAGGGCCGTAGATATCGGCATCGAGCAAACCAACTTTAGCACCTAACTGGGCTAAAGCAACGGCGACATTGACGGCTACCGTACTCTTACCGACACCGCCTTTCCCGCTGGAGACGGCGACAATGTTTTTCACCCCAGCGATGCCAGTACGATCTGGTAATGATTTCTGCTGCGGGGTTTCGGCAGTGACATCGACTAAAACTTCCTTGACACCGGGCAACTGCTGCACGGCCTTGCGACAGTCATCGACGATGAATTCTCGTAACGGACAAGCGGGAGTAGTCAGCACTAAGGTAAAGCTAACTACGCCATCGTCGATTTTGACCTGACGGATCATATTTAGTTCCACCAAACTCTTTTGCAGTTCGGGGTCTTGCACTGGCCGCAGGACTTCTAAAACAGAACTAGAATCTAGCATAAGAAGATTTTTTAACTTTTCGGGTGACTCGCTCTCTAAATTAATAGTAGGCGATCGCATTCCCCAATTCTTATCGCGCTACTTTGGGCTAGCGATAGATTGTCCTCTATTTCGATCGAGCGAACCCGCTCTTTGGATGGTACGCTGTAGAATTACTAGGGCGATCGCTTGCGCGAGAGAAAGAAGGAACGTAGCGACGAGGATTCCCAAAGAAACTGGCAGCCTGAAGGCTTCATCTCCTTGCGACAGGAAAAACGAGTGAATGCCAATAGCGAAGAAACCGCAGGCTACTACTAGCCAGGAAATAGCGATGCCGGATTTCCTCTGTAATGCCACCGCCTGCTGACCGTAGAGAAACAAAAACATAATTGGCAAATTGAGAATTAAGAATAGCTGAAGCCCTCCAGGCATACGAAATAGTTCCCATTCGTGCCAGTAAGCCGCATCTATTTGGTGTGTTAAAAGTATGGTGGCATTTAACAAATAGAGCCAACTATGTATTTGATGAATTTTCACGTTCGCATTCCTCCGAATAAAGCTAATTCAAATATTTTGAAATAGCAATCGACGTTAATAAACCCGATCTCTCTAAGCCAATCGCATTGAAGTTCGACTGGGGCGAGGATATTAGCAGCTTTATCGGGACGATGATAATAACTATGGGCGATCGCCTCTTTAGATAGCTCGCTACCCTTGGTTTGATGAAATTCGTACAAAGAATCGACAAACAATTCATCCGATACTTTTTCGAGCCATGGTGATGCTGAAGCCACGTGTTCTAAATTGAGAAAGATACCTCCAGGCTTCAATAAGTTATAAATTTCGGCATAGATTTCTTTCTTTCGCTCGTCTGATTGGTGGTGAATGGCAAATCCCGAAACGATCGCATCAAACGGATATTTGTCTGCAAGTGCTTCGACCCATTCTGTCCGTCCGAAGTCAGCAATAATGAATTCTATGCGATCGCTTCGATCTAACTTGCTTTTAGCTGCCTCAATCATCGGTTCGGAAAAATCTAAAAATATCCCTTTAGCATCAGGATATTTACTCAGAATTGCCCTACCTAAAATGCCATCACCGCAGCCTAAATCTAGAAAATTTTCTATAGGCGATCGAGCCATTTGCATAATTTTGAGCATAACGGCAATTTGCTCTTTCGCTAATGGAATTGCTCCGCGCACTCCTTCAAGAAAGACTTGGCTGAGTTCTGCTTGCTGCCAAACTACATCTTTTCTAATCATCTCAAGTTACTTTTTTTAGTAAGAAGCTGAGTTTCAGATCTTTCTATGATATTTCATCGCTCTAATCCGAGTTACCCATGGAGGTTCTTAAGCTGTTGTACATTTAAACTGTGATAATAGCATTGCCCTTGTTTTTGAGTTTTCGTCCCCACTTAATAATCAATCCTCCTTCATTTAAAAGCTGGTGCAACAAATATTCTAAATCTTCTATCGA
>JAESGS010000090.1_pt1 | contig 160020 bp, 141 predicted proteins | sample 9269761 | NCBI WGS metagenome assembly JAESGS01 (sample SAMN15741799, study PRJNA653493) | algae metagenome | isolation source: Cyanosarcina radialis HA8281-LM2 and co-occurring heterotrophs from damp... | place: USA: Makauwahi cave, Hawaii | collected 2011-01-06 | reverse complement strand
CGCCCTGTCGACCGGCGCGCATTCTACACGCCAGATTCAGCTTTGCAACCCCTCTTTTAAACCCAACCTATTGATTAACAAGAGGTTTTAGAAGAGCTTCAGCACTGAAGTGGCGCGCATTCTACCGTCAGGAGAACGTGCGTCAAGCATAAATTGCAGTTTTATTACTCAGCCTTGAGCGTGATGCGCGCAAAGGCCTTCTTGCCGGCCTGGCAAACGTGGGTCGCCCCCACCTTGAACAGGAAGGCCCGATCGACTACTTCACCATCCACGCGCACACCGCCAGAGCCCAGCAGGTCGCGCGCAACGGCGGCGTTCTTCACCAACCCCGCCTTATTAAGGACGGAGGAAATCGGCATATCATCGGCCGAGGCTAGCTCCACCTCGGGCAGATCCTCGGGCAGCTCGCCTTCTTTCATGCGGTTGCCGGCAGAACGATGCGCAGTGGCCGCCGCCTCTTCACCATGGAAGCGGGCGACGATTTCTTCGGCCAGCTTGATCTTGATGTCGCGCGGATTGGCGCCCTGCTCGACGTCGCGCTTGAACTGCTCGATCTCTTCCATGGTGCGGAAGCTGAGCAGCTCGAAGTAACGCCACATCAGCGCATCCGGCATGGACACCAACTTGCTGTACATCACCCCCGGCGCTTCCTGGATGCCCACATAGTTACCCAGGGATTTGGACATCTTCTTCACGCCGTCCAGCCCTTCCAGCAGCGGCATGGTGACGATGCACTGCGACTCCTGCCCATAGGCGCGCTGCAGCTCGCGCCCCATCAGCAGGTTGAACTTCTGATCGGTGCCGCCGAGCTCGACGTCGGCTTTCAGCGCCACCGAGTCGTAGCCCTGCACCAGCGGATAGAGGAACTCGTGAATGGCGATCGGCTGGTTGCTGGTGTAGCGCTTGTCGAAATCGTCGCGCTCGAGCATGCGCGCCACGGTGTATTGCGAGGCCAGACGAATGAAGTCGGCCGGCTTCAGCGCATCCATCCAGGTGGAGTTGAACGCGACCTCGGTCTTGGCCGGATCGAGGATCTTGAACACCTGCTGCTTATAGGTCTCGGCGTTATCCAGCACCTGCTCGCGGGTCAGCGGCGGGCGGGTGGCGCTCTTGCCGCTGGGGTCACCGATCATGCCGGTGAAGTCGCCGATCAGGAAGATCACCTGATGCCCCAGCTCCTGGAACTGACGCAGCTTATTAATAAGCACGGTATGGCCGAGGTGCAGATCCGGCGCGGTCGGATCGAAACCGGCCTTGATCCGCAGCGGCTGACCCCGCTTGAGCTTCTCGACCAGCTCCGCTTCAACCAGAACCTCTTCCGCACCGCGCTTGATCAGCGCCAGCTGCTCTTCGACCGACTTCATGACAGGACTCGCGACCACTCGAAAATGAAAGGGAACCAACCATACAAGATCGCGAACTAATTACAAGTTTTGCCCCGGGCAAGCGCCCGTACGTCTCCGCTCGGCATGTCAAGGGTTGCCCCACGCCGATTTTGGTTATATTTTATACAGTTAATGCATATTCCAAGAAAACGCCTCACGCCATGACGCAAAATACTCCCAAAGCCCCGCCCTACCCGAAGAGCCATATCCTGGCCGCTAGCGGTGTAGCTGCGCTGCTGAGCCTGGCTCTGCTGGTGTTTCCTTCGCGCGAAGTCGAAGCGCAGAAGACCTTCCTCGACCTGGATCTCGGCAACGATGCCGAACTGGTACTGCAGGAAAAGGACGACCTCCGAGCGGGACAGCCCGCCACCGGCGCCGCCTCGCCTTTCGCCAAGATCGAGCAGAGTGCGGAGAACGCCGAACACAGCGCCGGACATGACGCTGATGATAAGAATCTCGAAACAGCCGACTCCCCCCCCACCGATCCCAGCCAACACAACGTCACCGTCAGCAACGGCGATACGCTGTCGACCCTGTTCGCCAAGGTAGGCCTGAGCGCCAACGACCTGCACGAAGCGCTCAACAGCAGCAAGGAAGCCAAGCGGTTCAGCCGCCTCAAGGTCGGCCAGGTGCTGGCGTTCGAACTGGACGAAGCCGGCAAGCTGAAGCACTTGCAGAGCAAGCTGAACGACCTGGAAACCATCCGCCTGAGTCGCAGCGACAAGGGCTTCGACTTCCAGCGCGACCTGGTCAAGCCGGAAGTTGTCACCACCTACAGCCATGGCGTGATCAACAGTTCGCTGTTCCTCTCCGCCAAGCGCGCCGGCCTCTCCCACGGCCTTACCATGGAGCTGGCCAACGTGTTCGGCTACGACATCGACTTCGCCATGGATATCCGCGAGGGCGACGAGTTCGAGCTCATCTACGAAGAGAAGGTGGTCAACGGCAAGCGCGTCGGCACCGGCAACATCCTCTCGGCGCGCTTCACCAATCGCGGCAAGACCTACACCGCGGTGCGCTACACCAGCAAGCAGGGCACCACCAGCTACTACAACGCCAACGGCGAAAGCATGCGCAAGGCGTTTATCCGCACCCCGGTGGACTTCGCCCGGATCAGCTCGCGCTTCTCCACCGGCCGCAAGCACCCGATCCTGAACAAGATTCGCGCGCACAAGGGCGTGGACTACGCGGCGCCGCGCGGCACGCCGATCAAGGCCGCCGGCGACGGTCGCGTCAGCCTGGCCGGCCGTCACGGCGGCTACGGTAACACCGTGATCATCCAGCACGGCCAGCGCTACCGCACCCTCTACGCCCACATGCAGGGCTTCGCCAAGGGCATCCGCAACGGCAGCACCGTCAAGCAGGGGCAGATCATCGGCTATATCGGCACCACTGGCCTGTCCACCGGCCCGCACCTGCACTATGAATTCCAGGTCAACGGTGTGCACGTCGACCCGCTGAGCCAGAAGCTGCCGATGGCCGATCCCATCGCCGCCAGCGAGAAGCAACGCTTCATGCAACTGAGCAAACCGCTGATGGCGCGCATGGACCAGGAAAAGGCCACCATGCTGGCCGCCAACCAGCGCTAAGCCATGCCTCTCTATCTCGGCGTGATGTCCGGCACCAGCCTGGACGGACTGGACATCGCGCTGATCGAGCAAGAGCAGCACACGCGCCTGCTCGCCACCCTCTACCGGCCCATGCCGGATCGGCTACGCAGCGAACTGCTGGCATTGTGCGCCTCGGGCGCCGACGAGCTGGCACGCGCGGCGATGGCCGAACAGCAGTGGGTCGAACTGGCCGCCGCCGCCATCAATGAGCTTCTGCAACAGCAGAACCTGACTCCGCAACAGATTCGCGCCATCGGCAGCCACGGCCAGACAGTGCGCCATGAGCCGGCACGCGGTTTCACCATCCAGATCGGCAACCCCGCCCTGCTCGCCGAGCTGACTGCTATCGGCGTGGTCGCCGACTTCCGCCGTCGCGACGTTGCCGCCGGCGGCCAGGGCGCCCCGCTGGTACCGGCCTTCCACCAGGCACTGTTCGGCGATAGCGCACGACATATCGCGGTGCTCAACGTCGGCGGCTTCAGCAACCTCAGCCTGCTCTCGCCCGGGCAGGACGTGCTGGGCTTCGACAGCGGCCCGGGCAACGTTCTGCTCGACGCCTGGATTCAGCACCGCCAGGGCCTCGCCTATGACCGCGATGGCGCCTGGGCGGCCAGCGGCAGGGTGCACCCCGAGTTGCTGAGCCGGCTACTGAGCGATCCCTTCTTCGCGACACAAGGCCCCAAGAGCACCGGCCGCGAGCTGTTCAATCTCGCCTGGCTGCTTGGCCATCTGCAAGCACTGCCGCCGCTGGCCGCCGAGGACGTGCAGGCGACTCTGGTCGAGCTTACCGCGCGCAGCATAGTCGGCGCCCTGCGCAGCGCGCAGGGCCGTACCGACGCTCTGCTGGTATGCGGTGGCGGCGCGCACAACGCCTGCCTGATGCAGCGTTTGAGCGAGCTGCTGGCGGATACTGAAGTGAGCAGCACCGCCGCTCAGGGCGTCGATCCGGACTGGGTCGAAGCCATGGCCTTCGCCTGGCTGGCCCACTGCGCGCTGGAAGGCATTCCAGGCAACCGCCCGAGCGTTACCGGCGCGAAAGGATTGCGCATCCTCGGCGCCATCTATCCGGCTTGAAACGAAAACGCCGCGCTTCGAGCGCGGCGTTTGTCATCCTGCGAAAACTTCAGATCGAGAACGACGAACCGCAGCCGCAGGTGGTGGTGGCGTTGGGGTTCTTGATCACGAAGCGCGAACCTTCCAGACCTTCCTGATAGTCGACTTCGGAACCTGCCAGGTACTGGAAGCTCATGGCATCGACCACCAGGCTGACGCCTTCGCGCTCGACTATGGTGTCGTCCTCGGCCACGTCCTCGTCGAAGGTGAACCCGTACTGGAAGCCCGAGCAGCCGCCGCCCGTGACGAACACGCGCAGTTTCAGACGCGGGTTGCCCTCTTCATCGACCAGGGTCTTCACCTTGCTGGCCGCACCCTGGGTGAAGTGCAAAGGGGCGGGGGTGAAGGTTTCGACGCTCATGCTGTGACTCCCGGCGCCATGCGCCATACTGCGTTGGGCGTGCATTATCCGCTTGCCCTAGAAAATTGGTCAACTATTGCTCGGTGTCCAGCGTTTCGGGCAGCTCCAACGGCCGCACGCCGTCCTTCACATGGCACAGGCGGCCTTCGATCTGCGCGCCCATGGCCATTTCCATCAGGCTGTAATGCAGATTGCCGCGCACCCGCGAGCGCGCACCCAGCTCCAGATGGCCGCTGGCGAACACATCGCCGCTCACCTCGCCGTCGATCACTATATGGGGTGCGCGCACCTCGCCTTCAACCAGGCCGCCGACGCTCACCCGCACCAGCCCCTCGCTGGCCAGCAGATTGCCGGTGACCCGACCATCCACCTGTACCGCCCCCTGAAAACGCATATCGCCCACCAGTTCGGCACCGGCGGCGATCAGGCTGGTCTTGCCGCTGAAACGCTGCAAGTCGGGCTTGGCCTTGTCTTTATTCCACATTGGCGGATGTCACTCCTCATCAATCCATTCGAATGTACGGTCCAGCGGCTTGTCGCCCTTGACCTCGGCGCGAACCTTGACCTGACGCGGCTCGAAGCCTTCCGGCAGCTCCAGTTCGGCGAAGCGTCCGGCTTCGGGGAAGGACTGGAAGTGTTTGAAGGAGAAGGGAATCGCCGCCTCGCCCACTTCGTCGGACAGCGCCGACAGTTCCAGACTGACGTCCTTGCCGCCCTGTCGCCCCTCGATGGTGACGCGCAGCTGCCCCTGCAGCGGCTCGTCGCCCGTGCCGACCCGGCTCAGCAGCAATTTGTAGCGGAAACGCCGCAGGACGTCCGTGGCCTGCAGCTCAAAGGCGCGAATGCGCAGGCCTTCGCGACGACTGGCAGGCGCCAGCACGCCCTTGTAGAAGGCCAGGTCCTGTTGCTGCTTGAAGATCTGCTCCTCGAGCAGCTTGATGGTACGGCGGTTCTGCTCCATGGCCTGCTGGGTGACCTTCTCGCTACTGTCGACCACCGCCAGGCGCTGGCGCAGCAACTCCAGCTCCTGCTCCTGTTCGGCCAGGCGGGTGAGCTGGGCCTGGACCTCAGCCTGCTCGGCCTGTCTCTGCCGCTCGCCCCACCACAGGCCGAGGACAAAGGCCAGCGGCACGCTCAGCACCAGCAGGAGCAGCAGGACGAGGCGCCGGCGTTCGCGGCGCGGGTCGCTGACGCGGACCTCCCAGCCCGGTGTCACGGCAGCAGGGCCGCGTGCGACAGGCCGAGGCGCTCGTCGAGACCGAAGAGGATGTTCATGTTCTGCACCGCCTGACCGGAGGCGCCCTTGACCAGGTTGTCGATCACCGACAGCACCACCACCAGCTCGCCGCCCTGCGGCCGGTGCACGGCGATGCGGCAAACGTTGCCACCGCGCACGCTGCGGGTCTCCGGATGGCTGCCGGCCGGCATCACGTCGACGAAGGGCTCATTGGCGTAACGCTGCTCGAACAGCGCCTGCAGGTCGACCGCGGTGTCGGCCACGCGCGCATAGAGGGTGGCGTGGATGCCGCGGATCATCGGCGTCAGGTGCGGCACGAAGGTCAGGCCGACCTCGCCACCGGCGGCCAGGCGCAGACCCTGGCGGATCTCCGGCAGGTGGCGGTGGCCCTTGACCGAGTAGGCCTTCATGCTTTCGCCGGCTTCGCAGAACAGCGAACCGACGCTGGCACCGCGCCCGGCGCCGCTGACGCCGCTCTTGCAGTCGGCGATCAGGCTGGCGCTGTCGGCCAGGCCGGCTTCCAGCAGCGGGATCAGACCAAGCTGGGTGGCGGTCGGGTAGCAGCCGGGCACGGCGATCAGGCGCGCGCCCTTGATCGCCTCGCGGTTGACCTCGGGCAGGCCGTACACCGCCTCGGCCAACAGCTCCGGGGCACCGTGCGGCTGGCCGTACCACTTGGCCCACTCCTCGGCGTCCTGCAGGCGGAAGTCGGCGGACAGGTCGATCACCCGCGTGCCGGCGGCCAGCAGTTCGCCGGCCAGGGCATGGGCGACGCCGTGCGGGGTGGCGAAGAACACCACGTCGCAGGCGCCCAGGGTGGCGACGTCGGGCACGCTGAAGGCCAGCTCCGGGTAGTGCCCGCGCAGGTTGGGGTACATCTCGTCGACGCGCAGGCCGGCTTCGGAGCGCGAAGTGATCACCGCCACCTCCGCCTGCGGGTGCTGCGCCAGCAGACGCAGCAGTTCGACACCGGTGTAGCCCGTGCCGCCGACGATACCGACCTTGATCATCACATGCCCCTTTGCAAAAGCCATTGGAAAGGTGCCGATGATAAAGCCGCATCGGCCAAGCTCCAACCGCGCAGGTGACGCAGGCCGTCGCCTGCCTCTACTATCGAGAACATTTTCTGCCCGAGGATCGGCAATGCTCTACCTGTGGCTCAAGGCCCTGCACATCGTCGCCATGGTCTGCTGGTTCGCCGGCCTGTTCTATCTGCCGCGGCTGTTCGTCTACCACGCCATGAGCACGGACGCCGCCAGCCACGAGCGTTTCTGCACCATGGAGCGCAAGCTCTATCGCGGCATCATGATGCCCTCGATGGTCGCCACCCTGGGCCTCGGCATCTGGCTGCTGAGCCTCAACCCCGGCTACTACTTCGCCCAGGGCTGGATGCACGCCAAGCTCACCCTGGTGATCGCGCTGGTGGTCTATCAACACCTGTGCGGCGCCCAGCTCAAGCGTTTCGCCCGCGGCGAGAACACCCGCAGCCACGTGTTCTACCGCTGGTTCAACGAGGCGCCGGTGCTGGCGCTGCTGGGTATCGTCGTTCTGGTCGTCGTCCGCCCCTTCTGAGGAATCCGTCATGTCCCTGCCCGCCCTGCTCGAACAACGCCTGCGCCTGCCGCTGATCGCCGCGCCGATGTTTCTGGTGTCCAACCCGGCGCTGGTCGTCGCCTGCTGCAACGCCGGCATAGTCGGCAGCTTTCCCGCGCTCAATCAACGGGAAAGCGCCGGCTTTCGCGCCTGGCTCGACGAAATCCAGGCCAGCCTGAGCGCCGACGCCGCGCCCTACGCCGTCAACCTGATCGTCCATCACAGCAACCCGCGGTTGCAGGCGGACCTGGCGATCTGCGTCGAGCGCCGCGTGCCCATCGTCATCACCAGCCTCGGCGCGGTGAAGGAAGTGGTGGATGCGGTGCACGGCTACGGCGGCCTGGTGTTTCACGACGTGACCACCCGCCGTCATGCGGAAAAGGCCGCCGAAGCCGGCGTGGACGGCCTGATCGCGGTCGCCGCCGGCGCCGGCGGCCATGCCGGCACCTGGAGTCCCTTCGCCCTGCTCGCCGAGATCCGCCAGTTCTTCGACAAGACCCTGCTGCTGTCCGGCTGCCTCAACCACGGCCACGAGCTGCTCGCCGCGCAATTGCTCGGCGCCGACCTGGGCTACATGGGCACGCGCTTTATCGCCAGCCAGGAGAGCAACGCCTCCGACGATTACAAGCGCATGATCCTCGGTGCCCACGCCGCCGATATCGTCCACACCCCGGCGGTCTCCGGGGTGCCGGCCAGCTTCATGCGCCAGAGCCTGGAGCAGGCCGGCTACGACCTGAAGCAGCTGCAGAACAAGGCCGACATCAACTACGGCGAGAAGCTCAAGCCGGTGGACGACGAGGCCAAGGCCTGGAAGACCGTGTGGTCGGCCGGCCAGGGCGTCGGCGGCATCGACGACCTGCCCGCGGTCGGCGAACTGGTGGCGCGCCTGGACGGCGAGTACCGCGCCGCCCTGCAGCAGGCCGGCAGGCTGGGGCAACGCTGGCCGCGATGAAGCGCCGCCAGCTGCTCGGCCTCGCCGCCCTCGGCCTGCTCGGGGCCTGGGCGCTGCGGCCGCGCGACCGCGGCCAGGCGCACGACGCCTATTTCGCCGGGATCAACCGCCTCATGCGCGCCGAAGGCAACGGCATTGCGTCGCTGCTGCTCGATCTGGATCGCCTCGACGCCAACGCCGATCTGCTCGCCCAGCGGCTGCCCGAGCACTTGGCGCTGCGTCTGGTGGCCAAGTCGCTGGCCAGCGCCGGGCTGCTCGACTACCTGGCCAAGCGCCTGCGCACCCAGCGCTTCATGGCGTTCCACCAGCCGCAGCTGAACCAGCTGGCGCGCAGCTTTCCGCAGGCCGACCTGCTGCTGGGCAAGCCGCTGCCGGCACAGGCGGCGCTGAACTTCTATCGCCAGCTGCCGCAGCACCCGGGCTTCGACCCCGCGCGCCAGCTGACCTGGCTGATCGACAGCGAGGCGCGCCTGAGCCAGTACGCCGAGCTGGCCAGGGCGCTGGGGCAACCGCTGCGCATCGCCCTGGAAATCGATATCGGCCTGGCCCGCGGCGGCTTCGCCGATCCCCATGCGCTGGGCCAGGCCCTGCAGCGGCTGCGCCGGCAACCGGGGCAGTTCCGGCTGCAGGGGTTGATGGGCTACGACGCCCAGGTCGCCCACGCCCCGCCCTGGCTGAGCCAGGAGCGTGCGTTCGCCCAGGCCAACGCGCGCTATCGCGAGTTCCTCGCGGTGGCGCGAGGCTTTACCGAGCTGTGGCCGGCGAAGCCGCTGCTCAACGGCGGCGGCAGCCTGACCTACGCCCTGCACAGCCGACTGGACAGCCCGCTCGGCGAAGTCGCCCTCGGCTCGGCCCTGCTCAAGCCGGGCGGCTTCGATACGCCGCTGCTGGAGCAGCACCAAGCGGCACTGTGGATCGCCAGCCCGGTGCTCAAGGCGGTCGACGGCGCCCTGCCCTTCCTGCACGCGGCGCAACCGCTGCTCGCCGCCTGGAACCGCAATCGCCAGCGCGCCTACTACCTCCAAGGCGGCCGCTGGCCGGCGACGCCGGTATCACCGCCCGGCCTCGCCTACGACTCGCTGTACGGCCGCAGCGCCAACCAGGAACGCCTGATCGGCAGTGCCGCCAGCGGCCTGAGCGCAGACGACTGGGTCTTTCTGCGCCCGGCGGTCAGCGAGGGCCTGCTCGGCGCCTTCGGCGAACTGCAGCTGCTGCGCGGCGGCCGCCTGGTCGGACGCTGGGCCGCCCTGCCCGGCGGCTGAAAGACCGGCACGAACTGCGGCGCAGGCCGCTTGTGTATTGGCCTGCCGGCACTCTAGGCTTAGCTGACCTCCACTTCCCGCAGACAAGGAAGCTCGCATGAATCAACCGCGCTACAAGATAGTGTTCGACGGCGAACTGATGCCCGAGATGACGCTGGAGTCGGTGAAGGACAACCTCGCTCGCCTGTTCAAGAGCGATATGGCGCGCATCAACGCCCTGTTCAGCGGCGCCCAGATCGCCCTCAAGCGCGACCTCGGGGAAAACGAGGCCGACCAGTACCTCAGCGCCCTGCACAAGGCCGGCGCCAAGGTGCGCAAGGAGCTGGACCAGGCCGCCAGCCTGAGCCTGGTGCCGACCGACGACCACGCCGAGGCGGATGCCGCACCAGCCGATACCGCCGCCGGCATGAGCTGTCCCAAGTGCGGCCATCAGCAACCCCAGGCGGACGAGTGCGCGGCCTGCGGCATCATCGTCGAGAAGTATCTCGCCCGTCAGGCGCAGCTGAGCGCCATGAGCCAGCCCGCGCCGACGCCGGCCCCCGCCAGCGCCTCGCCCTACGCGCCCCCGCAGGCCGACGTCGCCGAGCAACTGCCGCAATTCGGCGAGCTCAAGGCATTCGGCGTCAACGGCCGGATCGGCCGCGTGCGCTACCTGGGCTGGAGCATGGCCATGTTCCTCTGCGCGCTGCCGGTGCTGCTGCTGGGCATGGGCGCCGCCGCGCTGTCCGATGCCCTGGGCATGGTGCTGCTGGTGGCCGCCGGCCTGGCCATGATGGTGCTGAGTATCTGCTTCGGCGTGCAGCGCCTGCACGATATCGGCTGGTCCGGCTGGCTGTGGCTGATCAACTTCATCCCTCTGGTCGGCGGCGTGTTCGCCCTGCTGATGTTCATCGTTCCCGGCAACCAGGGAGTCAACCGCTTCGGCCCGCCGCCGCCGCCCAACAGCACGGCGGTCAAGCTGCTGGCCTGGTTGTGCCTGCTGGTGCCGATTAGCGGCATCCTCGCCGCCATCGCCATTCCGCAGTACCAGAGCTACGTCGAGCGCGCCGCCGAAATGCAGGGACAGTGACCCCGCGCCATGCCCAGTTATGCACTGATCACCGGCGCCTCCAGCGGCATCGGCCTGGCCCTGGCCGAAGCCCTGGCGCGCCGCGGGCGCAACCTGATCCTGGTGGCGCGGCGCCGCGACGCCCTGGAAAGCATCGCCTGCGAGCTGGCCCAGCGCTTCGGCGTCGAGGTGCTGTTTCGCCTCTGCGACCTCAGCGAACCGCTGCAACTGTCCGGCCTGCTGCTCGAACTGGAACAGGGCCAGTGGCGCATCGACCTGCTGGTGAACAACGCCGGCCTCGGCTGCGCCGGGCCCTTCCTCGAACAGGACTGGGGCCGCGAGCTGGAACAGCTGGAAGTCAACGTACTGGCCCTGACCCGGCTGTGCCACGCCATCGGCCAGCGCATGGCCGAACAGGGCGGAGGGCAGATCCTCAACGTCGCCTCGATCGCCGCCTTCCAGCCAGGCCCCTGGATGAGCAGCTACTACGCCAGCAAGGCCTATGTGCTGCATTTCTCCGAGGCGCTGCGCGAAGAGCTGCGCGAGCACGGCGTGCGCGTCTCGGTGCTGTGCCCGGGGCCGACGCGCAGCGCCTTCTTCCGCAGTGCGCAGATGAACGCCGCCCGCCTGGACGCCAGCAAGCTGCTGATGAGCGCCGAGGAAGTGGCGCTGCTCGCGGTGCGCGCGCTGGAGAAGAACCGCGCCATCATCGTCCCCGGCTGGCGCAACCGGCTGCTGGCGCTGAGCCCACGCCTGGCGCCGCGCTGGCTGGTGCGCAAACTCAGCGGGCGGCTGACCCGGCCCTTCACCCGCGGTTGAGCAGCCCCAGAACCTGCTCCCGATCTCGCGAGCTAGAGATAAACCGCGGCGAAAGCGGCCGAGGAAGCGGAGTTTACGAAAGTAAATGAGCATTCCGAGGCTGTTTTCAACGCCGTTTAGCCGACGCGCAGCAGATCGTGAGCAGGTTCTCAGCCGGCGTTGACCGTGCGCCCCTCAGCCCAGCCGCGCAGCGCCGCGAGCTGCTCGGCCATCACCACCGACAGCGGCGCCGTGCCTTGCAGCGCGCGCAGCAGCAGCGCCTGATCCACTGCCTGCTGCTGCGCCTGAGCGGCATACAGGGCGCTGACCACCGCCTGCTCGATCTCCGCCCCGGAAAAGCCCGCGCTGGCCGCGGCCAGCTGCGCCAGGTCGAAGGCGCCAGGCTCCAGCTCGCGGCGCTGCAGGTGGATGCGGAAGATCTCCGCGCGCACCTCGGCAGCGGGCAGGTCGACGAAGAACAGCTCGTCGAAGCGGCCCTTGCGCACCAGCTCCGGCGGCAGGCGGTCGATGGCGTTGGCGGTGGCGACGACGAACACCGGCGCCTTGCGCTCGGCCATCCAGGTCAGCAGGGTGCCGAGCACGCGCTGGCTGACGCCGCCGTCGTGGTCGCCGCTGGCCAGGCCCTTCTCCACCTCGTCCATCCACAGCACGCAGGGCGCCATCTGCTCGGCCAGACGCAGCGCCTCGCGCAGGTTGCGCTCGGTCTCGCCGAAGAACTTGTTGTACAGGCAGGCGAAATCCAGGCGCAGCAACGGCAAGCCCCAGAGCCCGGCCACCGCCTTGGCCGCCAGGCTCTTGCCGCCACCCTGCACGCCGACCAGCAACACCCCCTTGGGCGCATCGACACCCTTACCCTCGAGAAAGCCGACCTGGCGCTCGGCCAGCCAGCGCTTGAGGTTGAGCAGGCCGCCGACGTCGGCGAAGCGCGCGGTGTCGTACTCGAAACTGAGCACACCCTCCAGATCCAGGAGCTGGAACTTGGTCTTGTTCAGTTCGGGGATGTCTTCCTGGGTGATCGCGCCGTCGTCACAGATCACGTTGCGCGCCAGCGCCCGCGCCTCGGCGTGGCTGAGGCCGCGCAGGTTCTTCACCACCTGCTGCAGGGTGCGGTTGTCGGTGCGCACCCGCGCGCCGCGGTTGCGCTCGCTCCAGCGCGTGGCCTCGTCGCGGACGATGCTCAGCAGCTCGTCTTCCGACGGTAATGCCAGGCTGAAGCGCGCGGCATGGCGCTGCACCTCGGCCGGCAGCCTGAGCGCGTGGGACACCAGCACCAGGGTCGGCTTGTGCGCCGCCTCGCTCATGGCGATCTCCTTGAGCAGGCGCACCAGCCGGGGATTGTCCTGCAGATACGGATGCAGGTCGCACATCACGTAGAGGTTCGGCTGCTGATCGGCCTTGATCAGCTTCAACGCCGCCTCCGGCTCCAGGCTCGCCTCCTCGCCCAGCGGCGCGCCGCCGAAACCCAGGCGCTGCAGGCCCTCGGTCACCGACCAGGTGTGCAGGCCGAGGCCGCGTTTGACCGCCAGGCTGGTCAGGGTTTCCAGCACGCGCAGCTCGTCCCAGGACTCGATGACGACCAGCTTGACCTTGGAATCCAGCACCAGGCCGAGATCGTGGATATCGTTCTTCACCGCCGCTCCTTGTGGGCGCGCCGCCGATTGGCCGGCCTTGGCGCACGCGATTAAACTCAGGGCTTCCAGCAATGGCTCGGGAGCCTGCCCATGAACTGCCTGTTCTGCAAGATCGTCGCCGGTGAGATTCCGGCGCGCAAGCTCTACGAGGACGATCAGCTCGTCGCCTTCCACGATATCGGCCCGCAGGCGCCGGTGCATTTTCTGGTGATCCCCAAGCGCCACATCGCCACCCTCACCGACCTCACCGAATCCGACAAGGCGCTGGCCGGCCACCTGCTGTACACCGCCCAGCAGCTGGCCAGCGAGCAGGGCTGCGCCGAGGGCTTTCGCCTGGTGATGAACTGCAACGAGCTGGGCGGACAGACCGTCGGCCACATCCATGTGCACGTGCTCGGCCAGCGCCAGCTGCACTGGCCGCCGGGCTGATGCGCCAGTCGGTCGCGGCGGCGAGGCGCACTCACCGCCGCGCTTTGCAGTAAACTGGCGCCTTCGTGTTCCCCGGAGGTGCCCCATGGCCAGCGAACGCCAGTACTCCCCAGTCGACCGCCTGCTGCTGCAGGCCGATGCCGCCCTGCGCACCCTGCTGCCGTTCAGCGGCGCCTCGAGCCGTCCCTCGCCGGCAATCGTGGAGAACGAGGCCGAGCTGTCCAGCGAGGAAACCCGCCATATCGCCGGGCTGATGCGCATCAACCATACCGGCGAGGTCTGCGCCCAGGCGCTGTACCAGGGTCAGGCGCTGACCGCCAAGCTGCCGCAGGTGCGCAGCGCTATGGAGCAGGCCGCCGATGAGGAGATCGATCACCTGGCCTGGTGCGAGCAGCGTATCCGCGAGCTCGGCAGCCAGCCGAGCCTGCTCAACCCGCTGTTCTACGGCCTGTCGTTCGGCGTCGGCGCGGTGGCCGGGCTGGTCAGCGACAAGGTCAGCCTGGGCTTCGTCGCCGCCACCGAGGATCAGGTGTGCAAGCACCTGGACGAGCATCTGGAGCAGATTCCCGAGCGCGACGCCAAGTCGCGGGCGATTCTCCAGCAGATGCGCATCGACGAGCAGCAGCACGCCGACAGCGCCCTGGATGCCGGCGGCCTGCGTTTTCCCGCACCGGTCAAGCTGGGCATGACCCTGCTGTCCAAGGTGATGACCAAGAGCACCTATCGCATCTGAACGAACAAGGGCGCCGATTGGCGCCCCTGTCGTTTGCAGCGAAGCGATTCAGCCCAGCTCGATGATTTCGTAGTCATGGCTGATAGCCACCCCGGCACGGCCGAGCATGATCGAGGCCGAGCAGTACTTCTCCGCCGACAGCTCCACCGCGCGCTTGACCTGGGCCTCTTTCAACCCGCGGCCCTTGACCACGAAATGCAGGTGGATCTTGGTGAACACCTTGGGCTCCTCGCCGGCGCGCTCGGCGTCGAGGAACACCTCGCAGCTCTCCACCGGCTGGCGCGACTTGCGCAGGATGCTGACCACGTCGAAGTTGCTGCAACCGCCGAGGCCGACCAGCAGCATCTCCATCGGGCGAATGCCCAGATTGCGCCCACCGGCTTCCGGCGGACCGTCCATCACCACGGCATGGCCGCTGCCGGACTCGCCGAGAAATAGGGCTTCGCCGGCCCACTGCACACGCGCTTTCATCGATCCAGACTCCCTCGGTTGCAAAGGTTCGCAGGTTAGCACAGGCGCCGAGCGAACCGATGGGCGACCAGTGCGCTAAAGTTCCCCGGCGTTATGTTAGCCAGGTCGCAAAAAACGCCCTGGTCATAGTATGTCTGTTAAGCTGGCGCCGGATTGCTGGCACACTGGTACGGATAACCAATAAGAAATTGCCTGTTGGACAAAGGCTTATCTTTTTTATATTCGGGACTCGGGCATGGTCGCTATTACCCTTACACCTAAAATCAAGAACCTCGACAAGCTCCTCGCACACTGTCACCGCCGCCGCTACACGGCGAAAAGCACCATCATCTATGCGGGCGACCGCTGCGAAACCCTGTTCTTCATCGTCAAGGGCTCGGTCACCATCCTGATCGAAGACGACGATGGCCGCGAAATGATCATCGCCTACCTCAACGCCGGCGACTTCTTCGGCGAGATGGGCCTGTTCGAGAAGGACGGCGCGGAGAAGGAACGCAGCGCCTGGGTACGCGCCAAGACCGAATGTGAAGTGGCGGAGCTGAGCTACGCCAAGTTCCGCGAACTGACCCAGCAGGATCCGGACATCCTCTACGCCCTAGGCAGCCAGATGGCCGAACGCCTGCGCAACACCACGCGCAAGGTCGGCGACCTGGCCTTTCTCGACGTCACCGGCCGCGTCGCCCGCACCCTGCTCGACCTGTGCAAGCAGCCCGACGCCATGACCCACCCGGACGGCATGCAGATCAAGATCACCCGCCAGGAGATCGGCCGCATCGTCGGCTGTTCGCGGGAGATGGTCGGCCGCGTGCTCAAGGCCCTGGAGGAACAGGGCCTGGTTCACGTCAAGGGCAAGACCATGGTGGTCTTCGGCACCCGATGATAAACAGCGCGTATAAAAAAGCCGGCAGGGATGCCGGCTTTTTTATACGCGCGGGTGTCAATCGGGATCCTTGCCGATCACCGCCGGCCGCCCGCGTTCGGGAAAGAACAGGCGCTGCAGTTCGCCGCCCGGGCTCTCGGCGCGCATAAAGGCCTCACCGACCAGGAAGGCGTAGACCTCGTTGATCTCCATCAGCTCGACGTCGGCGCGGTTGAGAATGCCGCTCTCGGTCACCACCAGGCGCTCGCGCGGAATGCGCGGCAGCAGGTCCAGGGTGGTTTCCAGGGACACCTCGAAGCTATGCAGGTTGCGGTTGTTGATGCCCACCAGCGGCGTGTCCAGGGTCTTCAGCGCGCGTTCCAGCTCGTCGCCGTCATGCACCTCGACCAGCACGTCGAGGCCGACGTCCTTGGCCACCGCGGCCAGCTCGGCCATGCGTCCGTCGTCCAGGCAGGCGACGATCAGCAGCACGCAGTCGGCGCCGAGGGCGCGGGCCTCGACGATCTGGTAGGGATCGACCATAAAGTCCTTGCGGATCACCGGCAGCGCACAGGCCGCGCGGGCCTGCTGCAGGTACGCATCGGCGCCCTGGAAGAAGTCGATATCGGTGAGCACCGACAGGCAGGTGGCGCCGCCGGCCTCGTAGCTGCGGGCGATATCGGCCGGCACGAAGTCGGCGCGCAACACGCCCTTGCTCGGCGAGGCCTTCTTGATCTCGGCGATCACCGCCGGCTGCTTGCGCGCGGCCTGCTCGAGCAGCGCGCGAGCGAAGCCACGCGGCGCATCGGCGCTACGCGCGGCGCGCTCGATCTCGGCGAAACTGACCTGGGCGCGACGCGCCGCCACTTCCTCGAACTTACGGGCGACGATCTTCTCCAGTACGGTTGGCACGCTCACCCTTCGTTCTCCTGTTTGAATACTGCGGTAAAGGACACCAGCTCCTCCAGCTTCTCCCGCGCCAGCCCGGTGTGCAGGGCGTCGTGAGCCAGCTGCATACCTTCGCGCAGGCTGCTGGCATGGTCGGCGGCGTAGAGCGCGGCGCCGGCGTTGAGCACTATCATGTCGGCGGCCTTCTGGCCGTTGCCGGTCTTGCGCCGACCCAGCGCATCGCGGATCAGCTCCAGCGACTGCTCGGCGCCCTCCACGGTCAGACCGATCAGGCTCTGGCTCTTGATGCCGAAGTCCTCGGGCTGGATGCGGTACTCGCTGACCACGCCGTCCTTGAGCTCGGCGACGAAGGTCGGCGCGGCCAGGCTGATCTCGTCCAAGCCGTCCTGCGCGTGCACCACCAGCACGTGCTGGCTGCCCAGACGCTGCAGCACCTCGGCCATGGGCCGGCACAGCGCCTGGCTGAACACGCCGATGACCTGATGCCTGGCGCCCGCGGGGTTGGTCATCGGGCCGAGCATATTGAACAGGGTGCGCAGGCCCAGCTCGCGACGCGGACCGATGGCGTGCTTCATCGCCCCGTGATGGGACGGGGCGAACATGAAACCGACGCCCACGCCTTCGACACAGCGCGCCACCTGCTCCGGCTTGAGCCCCAGGTAGACGCCGGCGGCTTCCAGCAGATCGGCGCTGCCGCTCTTGCCGGAGACCGCGCGATTGCCGTGCTTGGCCACCTTGCCGCCGGCCGCGGCGACGACGAAGGCCGCGGCGGTGGAGACGTTGAAGATGTTCATGCCGTCGCCGCCGGTGCCGCAGGTGTCGACCAGGCGTTCGGCGTCGATCACCACCGGCGCGGCCAGCTCACGCATGACGCTGGCGGCGCCGACGATCTCGTCGATGGTCTCGCTCTTCATGCGCATGCCCATGAGGAAGGCGCCGATCTGCGCGTCGGTGCACTGCCCGGTCATGATCTCGCGCATCACGTCCTGCATTTCCTCGGTGCTCAGGTCGAGCTGGGCGACGATGCGGCCCAAGGCTTCCTTGATATTCATGCGCGCACGCCTCCGGTCTGCTTGAGGAAGTTGGCGAACAGTTCGTGGCCCTGCTCGGTGAGGATGGACTCGGGGTGGAACTGCACGCCCTCGATGTTCAGGGTCTTGTGGCGCAGGCCCATGATCTCGTCGACCGAGCCGTCGTCATGCTGGGTCCAGGCGGTGATTTCCAGGCAGTCCGGCAGGGTTTCGCGCTTGACCACCAAGGAATGATAGCGGGTCACGGTGAGCGGCTTGTTGAGGCCGGCGAACACGCCCTTGTCCTGGTGGAACACCGGGCTGGTCTTGCCGTGCATCACCTGGCGCGCGCGCACCACGTCGCCGCCGTAGGCCTGGCCGATGCTCTGGTGGCCGAGGCAGACGCCGAGAATCGGCAGCTTGCCGGCGAAATGCAGGATGGCTTCGATGGACACACCCGCCTCGGTCGGCGTACAGGGACCGGGCGAGACCACGATGCGCTCGGGCTGCAACGCCTCGATCTCGGCAATGGTCAGCTCGTCGTTGCGGATCACGTGCACCTCGGCACCCAGCTCGCCGAGGTACTGCACCACGTTGTAGGTGAAGGAGTCGTAGTTATCAATCATCAGCAGCATGTCACGCTCCCCTTATTCGGCGGTCTGTTCGGCAAGGGCGACGGCGCGGAACATGGCGCGGCGCTTGTTCAGGGTTTCTTCCCACTCCAGGGCGGGCACCGAGTCGGCGACGATGCCGGCACCGGCCTGCACGTGCAGCTCGCCGTCCTTGATCACCGCGGTGCGAATGGCGATGGCGGTGTCCATATTGCCGTTCCACGCGTAGTAGCCGACCGCGCCGCCGTAGACGCCGCGCTTGACCGGCTCCAGCTCGTCGATGATCTGCATGGCGCGGATCTTCGGCGCCCCGGACAGGGTGCCGGCCGGCAGGATGGCGCGCAGCGCATCCATCGCCGACAGCTCGGGTTTGAGCTGGCCGGTGACGTTGGAGACGATGTGCATGACGTTGGAATAACGCTCGATGACCATCTTCTCGGTGAGCTTGACCGAGCCGATCTGCGACACGCGGCCGGTGTCGTTGCGGCCCAGGTCGATCAGCATCAGGTGCTCGGCGATCTCCTTGGCGTCGGACAGCAGGTCCTCTTCCAGCGCCAGGTCGGCTTCTTCATTGGCGCCGCGCGGGCGGGTGCCGGCGATCGGGCGCACGGTGACCAGGCCGTCCTCGACCCGCACCAGTACCTCCGGCGAGGAGCCAACCACGTGGAAGTCGCCGAAGTTGAAGAAGTACATGTAGGGCGTCGGGTTGATGCAGCGCAGCGCGCGGTACAGGTCGATGGGCGCGGCCTTGAACGGGATCGACATGCGCTGGGAGATCACCACCTGCATGCAGTCGCCGGCGAGGATGTATTCCTTGATCGCGCTGACCGCCGCCTCGTAGTCGTCACGGCTATAGCTGGAACGAAACGCCGGCTCGGCGCCGGGCGGCGCGCCGAGATCGACGCCCAGACGCGGAGTGATCGGCTGGCGCAGCTGGCGCAGGATCTCGCCCAGGCGCGCCTGGCCCTGCGCGAAGGCGTCAGGCTGAGCCGGATCGGCGAGGACGATGGCGTGCATCTTGCCGGCCAGGTTGTCGAACACCACCACGGCGTCGGAGACCATCAGCAGGATATCCGGCGTGCCCAGCGGATCGGGGTTGGGGCAGCTGGCCAGCTTCTGCTCGACGTAGCGCACGCTGTCGTAGCCGAAGTAGCCGACCAGGCCGCCGTTGAAACGCGGCAGACCGGCAATGGTCGGCACCTTGTAGCGCGCCTTGAACTGCTCGACGAAGGCCAGCGGATCGACGCTCTGCTGGCGCTCGACCTCGACGCCGTCGGTGCTGACCAGGATGTCGTGGCCATGCACGCGCAATACGGTGCGCGCCGGCAGGCCGATGATCGAGTAACGCCCCCACTTCTCGCCGCCCTGCACGGATTCCAGCAGGTAGGAGTTGGGCGCATCGGCCAGTTTCAGGTAGATGGACAGCGGCGTGTCGAAATCCACCAGGGTTTCGCAGGCCAGGGGGATGCGGTTGTAGCCTTCGGCGGCTAAACGCAGGAATTCTTCATGGGTCATGATCAGCCTCATGGCTCGGGGAAAACGGTCGGGTGCAAACGGGTCGCGCGCGGCGACCGGACGAAATCAGGCGCGCCAGCGCCAACGGGCCAGGGCCTTGATCACTTTCATCCAGAGTTTGCAGCTGACCACCACGGTGCGATCTCGACAGGCGGGGGAATAAGGAGAGCGGCCACGGTAGCGCAGCCGCCCGGCCTAAGCAACCGTCAGAGCAGTGCGGCCAGGCTATCGACCACCAGACTCGGCTGTTCCTCGGCAATCGGCCGACCGTGGTTGTAACCGTAGCTCACCGCCACGCAGGGCACGCCGGCGGCGCGCGCCGCCAGCACGTCGTTGCGCGAGTCGCCGACGAACAGCGCCTGCGCCGCGTTGACGCCGGCCAGACGCATCACCTGCAGCAGCGCGGCCGGGTCCGGCTTCTGCTGCGGCAGGGTGTCGCCGCCGACTATCCAGCGAAAGTAGCCGCCCAGGCCAACCTGCTCCAGCAGCGGCGCAACGAAGCGCTCCGGCTTGTTGGTCACCACCGCCAGCTCCACCGCCGCCGTGCTCAGCGCCTCGAGCAGCTCGTGCACGCCCGGATAGAGCGCGGTCAGCTGGTGGCAGTCGGCGTAGATATCGAGAAAGCGCGCCAGCGCGGCGTCCGCTTCGGCCTCGCTCACCGCCGCATGCTCCAGGCCGCCGGCCAGGGCACGGCGCACCAGCACCCGCGCGCCGTTGCCGACCCAGTCGCGCACGCGATCGACGCCGGCCGGCTCTCGGCCCAGTTCGACCAGCATGCGGTCGACCGCCGCGGCCAGGTCCGGCACCGAATCCACCAGGGTGCCGTCCAGGTCGAACATCACCAGTCGCGGCAGCTCGCCGCGGCACAGCGCGCGCAGCGGTTTCATCCGCGCACCTGGGCCAGTTCGGCGCGCATGGCGTCGATCACGGCCTTGTAGTCCGGCTGGTTGAAGATCGCCGAGCCGGCGACGAAGGTGTCGGCGCCCGCCGCAGCGATCTCGCGGATGTTCTGCACGTTGACCCCGCCGTCGATCTCCAGACGGATCTCGCGGCCGCTGGCGTCGATCAGCGCGCGCGCCTCTTTGAGTTTATCCAGGGTGGCGGGAATGAACTTCTGCCCGCCGAAGCCGGGGTTGACGCTCATCAAGAGGATCATGTCGACCTTGTCCATCACGTACTTGAGCACGTCCAGCGGGGTGGCCGGGTTGAACACCAGGCCGGCCTTGGCGCCGCCGGCCTTGATCAGCTGCAGCGAGCGGTCGATATGCTCGGACGCTTCCGGGTGGAAGGTGATGTAGGAGGCGCCGGCCTCGATGAAGTCGCCGATGATGCGATCCACCGGTTTGACCATCAGGTGCGCGTCGATCGGCGCGGTGATGCCGTACTTGCGCAGCGCCGCGCAGACCATCGGGCCGATGGTCAGGTTGGGCACGTAGTGGTTGTCCATCACGTCGAAGTGAACGATGTCCGCCCCGGCGGCGAGCACGTTGTCGACTTCCTCGCCCAGGCGGGCGAAGTCGGCGGAGAGGATCGACGGGGCGATGGCGAAGGGTTGCATGGCGCACCTCGGGAGGCATTCACGAAAAGGTGCGCATTGTAGCAGCCCCGACCCAAGGTCGGGCGCCGCCCGCGGGCGCTGACAAGCGCCAGCAGAACCGGCTAGGCTGCAGGGCAGATTGCCAGAGGAGCCCGTCATGCCCGCACGTTTTTCCCCGCTCGCCCTGGCCCTGCTGCTGGCGCTGCCCGTCCTGGCCGAACAGCAGGACAGCCCACCCGGCAGCGCCGCGGCAGCCGAGACGCCTAGCGAGGACGCCGCGCCCGAGCGCCCGGCCCTGCCCGAGCGCAGCGTCAGCGAGGCCCAGGCGCTGGAACAGCGTCTGGAGCAGCGCGAACAGCAGTGGCTGCAGACCGACGACGAGCGCTTCCTCGCCCTCTGGCTGCCGGCCAATGTCGGCGAACCCAGTGGCGCGGTGATCCTCTTGCCCGGCGATGCGGAAAACGCCGACGACGCCACCGCCGTCGGCCCGTTGCGGCGCAAGCTGCCCGATGGCGGCTGGCACAGCCTGAGCCTGACCCTGCCCGATCCGGACCACGACGCGCCGCCGCTGCGTCTGCCTGAGCCGCCGACCAGCGCAGCCGCAGAGGCTGCGGTCGACGGCGAAGCCGAGACGGCGCCCAGCGCCGCGCCCGATCCGGCGGCGGACCACGACGCCCGCCGCAGCGCCCATGCGCAGCGGGTGATGGCGCGCATCGACGCCGGCATCGCCTTCGCCCGCCAGCAGCAGGCCAGCCGTATCGTCCTGCTCGGCCACGGCAGCGGCGCCTACTGGGCCGCCCAGTACCTGGCCGAACGCCAGCCGGAAGATATCCACAACCTGCTGCTGGTGGCCGCCGCCGTACCGGCCGGCTTTTCCCCGCCGCTGGACGAGCTGGTGCCGCAACTCGAACTGGCCACCGGCGACTTCTATTACAAGGACCAGGCCGGCGACCGCCAGGCCGCGCTCAGGCGCCTGCAGGCCAGCAAGAGGGTCAAGCACCCGACCTACGTGCAGGTGGCGATGAAGGCCCTGCCGGGCAATCGAGGCATCGAGCAGGAACAACTGTATCGCCGCCTGCGCGGCTGGCTGAGCCTCAATATCCGCGCCGCGGCGCCGAGCGCGATGAGCGGCGGCTAACGCCAGCCACGCCGCTCGCGAATCAGCGCATAGGCCTGGTGCAGCTGGCGGGTGGTTTCGGTGGCTTCGCGCAGGCGCGCAGGCGACGCCCCGGCACCAGCCAGCTTGTCCGGATGGTGTCGACTGAGCAGACGGCGATAGGCGCGCTTGACCTGCTCGGGCTCGCTGTCCGCCGCCACTCCCAGCAGCCGCAACGCCTCCTTGTAGCTGCCGCCGGTGGCCACCGGCGGCTGACTGCGGCGCGGCGCGTACTCCTCGCCCAGGGCCTCCAGGCGGGCGCCGTTCCAGCCCAGCCATTTGCCCCACAGCAGCATCAGCTCGTGCTCCGCCGCACCGACCCGACCATCGACCCAGGCCATGCGCCAGCAGGCGCGCAACAGGGCCTCGCCGCGCTCGGCCTGGCGCTGCAGCGGGGCGCGCAGGTTGTCGCGAGCGGTCTTGCCGCGGGAGAAGGCCTCGATGGCGCGGCGCTGGGCGAACTCGTCCAGACCCAGGCGCTGCATCTCCGAGCGCGCCTGCTGGATATGGCTCGGCAGCACGCGGCCGTCGCTCTTGGCCAGGCGCCCGAGCATCAGAAACAGCAGCTCCTCGTCGGCCGGCGCCGGGCGCCCGCCGAGGCGTTCGCGCAGGTTGGCCCAGTCGTGCAGACGCAGGCGGCGGTCGAGCACCTGGCCGAGCAGGCCGCCAAGCAGGGCGCCGGGAATGCTGGCCACCGCCAGACCAGCCACGGCGCCGAGCAGGGTCACCGGCCAGAGCACCTCAGCGCCCCTGCGCCAGCAGGCGCTCGACTTCGGCCAGGCGCTCGTGGGTGCCGACATCCACCCAGCGTCCGGCGTAGCGCTCGCCGCTCACCAGTCCCGCGGCCATGGCCCGGCGCAGCAATGGCGCCAGCTTGAAGGCGCCCGGCTGGCAGTCGGCGAACAGTGCCGGCGACAGCACGGCCAGACCGCTGTAGGTCAGCCCCGTACCCGCGCCGTCGAGCTCGCCCACCCGACCGTCGGCGAGGCGGAAATCGCCCTGGGCGTGGTGCGGCGGGTTGTCCACCAGCACCAGGTGGGCCAGCCCCTGCAGCGGACGGCGCAACTCGGCGAAGGGGTAGTCGGTGAAGATATCGCCGTTGACCAGCACGAAGGGCTCATCGCCCAGCAAGGGCAGCGCGTGGAAGATGCCACCACCGGTTTCCAACGGCTCGCCCTCGGCGGAATAGGCGATGCGCAGGCCGAAGCGCGCGCCGTCGCCGAGATGCTCCTCGATCTGCCGGCCGAGCCAGGCATGGTTGATCACCAGCTCGGTGAAGCCGGCGGCGGCCAGGCCGCGCAGGTGGTACTCGATCAACGGCACGCCGGCGACGCGCACCAGCGGCTTGGGCGTATGCAGGGTCAGCGGGCGCAGGCGCTCGCCCTTGCCCGCGGCGAGAATCATGGCCTTCATGCGCGGGCGACCTCGGCCTGCGCCAGGCTGGCGAGCAGCGCGCCCAGCTCGGCCAGCTCCGGCCGGCGGGCCAGCACCGCCTCGATATAGGCGAAGAAGCGCGGCACGTCGCCGAGGTACTTGGGCTTGCCATCGCGGTGGCAGATGCGCGCGAAGATGCCGATCACCTTGAGATGGCGCTGCACGCCCATCAGGTCGCTGGCGCGCAGAAACTCGTCGAGCGAAGGCTGCACCGGGATACCGGCCGCCTGCGCCCGCTCCCAGTAGCCCTGCAGCCAGCCCCGCACGCGCGCCTCGGGCCAGCTGAGGAAGGCGTCCTTGAACAGGCAGGTGATGTCGTAGGTGACCGGGCCGTAGACGGCGTCCTGAAAATCCAGCACGCCGGGATTGGGCGTGCTCTGCATCAGGTTGCGCGGCATGAAGTCGCGGTGCACCAGCACCTTGGGCTGGGCCAGGGCGCTGTCGATCAGCAGGGCGCAGACGCGCTGCCAGGCCGCCTGCTGCTTCGCGTCGAACTCGTAGCCCAGATGGCGCTGCACGTACCACTCGGGAAACAGCTGCAGCTCGCGGCGCAGCAGCGCCTCGTCGTAATGCGGCAGATCGCCATCCAGCGGCAGGCGCTGCTGCAGCAGCAAGGCTTCGACAGCGTCGTCGAACAGGGTGTCGGCGTTGTGCTCGTCGATCACCTCCAGATAGGTCTGGTGGCCGAGATCGTCCAGGATCAGAAAGCCCTGCTCCAGATCGGCGGCCAGCACTTCGGGCACATGCACGCCAGCACCGGCCAACAGCGCGGCGATGCGCACGAAGGGCGCACAGTTCTCCTGCGGCGGCGGCGCGTCCATCAGGATCAGGCTGCGCTCGCCCGCCTGCCAGCGGAAATAGCGGCGAAAACTGGCGTCGCTGCTGGCGGGCGTCAGCTGCGCAGGCGGTACCGGGCCCCAGCCGCGAGCGGCGAACAGGGCGGGTAATTGCTGAGCGAGCCAGGTGTGCAGCTGTTGCAGACGTACATCGTGTTCAGGCATCAGGGGGTCTCCGACGGCGCTAGCCGTTGCGCGGGTCATGCTTTATTATCCAGCATCTTTTTCAGCCCATCGAGAGGCGTGCGGCCCCTGGGCCGATAGCGCGCAGGAAGCCCGGACTAACAAGATGGCAGTAAAATACCCCGCGTTCCGCAAGAAATTCCCGCTGCTGGTCACCGGCAGTCTTCTGGCCCTACAACCCGCCGTCAGCCTACAGGTTTTCGCCGCCGAGCAGTTCGACTGCCAGGTGTCGCCCAGCGGCGGTTGGGCCTGCGCGCCCAAGGCCCCTGCCGCCAGCCTGCCGCCCCGTCCTCAGCACAGCACCAGCGCCGTCAGCGCGAGCGACGCCAGCAGCGGCAAAGCCAGCGCCAAGCAGGAAACCACCACCCTGGTCACCGAGAGCAAGGGCCGCGCCCTGGCCTCGCGCAGCGCCGACTACAGTCACCTCGACTGGGTGCCGCGCGACAAGCTGACCGCCGCCCAGCTGGCCGAAGCCGGCCCTTACTGCGCCGGCGCCTATGTCGAGCCGCTGCGCCCGGGCATGGACGACGACACGCCGTTGGACGAAGCGCCGATGTTCGTCTCGGCCAAGGCCTCGCGTTACGAGCAGGAAAAGCAGGTGGCGACCCTCGCCGGCGACGTGATCCTGCGCCAGTCCGGCATGCAGGTGGAGGCCGACGAGGCCAGCCTGCACCAGACCGAGAACCGTGGCGAGCTGATCGGCAACGTGCGTCTGCGCGACAAGGGCATGCTGGTGGTCGGCGACCGCGCCGAGCTGCAACTGGACAACGGCGAAGCCAAGATCGACAACGCCGAGTACGTGATGCACGAAGCCCACGTCCGCGGCAGCGCACTCTATGCCAAGCGCGAAGAGACCGCGATCATCCGCCTCAAGGACGGTACCTACACCCGCTGCGAGCCGGGCGACAACGCCTGGCACCTGAAGGGCAACAACGTCACCCTGAACCCAGCCACCGGCTTCGGCACCGCGACCAACGTGACGCTGCGGGTCAAGGACATCCCGGTGTTCTACACCCCCTACATCTATTTCCCGATCGACGACCGTCGCCAGTCCGGCTTCCTGCCGCCGAGCATGGGCACCTCGAGCGACAACGGCTTCTCGCTGCAGACGCCCTACTACTTCAACCTGGCGCCGAACTACGACGCCACGCTCTACCCGACCTACATGGCCAACCGCGGTCTGTTGATGGAGGGCGAGTTCCGCTACCTGACCGAGAGCAGCGAAGGCCAGATCGGCGCCGCCTACCTCGACGACAGCGAAGACGAGCGCAAGCTGCAGTCCGAGTACGAAGACCAGCGCTGGCTGTACAGCTGGCAGCACAAGCAGGGCCTGAACTCGCGCCTGCTGGCCGAGGTCGACTACACCGACATCAGCGACCCCTACTACTTCCAGGACCTGGATACCGATCTGGGTATCGACACGCCCACCTACGTCAACCAGCGCGGCAGCCTGACCTACCGCGGCGACAGCTACCGCGCGCAGTTCAACCTGCACGCCTACGAGCTGGCCAATATCACCGACGTCACGCCGTACGACCGTCTGCCGCAGCTCACCCTGGACGGCAAGCTGCCGTTCAATCCGGGCGGCCTGGACTTCACCTACGGCAGTGAATACGTGCGCTTCGACCGCGACCTGCGCTCGGGCAACTTCATCAACGAAGACGGCGTGGCCGAACAGACCTGGTACGACACCCGTATTCGCGGCCTGGCCCGCGCCAACGGCGAGCGCCTGCACCTGGAGCCGGGCGTCGCCCTGCCGCTGGACTGGACTTGGGGCTTCCTCAAGCCGCAGGTCAAGTACCGCCAGACCCACTACGACATCAGCCTGGATCAGCAGGGCAAGAACAGCCTGCTGGCCGAGCAGGAGTTCGACAGCACGCAGAACCGCGGCGTCGGCCTGTTCAGCGTCGACAGCGGCCTGTACTTCGACCGCAACACCCAGCTGTTCGGCAAGGACTTCCGCCAGACCCTGGAGCCGCGCGCCTTCTACCTCTACGTGCCGGAAGAAGACCAGACCGACATCCCGGTGTTCGACAGCGGCGAGCCGACCTTCAGCTACGCCTCGCTGTGGCGCGAGAACCGCTTCTCCGGCAAGGATCGCATCGGCGACGAGAACAAGCTGTCGCTGGGCGTGACCAGCCGCTGGATCGAGCCCAACGGCTTCGAGCGTCAGCGCTTCAGCATCGGCCAGGCCTTCTACTTCGAGGACCGCAAGGTGCAGCTGGCCGGTATCGACTACCGCACCCGCCCGGACGCCACCGCCGACGTCTCGCCCTATGCGCTGGAGTACCTGTACCGCTTCAACCGCGACTGGCGCGTGTCGTCGACCTTCAACTGGGACCCGGATACCCACCGCACCCGCTCGGGCAGCGCGATGTTCCACTACCAGCCGGAAGACAACCCGAACAAGGTGGTCAACCTCGGTTATCGCTACCGCAACGACACCGTGCGCTACGACCGCGACAGCGGCACCTGGACCACCAACCCGGACTACGGCAACCCGACCCTGGGCGACGGTTCGCCGAACCCGAACTACATCAAGAACTACTACAAGATCGACCAGCATGACTTCTCCGTCATCTGGCCGCTGGTTCCACAGTGGAGCCTGATCTCGCGCTGGCAGTACGACTACGGCCGCAACCGTACCCTGGAAGCCTTCGGCGGCTTCGAGTACGACAGCTGCTGCTGGAAGCTGCGCCTGATCAACCGCTACTGGATCGACTACGACGAAGTCAGCCTCAACCCGTCGCTCAACGACGAGGCCGACCGCGGCATCTTCCTGCAGATCGTCCTCAAGGGCCTCGGCGGCGTAGTGGGCAACAAGGTGGAAACTTTCCTCGACCAAGGCATTCAAGGTTACCGTGAACGTGAAGACCAAGCTTTCTGATTGCCTGCGCCCCCTGCTGTTGGGCGCAGCGCTGCTCGCGGCGACGGCCCAGGCCGATGTCCGCCCGCTGGACCGCGTGGTGGCCATCGTCGACAACGACGTGGTCATGCAGAGCCAGCTCGACGCCCGCCTGCGCGAGGTGCAGCAGACCATCGGCAAACGCGGCGGCGCCCTGCCGCCCGAGCACGTGCTCAGCCAGCAGGTGCTCGAGCGCCTGATCATCGAGAACATCCAGCTGCAGATCGGCGACCGCTCCGGCATCCGCATCACCGACGAGGAGCTGAACCAGGCCATGGGCACCATCGCCCAGCGTAACGGCATGAGCCTGGAGCAGTTCCGTCAGGCTCTGGCGCGCGACGGCCTGTCCTACGCCGACGCCCGCGACCAGGTGCGCCGCGAGATGATCATCAGCCGCGTGCGCCAGCGCCGGGTCGCCGAGCGCATCCAGGTCACCGACCAGGAAGTGCAGAACTTCCTCGCCTCCGACCTGGGCAAGATGCAGCTGTCGGAAGAGTTCCGCCTGGCCAACATCCTCATCCCGGTCTCCGAAGGCGCCTCCTCCAGCGAGATCCAGGCAGCCGACCGCCAGGCCCGCGAGCTGTACCAACAATTGCAACAGGGCGCCGACTTCGCCCAGCTGGCTATTTCCCGCTCGGCCAGCGAAACCGCCCTGGAAGGCGGCGAGATGGGCTGGCGCAAGGCCGGCCAGCTGCCGCCGCCGTTCGACTCGATGGTCAGCGCACTGAGCCCGGGCGAAGTGACCGAGCCGCTGCGCACCCCGGGCGGTTTCATCATCCTCAAGCTGCTGGAAAAGCGCGGCGGTGACACCCAGGTGCGCGACGAAGTGCACGTGCGCCATATCCTGATCAAGCCCAGCGAGATTCGCAGCGCCGAGGAAACCCGCCGCCTGGTCGAACGCCTGTACCAGCGCATCGTCGCCGGCGAGGACTTCGCCGAGCTGGCCAAGAGCTACTCGGAAGACCCGGGCTCGGCGCTCAACGGCGGCGACCTCAACTGGATCGACCCCAACGCGCTGGTACCGGAGTTCCGCCAGGTGATGAGCGAGACCGCCAGTGGCGAGCTGTCCCAGCCGTTCCAGACCCAGTTCGGCTGGCACGTGCTGCAGGTCATGGGCCGTCGCGCCACCGACAGCAGCGCGCAGTTCCGCGAGCAACAGGCGGCCAACCTGCTGCGCAACCGCAAGTACGACGAGGAACTGCAGGCCTGGTTGCGCCAGATCCGCGACGAAGCCTACGTCGAGACCAAGCTGTAACGGCGGTTTCGCACGCAAGAGCCCGGCCCCGCGCCGGGCTTTTTCGTTATCGGCCCAGGCAGCGTAAACTGGCGCCCCGCGGCGCAACCGAGAATGCCCATGAGCGCACCCCGAGTCTTTGCCCTGACCCCCGGCGAACCGGCCGGCATCGGCCCCGACCTCTGCCTGCTGCTGGCCCGCCAGGCGCAACCCGAGGCGCTGGTGGCCATCGCCAGCCGCCAGCTGCTCGGCGAGCGCGCCGCCCAGCTCGGCCTGCACATCGCGCTGCTGGACGTCGCCCCGGGCCGCTGGCCGAGCGCTCCCGCGCCGGCCGGCAGCCTGTATGTCTGGGACACCCCGCTGGCCGCCCCGAGCCAAGCCGGCCGGCTCGATCCGGCCAACGCCGGCTACGTGCTGGAAACCCTCACCCGTGCCGGCCAGGGCTGCCTGGACGGCAGCTTCGCCGCGATGATCACCGCACCGGTGCACAAGGGCGTGATCAACGAAGCCGGCATCGCCTTCTCCGGCCACACCGAGTTTCTCGCCGAGCTGACCCACACGGAGCAGGTGGTGATGATGCTCGCCACCCGCGGCCTGCGCGTCGCCCTGGTCACCACCCACCTGCCGCTCAAGGACGTCGCCGCCGCCATCACCAGCGAGCGCCTGGAGCGGGTCGCGCGCATCCTGCATGCCGATCTGCAGAGCAAGTTCGGCATCGCCGCGCCGCGCATCCTGGTCTGTGGACTCAACCCCCATGCCGGTGAAGGCGGCCACCTCGGTCGCGAGGAAATCGAGATCATCGAGCCGACGCTGGAGCGCCTGCGCGGCGAAGGCATGACCCTGATCGGCCCGCTGCCGGCCGACACCCTGTTCACCCCCAAGTACCTGGAGCATGCCGACGCGGTGCTGGCCATGTACCACGACCAGGGCCTGCCGGTGCTCAAGTTCAAGGGCTTCGGCGCGGCGCTCAACGTCACCCTGGGCCTGCCGATCATCCGCACCTCGGTGGATCACGGCACGGCGCTGGACCTGGCCGGCAGCGGCAATATCGACACTGGCAGTCTGCAGGTGGCCCTGGAAACCGCCTACCAGATGGCCGCCGCCGCCAGCCGCAAGTAGACGGCGCCCAGCCCGGATTGCATCCGGGCTACGGGTGTTGTCGCTTTTTGCCTTAAACTACCCGACTTCGTTTTTTCGCTTTGCGCTCTTGCTTGATGCTTGCAGCTTGAAGCCTGGAGCTGCCCTGCCATGTCCGAATACCAACACCGCGCGCGCAAGCGCTTCGGCCAGAACTTCCTGCACGATGCCGGCGTCATCGACCGCATCCTGCGCGCCATCCGCGCCAAGGAGGACGAGCGCCTGCTGGAGATCGGCCCGGGCCAGGGCGCGCTGACCGAGGGCCTGCTCGGCAGCGGCGCGCAGCTCGACGTGATCGAGCTGGACCTCGACCTGATCCCCATCCTGCAGAGCAAGTTCGGCGACAATCCGCGCTTTCGTCTGAATCAGGGCGATGCGCTGAAGTTCGATTTCGCCCGCCTCGAGGCCGCCCCCGACAGCCTGCGGGTGGTCGGCAACCTGCCGTACAACATCTCCACCCCGCTGATCTTCCACCTGCTGGACAACGCGGCGCTGATCCGCGACATGCACTTCATGCTGCAGAAAGAGGTGGTGGAGCGTCTGGCCGCCGGCCCCGGCGGCGGCGACTGGGGCCGTCTGTCGATCATGGTGCAGTACCACTGCCGGGTCGAACACCTGTTCAACGTCGGCCCCGGCGCCTTCAACCCGCCGCCCAAGGTCGACTCGGCCATCGTCCGCCTGGTGCCGCACGCGGTGCTGCCGCATCCGGCCAAGGACCATCGCCTGCTCGAGCGGGTGGTGCGCGAAGCCTTCAACCAGCGGCGCAAGACCCTGCGCAATACCCTCAAGCAGCTGCTGCCGGCCGAGGCCATCGAAGCCGCCGGCGTCGATGGCGCTCTGCGCCCGGAACAGCTGGACCTGGCCGCCTTCGTCCGCCTGGCCGATCAACTGGCGGCGCACCTGGCCGCCAGCCAGGGCTAAACTGCCATACGCCACACGGGTTACTCGCATGTCCGACCCTCGCTACCAGATCGACGTCAGCGTCACCACCCGCTACCTGGCCGCGCAGTCGCAGCCGGAGCTGGGCCGCTACGCCTTCTCCTACACGGTGACCATCCGCAACCAGGGCCAACTGCCGGCCAAGCTGCTGTCGCGCCACTGGATCATCACCGACGGCGACGGCCGCGTGCAGGAAGTGCGCGGCGCCGGCGTGGTCGGCCAGCAGCCGCAGATCGCCCCGGGCGCCAGCCACACCTACAGCAGCGGCACGGTGATGACCACCCAGGTCGGCACCATGCAGGGCAGCTACCAGATGCTCGCCGAGGACGGCAAACGCTTCGACGCCGTCATCGCGCCGTTCCGCCTGGCCGTGCCCGGAGCCCTGCACTGATATGGCGCTGTATGCCGTCGGCGACATCCAGGGCTGCCTGCGACCGCTGCAGTGCCTGCTCGAGCGGGTGGCCTTCGACCCGGCGCAGGACCAGCTGTGGCTGGTCGGCGACCTGGTCAACCGCGGCCCGCAATCGCTGCAGACCCTGCGTTTTCTCTATTCCATCCGCCAGGCGGTGACCTGCGTGCTGGGCAATCACGACCTGCACCTGCTGGCCGTGGCGCACAACATCGAGCGCCTGAAGAAGGGCGATACCCTGCGCGAGATCCTCGACGCGCCGGACCGCGCCGATCTGCTCGACTGGCTGCGCCTGCAGAAGCTGGTGCACCACGATGCCGAGCGCCGGGTGACCCTGGTGCATGCCGGCATCCCGCCGCAGTGGAGCCTGACCAAGGCGCTGCGCCGCGCCGCCGAGGTCGAGGAGGCGCTGCGCGACGACGCCCGCCTGCCGCTGTTTCTCGACGGCATGTACGGCAACGAACCGGCCAAATGGCACAAGGACCTGCACGGCGTCACCCGCCTGCGGGTGATCACCAACTATTTCACCCGCATGCGCTTCTGCAAGGCCGACGGCACCCTGGACCTGAAGAGCAAGGAAGGCGTCGGCAGCGCCCCGCCCGGCTACGCCCCCTGGTTCAGCCACCCGCAGCGCAAGATGCGCGGCGAGACCATCATCTTCGGCCACTGGGCCGCCCTCGAAGGCAACTGCCAGGAGCCCGGCCTGTATGCGCTGGACACCGGCTGCGTGTGGGGCGGCGCGATGACCCTGCTCAACGTCGACAGCGGCGAACGCCACCGCTGCACCTGCCCCAAGGAGCACCCATGAGCGAATTCCAGCGTATCTCTCCCCAGCAGGCCCAGGCCCTGCGCCAGCAAGGCGCCGTGGTCGTGGATATCCGCGACCCGCAAAGCTTCGCCGCCGGACATATCCAGGGCTCGCGCCACCTGGACAACCACTCGCTGCAAGACTTCATCCACAACGCCGACCTCGACGCGCCGCTGATCGTCTCCTGCTACCACGGCAATTCCAGCCAGGGCGCCGCCGCCTACCTGGTCGGCCAGGGTTTCAGCCAGGTCTACAGCCTCGACGGCGGTTTCGAGCTGTGGCGCGCCACCTACCCCGACGACACCGCGCAAAGCCCCGCAGAATAATTTTGATGGCCTGCCATCCCTGGCGGCCACCCTTCGGGCCGTCGCTGCGCGACGTTAAAAATGGCTCCCGGCCATTTTTTTCCGAGCCGGCAGGCCGCGCCTCCTCTGGCCTGCCAAGGATTCCCGACGGACGGTAACATCTGGTTATCCTTGTCCCCGCCTTGACCCCCGCCAGAAAGAACTATCCTGTAGCTCAGGCCATCCAACTCAAGGTAGAGCCGGCCAACCGGCATCGGGCCATCGGTAACGACCTTTAGGTGTTCTGGGGGATTCTTCCCGGCCAAGTCCCAGGCCGGGGCTACCAAGCACCCGCACGACCGAACCCGAACCGGCTTTCAGCATCGAGCGAGGTGAAGTCATGAGTATTTTCAGCCACTTCCAACAACGTTTCGAAGCGACCCGCCAGGAGGAGTACTCGCTGCAGGAGTACCTCGAACTGTGCAAACAGGATCGCAGCGCCTACGCCACTGCGGCCGAGCGCCTGCTGATGGCCATCGGCGAGCCGGAGCTGCTCGACACCTCGACCAACTCGCGTCTGTCGCGCATCTTCTCCAACAAGGTGATCCGCCGTTACCCGGCCTTCGCCGACTTCCACGGCATGGAAGAGTGCATCGACCAGATCGTCTCCTACTTCCGCCATGCCGCGCAGGGCCTGGAAGAGAAGAAACAGATCCTCTACCTGCTCGGTCCGGTGGGCGGCGGCAAGTCGTCGCTGGCCGAGAAGCTCAAGCAACTGATGGAGAAGGTGCCCTTCTATGCCATCAAGGACTCGCCGGTGTTCGAGTCGCCGCTGGGGCTGTTCAACGCCGCCGAGGATGGCGCCATCCTCGAGGAGGACTACGGCATCCCGCGCCGCTACCTCAATTCGATCATGTCGCCCTGGGCCACCAAACGCCTGCAGGAATTCGGCGGCGACATCAGCCAGTTCCGCGTGGTCAAGCTCTACCCCTCGATCCTCAACCAGATCGCCGTGGCCAAGACCGAACCGGGCGACGAAAACAACCAGGACATCTCCGCGCTGGTCGGCAAGGTGGATATTCGCAAGCTGGAGGAATTCCCGCAGAACGACGCCGACGCCTACAGCTACTCGGGCGCGCTGTGCCGGGCCAACCAGGGCCTGATGGAATTCGTCGAGATGTTCAAGGCGCCGATCAAGGTCTTGCACCCGCTGCTGACCGCCACCCAAGAAGGAAACTACAACAGCACCGAAGGCCTCGGCGCGATTCCCTACAGCGGCATCCTGCTGGCCCACTCCAACGAATCCGAGTGGCACAGCTTCCGCAACAACAAGAACAACGAGGCCTTCATCGACCGCATCTACATCGTCAAGGTGCCTTACTGCCTGCGCGTCACCGACGAGGTGAAGATCTACGACAAGCTGCTGATCAACAGCTCGCTGGCCAAGGCCCACTGCGCCCCGGACACCCTGAAGATGCTCGCCCAGTTCAGCGTGCTGAGCCGCCTGAAGGAGCCGGAGAACTCCAACATCTACTCGAAGATGCGCGTCTACGACGGCGAGAACCTCAAGGACACCGATCCCAAGGCCAAGTCGATCCAGGAATATCGCGACAGCGCCGGCGTCGACGAGGGCATGACCGGCCTGTCGACCCGCTTCGCCTTCAAGATCCTGTCCAAGGTGTTCAACTTCGACCCGCACGAGATCGCCGCCAACCCGGTGCACCTGCTCTACGTGCTGGAACAGCAGATCGAGCAGGAGCAGTTCCCCGCCGAAGTGCGCGAGCGTTACCTGCGCTATATCAAGGAATACCTGGCGCCGCGCTACATCGAGTTCATTGGCAAGGAGATCCAGACCGCCTACCTGGAGTCCTACAGCGAGTACGGACAGAACATCTTCGACCGCTACGTGCTGTACGCCGACTTCTGGATCCAGGACCAGGAATACCGCGACCCGGAAACCGGCGAGATCCTCAACCGCGTGGCGCTCAACGAGGAGCTGGAGAAGATCGAGAAGCCGGCCGGCATCAGCAACCCGAAGGACTTCCGCAACGAGATCGTCAACTTCGTGCTGCGCGCCCGCGCCAACAACAACGGCAAGAACCCCACCTGGCTCAGCTACGAGAAGCTGCGCGTGGTCATCGAGAAGAAGATGTTCTCCAACACCGAGGACCTGCTCCCGGTCATCAGCTTCAACGCCAAGGGCAGCAAGGAGGAACAGCAGAAGCACAACGACTTCGTCAAACGCATGGTCGAGCGCGGCTACACCGAGAAGCAGGTGCGCCTGCTGTCGGAATGGTATCTGCGGGTACGCAAGTCGCAGTGATCCGCACCCGGCGCGCGCCGCGCGCCGGGCTATCCGCCGCACGCCCGTGGCCACGGGCGTGCTAGGGAGACGTCATGAGCTACGTGATCGACCGGCGCCTGAACGGCAAGAACAAGAGCACGGTAAACCGCCAGCGTTTCCTGCGGCGTTACCGCGAGCACATCAAGAAGGCGGTCGAGGAGGCCGTCAGCCGGCGTTCCATCACCGACATGGAGCACGGCGAGCAGATCAGCATTCCCGGCCGCGACATCGACGAGCCGGTGCTGCACCACGGCCGCGGTGGCAAGCAGACCATCGTTCACCCGGGCAACAAGGAGTTCACCGCCGGCGAACGCATCCCTCGCCCACAGGGCGGTGGCGGCGGGCGTGGCAGCGGCAAGGCGAGCAACTCCGGCGAGGGCATGGACGAGTTCGTGTTCCAGATCACCCAGGAGGAATTCCTCGACTTCATGTTCGAGGACCTGGAACTGCCCAACCTGGTCAAACGCCACCTGACCGGCAGCGACACCTTCAAGACCGTGCGCGCCGGCATCAGCAACGAGGGCAACCCCTCGCGCATCAATATCGTCCGCACCCTGCGCTCGGCCCATGCGCGGCGCATCGCCCTGTCCGGCTCCAGCCGCGCCAAGCTGCGCGAGGCCAAGGCCGAACTGGAGCGTCTGCGCCGGGAAGAGCCGGATAACTTCGGCGATATCCAGGCAATAGAGGCGGAAATCGAACGCTTGAGTGCACGCATCCACCGCGTGCCCTTCCTCGACACCTTCGACCTCAAGTACAACCTGCTGGTCAAGCAGCCCAACCCCAGCTCCAAGGCGGTGATGTTCTGCCTGATGGACGTCTCCGGCTCCATGACCCAGGCCACCAAGGACATCGCCAAGCGCTTCTTCATCCTCCTCTACCTGTTCCTCAAGCGGAACTACGACAAGATCGAGGTGGTGTTTATCCGCCACCACACCAGCGCCAAGGAGGTGGACGAGGAGGAGTTCTTCTACTCCCGCGAGACCGGCGGCACCATCGTCTCCAGTGCGCTCAAGCTGATGCAGGAGACCATGGCCGCGCGCTACCCGATCAACGAGTGGAACATCTACGCCGCCCAGGCCTCGGACGGCGACAACTGGAACGACGACTCGCCGGTGTGCCGGGATATATTGATCAACCAGATCATGCCGTTCGTGCAGTACTTCACCTACGTCGAGATCACCCCGCGCGAACACCAGGCGCTGTGGTTCGAGTACGAGCAGGTGGCCGAGGCATTCGCCGACACCTTCGCCCAGCAGCAACTGGTGTCGGCGGCGGACATCTACCCGGTGTTCCGCGAGCTGTTCCAGCGCCGGCTCGCGACCTGAAGGAGGCGTGACATGAGTGCCAGCAGGAAGGAACGCAAGCCCATCTCCACCGGCTCGGAATGGACCTTCGAGCTGATCCGTCAGTACGACAAGGAAATCGCGCGCATCGCCGAGCGCTACGCGCTGGACACCTACCCCAACCAGATCGAGGTGATCACCGCCGAGCAGATGATGGACGCCTACGCCTCGGTGGGCATGCCGCTGGGCTACCACCACTGGTCCTACGGCAAGCACTTCCTGGCCACCGAGAAGGGCTACAAGCGCGGGCAGATGGGCCTGGCCTACGAGATCGTGATCAACTCCGACCCCTGCATCGCCTACCTGATGGAAGAGAACACCATCTGCATGCAGGCCCTGGTGATCGCCCACGCCTGCTACGGCCACAACAGCTTCTTCAAGGGCAACTACCTGTTCCGCACCTGGACCGATGCCAGCTCGATCATCGACTACCTGGTGTTCGCCAAGCAGTACATCATGCAGTGCGAGGAGCGCCACGGCATCGACGCAGTGGAGGAGCTGCTCGACTCCTGCCACGCCCTGATGAACTACGGCGTCGACCGCTACAAACGGCCCTACCCGATTTCCGCCGAGGAGGAGCGCAAGCGCCAGAAGGACCGCGAGGAGCACCTGCAGAAGCAGATCAACGACCTCTGGCGCACCATTCCCAAGAGCGCCGGCAAGCACAGCGACCAGGACAACAAGCGCTTTCCCGCCGAGCCGCAGGAAAACATCCTGTACTTCCTGGAAAAGCACGCGCCGCTGCTGGAGCCCTGGCAGCGCGAGGTGATCCGCATCGTGCGCAAGATCGCCCAGTACTTCTATCCGCAGCGCCAGACCCAGGTGATGAACGAGGGCTGGGCCACCTTCTGGCACTACACCCTGATGAACGACCTGTACGACGAGGGCCTGGTCACCGACGGTTTCATGATGGAATTCCTCCAGTCGCACACCAGCGTGGTCTACCAGCCGCCGTTCGACAGCCCCTACTACAGCGGTATCAACCCCTACGCCCTGGGTTTTGCCATGTATCGCGACATCCGCCGCATCTGCGAGGAGCCCACCGAGGAGGACAAGCACTGGTTCCCCGACATCGCCGGCAGCGACTGGCTGACCACCCTCAAGTTCGCCATGGCCAGCTTCAAGGACGAAAGCTTCATCCTGCAGTTCCTCTCGCCCAAGGTGATCCGCGACTTCAAGCTGTTCGGCATCCTCGACGACGACCAGAAGGACGAACTGCTGGTGCCGGCGATCCACGACGAGCCCGGCTACCGCACCATCCGCGAGCTGCTCGCGGCGCAGTACAACCTGGGCAACCGCGAGCCCAACGTGCAGATCTGGAGCATCGACCGCCGCGGCGACCGCTCGCTGACCCTGCGCCACCAGCAGCACGACCGCAAGCCGCTGGGCGACTCCACCGAGGAAGTGCTCAAGCACCTGCACCGCCTGTGGGGGTTCGACATCCACCTGGAGGTGTGCCAGGGCGACCAGCTGATCACCACCCAGCACGTGCCGCCGCGCGGCGAGGCGGAGGGCGACGGCGACTACCCGCGCCTCGACCTGATCATTCCACCCATTTGATCGGTTGCCGGGCATGCGCCGCGCACTCAGCATCGGCGGCAGACTCCGCGAGACGCCGTGCATGCGTGTATTTCTGGTATTGCTGCTGTGCCTGGGGCTGGCCACCTGCGCCAGCCATATCCCCCAGGCGCAGATCCTCAGCCCCGCCGACGCCTCGCTGGCCGGGCGCCACAGCTTCGAGCTGATCGACCCGCAGCACAGCCTGGCCGGCGAGCCGCCCTTCCCCGAGCGCTACCGCCAGCTGCCGCAGCTGCTGCGCCATGGCCTGTCGTCCCGCGGCTACCACGAGAGCCAGCAGCCACAGCTGCGCCTGTACTACTGGCTGGCGGTACAGGACGGTCCGCTGACCTTCAGGGTCGACGTGCCGCCGCCCAACGCCCTCGGCCCCTACCAGGCGATCCATCGCCTGCGCGACGAAACCGGCACGCTGCGCCTGCGCCTCACCGACCTGGACCAGCGCGTGCTGTGGGAAGGGCTGATCAGCACCGGTCTGAGCCCGGCGCGCGACAGCGCCGAACTGCTGGAACGCGCCGCCCAGGTCCTGATCGACCAGATTCCCCAGGCCACGCCGTAGCCCGGAGGCAATCCGGACCGCGTAATCCCCGGAGTGCATCCGGGCTACCCCGCGCAGCCGGCCAGCCGCTATCCTCCGCACTCAGCGGAGGAACAACGATGCAGATCTACAAAGTCGGCGGCGCCGTGCGCGACCGCCTGCTCGGCCGCCCCGTCGAGGAAATCGACTGGGTGGTGGTGGGCGCCAGCGCCGAACAGATGCTCGAGCTGGGCTATCGCCCGGTGGGCGCCGACTTCCCGGTCTTCCTGCATCCAGACAGCGGCGAGGAATACGCCCTGGCCCGCACCGAGCGCAAGAGCGGGCGCGGCTACGGCGGCTTCGTCTTCCAAGCCAGCCCCGAGGTCACCCTGGAGGAAGACCTGATCCGCCGCGACCTGACCGTCAATGCCATGGCCGAAGACGACCAGGGCAGGCTGATCGACCCCTATGGCGGCCAGCGCGACCTGCAGGCGCGCGTGCTGCGCCACGTTTCCCCGGCCTTCGCCGAAGACCCGCTGCGGGTGCTACGCGTCGCCCGCTTCGCCGCCCGCTATGCGCCGCTGGGCTTCAGCGTGGCGACGGAAACCCTGGCGCTGATGCGCCAACTGGCCGAGTCCGGCGAACTGGCCCACCTCACCGCGGAGCGCAGCTGGAAGGAAATCTCCCGTGCACTGCTGGAGCCGCGCCCGGACGTGTTCGTCCAGGTGCTGCGCGACTGCGGCGCCCTGGCGGCCCTGCTGCCGGAGGTCGACGCGCTGTTCGGCGTGCCGCAGCCGGCCGCTCATCACCCGGAGATCGACACCGGCGTGCATGTGCTGAGCGTGCTGCGCCAGTGCGCCGAACACGAGCAGCCGCTGACGGTGCGCTGGGCCTGCCTGCTGCACGACGTCGGCAAGGGGCTGACACCCGAGACTGAGTGGCCGCGGCATATCGCCCACGAGCCCAAGGGCCTGCGCCTGATCCAAGCGATCAACCAACGCTGCAAGGCGCCGCGCGACTGCGCCGAGCTGGCTCTGCTGGTCGGCGAATTTCACACCCACGGCCATCGCGCGCTGGAACTCAAGCCCTCGACCCTGCTGGAACTGCTGCAACGCTTCGACGTATTCCGCCGCCCGCAGCGTTTCGCCGAGTTCGTCGCCGCCTGCGAGATGGACGCCCGTGGCCGCCTGGGGCTGGAGCAACGCGAATACCCGCAGGCCGCCTACCTGCTCGGCGCCGCCGAGACGGCGCGCCAGGTAGCGGTCAAACCGCTGCTGGAAAAGGGTTTGAAGGGCGCGGAGCTGGGCGAGGCGCTGGCTCGCGAACGCCTGCGGGCGCTCAAGGCCTACAAGGATCAGCAGGCGCAGTAGCCCGGATGCAATCCGGGGCGGTTCCGGGGTCGAGTCCCGGATTGCAGCCGGGCTACGAAGAGCGCGTCCGCAACAGCGCTGCGGGCGTCAGCTCGACGCCGCGCCACTGGAAAGCAGCCGGCCACAGGTGCTGATCGATTTGCGCCGACGCCCACAACTCGGCGAACGAACGTCCATCCACCGGGTGCTGCAACTGCGGCGCCAGCAGCGCCAGCGGCCAGAGCACGAAGGCGTTCTTGAGGATTTCAGCGCGCGGCAGCACCAGCCCATTGAAGTTGCCGACCTGCTCGCCGTACAGCAGCACGTCGATGTCCAGCGGCAGGCCCTTGCGCTCCGGCGCGTAGCGGCCATTGTCGGCCTCGATGAACTTGAGCCGGCGATCCAGCTCCAGCAGCGGCAGCTCGGTCTGCCCGGTCACCACCAGATTGAAGAAGTTGCCGCTCTTGATGCCCACCGCATGGCTCTCGAATACCGGCGAGCAGCGCATGTCGTCGAGCAGGCCGGCCAACGCATCGAGCCCGGCGCCAAGGTGAGCCTCGCGCTCGATATTGCTGCCGAGGCCGAGGTAGACCCGAGTCAGAGGCATCCGCGCTCGATCTCCACGCCCACGCCGCCGCGCGCGGCCGGTACTGCGCCGGGCTTGGTCAGCTTGAGGCGCATCCAGGGGATGTGGAACTCCTCCATCAGGGTCTGCACCAGGCGCTCGGCGAAGGTTTCCACCAGGATGAACTGCGACGCCTCGGCGAAGGCCTGCACCCGCGCGGCGACGCTGGCGTAGTCGAGCGCCTGGGCGAGGTCGTCACCGGCCGCGGCCGGACGGTTGTCCCAGCCCATCTGCAGGTCGAGACGCAGGCACTGGCGAATCTCGCGCTCCCAGTCGTAGGCGCCGATCACCGTATCGACCTCCAGTCCCTCGATAAATACTCTGTCCACCCGCACTCTCCGCGCCACGACAAGGGCGCCGCACCTCGTTAGAATCGGGCCACCCCATGCCCTGGAATGGCCACCATGTTCTGGCTCCTGGCGATCCTCGCCTACCTGCTCGGCTCGCTGTCCTTCGCCATCCTGCTCAGCCGCCTGGCCGGCGGCCCGGACCCACGCGCCAGCGGCTCGGGCAACCCCGGCGCCACCAACATGTTGCGCGTGGCCGGCAAGAAACTCGCCGTACTGACCCTGCTCGGCGACCTGCTCAAGGGCCTGCTGCCGATCCTGATCGCCAAACTGTTCGGCCTCGACCTGCAGCAACAGGCCTGGATCGGCCTGGCCGCGGTGCTCGGCCATCTCTACCCGCTGTACTTCCGCTTCCGCGGCGGCAAGGGCGTGGCCACCGCCGCCGGCATGCTGCTGGGCCTCTACCCGCCGGCCGCGCTGCTGGCCATCGGCGCCTGGCTGCTGGTGTTCGTGCTGACCCGCACCAGCTCGCTGGCCGCGCTGATCGCCACGCCGCTGACCCTGCCGCTGCTGGCCTGGCAGCAACCGGCGGCGCTGCTGCCGGTCTGCGTACTGACCGGCCTGATCGTCTGGCGCCACCGCGGCAACCTGCGCGATCTGTTCGCCGGCCGCGAACGCCGCTTTTAAAGCGCCGGCAACGACTCCATCGGCCAACGCGCCTGCACCTTGATCGCCAGATCCTCGTGCTGCCCGGCCAGCAGCCGCTGGCAGCCGGCGTAGGCGATCATCGCGCCGTTGTCGGTGCAGAAACGCGGCCGGGCGTAGAACACCTTGCCCTTCAGCTCGCCCAGCATGCGTTCCAGATGCTCGCGCAGGGCCTTGTTGGCACTCACCCCGCCGGCGATCACCAGGCTGTTCAGCCCGGTCTGCTTGAGCGCGCGCTTGCACTTGATGGTGAGAGTCTCGACCACCGCCTGCTGGAAGGCCAGGGCGATGTCGCGGCGGGCTTGGTCGAGGTCGTCATCGCCGTCGCGGCACTGCTGCCAGGTGTTGAGGGCGAAGGTCTTCAGCCCGCTGAAACTGAAATCCAGGCCGGGACGGTCGGTCATCGGCCGCGGGAAGACGAAACGCCCCGGCGTGCCCTGCTCGGCCAGCCGGGCGATCTCCGGGCCGCCGGGATAATTCAGGCCCATCAGCTTGGCGGTCTTGTCGAAGGCCTCGCCGGCGGCGTCGTCCAGCGACTCGCCGAGCAGCTGGTACTGGCCGATGCCATCGACCCGCACCAGCTGGGTGTGGCCGCCGGACACCAGCAGGGCGACGAAGGGAAAGGCCGGCGGCTGCTCTTCCAGCATCGGCGCCAGCAGGTGACCTTCCATATGGTGCACGCCGACGGCCGGCACGCCCCAGGCAAAGGCCAGGGCCTGGGCACAGGAGGCGCCCACCAGCAACGCGCCGACCAGGCCGGGGCCGGCGGTGTAGGCCAGCGCATCGATATCGGCCGGCTCGCGCCCGGCCTCGTCCAGCACCTGGCGGATCAGCGGCAGCATGCGCTTGACGTGGTCGCGCGAGGCCAGTTCCGGCACCACGCCGCCATAGATGCGGTGCAGGTCGATCTGACTGAACAGCGCGTCGGCCAGCAGGCCGCGCTCGCTGTCATAGAGCGCGACGCCGGTTTCATCGCAGGAGGTTTCCAATCCCAGTACGAGCATGGAGCTTGAGCCTTGATTTGCCGCGGGGAACAAAGGCGCGCATGATAAGCGCCGCTCGGCGGAGCGGCTACTGCTTTTCGACCTAAGGCCTTTGCATTCCGCACGGCGAGGCGGTAACATCCGCAACCCTTAAAAACCGACGCAACCCGAGCCAATTTGCCGGGAACGCGTTCACCCCGGTAATTAATGAAGGTACGACCTGGATGCCAGCCGTCAAAGTTAAAGAGAACGAACCCTTCGACGTAGCCCTGCGTCGTTTCAAGCGCTCCTGCGAAAAGGCCGGTGTACTGGCCGAAGTTCGTAGCCGCGAATTCTACGAAAAGCCGACCTCCGAGCGTAAGCGCAAGGCTGCTGCCGCTGTTAAGCGTCACGCCAAGAAAGTGCAGCGCGAGCAGCGTCGCAGCGTCCGCCTGTACTAATCAGTACGCGCAACGCCCGAATGCCCGGCCTAGGCCGGGTATTGCATTTCAGGAAACTCCGCCTCGCCGTTCGGCGAATGAGCGGAGTTTTCTGCTTTCTGCCCGAGACTGTCCAGCCCCGCGCCACGACAGTATGCTGAGCACCCTATGGCCGGCCTGATTCCGCAATCCTTCATCGATGACCTGCTCAACCGCACCGACATCGTCGATGTGGTGAGTTCGCGCATCCAGCTGAAGAAGACCGGCAAGAACTACAGCGCCTGCTGCCCCTTCCACAAGGAAAAGACCCCCTCCTTCACCGTCAGCCCGGACAAGCAGTTCTACTACTGCTTCGGCTGCGGCGCCGGCGGCAACGCCCTCGGCTTCGTCATGGACCACGATCAGCTGGAATTCCCTCAGGCGATCGAGGAACTGGCCAAGCGCGCCGGCATGGACGTGCCGCGCGAGGAAGGTGGCCGCGGGCGCACGCCGCGCCAGCCGGTGGACTCACCGCTCTACCCGCTGCTGGAGGCCGCCGCCGAGCACTACCGCCAGGCGCTGAAGAGCCACCCGCAGCGCAAGTACGCGGTGGACTACCTCAAGGGCCGCGGCCTGACCGGCGAGATCGCCCGCGACTTCGGCCTCGGCTTCGCCCCACCCGGCTGGGACAACCTGCTCAAGCAACTGGGCGGCGACGTCCTGCAGCAGAAGGCGATGATCGACGCCGGCCTGCTGATCGAGAACGCCGAGAACGGCCGGCGCTACGACCGCTTCCGCGACCGCATCATGTTCCCCATCCGCGACAGCCGCGGCCGGGTGATCGCCTTCGGCGGCCGGGTGCTGGGCGACGACAAGCCCAAGTACCTCAACTCGCCGGAAACCCCGGTATTCCACAAGGGCCAGGAGCTCTACGGCCTGTTCGAGGCGCGCAAGCACAACCGCGACCTCGACGAGATCATGGTGGTCGAGGGCTATATGGACGTCATCGCCCTGGCCCAGCAGGGCCTGCGCAATGCCGTGGCCACCCTGGGCACCGCCACCAGCGAAGAGCACCTCAAGCGCCTGTTCCGCATCGTGCCCAGCGTGCTGTTCTGCTTCGACGGCGACGCCGCCGGGCGCAACGCCGCCTGGCGCGCCCTGGAGTCGACCCTGCCGAGCCTGCAGGACGGCCGCCGCGCGCGCTTTCTGTTCCTGCCCGAAGGCGAAGACCCGGACACCCTGGTGCGCGCCGAGGGCACCGACGCCTTCCGCGCCCGGATCAACCAGCACGCCCAGCCGCTGGCCGACTACTTCTTCCAGCAGCTGTCCGAAGAGGCCGACCCGCGCTCGCTGGAAGGCAAGGCGCACCTGGTCACCCTGGCCGCACCGCTGATCGACAAGATTCCCGGCAACAACCTGCGCGCCCTGATGCGCCAGCGCCTGAGCGAGATCACCGGCCTCTCCGGCGAAGCCCTCAGCCAGGTCGCCAGCGCCCCGCGCAGCCAGCCGAGCCAAGCCAGCCCGGCGCCCGGCGGCGACTACCCGGACTACGCCGACATCCCCGACAGCGCCTTTTACGACGCCGCGCCGGATCTGGGCGGCTACGAGCAGCCGGCGTCCGCGCCGAGCTACGAACGCAGCACCGGCAAGGGCAAGGGTGGCTGGAAGAAGGACGGCGGCAAGTGGAGCAAGAAGGGCCAGGGCGACTTCGCCCCGCGCGCACCGCGCACCGCGGTCAGCGTCGAATCGCCGCACCTCAGCGCCCTGCGCACCCTGCTGCACCATCCGCAGCTGGCGCAGAAGGTCGAGGACGTCAGCCACTTCGCCGACGAAGACGACACCTACGCCCAGTTGCTGGTGGCCCTGGTCGGCGCCCTGCAGAAAAATCCCGGGCTGCGTTCGCTGCAGTTGATCGCACGCTGGCACGGCACCGAACAGGGCCGTCTACTGCGGGCCCTGGCGGAAAAGGAATGGCTGATTTCAGCGGACAACCTTGAACAACAGTTTTTCGACACTATAACTACTCTTGCAGCCCGCCAACGCGAGCGCAGCCTTGAACAACTGCTGCGCAAGGCCCGTCTAAGTGAGTTGAGCGCAGAGGAAAAAGATCAGCTGCGCGCCCTGCTAAGCCGTAACGCATCACCAGTCTCCCCCTCCCCAACTGGCGCGTAAGGGTCTTAATCAGGTATAATCCGCGGCTTGTTTTCAGCCCGCCAAGACCTTCAGTGGATAGGGTGTTATGTCCGTAAAAGCGCAACAGCAATCTCGTTTGAAAGAATTGATCAGCCGCGGTCGCGAGCAGGGCTACCTGACGTACGCGGAGGTCAATGACCACCTGCCGGAAGATATTTCCGATCCGGAACAGGTGGAAGACATCATCCGCATGATCAACGACATGGGGATCAACGTATTCGAGAGTGCTCCGGATGCGGACGCCCTGTTGTTGGCCGAAGCCGACACCGACGAAGCCGCGGCCGAAGAAGCCGCTGCCGCCCTCGCCGCCGTTGAGACCGATATCGGCCGCACCACCGACCCGGTGCGCATGTACATGCGCGAAATGGGTACCGTGGAACTGCTGACCCGCGAAGGCGAGATCGAAATCGCCAAACGCATCGAGGAAGGCATCCGCGAGGTGATGAGCGCCATCGCCCACTTCCCCGGCACCGTCGACGGCATCCTCGCCGAGTACACCCGCGTCACCACCGAGGGCGGCCGTCTGGCCGAAATCCTCAGTGGCTATATCGACCCGGATGACGGCAGCGTACCCGACGAAGCCGCCGCTCCCGTCCCCGTCAAGGAAGGCGCCGCCGCTGCAGACAGCGACGACGACGAGGAAGAAGAGAGCAGCGACGACGAGGAAGAAGAAGGCGACGGCGGTCCGGACCCGGAAGAGGCGGCGCGCCGCTTCAATGCCGTGGCCGAGCAGTTGGACAAGGTGCAGAAGGCGCTGAAGAAGCATGGCCGTGGCAGCAAGCAGGCCACCGAAGAGCTGGCCGCGCTGGCCGAGCTGTTCATGCCGATCAAGCTGGTGCCCAAGCAGTACGACGCCCTGGTCAGCCAGGTGCGCGACGCCCTCGACCGCCTGCGTGCGCAAGAGCGCGCCATCATGCAGCTGTGCGTCCGCGATGCGCGCATGCCGCGTGCCGACTTCCTGCGCCTGTTCCCGGGCAACGAAATCGACATGGCCTGGGCCACCGACCTGGCCAAGGGCAAGGCCAAGTACGCCGAAGCCCTGGGCAACCTGCAGGCCGACATCCAGCGCTGCCAGCAGAAGCTGGCCGACCTGGAAGCCGAGTGCAGCCTGAGCCTGGCCGAGATCAAGGACATCAACCGGCGCATGTCCATCGGCGAAGCCAAGGCTCGCCGCGCCAAGAAGGAAATGGTCGAGGCCAACCTGCGTCTGGTGATTTCCATCGCCAAGAAGTACACCAACCGCGGCCTGCAGTTCCTCGACCTGATCCAGGAAGGCAACATCGGCCTGATGAAGGCGGTGGACAAGTTCGAATACCGTCGCGGCTACAAGTTCTCGACCTACGCCACCTGGTGGATTCGCCAGGCGATCACCCGCTCGATCGCCGACCAGGCGCGCACCATCCGCATCCCGGTGCACATGATCGAGACGATCAACAAGCTCAACCGCATCTCCCGGCAGATGCTCCAGGAAATGGGTCGCGAGCCCACTCCGGAAGAGCTGGGCGAGCGCATGGAGATGCCCGAGGACAAGATCCGCAAGGTGTTGAAGATCGCCAAAGAGCCGATCTCCATGGAAACCCCGATCGGCGACGACGAAGACTCGCACCTGGGCGACTTCATCGAGGACAGCACCATGCAGTCCCCGATCGACGTAGCCACGGTCGAAAGCCTCAAGGAAGCCACCCGCGAAGTGCTGGCCGGCCTCACTGCCCGTGAAGCCAAGGTCCTGCGCATGCGCTTCGGGATCGACATGAACACCGATCACACCCTCGAGGAAGTGGGCAAGCAGTTCGATGTCACCCGCGAGCGTATCCGGCAGATCGAGGCCAAGGCGCTGCGCAAGCTGCGCCACCCGACGCGCAGCGAGCATCTGCGCTCCTTCCTCGACGAGTGACAACAGAACCCCCGGCCCAGGCCGGGGGTTTTGCTTTGGCGCTGTCCCAGTTGGCTGTTGCCAGGGCTCCAAGCAAGGCTCGGAGGTCTTCGGCGGCGATCCGCCGTGGCCCACGCCAACCGCCGTTGCCGGGCTAAAGCCCAGCCTACGGGCCTTTGCCCCCATTCCCGAGCAGTGATGCAGACATCGCCTCTGCTTTAGTGCGCAGGCAAACTGCCATCTATGCGGCAGCCGGTCTACACTGCGACAGGTACTGGTTCCGAAACGAGGCTGTTATGCCACGCTTGCCGGCCATTCTGTTGTTGTGCCTGGCGTACTGGACGACCCCGGCCTCGGCTCTGACCCTCAGCGAGGAGGAACGCCGCTGGCTGGCGGCCCATCCCGAGCTGCGCCTGGGCGTCGATGCCTCCTGGCCGCCCTTCGAATTCCGCGATGATCAGGGTCAGTACCAGGGTCTGGCCGCCGATTACGTGCGGCTGATCGAAAGCCGCCTGGGCGTGCGCCTGCAGCCGGTCGAGCCGAGCAGCTGGAGCGAAGTGCTGGCGCAGGCCCGCGCCGGCGAAATCGACCTGCTGCCCGGCATCATGTCGACCCCGGAACGCCAGACCTACCTGGCCTTCACCCGCCCCTACCTGGATTTCCCCATCGTCATCCTGGCGCGCAACGGCGGCCCGCAACCCAGGCGCATGGACGACCTCTACGGCCTGAAGGTCGCCGTGGTGGCCAACTACGCACCGCACGAGCTGCTGCGCCAGCGCCACCCCGACCTCAACCTGCAGCCGCTGCCCAGCGTCGCCGCGGCCCTGCAGGCGCTGGCCACCGGACAGGCCGACGCCCTGGTCGGCGACCTCGCCTCCAGCGTCTGGAGCCTGCGCCAGCTCAAGCTCGACGGCCTGTTCATCAGCGGCGAAACGCCCTACCGCTACCAGCTGGCCATGGCCACCCCGCGCGACCAGCCGGTGCTGATCGGCATCCTCGACAAGCTGTTCGCCGAACTCAGCCCCAGCGAGATCGCCGTGCTCCAGGCGCCCTGGGTCGGCGGCGTGCTGGATCGCCGCAGCATCTGGCGCGAGGTGCTGCTCTATGGCCTGCCGGCGCTGCTCGGCCTGCTGGCGGTGATCGCGATCATCCTGCGCATCAACCGCCGCCTGCACAGCGAGATGCAGCGCCGCGCCGAGCTGGAACAGGAGCTGCGCAGCCGTGAGCAGCACTTCCGCGACCTGGTGGAAAGCCTCTCGGCCATCGCCTGGGAGGCCGAGCCGGGCGACCTGCGCTTCACCTACGTCTCGCCGCATGCCGAGAAGCTGCTCGGCTACCCGCAAGGCGACTGGCTGCAGCCGGGCTTCTGGCAGCAACACCTGCACCCGGACGACCACCAGCGCACCCTGCGCCAGTGCCTGGAGCACTGCAGTGCCGGCCAGGATCATGTCCTCGAATACCGCCTGCAGGCCGCCGACGGCCGCAGCGTGTGGGTGCGCGACATCATCACCCTGCTGCAGCGCGGCGAACGCCAGGTGGTGCGCGGCCTGATGATCGACATCAGCGAGACCAAGCAGACCGAGCAGGCGCTGCGCCTGTCGGAGCAGAAGTTCGCCTCTGTGTTCCAGCAGTGCCCGGACATCCTGGTCATCGCCCGCCGCGCCGACGGCGTGCTGCTCGAGGTCAACGCCGCGTTCACCGAGCAGACCGGCGTCAGCGTCGAACGGGCGATCGGCAAGACCGCCACCGAACTGGACATCTGGGGCGTGCCCGGGATCGGCCCGAACCTGCTGCTGCGCCTGCAGAACGAGACCCTGCGCAACCTCGAGCTGCCCTTCCGCCGCGCCGACGGCAGCCTGTTCACCGGGCTGATCTCGGCCGAGGCCTTCCAGCTCGCCGACACCCCCGCGTTGGTGGTGGTGGTGCGTGACATCAGCCAGCTCAAGGCCACCCAGGAGCAGCTGCAGATTTCCGAGGAGAAGTTCGCCAAGGCCTTCCACGCCTCGCCCGACGGCCTGCTGATCACCCGCCTGCGCGACGGCCTGCTGGTCGAGGCCAACGAAGGCTTCAGCCGCATCACCGGCTACCGCCTCGACGAGATCGCCGAGCAGAGCACCCTGAGCCTGGGCATCTGGGCCGACCCGCGGGATCGCCAGCGTCTGGTCGACGCCATCCGCCTGCGCGGCCGGGTGCGCGAGATGATCGCCCCGGTGCGCACCAAGGACGGCCAGCTGCGCCTGTGCGAGCTGTCGGCGCAGCCTTTGCCGATCGGCGGCGAAGACTGCCTGCTGACCATCGCCCGCGACATCACCGAGCGCCAGCAGATGCAGGAGGAACTGCAGCAGGCCGCCACCGTGTTCGAGAGCACCGCCGAAGGGGTGATGATCACCGACCTGGAGCAGCGCATCACCGCGGTCAACCGCGCCTTCACCCAGATCACCGGCTACGCCGAGGCCGAGGCGCTCGGCCAGCGCCCCAGCCTGCTCGCCTCCGGCCAGCACGACAGCGCCTTCTACGCCGCCATGTGGCACAGCCTGGCGGCCAACGGCCACTGGCAGGGCGAGATCTGGAACCGGCGCAAGAACGGCGAGCTCTACCCCGAATGGCTGACCATCAGCGCGGTGCGCAACGCCGAGGACCGGGTGACCCACTTCGTCGGGGTGTTCGCCGACATCTCCAGCCTCAAGCACGCCCAGGCCCGCCTCGACCACCAGGCCCACCACGACCCGCTGACCGGCCTGCCCAACCGCCTGCTGTTCGAGAACCGCCTGCGCAGCGCCCTGGAGGGCTCGCGCGCCGACGACCAGCTGGGCGCCGTGCTGTTCCTCGACCTCGACCGCTTCAAGCAGATCAACGACAGCCTCGGCCACCCGGTCGGCGACCTGCTGCTCAAGGCCATCGCCGAGCGCCTCAAGCTGCAGCTGCGCGACATCGACACCGTGGCCCGCCTCGGCGGCGACGAATTCATCATCCTGCTGCCCGGCCTGCACCAGCCGCAGGACGCCGAACAGGTCGCGCAGAAGCTGCTGGAGTGCTTCGCCGCGCCCTTCCAGATCGACAACCACGAGTTCTTCATCAGCGCCAGCATCGGCATCAGCCTCTACCCCAAGGACGGCGCCGACGTCGCCACCCTGGTGAAGAACGCCGACGCCGCCATGTACCAATCCAAGGCCAAGGGGCGCAACCGCAGCGAACGCTACACCCGTTCGCTGACCTTCCAGGTCAACGAACGCATGGCCATGGAACAGGAACTGCGCCGCGCCCTGGAGCGCGACGAGCTGTGCCTCCATTACCAGCCGAAACTCTGCCTGCGCAGCCAGCGCCTGGTCGGCGCCGAGGCCCTGGTGCGCTGGCCGCACCCGGTGTTCGGCGACATCCCGCCGGATCGCTTCATCCCGGTGGCCGAGGAAAGCGGGCTGATCCTGCCGCTGGGCGACTGGGTGCTGCAGCAGGCCTGCCGCCAGCTGCAGCACTGGCAGGAGGAACACGGCAGCTTCGGCCCGCTGTCGGTCAACCTGGCCGGCGCCCAGCTGCACCAGGCCAACCTGCTCGCACGCATCGACGAACTGCTGCAACAGCACGGCCTGGCGCCGCAGCGGCTGCAGCTGGAGATCACCGAAAACTTCATCATGAACCAGGCCGAGGAAGCGCTGGGCATCCTCCACCAGCTCAAGCAGCTTGGCGTGCAACTGGCCATCGACGACTTCGGCACCGGCTACTCCTCGCTCAGCTACCTCAAGCGCCTGCCGCTGGACGTGCTGAAGATCGACCAGTCCTTCGTCCGCGGCCTGCCGGACGACCCGCACGACCTGGCGATCACCCGCGCCATCATCGCCCTGGGCCACAGCATGCAGCTGACGGTGATCGCCGAAGGGGTGGAAACCAAGGCCCAGGAGCTCTGCCTGGCCGCCGAGGGTTGCCTGCAGATCCAGGGCTACGTGGTCAGCCGCCCCCTGCCCGCCGACGCCTTCGCCCGCAAGTTTCTCTCGCCCGGTCACGCGGTTGGCACTGGCGAGAGCGCGCCGGTATAATCCGCCGGCCTTCTGGGGGCCTATAGCTCAGTTGGTTAGAGCACTCGACTCATAATCGATTGGTCGCAGGTTCAAGTCCTGCTGGGCCCACCACCTTCAAAGCCGCGCATTGCGCGGCTTTCGTGTTTCTGGCCCACCAGGCGGCCACGAGTCACCGCGGTACGACGCATTCAACGCTACGCGGGCCTGCTTGCAGCGCCTTGCTGCGCCAGCCTACAGAACCGACACCTTAGCGAATGCAGCGCATGATTCGGCTCACAAGGTGAGCCGAATAGCATTCCTAATCGGCTCACACGGGGATGACCGCGGAGGACAGGCTCCCTCACACCGCCACGGATACAGCGTGCCACCTGAGCCCTGACGACCCGCCGCATCGCACTCGCCGGCCATAGGACAATGGTCGCGCCCCCTTGAGCCATACAAAGCAATTAGCCATTATCCAGGGCAGTGCCAGGCGCCTGGATTTCGGCACGCCTGCTCGCCCGGCCCTCAAGCGGCTCTGCTCAAGGAAGAAAAATGGATTACAGCCCGATAGTCGCCCAGGTCTGGGGCATGCTGAGCTGGTTCATCCCGGCGGCCCTGCTGATCGGCCTGCTCAAGTCGCCCTGGGCCAAGGGCCAGATCGGCGAGCTGCTGGTGCGGCTGTTCGCCCACTGGCAGCTGGACCAGCAGACCTACCGCCGCCTGCACAACGTCACCCTGAACACCCCGGACGGCACCACGCAGATCGACCACGTCTTCCTCTCGCCCTACGGCATCTTCGTGCTGGAAACGAAGAACATGAGCGGCTGGATCTTCGGCAGCGAGAAGCAGGCGCAGTGGACGCAGAAACTCTACAAACGCAGCTTCAAGTTCCAGAACCCGCTGCGACAGAACTACAAGCACCTCAAGGCCCTGGAAGCCACCCTGGGCGTCAGCCCCGAGCACCTGCACTCGGTCATCACCTTCGTCGGCGGCAGCACCTTCAAGACCGAAGTGCCGGCCAACGTCACCCAGGGCATCGGCTTTATCCGCTATATCAAGTCATTCCAGCAGGCGGTATTCAGCGCGGCCGAAGTCGACGCCATGCTGCAGGCCCTGCAAAGCGGCCGCCGCGCACCGACCCTCGCCACCCATCGCGAGCATGTACAAAACCTCAAGCGCCGCAGCGATCCGACGGCCGAACGGCAATGCCCGAAGTGCGGCAGCGCGCTGCTGATACGCACGGTGAAATCCGGGGCGAAGGCGGGGCAGCAGTTTTGGGGGTGTTCGGGGTTTCCAAAGTGCCGCACTATGCAAAGCATATAATCTCGTTAATCCAGAATTACAATTTCGAATCCCACATAACCTATCATTTCAGGCAAGCCTCCAACATGGAAACTTTAATGGAAGACAATATAAGCGGCTGGACTCTAGAGCAATCTATTGCCCCTTGTTCATGCCTAACTCAAGGAGACCTTATTCGCTTTGAAGACGAAGAGGACCCATTAAAAAAAGCAGGAATCGTAGTAACAGCTGACTGCGACCTTGAAAAGAAAAAGCATGCAAACCTAGTAACACTTGTCCCTGTAGTCTCTGTTCGGACCCTCATGGAGAAGTACTTACTCCCAGAGGATTGTGAGAAGAAACGTAGCCAGATTGAAACATACGCCTTCAAAGAGTTCACAATAGACCAAAAACAAGAGACAGAAGTTAAAATAGCCATATTGAGAGAGAAGTTGGAAATTGCCTCTACCGACTCTAGCGACCCCCAAATCGTAGCCGCAAAATTTGCCACACACCAACTGGACTCAATTTCCATTAGAGAGTACAAAACACTAATGGAAAAAATAGGCATCAGCACAAAGAAAACCGACTCTCTTGACCAGCAAATATCTAGCAGGGGTGACTTACTCCCTCTACCATCTCCAGAAAAGCTAGGAATAGAAGGAAGCATTGCTTGGGTCAGGCACATCTGGCAAGTACAAATCAACGCTATCGCTATCAGAACCTCAGAATTAAAGGATAGGCCCGGAGAGAGGCTTGCGCGCCTAAACTCTCCTTATCGATACCGACTAACACAAATTTTGGCACAAGTTTTCTCTGACATCGGACTTCCCGACACCACCAACTCTTTTTCACAAAGCATCCAAGAGGCTTATGACAATGCCTAACTACATAATCATTACAGAATCAGCACTGGACATATGCCTACTTAGCAACTCTTTTACTGAAGACTTCCTCCCCAAGCATGGAGGCGAAATATCCAAGCTCGAACTTAACAAAACCTTAACCGGCTACACGACAGCCGAGCAGAGCGAGCAGACGTACTTTGCACTGATAAACACCTCCTGCCTGAACGACCTGAAATCAACAAACTGCCACCCAGCGGATATTTATCGACGAATCGCAAGGGTCGTAAAAGGACTAAAGTCCCCACCAATCCACCTACCCCGACAATGGTCTGAGTATCACCACAAGAATCTTTTGGCTTTTTTTGCACTGCCAAAAATTAACTCTACTAGCAAGCGCTGGGTCGCAGATCTGGATGGTCCTCTTAATGGAGTCCGTTTTAACACATTAGCGAGCAGCAACTCCGAGATTAACTTAAGCAATCACACTCCCGATCCATGGCCAGAAACCATTACAGAGGAACTTAACGAGCTTCTCAATTTTTCACGCTCAATCACTCGGAATGATAAAAATTCAGCCAGTTCTTTAGCAGCAGAAATTGATCTTAAAGCGATTGGCAGCACCTCTGTTGCCAACAACAGATCATATGATGAGTGGGTTAATCATTTGACTCATTCCCAAAAAGAAACCCTTAATCACCCTATCGATACCTCCATTCGAATTGTTGGCCCTGCAGGTTCCGGAAAGACGTTAGCGCTCTGCATGCGCGCCATGCAAATCTCTAGAGCGATCGAAGTTCAACAGAAGGGCAAAAAAATCCTAATAGCCACTCACAGTTGGGCTATGGCAGAACGGATAGATGGCGTACTCCACACATTAAACCAAGGCGCTATGCCTTCAGGAATAACAACTTTCCCGTTACTTTCACTCTTAGAGCTTCATGCAGGACACATTGGCCAGCAGCGAACGGACGTTATTGGCGACGATTCTAGCGACGGCCGCTATAAGTCAATGGAGATCATCAGAAGCATTCTTAATGACTCTACAAAACGCCCTATCAGCGATGTTTCTTCGTGGATATCTGCTGCACTTAGCGCCCCAGATGACAGCCGCGCCAGACTCGAATTAGTAATGAATTTATATGAGGAAATTTCAGGCGTTCTCACCGCCTCAGGAGTAGCACCTGACGACCCTGACTCAATCAGACAATATATAAATGATACTCGCGAGGATTGGATGCCCCCGTTTATTACGGCCGCAGATCGAGGCCTCGTGATATCAATCTATCGAAATTTTTATCAAGAACTAATTGATAGGTCATCCATAACTACAGACCAATTTGTCCTTGATTCCATTCGCGTTCTTGAAACATTTACATGGCGCATGAGAAAAGAGACCGATGGATACGATTACATACTAGTTGACGAACTCCAGCTTTTCGACCCGCAAGAACGATCAGCACTAGAGCTTCTTGGGAGGTCAAAAAAAGGAGTCCCTTTCATCACAGCAGAGGACCCTTCACAAGGTGTTTTCTCCGCACTCAATACCCGTGCCGGCAGCACCCAGAACGAACTAATCTATCTTGACACCGTACATCGATTCAACAAGGAAATATTTGAATTCATAAGCTTCATCTACCAAAAATTCCCCCTCAACACCCTGCCACTACGAATTGAGCAACACAAAGAAATTGGAAATCAATTACCCACTCTTTACTCAACCAACGGCGACAGAGAGGCAATTGAGCTCGCGGTGAATCTTGCAACACGAATAAATGAGAGCGCACAGCCAAATGATCGAATCTGTTTAGCGACATTAGGAGACGTGGACATTGAACTAGCCACCGCTCTTGCTGACAATAGAATGCCTGTGACTCGACTTGCTAGCTTTGACGATGTCGAGCAATTATCATATAGCAAACGATCAATAATAGTTGCTCCATGGCAATTTGTTGGCGGAACACAGTTTAGCCATGTCATTGTAGTGGCATCCGCCATAAGCCAACCATCATCTCAATTCGGAAAACTAAGAGAGCTTACTTCCATATACCTATCATGCAGTAGAGCGACGCAGTCTTTGAGTATTGTTTGCTCAAACTACATACCTGCAGTTACGTGGGAAGCTCAAGAGCATAATCTACTCGAGCACCGGAGAGCCAATTAGTAATTGCGGCGAGGTCTACATCTGGCCTCGCCATCAATCTCATGAGAAAAGGGGACAGATTTATTTACTGGCTCACTCCATAAAGCAGAAAAGTAGGCCTGTCCTCTTCTCCCAAGATAACTAAAAAATCGTCCTTATAGCGCCACCTGCCGAGCCTGCCAACGCGCGTAGATATCGGCCATTTCCTCCTGCGGGCAATGGACGATGGGCAGCCGCTGTTCGGCAAGCGGCAGGCTCATCTGCTGGTAGACGGCAGCGCTCGACAGGCCGAAGGGTTCGCCCTCGGCGTTGCTCGCGGCGAACACCACCCGGCTGACGCCACACAGGTGCATGGCGGCCAGGCACATCGGGCAGGGTTGGCCGCTGGCGTATACCACGCAGCCGTCCAGACGCGGGCCGAGCTGGCGGCTGGCGCTGCGGATGGCCTGCAGCTCGGCATGGGCGGTCGGGTCCTGGCTGAGGTGGATCTCGTTGACCGCTCGCGCCAGCACCTGTCCATCACGCACCAGCAACGCGCCAAAGGGGCGGCCACCGTTTTCGACATTCTGCCGGGCCAGCGCCACGGCCTGTTGCAGGTAATGCTGATCGTCGTGCATGGCTCAATGGGCTCCGGCATTGATTAGTAGTTCGGCCACCCGCGTCTGGCCGCGCCGCTCGGCGTGCCGCAGTGCGCTAACGCCGTCACGGTCGGCCAGTTGCAGGTCGGCCCCGGCCTCGATCAGCAGCGCGACGATGCGCTGATGGGCCGGGCCGCCGTCACCGAGAATCACCGCCTCCAGCAGGCAGGTCCAGCCCAGGTGGTTGACGTGATCGACATCCACGCCAGCCGCGATCAGCCGCCGCACGGTTTCCACATGGCCGCGCTCGCAGGCCGGGATCAGCGCGGTACCGCCAAAGCGGTTGGTGCTGCGCAGGTCGGCCCCATGGGCCAGGGTCAGCTCGAGGATCTGCAGGTACCCGCTGGCGCCGGCCAGCAAATAGGCGCTGTCCTGGCGCGCGTTCTGCAAGTTGACGTCGGCTCCGGCCTCGACCAGCACCCGCGCGACCGCGATGCGATTGCCCGCGGTAGCCAGCAGCAATGCACTGTTGCCCTGCTCGTCCTGGGCGTCGATGACCACGCCCTGCGCCAGCAGGGCATCGAGACCGGGCAGATCGCCCACCGCCGCCGCCTCGCGCAGGCGCTGCTCGGCCTCCGGCGTCGCGCCCACAGCCCCGACCATGAGCACACAGGCCAGCAGGCCGATAATCTGAGGGAGAACCGCTTGCATGGAGTCGTTCCTGGCTGAGATTCGAGGCCTGCAGTATCGCCGCCGCCCGGTACACGCCGAAATTAAATATCCCCATGCCAGCCAGTTGCGCCCTGCATGCCCGATCCACCGCGCGCGCTCGGCTCACAAGCGCAGATCGAACTTATCCAGCAGCAACTCCCCCGGCAGATCGCCGCTGACCAGCTGGTTGCGCCCGCGCGCCTTGCCGCTGTACAGGCGGCGGTCGGCGCTGCGGTAGAGTTCGGCGGCGCTGCGGCCGTCCCTGGGCCAGGCGGCCAGGCCGAAGGTGGCGGACAGGGGGATCGGCTGGCCGTCGTATTGCAGCGGTTGTTCGACGATCTGCTGGCGCAGGCTTTCCACCAGCGGGTCGGCGCCGGCGCTGTCGGTGTGGCGCAGCAGCAGGCCGAATTCCTCGCCGCCCAGGCGGCCGAGCAGGTCGGTGACGCGCAGGCGCTGCTGGAGGATCTGGCAGATATGCTGCAGCGCCATATCGCCGGCCTCGTGGCCCCAGCGGTCGTTGACCTGCTTGAAGTGGTCGACGTCGAGCAGCACTAGCACCAGTTGCCCGTGGCTGCGTTCGGCCTCCTGGATGCTGAGTTGCAGGGCGTGCTGGAAGCTGCCGCGGCTGGCCACGCCGGTCAGCGAGTCGGTCTGCGCCAGGCGCTCCAGCTCTTCGTAGGCCTGCATGCGCAGGCCGTCGTAGATATGCACGAAGACCAGGATCAGCACGCCGCAGAGCGTGGCGTTGCCCAGGTCGATCAGGCCGGCGGCGTCCAGCTGCAGGTGGTTATCGGCGAAGTACAGCAACAGCGCCGCCAGCATGAAGGGCGCGCTCAGCACGAAGCCGCGCCGCTTGCCCAGCAGCAGGTAGGCCAGCAGCGGGATCATGTAGACCCAGACGAAGGCCGCGGACGAGGCGTCCGGCATGACGATGATGTAGAGGATGAAGGCGAAGGTGGGGATCAGGTAGAGGTAGACCCACAGGTCCAGCTGGCGCGCCTGTCCGATACGCCAGCCGCCGAACAACAGCAGCGCGGTGCAGAGCAGTTCGAGGATGGCGAAGGGGTAGTTGCCGGCCAGCGTCTGCAGCACGGCGAAGCCGCCCAGGGTCAGGCCGGTGGCGAGCAGGATGGTGCGCATCAGCGCGCGCTTGCCGGCTTCGCGCAGTCCCGCGCAGTGCCCCGTCGTCAGCTCCTTGTCGTCGTCTCGCTTGCCATCGACCATCAGTCCGCCCAGCACCGCCGCCCTCGGTGGTGCGCAGCCCCCCGCCGCGCACCGTCCCCTCACTATAGCCGGCAAAAGCCGCGGGCTGGCCGGCGCTACACCGCGTAGCCGAGCACGCGCGGCAACCACAGGGCGATTTCCGGGAAGATCGCCACCAGCAGCAGGGCGCTGGACATCACCACCACGAACAGCGCCGCCCAGCCGACGGTCTGCTCCAGGCGGATCTTGGCCACCTCGGCGGTGACCATCAGGTTGATCGCCACCGGCGGGGTGAACTGGCCGATGGCGATGTTCATCGCCAGCAGGATGCCGAACCACACCGGGTTCCAGCCGAAGTGCTGCATCACCGGGATGAGGATCGGCATCAGGATCAGGTAGATGGAGATGGCATCGAGCAGCATGCCGGCCAGCAGCACGGCGAGCATCACCAGCGCCAGCAGCACCCAGCCGTTGTCCGACAGCGAGATGAGCCATTCGGCCAGGTGGCGGAAGGTGCCGAGCATCGTGCCGGCCCAGGCGAAGATGCCGGCCAGGGCGATGATCAGCATGACCACGCCGGAGATCACCGCCGCCTCGCCGCAGAGCTTCCACAGGCTGCGCCAGTTCAGCTCGCGGGTGAGCAGCAGGCCGACCAGCACGCCGTAGGCCACCCCGGCCACCGCCGCTTCGGTGGGGGTGAACAGGCCGCTGCGCAGGCCGCCGAGGATCAGCACCGGGGCGAACAGCGCCGGCAGCGCCTGCTTGAAGCTCTCGCCCAGCGGCGGCCGCTCGCCCTCCTCCGGTGACTCCCAACCATAACGCCGCGACAGCAGCCAGGCCGGCAGCAGCAGCACCAGGCCAGCGAGGATGCCGGGGAACAGGCCGGCGGCGAACAGCGCGCGCAGGTCCACGCCCGGCACCACGATGGAGTAGAGGATCAGCGCGATGGACGGCGGAATCAGGATCGCGGTGGAGGCGGACGCGGCGATCAGCGTCGCCGAGAACGGCTTGGGATAGCCCGCCTTGGTCATGCTCGGCAGCATCACCATGGCCACCGCCGCCGCATCGGCCGGGCCGGAGCCGCTCATGCCGCCCATGATCAGGCACACCAGCACCGCGACGACGGCCAGGCCGCCGTGACGCGGGCCGATCAGCGCCTGGGCGAAGCGCACCAGGCGCAGCGCCACCCCGGCCTTCTCGAACACCAGGCCGGTGAGGATGAACAGCGGAATGGCGATCAGCGGGTACTTGGCCACGCCGTTGTAGGTGTTGGTGCCGAGGGTGGCGAGCATGTCCGGCGACAGCCCGGCGATGATGCCGACGGCGCCGGACAGGCCGAGGGCGAAGGCCACCGGCACGCCGAGCGCCAGCAGCACGGCGAAACTGAGGATCAGCCAGAGATCAGGGCTCATCGCCGAGCCTCCCGCGCAGGCGATCGAGGGTCATCTGGCTCAGGCGGACCAACAGCAGCAGCGCCAGGAGCGGCAGCCAGACCACGTACCACCAGTTGGGCAGGCCGAGGCCGGGAGACTCCGAGTCCCACTGGTATTCCTCCCAGGCGAACTGGCCGCCGTACCAGCACACCAGAGCCAGCACCAGCACGCCGGCCAGCCACTGCAGCAGGATCAGCGGCGTGCGCAGGCGCGGGAACAGCCGCTCGAGCAGGCCGATGCGGATATGTCGGTTGCTGCGCATGGCCACCGAGGCGCCGGCGAAGGTGAGGATGACCAGCAGGAACACCGAGATTTCCTCGGTGAAGGCGAAGGATGCATCGGTGAAATAACGCACCACCACGTTGGCCAGGCTGATCAGGCTGATGATCACCAGGGCCAGGGTGGCGAGCACGCGCTCCAGCGGCGCGTCGATTGGCTTGCTCATAGGAACCTCGAACGACCGTGTTGGCGTGGTTCAGCGGCGGCTGTTCGCCCTCCCCCCCTCGCCCATAAATGGGCGAGGGGAGCGGATCGGTGTCGCGCCACAGACTTCCAGCACCACGCCCCAGAGCCCTGGGACTTGCGGTCAGATAAAACGGATCAGGGCTGGGCCACGGCCTGGCGGGCGGCGTCCATCAGCGCCTCGCCGATACGCGGCGCCCACTTCTCTTGCACGCTGGCGGTGGCTGCGGCGAAGGCGGCACGCTCGGCCTCGCTCAGTTCGATCACCTCCACGCCGCGCTCGCGGATATCGGCCAGGCGCTGGGCCTGGGCGCTGCGCGACAGCTCGATCTCCCACTTGCCGGCGTCGATGGCGGCCTGGCTGAGCAGTTCGCGATCTTCCTCGGGCAGGGCTTTCCACACGCGCTGGTTGACCGCGAAGATCAGCGGGTCGGCCATGTAGTCCCACAGGGTCAGGTACTTCTGCCCGACCTGGTCGATGCGCGCCACGTCGAACACCGACAGCGGGTTCTCCTGGCCGTCCACCGCGCCGGTGGTCAGCGCCGGCTTGGCGTCGGCCCAGCTCATCTGCGTGGGGTTGGCGCCGAGGGCATTGAAGGTGTCCTGGAACAGCGGCGAGCCGACCACGCGGATCTTCAGGCCGGCCAGGTCGGCCGGGCTGCGCACCGGCTTGGCCGAGTTGGACAGCTGGCGGAAGCCGTTCTCGCCCCAGGCCAGCGGCACGATGCCGCGCTGCTCGATGGCGGCGAAGGCCAGCTTGCCGGCCTCGCCCTGGGTGATGGCGTCGAGGTCGGCGTCGCCCTGCATCAGAAACGGCAGGGAGAACAGGTTGAGCTCCGGCACCTGCGGCGACCAGTTGATGGTCGAGCCCACGGCCATGTCGATCAGCCCGGAGCGCATGGCGGAGAACTCCTTGGTCTGGTCGCCGGCGACCAGCTGCGCGTTGGGATAGACGCGCAGGGTGATGCGTCCCTCGGAGCGCTCGTTGACCAGGTCGGCCCACTTCTGCGCGGCCTGGCCCCAGGGGAAGGCGTCCGACAGCACGGTGGAGACGGAGTATTCGCGCGCCTGCGCGGTGGCGCACAGGGCGGTCAGCGCGGCGCCGGCGGCCAGCGCGGAGAAGAGTCGCTTGAGTTTCATCGGGGGCGTCCTTGTATGGATCTTGGTCGTTGTCGTTGTGGCACCGCAAAGCGGTGCGGATCCAGCGGCGAGCGGGTGGCTCGCCTGGCGCGCCTGGTCGGCGCGCGAAGGGGACACGGCGGGTGTCACGACTGCCGGGCAGGCCTTGTGGGCGAACGGCAGGGGCCAGCGGGTTACGCTTAGCCGCCTAACTATTCCAGAAGCGCGCGGCGAATGCCATTGTCCGATGTCTGTTAACGTTGCCCGGCCGAACGAGCCCCACCCATAATCGCCGACACCTGATTTCGGACCTTTGCCCATGGCCATTTCCCGCGACGACCTCGACCAGCACGGCCTGATCATCGGCGTGTCGCCCGAGCGCTTTCGCGCCGTGGCCATGCCGCTGCTGTTCGACCACCTCGACGCCCAGTGCGAGGGCACCATCGCGGTTAACCGCCAGGCGCGCATCGTCTGGATCAACGACAAGTACGCGCAGAAGGTCGGCATCCGCGACCCGCGCAGCGCGCTGGGCAAGGAGGTCGAAGAGGTACTGCCGGCCAGCCGCCTGCGCGAGGTGGTGGAAAGCGGCCAGCCGAGCATGCTCGACCTGATGGCCTTCGGCGACGAGCACTTCGTGGTCACCCGCATCCCCCTGCGCGACGCGGACGGCACCCTGGTCGGCGCCCTCGGCTTCGTGCTGTTCGACCGCGCCCGCCATCTCAAGCCGCTGATGGCCAAGTACAACCAGCTGCAGAGCCAGCTGCTCGCCACCCAGCACGAGCTGGCCAAGGCCCGTCGCGCGCGCTACACCATCGCCGGCTTCATCGGCGCCAGCGCGGCGGCCAGCGAGGTCAAGCGCCAGGCGCGCCGCGCCGCGCAGCTGGACGCCACGGTGCTGCTGCGTGGCGAGACCGGCACCGGCAAGGAGCTGCTGGCCCAGGGCATCCACAACCTGTCGCCGCGGGCCAACGGCCCCTTCGTCGCGGTCAACGTCGCGGCGATCCCGGAAACCCTGGTCGAGGCCGAGCTGTTCGGCACCGCGCCGGGCGCCTTCACCGGCGCCGAACGCAAGGCGAGGATCGGCAAGTTCGAGGTGGCCAACGGCGGCACCCTGTTTCTCGACGAGATCGGCGACCTGCCGCTACCCTTGCAGGCCAAGCTGCTGCGGGTGCTGCAGGAACAGGAGGTGGAGCCGCTCGGCTCCAACCAGGTCAAGCCGCTCAACGTGCGGGTGATCGCCGCCACCCATATCGACCTGGAGGCCAAGGTGGCGGCCGGGCAGTTTCGCGACGACCTCTACTACCGCCTCAACGTGCTGGCCCTGCGCGTACCGCCGCTGCGCGAGCGCGCCGGCGACATCCCGGCGCTGATCGAACACCTGCTCGACGACCTGGCCAACCGCTCCGGCCTGGCGCCGCTGGAGCTGAGCGACGACGCCCTGGCCCTGCTCTGCGCCCAGCCCTGGCGCGGCAACGTGCGCGAGCTGCGCAACCTGCTGGAACGCGCGCAGCTGGCAGTCGACGGGCGACTGGATGGCGCGGCCTTGCGCGCTCTGCTGGTCGATCCGGTGGCGCCGAGTGCGCAGATTCCCGTCGCCCCGGTGGTGACAGCCGGCGCACGGACGCTGGCCGAGCAGCTGGCGCAGGCCGAACGCCAGGCCCTGCAGGCGGCGCTGGACGCCACCGGCGGTAACCGCCAGCAGGCCGCCGAACGCCTGGGCATTTCCCGCGCCGGCTTCTACGCCAAGCTGGCGCAGCATGGGTTGGGGCGCCGGGGCTAAGTCTGCTCATTTGTGGAAGCGGCTGGGCGGCATTCCGCTTCAGCCGCGAAAGCCGTTGCGCCAAGCTTCGCGGCTAAAGCCGCGCCTACAGAAGGCGTTGTGGGCCGCAGTTAGGTAGCCCGGATGAAATCCGGGAATCAGACGCCCCCAAAGCCCCGGATTGCATCCGGGCTACGACTCGGGCGTAGGGTGGATCACGCTTTATCGATCCACCATGGGCTACCCCGCTGGACGCAACGGTGGAAATGCACAGCGATTTCCACCTTACAACACGCTCCATAAATCCAGGTATCTGGACAACCTCCGACCTTTAAATTCCATAAATCTGGACTAAATCCAGAAAGCTGGAGGCCATCTCGTACCTCTCCTGCTTTCCCGCGCTCGGTCTGAAAGCCTGAAAACCCCAGGCCATAGGCCCTCCCGCCCTATCGACCAAAGTCGTAACACCCTCTGGCACGACTCTGGCTCTATATCCGGCAAGGACGCGCTGCCGCATGCGCGTCTTCTCGATAAACGGCCCAGAGCCGCTAGAACAACAACAAAAGGAACCACCCATGGGTACCCTAGGTATTCTGATTTCCCTCGCGCTGCTGATGTACCTCGCCTACCGCGGCATCAACGTGCTGATCCTCGCTCCGCTGCTGGCCCTGCTGGCGTTGCTGTTCGCCGGCGACGTCGGCCTGCTGCTGCCCACCTACACCCAGGTGTTCATGAAGGCCATGGGCGGCTACGTGATCCAGTTCTTCCCGCTGTTCCTGCTCGGCGCACTGTTCGGCAAGTTGATGGACGACTCGGGCTCGGCCCGCGCCATCGCCCACGGCATAGTCGCGAAAGTGGGCAGCGAGCGCGCCATCCTGGCCATAGTGCTGGCCTGCGGCATCCTCACCTACGGCGGCGTGTCGCTGTTCGTGGTGGCCTTCGCCGTGTACCCGATCGGCGCCGCGCTGTTTCGCGAGGCGGGCATTCCCAAGCGCCTGATCCCCGGCGCCATCGCCCTCGGCTCGTTCACCTTCACCATGACCGCGCTGCCCGGCACCCCGGCGATCCAGAACGCCATCCCCAACCCCTTCTTCGGCACCGACGCCTTCGCCGCGCCGGGCCTCGGCGTCATCGCCGGGCTGATCATGTTCGGCCTCGGCACCTGGTGGCTCACCGCCCAGTCGCGCAAGCTGATGGCCGCCGGCGAAGGCTACGGCGAACACCGCGACGACCCGGTTGCCGAGGACAAGCGCGACATTCCTGGCTTCTGGCTGGCACTGCTGCCGATCTTCGTGGTGATCGCGCTGAACTTCCTGATGGCCAAGCAGATCCTGCCTAGCCTCGACACCAGCTACCTGGCCAAGCCGGAATTCGGCGGCCTGCAGGATGCCAAGTCGCTGATCGGCATCTGGTCGATCATCGTCGCCCTCGGCGCCGCCATCCTGCTGCTGATCGCCCTGCATTGGCGGCGCTGGATGGACCTGAAGCAGAGCGTCAACGAGGGCGCCTTCGGCTCCATGCTGCCGATCCTCAACACCGCCGCCGAGGTGGGCTACGGCACGGTGATCGCCTCCCTGGCCGGCTTCGTCATCATCCGCGACCTGGTGCTGGGCGTATCGAGCAACCCGCTGATCTCCGAGGCGGTGGCGGTGAACATCCTCGCCGGCATCACCGGTTCGGCCTCCGGCGGCATGTCGATTGCGCTGAAGACCCTGGGCGAGCAGTACCTGACCATGGCCAACGCCGCCGGCATCAGCCCCGAGCTGCTGCACCGCGTCGCCGCCATGGCCTCGGGCTGCATGGACACATTGCCGCACAACGGCGCGGTGATCTCGCTGCTGGCGATCTGCAAGCTCACCCACCGCGAGTCGTACAAGTTCATCTTCGTCAACACCGTGGCCTTCCCGCTGGTGGCGCTGGTTGTCGTCATCACCCTGGGCACGCTGTTTGGCAGTTTCTGACCAGGCCCTGCAGGAGCGGCTCCCGGCCGCTCCTGCAGCCCCCGTTCTCCACGAGTACCCGCAATGAGCAAGATCATGACCGCCGCCGAAGCCGTGGCGCGCATCCCGGACAACGCCAACCTGGCCACCGGCGGCTTCGTCGGCATCGGCTTCGCCGAGGAGATCGCCATTGCCCTGGAGCGGCGTTTCCTCGCCGAACGGGCGCCGCGCGACCTGACCCTGGTGTACGCCGCCGGCCAAGGTGACGGCAAGGGCCGCGGCCTCAACCACCTGGCCCATGAAGGCCTGGTGCGGCGGGTGATCGGCGGTCACTGGGGCCTGGTGCCGGGGCTGCAGAAGCTGGCGGTGGACAACCGCATCGAGGCCTACAACCTGCCGCAGGGGGTGATCTCCCAGCTGTTTCGCGACATCGCCGCCGGCAAGCCGGGGCAGCTGTCGCGGGTCGGCCTGGGCACCTACGTCGACCCGCGCCACGGCGGCGGCAAGCTCAATGCGCGCACCACCGCCGAGCTGGTGCGGCTGATGCCCATCGACGGGCAGGACTACCTGTTCTATCCGACCTTTCCCATCGACGTGGCGGTGGTGCGCGCCACCAGCAGCGATCCCGACGGCAACCTCAGTTTCGAACGCGAGGCGCTGACCATCGAGAGCCTGGCCATCGCCATGGCCGCGCGCAACTCGGGCGGCCTGGTGATCGCCCAGGTCGAGCGCCTGGTCGAGCGCGGCTCGCTGAGTGCGCGCGAGGTACGGATCCCCGGCATCCTGGTGGACTGCGTGGTGCAGGCCGAACCGGCCAATCACCAGCAGACCTTCGCCACCGCCTACAACCCCGCCTTCGCCGCCGAGACCCGAGTGCCGGTGGACAGCCTGGCGCCGCTGCCGCTGGACGTGCGCAAGCTGATCGCCCGCCGCGCCGCGCTGGAGCTCAAGGGCGGTGCGGTGGTCAATCTCGGCATCGGCATGCCCGAAGGCGTCGCCGCGGTGGCGGCCGAAGAAGGCGTGATCGAGCGCCTGACCCTGACCGCCGAGCCCGGGGTGATCGGCGGCGTGCCGGCCTCGGGGCTGGACTTCGGGGCGGCGAGCAACCACAGCGCGCTACTCGATCAGCCCTACCAGTTCGACTTCTACGACGGCGGCGGCCTGGATATCGCCTTCCTCGGCCTGGCCCAGGCCGATGCCGCGGGCAACCTCAATGTGTCCAAGTTCGGCAGTCGGCTGGCCGGCGCCGGCGGTTTTATCAATATCAGCCAGAACGCCAAGCAGGTGGTGTTCGTCGGCACCTTCAGCGCCGGCGCCCAGAACATCCGCATCGAAGACGGCCAGTTGCGCATCGTCCAGGACGGCGCGCTGCGCAAGTTCGTCGCCGAGGTGGAGCACCGCACCTTCGCCGGCCACCTGGCCGCCGAACGCGGCCAGCCGGTGCTCTACGTCACCGAGCGCTGCGTATTCCGCCTGAGCCTGGACGGCCTGGAGCTGATCGAGGTGGCGCCGGGGGTGGATATCCAGCGCGACATCCTCGCCCGCATGGACTTCGCGCCCATCGTGCGCGAGCCGAAGCTGATGGACGCGCGGCTGTTTCGCCCAGAGCCCATCGGCCTGGCCCAGTGCCTACAAAATCTTTGAGCGTGAACTTACGGGCCTAACAGGCCCGATTATTTGCCGGAATGCTTAAGGTGCTCACGCCTCATCGATCCACCCTGGGCAATCGAGGCGAACGCCCCGAGATAGCACCCCCGGATTTCATCCGTGCTACGCCGGTTAGACCGTAGGGTGGACCACGCTTCATCGGTCCACCATGGGCAATCGAGACAAAGGCTCATGGTGGAAATGAACAGCGATTTCCACCCTACGTCCTTTCCCCCAGCTTATGCCGCGCGGCATATAGGCAGACCATCTCCATGGCCACGGTGGCGCCGGCCAGGGCGGTGATCTCGGCGTGATCGTAGGGCGGCGAGACCTCCACCACGTCCATGCCCACCAGGTTGATGCCGCGCAGGCCACGCAGGATTTCCAGCGCCTGGTGGGTCGACAGGCCGCCGCACACCGGGGTGCCGGTGCCGGGGGCGAAGGCCGGGTCGAGGCAGTCGATATCGAAGGTCAGATACACCGGGTGGTCGCCGACCCGGGCGCGGATCAGCTCGGCGATCTGCTGCGGGCCGCGGCGATGCACCTCGGGCGCGTCCAGCACCTGGAAGCCCAGGGTGTCGTCGTTGGTGGTGCGCAGGCCGATCTGAACCGAGCGCGCCGGGTCCACCAGGCCCTGGCGGGCGGCGTGGTAGAACATGGTGCCGTGGCTGACGCCCTGTTCGCTGGCATCGCTATCCGGCCAGGTGTCGCTGTGGGCATCGAAGTGCACCAGCGACAGCGCGCCATGCCGCTTGGCATGGGCCTTGAGCAGCGGGTAGCTGATGAAATGATCGCCGCCCAGGGTCAGCAGGCCACAGCCGGCGGCAACGATCCGCTCGGCATGCGCCTCGATGGCCGCCGGAATCCTGTGCGGCAGGGCGTGATCGAAGTTGCAGTCGCCGTAGTCGATCACCGCCAGCTGGTCGAAGGGGTCGAACTCCCAGGGGTAGTGGCGTTCCCAGGCGCTGGTCACCGAGGCGGCGCGGATCGCCCGCGGGCCGAAGCGGGTGCCGGGCCTGTTGGTGGTGGCGGTGTCGAAGGGCACGCCGCTGACCACCAGGTCGACGCCCTCCAGGTCGCGCGAGTAGCGCCGGCGCATAAAGCTGGTGACGCCGGCGTAGGTCGGCTCCGAGTAGGTGCCGTAGAGGCTGTCGCGGGTGATCGCCAGGTCGTTGCCTTGAAATGCTTCCATTTGCCCTGTCCTCAATACTGACTGCGAAAGGTGGCCCAGATGCGGGTGCGCTCGCGCTGCTGGCGCAGCGGCATCAGCTGCTCGCTGAACAGCCGCGCGCGGACTTCGGCCGGCGGGTAGATATCCGGATCGCCGGCGATGGCCTCGTCCACCAGCGCGGTGGCAGCCTGGTTGGCGTTGGCGAAGAACACGCCGTTGGTCAGCTCGGCGATGGCTTCGGGACGCAGCATGAAGTCGATAAAGGCGTGGGCGGCCTGCGGATGCGGCGCGTCGGCGGGGATGGCCATGGTGTCGAACCAGATCAGCGTGCCTTCGACCGGCACGCGGTACTCCACGCTGAACGGCTGGCCGGCCTCGCGGGCATTGTCGGCGGCCATAAAGGCGTCGCCGTTGTAGGTCAGCGCCAGGCAGATCTCGCCCTTGGCCAGGTCGTCGATATGCCGGCCGCTGCCGACGTAGCGCAGGCTGGGCTGCAGGCCGGCGAGCAGTTGCTGCACCGCCGCCAGGTCGGCCTTGTCGCTGCTGTAGGGGTCCTTGCCCAGGTAGTGCAGGGCGATGCTAATCACCTCCTGGGGCGAGTCGATCACGGCGATGCCGCAGTCCTTGAGCCGGCTGGCGTATTCGGGCTTGAACAGCAGGTCCAGGCTGTTGCCCGGTACGCCCGGCAGGCGCTGCGCCACGGCCTCCTTGTTGTAACCCAGGCCGACCGTGCCCCAGGTGTAGGGCACGCCGTAGCGGTTGCCGGGGTCGGCCGCGGCCAGCTTGGCCAGCAGCTCGCCGTCCAGGTTGCCCAGGTTGCTCAGCCGGCGGCGCTCGACCGGCTGCACGGCGCCGGCCTGGATCGCCCGGGCCAGGCCGCTGGAGGCGGGAAAGACGACGTCGTAGCCGCTGCCGCCGGTGAGCAGCTTGCTATCCAGGGCCTCGGCGCTGTCGAAGATGTCGTACTTGACCCGGATGCCGGTCTCGTCCTTGAAGCGCTGCAGCGCCTGCTCGGGGATATAGGCCGACCAGCTGTAGAGATTCAGGGCCTTGTCTTCGGCCTGCACGGCGAAGGCGCTGCACAGCAGCAGCGGGAGGATGACCTGGCGCATCGGGAATGGCCTCGTGGTGGTGATGGGCTGGGGGTCATCCTGCGCCCGGCGTTGTTTCGAATAAATACGAAGTGATCTACTCTGGCATCGATGAATATCAATGTATGGAGCCGCCATGCTCAGCCAATTGCGCGACCTCGACCTGCAGCTGCTGCGCCTGTTCGTCACCGTGGTGGAGAGCGGCGGCTTCAGCGCCGCGCAGGGCGAGCTGGGCATCGGCCAGTCGACCATCAGCACGCAGATGGCCAAGCTGGAGACGCGCCTGGGCTTTCGCCTGTGCGAACGGGGCAAGGCCGGCTTTCGCCTGACCGCCAAGGGCGAGCAGGTGCTGGCCGCCACGCGCAAGCTGTTCGGCGCCATCGAGACCTTCAAGGGCGAGGCCCAGGGCATGGCCGACAAGCTGCTCGGCGAGCTGCGCATCGGCCTCTCCGAGGCGCTCTCGGACCAGGTACTGGAGCGCCTCGGCGAGGCCATCGGGCGTTTCCGTCGGCGCAACCAGGCGGTGCAGATCGAGCTGCTCAGCGCCATGCCCGCCGAGCTGGAACGGCGCCTGCTGCAGGACCAGCTGCAACTGGCCATCGGTTATTTCTCCGGCAGCCAGACGGCGCTGGACTACCGGCCGCTGTTCGCCGAGCGCCAGCGCCTGTACTGCGGACGCCAGCACCCGCTGTTCGGGCGCGAGACGGTCGCGGCCAGCGACCTGGAAGACGGCGACCGGGTGCTGCACCCCTACCGCTTCGGCGCCGCCGGCGAGCCCTGGCAGTCCAGCGTCAGCAGCGCGCGCTGCGAACAGGTCGAGGGCAGCCTGGCCTTCGTCCTCTCCGGCGCCCACCTGGGTTACCTGCCCGAGCATATCGCTGCGCCCTGGGTGGCGCGCGGCAAGCTGCGCTGCCTGCCGGACAGCTGGGATTTCACCGTGCAGTTCCGCCTCGCCAGCCACCGCGGCCATAGCCCCGGCGAAGCGCAGCTGGCCTTCGCCGAGGACCTGCTGGCGGCCTTCGGAGCGGACTAGGGGCGCTGCGCGCCAGGCTCCCCGGCCGTCCTCAGCTCGGCGGCCAGGGCTTCCAGCGCAGCGAGGATCGCCACGATCTCGGCATGCAGGTCGCGTTCGTCGGGGATTTCCGCTTCCAGTTGCAACTGTGGATCGAAGCCCAGGGGGATATGGATGCCCATAACGTTGTCCTCGTCGGCGCTGGCCGAACATGGCTGAAGGATCGTTGGGCAGGGGATGAGCCGAACGGCTCGAAACGGAATGCTGCGCATCAGGCTGTGCTCGCAACATGACGCCTTTATGACCCTGATCGGTAGCGAGGCTCAAGCTAGAGCGTCCGGCAGGCGATAAACGGCGGTCTATAGTTGCTCACTCCCATTCGTTCTCGCCGCAAGGAGTTCCCATGAGCAAGACCTACCACGTTGCCGTGCTGGTCGGCAGCCTGCGCAAAGCCTCGATCAACCGCAAACTGGCGCTGGCCCTCGCGCAGCTGGCACCGCCCTCGCTGAAGCTGGAGATAGTCGAGATCGGCGACCTGCCGCTGTACAACGAGGACATCGACCAGGGCAGCCCGCCCGAGGCCTACGTCGCCTTTCGCGCCAAGCTCAAGGGCGCCGACGCGCTGCTGTTCGTCACCCCGGAGTACAACCGCTCCATACCGGCGCCGATGAAGAACGCCATCGACGTCGGCTCGCGGCCCTACGGCCAAAGCGCCTTCAGCGGCAAGCCCGGCGCCGTGCTCAGCGCCTCGCCGGGGGCCATCGGCGGCTTCGGCGCCAACCATGCGCTGCGCCAGTGCATGGTGTTTCTCGACGTCTACATGATGCAGCAGCCGGAGGCCTACCTCGGCGGCGCCGGCAGCTTCTTCGAGGAGGCCGGCATGCTCGGCGACGGCATCCGGCCCTTCCTGCAGAAATTCATCGACGCCTATGCCGCCTGGGTGGCGCAGCACGCCTGACACCGCGGCGGGCGGCAGGGACTAGGCTTGAGGAAAGTGCCACGAGGCTCGGCCATGCTCACCACGCCGCTCGACGAAGGCTTCTGGCAGGACGCCGCAACGGACAAGCAGCACGCCGCAGTGCGCGACGCCCTCGAGCAGCGCGCACGCAGCGGCCAGCCGATGCTCGGCTTCCAGCTGAAGAAGGCCGAGCTGGCCGGTATCGATCTGGTCAACCATGGCAGCCGCGCCGGTTTCGTCCTGCGCGATGCCGACCTGTACCGCGCCGACCTGCAGCACGCCCACCTGTTCGCCCTCGACCTGCGCGGCAGCTCGCTGATGAAGGCCGACCTGCGCCAGGCCAACCTGCACTGCGTCGACCTGCGCGACTGCAACCTGCTGGGCGTGCGCCTGGAGGGCGCGCGACTGGACAACGTGGTGTGGGATCGCCAGCTGCTGCAGGAGCGGGTGGCGCGCGAGCTGCTGCGCCGCGGCGACGCCAGCGCGGCGCAGCAGCAGTTTCAGGAGGCCGAGGAGACCTATCGCAACCTGCGCCTGCATCTGGAACAGGCCGGGCTGTTCGAGCAGGCCGGCTACTTCTTCCACCGCGAGATGCTCATGCGCCGCCTGCAGATGCCGCGCTTCTCCACGCGGCGCCTGCTGTCTTGGCTGGTCGACCTGTTCTGCGGCTACGGCGAGAAGCCGCTCAACGTGGTGCTGTTCTCCCTCGGCCTGATCGGCGTCTGCGGCCTGCTGTACTTCCTCACCGGGGTCAACCAGGGCGGCCAGACCCTGGGCCTGCGCCTCGACCGCAGCCTGCTGGGCAACCTGCAGGACCTGCTCGCCTGCCTGTACTACAGCGTGGTCACCTTCACCACCCTGGGCTACGGCGACATCACGCCCGGCGGCCTGGCGCGGCTGATCGCCGCCGTCGAAGCCTTCGTCGGCAGCTTCACCATGGCCCTGTTCGTGGTGGTGTTCGTGAAGAAGATGACCCGCTAGCCAGCCCGGCGCATATGCCGCCAAGCGCGTCCGGAATGTCGCTTGCCGCCCTAGACCGACCGGTCTACATAATCCTTCCCATGAACAAGACCACCCGCAACAAGCTGATCGACGCCATGATCGACGCCCTGCAGCGCAAGGGCCTGCACGGCGTCGGCCTGAGCGAACTGCTGGCCGACGCCGGCGCGCCCAAGGGCAGCCTCTACCACCACTTCCCCGGCGGCAAGAGCGAACTGGCGGTGGCCGCCATCGAGCGCATCGGCCAGCGCGCCGAACAGGCCTTCGCCGCGCTGTTCGAGCACCAGCCCGAGCCGCTCGACGCCCTCGCCGCCTGGCTGCACGGCGCCCTCGGCCAGTTGCAGGGCAGCGCCTTCGAGCGCGGCTGTCCGCTGGCCACGGTGGCGCTGGAAAGCGGCCCCGAGGACGAGGACATCCGCGCCGCCCTGGCCACGGCCTTCGCCGCCATTCGCCGGGCGCTGCAACGCCAATTGCAGGCACACGGTTACCCCGAGGCCGAAAGCCTCGCCGCGCTGTTCGTCGCCCTCTACGAAGGCGGCCTGCTGCAGGCCCGCGTCGCCGGCAGCGCCGAGCCGCTGCGCCAGGCCGCCGATGCCCTGTTCCACCTGACCCGCCAGCAACGAGTGCCACTGCCATGAACCACGACCGCCCGACCATCCTCAGCGAAGCCGTAGCACTGGCGGCCCGCGACGGCTACCCGCTGACCGCCACCCTCTACCACGCGCGCGAACCCCGCGCGCAGTTGCTGATCGCCGGCGCCACCGGGGTGCCGCAGGGCTTCTACCGGCGTTTCGCCGAACACGCCGCCGCCCGCGGCTTCAGCACCCTGACCCTGGACTACCGCGGCGTCGGCCAGTCCAAGCCGGCCAGCCTGCGCGGCTTCGACATGGATTACCTGGACTGGGCGCACCTCGACCTGGCCGCCGCGGTGGATCAGCATCGGCATACCGAACGCCCGCTGTTCATGGTCGGCCACTCCTTCGGCGGCCATGCCTTCGGCCTGCTGCCCAACCATGATCAGGTGACCGGCTTCTACACCTTCGGCACCGGCGCCGGCTGGCACGGCTGGATGCCCAAGGCCGAACAAGTGCGCGTGCTGGCCATGTGGCGGCTGATCGGCCCGCTGATGACGCGCTACAAGGGCTACCTGGCCTGGAGCAAGCTGGGCATGGGCGAGGACCTGCCCATGGGTGTGTACCGCCAGTGGAAGCGCTGGTGCCGCTACCCGCGCTACTTCTTCGACGACCCGCAGATGCCCGGCCTGGCCGAGCGCTTCGCCCGGGTCGCCACGCCCATGGTGGCGCTCAATACCCTGGACGACCTGTGGGCGCCGCCCGCCTCGCGCGATGCCTTCATGGCCGCCTACGTCAACGCGCCCTACCAGGCGCGCACGCTCGATTCGCAGGCCGAGGGCCTGGGCACTATCGGTCATATGGGTTACTTCCGCCCCGCCGCCCAGCGCCTGTGGGACGAGACGCTGGACTGGTTCGAGCGACTGCACGCCGAGCGGCGGGCGGCCTGAGCCGATAGTGGTGGGGATGGGTGTGCGCGGCGCACCCTGCGGCGAGTTAGGCCAGCAGCGCGGGAATCCGAAGAGGTCGGGCGAACGCCCCAAAAAAGAAAACCCCGCGTTTGCGGGGCCTTGCAGACTGTAGTCCTGACATCCTTGATCTGCTCACCGTCCTGGCGGCTGTCCAGTGTGTCCCTGTTCGTTTGTGCGCTTCCTGCGCTGAATCCGTAAGCAGAAGAGTACGCCCGTGCCGAATCGCCCGACAGTGGCGATAAGCGGCAGCCTGTGTAAGCCATGGCTTACAGGCAACCAACCAAGCATTCGCTCGGGGTTATGTTGTGACGCGCGTCTTGCTAGACTCCGGTTTGTCCTACAAAAACAACAGACTCCGTCAACGGCGGTCATTGGGGCTCCATCATGCGCGCAGTCACCCTGATTCTCGGTTGCCTGGCAACAGCTTTTGGCACGTTCGTCCTGGCTTCTGGCCAGACTCAACTGGGCGATCCCAAGCAGGCCATCGCACAGGCCTTCTGGCAGGATCTCTACGGCGCCGGCGGCACCACGCTGTATTGCGCCAAGCCCTTCGACGGCGAGAGCGGCACCGTCACCGCCAGCCCGATCTACAGCAGCAAGCAGCTCAAGAGCGCGCTGCGCTGCGTCACCGACCGTCAGTGCACCATCATGAATCCGCGCTATCCCTACATCGCCGCGGACCTGCACAACCACTATCCGGCGCTGACCCGCGTCGAGCTGGCGCGGCGCAACGCCCAGTTCGCCGACCTGGCCGACGATGTGCCGAGCAAGTTCGCCGACATCGGCTGCGACCTGAAGACCAGCTTCCAACTGGTGGAACCGCGCGACGAGGCCAAGGGCAATATCGCCCGGGCGATCTTCTACATGCACGTCGAGTACGACCTGCCTATCGTCGGCCTGGTGCCGATGTACAAGGCCTGGCACCGGCTGGATCCGCCGGATGCCGAGGAGAAGGCGCGCAACGACAAGATCGAGGCGCTGCAGGGCACCCGCAACCGCTTTATCGACGACCCGTCGTTGGTGGATCAGCTAATCAGCGATTGACGCGGGGGGTGCCGCGCGCACCCTACGGGCGGGTTATCCCCGGCGCTTATGCAGCGAACGCAGCTTGTAACGGTCGCCGGGATGGATCAGCCGCGCGTAGCTGATCAGGTGATCCTCCGACCAGGTGCGGCGGATCACGCTCAAACAAGGCATGGCCGGGTCGATCTGCAGCAGTTCGGCGGTAGGCGCATCCACCAGCACCGCCTCGACCACGTGCTCGATGTCCGAGATCGGGCAGCTGGCCACCAGCACCTCGTTGGGCGTGTGTTGGCTGAAGTCGGTGTCCAGGTAATGCGGCACCCAGCGCGGGTTGACGAAGCGATCCTCGAGCTGGATCGGCAGGCCGTCCTGCAGGTGCACCAGGATGCTGTGAAACACCTCCGCGCCCAGGCGCAGGCCGAGACGCAGGGCCACCTCGTCGTCGGCGGCGATGGCCTCGCAGCGCACCACCCGGTTGCCGTAGACATGGCCGCGGCCGCGAACCTCGGCGGCGATGTTCATCACCTCATGCAGCGGCGACTCGGCCTTGCGGTCGGTGACGAAGGTGCCGAGTCCGGCCTGGCGCACCAGATAGCCCTGCTGCACCAGATTCTGGATCGCCTTGTTGGCGGTCATCCGGCTGACACTGAAATCGCGCGCCAGCTGCTCCTCCGGCGGGATCTGGTGGTTGACCGGATAGGCGCCGTCGCGGATGCGCTCGAGCAGGTATTCCTCGATCGCCCGGTAGCGGGGGGTTGTGCTGGTCACTGCGATTCCTTGGGTTGTACCCGAAGCGCAGATGATAGCCTCCCCTCTCGCCCGCGCGTAGGGACAACGGCGTGCGATTGCCACAATATGGGGCACAGGCCGGCGGATCGCCGACCTGTGCCTGTGACGCACTCAGCGCACCGCTTCAGGCTGACTCAGAAGTAGTAGCCGATATTGGCGTAGAGCTGATTTTCCCACTGGTCGCTGCCGCCACTGCCGAGGCTCTGGGTGTAGCTGCTGCCGCCCAGGTAAGGATCGTTCTTGCCATGCAGCCATTCCAGGGCGATCCACAGCTCCTTGAAGGAAAACGAGGTGCCCAGGATAAAGCGCTCGGAATCCTTGAAAGAACTTTCCGACTTGTCGAAGCGGCTGTAGTTGCCGTACAGCTTCACGCCGGAAAACAGCCAGTAGCTGCCCGGCAGGTCGTAGCTGAGGTCGGCCAGGTACAGGTTGCCCTTGGACGCCACGTTGAAGGTGCCGTCGAAACTGCCGAAGGTCACGACCTTGTCGGTACCGGCATTCTTCGGCTCCATCTGCTGCCGCGTCGCCTGCAGTTGCACGCCCCAGGGGCCGTTCTGCCCCAGGTAATGCGCGGCGAACACCGAGCGCCGGCCATCCTTGCCGGTGTCCTGGTTCTCCAGGGTCGAGGTCAGCAGCGAACCGCCGATTTCCGACGACCAGCCGCCGACCCTGAGCTTGCGCGCCAGACGCAGCACCAGCTTGTTCTGCTCGTCGTTGTCGCTGCCGTCGGCCACGTAGTCGTCGGCGTCGGCGACGTTGGTCGAGAAGGACTTGCCGCCGCGGCTGGTGCCCGTCCACTGGCCGCCGTCACTGGGGTAGAAAGCGGCGTGGAGGCTCCAGTCGGCATCGTCCTTGATGTATTTGACGCCGAGATTGTGCACGTCCTCCAGGCCGATGACGTTGCCCAGGCCCAGGTAGAAGGTGCTGCCGTAATAGGGCAACAGGCCAAAGGGCATCTGATTGATGCCGACCTGCACCTGCTGCGTTTCATCGAACTTGTAACCTATCCAGGCCCAGGCCGGGAAAGAGACGTCGCCAATGCTGTCGACATAATCGTAGGGATAGGAGCCACCATAGAAACGATACTGCGCCGAGCCGATCCAGGTATCCGAACGGTAATTCACATCGATGCGAAAAGTATCGAAGGACAACTTCTGGATATCCCGATCCGGGTCGTAGTCGAAACGCGCCCGCAGCGCCCCGCCGACGTCCAGATTCTCGGTCACCGGCGCCGCTGCCACGCCTTGCGCGAACAGCAGCGCGGCGCAAAACATATAGCGCGGTCGGTGTTTCTTATAGTTATCGAACAACATATGGTCACCCTCTATTTTTGTGTTTTTACGGACAAAGCCCTGCCGCAATGCCATGCAGCAGCTGGCACTCTTGTTGAACGTTGGAAACAGGCACGCAGGGGCTAGCCCCGCCCTGCAAGCGACGCGGAAGTTATTGCGAGTGGATGTTTAGCGCGCGGTTAGTTGTCCATGCACAGCCGCCCCTGGCTGTGCATGGCATCCGCCATCGCTGGCGCCGCGTCGGAGGGTTAGCCCGACGGCAACAGCCCGGCCGGCAGCAGCGGCGTCAGCACCCGTTCGGCCAGCAGGTCGTTCGCCGCGGCGATATCCGGGGCGAAGAAACGGTCTTCCACGTAGTAGGGCACCTTGGCGCGCAGCGCCTGACGCGCCTGCTCCAGCGCCGGCGAGCTCTTCAGCCCTTCGCGGAAATCCAGGCCCTGACAGGCACCCAGCCATTCCACGGCGAGCACGCCGCGGGTGTTGGCGGCCATTTCCCACAGGCGCTTGCCGGCCGCCGGGGCCATGGACACGTGGTCTTCCTGGTTGGCCGAGGTGGGCAGGCTGTCGACGCTGTGCGGGTGGGCCAGGGCCTTGTTCTCGCTGGCCAGTGCGGCGGCGCTGACCTGGGCGATCATGAAGCCGGAGTTGACCCCGCCGTTGGCCACCAGGAAGGGCGGCAGCTGCGACATGTGCTTGTCCATCATCAGCGAGATGCGGCGCTCGCTCAGCGCACCGATCTCGGCGATGGCCAGGGCAATGTTGTCGGCGGCCATGGCCACCGGCTCGGCGTGGAAGTTGCCACCGGAAATCACCTCGCCCTCGGCGGCGAACACCAGCGGGTTGTCCGATACCGCGTTGGCCTCCACCGCCAGCACCTCGGCGGCCTGGCGCAGCTGGGTCAGGCAGGCACCCATCACCTGCGGCTGGCAGCGCAGCGAGTAGGGATCCTGCACCTTGTCGCAGGCGGCGTGGGAGCGGCCGACTTCGCTGCTGGCGCCGAGCAGGTGGCGGTAGGCGGCGGCCGCGTCGATCTGCCCGCGCTGGCCGCGGGCGGCGTGGATGCGCGCATCGAAGGGCGCTCGCGAACCGAGCATGGCCTCGACGCTCAACGCCCCGCAGACGCTGGCGGCGGCGTACAGGTCCTCGGCCTCGAACAGCCCGCGCAGGGCGTAGGCGGTGGACACCTGGGTGCCGTTGAGCAGGGCAAGGCCCTCCTTGGCCGCCAGGCACATCGGCTCCAGGCCGGCCAGCGCCAGCGCTTCGGTGGCCGGCAACCACTCGCCCTTGTGCCGCGCCTGGCTCTCGCCGAGCAGGATCAGCGACATATGCGCCAGCGGCGCCAGGTCGCCGGAGGCGCCGACCGAGCCCTTGAGCGGGATATGCGGGTAGACCTCGGCGTTGACCAGGGCGATCAGCGCCTCGATCACCTGCCGTCGGATGCCGGAGAAACCACGCGCCAGGCTGTTGATCTTCAGCAGCATGATCAGCCGCACCATGGCGTCGTCCAGCGGCTCGCCGATGCCGGCGGCGTGCGACAGCACCAGCGAGCGCTGCAGCTTTTCCAGGTCGGCGTTGGCGATGCGGGTCTGCGCCAGCAGGCCGAAGCCGGTGTTGATGCCGTAGGCGGTGCGGCCCTCGGCGACGATCTGGTTGACGCAGGCGACGCTGGCGTCGATGGCCGGATAGGCGCTGGCGTCCAGGGTCAGGCACACGGGCGCCTGGTAGGCGGCGCGCAGGTCGGCCAGGGTCAGCTGGCCGGGGCGAATATGCAGAACGGGCATGACTCTACTACCTCAACAGTCGATGGGCGCCAGCTGCTCGCGCAGCGCGGCCAGAGTGTGGGCGTCGCGCAGCAGCTGGTAGCAGGCGCGGATATCCAGGTACAGCGGGTGTTCTTCGGTGTAGTGGGCGACCCGCTCGCGCAGGCGTTGCCAGGCGTGCCCGGTGCCGGTGCCGAAGGGCCGGTGCTCGATGAAATCGAAGGCCTGGGCCGCCAGCAGGTACTCGATGGCGAGCACATGGAAGGCGTTGTCGAGCGCCTTGTCCAGCTTCAGCGCGGCGCTCTCGCCCAGGCTCAGGTGATCCTCCTGCAGACCCGAGGTGAGGAAGTTGTCGGTCACCGCCGGCAGCGCCAGGCGCTTGTTGTCCGCCACCAGCGAGGCGGCGCTGTACTGGGCGATCATCATCCCCGACTTGACCCCGCCCTCGGCGGTGAGGAACGGCGGCAGGCTGTTGGCCTGCGGCGTCACCAGGCGGAAGGCGCGGCGCTCGGCGATGCTGCTCCACTCGCACACGGCGATGGCCAGCAGGTCGCAGGCCAGCGCCACCGACTCGCCGTGGGGGTTGGCCTGGGAGATGATCCGATGGCCTTCGCCCTGGCGCACCACCAGCGGGTTGTCGGTGGCCGAGTTGAGCTCGTCGACCACCTGCCGGGCGGCGTGCCGCAACTGGTCGCGGCAGGCGCCGTGGACCTGGGGAATCGAACGCAGGCTGAGGGCATCCTGCAGGCGCTCGCCCTGGCTCAGCTCCAGCACCCGGCTGCCGGCCAGCAGCCGGCGCAGGTTGGCGGCGCTGCGCTGCATGCCGGGGTGCGCCTTGCGCTGGATCGCCGCCGGGTCGATTGCGTCGAGCTGGCAGCCGAGCGCCTCGAAACTCATCGCCGCGACGACGTCGGCCCAGTCGGCCAAGGCGCTGGCATCGGCCAGGGCCAGGCAGGCCAAGCCGGTCATCGCCGGGGTGCCGTTGACCAGGCTCAGGCCATCCTTGGGCCCCAGCGTCAGCGGCGCCAGGCCGATGGTCTGCAACGCCTCGCTGGCGGCAAGACGGCGGCCGGCCAGCTCCACCTCGCCGACGCCGAGCAGGGCCAGGCCGATATGCGCCATGTGCGAGAGGTAGCCGACCGAACCCTGCGCCGGCACCTGCGGCAGCAGGTCGTGCTCGAGCAGCTGCAGCAGCCCCTCCACCACCTGGCGGCTGACGCCCGAATGGCCGTGGCTGTAGTTGACCACCGCGCAGCAGATGATCGCCCGTACCTGCTCGGCACGCAGCGGCGCGCCGATGCCGCAGGCGTGGCTCATCAGGGTATGGCGCGACAGGCGCTGCAGCTCGTCGGGCGCCAGCACCACGTTGCACAGCGCGCCCAGCCCGGTATTGATGCCGTAGTGCGCCTGGCCCGAACCGGCCATGGCCAGCACCGCCGCCCGCGCCTCGTCGATGCGCGCCCAGGCCCCCGCCGACAGGCGCAGCGGCCGGCGCTGGCGGGCCACGGCCACCACCTGCTGCCAGTCGACCGCGCCGTCGCCGATGACGATTTCCGCCTGACTATTCATTCACCACTCCCGCCAGCGGCGCCGGCTCGTCGACTCGTTCGCCGTTCGGCTCGTGCCGCTTGAAGATAAACACCCGGGCTGCCGCGGCGACGATCAGGATGAACAGGAACAGCACGCTGAAACCGCCGGCCGCGGCCAGGTACTTGATGCCCTCGACGCCCTGTGCGCCGCCGCCGTAGGCGACCATGATGAAGGCGATGGCGCCGATCGACAGGCCCCAGATCACCTTCTGCCGCTTCGGCGACTCCTCGTCCGCACGGATGTCGTGGGTGCAGATCGAGGCGATGGTCGAGGTCATCGAGTCGGCCGCGGTGGCGAAGGAGAGGATCAGGGTGAAGATCGCCAGCGGCACCAGGATCACCGCCAGCGGCAGGTGCTGGAGGAAGCCCCAGAGCCCGGCGACCGCGCCGTTCTCGCTGACGATGCGCACCAGGTCGAGGGTGCCGTCGAGCTGCCACTTGATCGCCGAGCTGCCCCAGATGGCGAACCAGACGATGCCGAACAGCGACGGCAGGATCCAGTTGATCACCAGGAACTCGCGCAGGGTGCGGCCATAGGAGATGCGCGCGAGGAACAGGCCCATCAGCGGCGCATAGGCGATCCAGATCGACCAGTCGTACATGGTCCACCAGGTCACCAGCGCCTCGCCGCCGGACTCCTTGGTGTCGAACGACCAGAGGAAGAAGTTGCTCAGCCAGTAGCCGATGGAGGTGGTCGACAGGCTGAGGATGTAGCTGATCGGCCCGACCACCAGCAGGATGACCACGAAGGCGTAGAAGATGTAGGCGTTGATCGACGACAGCAGGCGGATGCCGCGTTTGAGCCCCGACAGCGCCGAGGCGATGAAGATGGTCGCGATCACCAGGGTCAGCAGCAGCCAGGTCATCGGCGTCGGGCGGATGCCGTACTGCGACTCGATGCCCGAACTGATCAGCGCCAGGCCGGCGCCGAGCGACGAGGCCAGGCCGAGGGCGATGGCCAGCACCGACACCACGTTGACCAGCGAGCGCACCAGCGGCCGCTGTTCGTGACGGCCGATCACCGGAATCAGGGTCGAGGCGATGGAGAACGCCTGGCGGCGGTTGTAGTGCATGTAGCCGATCATCAGGCCGACCACCGAATACATGGCGTAGGGAATGAAGCTCCAGTTATGGAAGCAGCGCGCCAGGGCGAAGATCGCCGCCTCGGCGCTGCCGGGGGCGAAGGTCTGGTTGCCGATCTCGCCGTAGACGTTGCCCAGGTAGATGATCGGCTCGTTGACCGAGTAGGTCACAACGCCGGTGGCGATGCCGCCGGTCAGCGCCATGGCGAAGGTGGTGGCCATGGAAAACGCCGGTTTGGCGTGCGCCCCACCGAGGCGAATGTCGCCGGCCTTGGAGAAGAAGATGTAGGCGGTGACCGCCAGTGCGGAAATGGCCAACAGCTGGTAGAGCCAGGCGAAATCGACCAGGGAGAAGTAGAAGATGCCCTTGGCCACCCGGACCAGGGCCGCGTTGTCGACCAGCCCCAGGACGACCGCGAGAAGAATGATGGTGAAGGCGGGGACGAACACCCCCACGTTCAGGCGTTTACGGCTACTTGTATTCATTGTTGCCTGCCTTTTCTGGGAACAGCGTTAGGAGGTCTGCCGACGCCGTGGGCCTCTGCCGCCCACGCCGCCGGCGTTGCGCACGATGCTCAGAGCATCGGCAGATCGAGGCCCTGTTCCCTGGCGCAATCGATGGCGATCTGGTAACCGGCATCGGCGTGACGCATCACCCCGGTGCCCGGGTCGTTGCGCAGCACGCGGCCCAGGCGGGCGCGGGCCTCGGGCGTACCGTCGGCGACTATCACCACCCCGGAATGCTGCGAATAGCCCATGCCCACGCCGCCGCCATGGTGCAGCGAGACCCAGGTGGCGCCGCCGGCGGTGTTGAGCAGGGCGTTGAGCAGCGGCCAGTCGGACACGGCGTCGGAGCCGTCCTGCATGGCCTCGGTCTCGCGGTTGGGGCTGGCCACCGAGCCGGAGTCGAGGTGGTCACGGCCGATCACCACCGGCGCCTTCAGCTCGCCGCTGGCGACCATGTCGTTGAACGCCTGGGCCAGGCGCGCGCGGTCCTTCAGGCCGACCCAGCAGATGCGCGCCGGCAGGCCCTGGAAGGCGATGCGCTCGCGGGCCATGTCCAGCCAGCGGTGCAGGTGCTCGTCGTCGGGGATCAGTTCCTTGACCTTGGCGTCGGTCTTGTAGATGTCCTCGGGGTCGCCGGACAGCGCGGCCCAGCGGAACGGGCCGATGCCCTGGCAGAACAGCGGACGGATATAGGCCGGGACGAAGCCGGGGAAGTCGAAGGCGTTGGCCACGCCCTCCTCTTTCGCCATCTGGCGGATGTTGTTGCCGTAGTCGAAGGTCGGCACGCCCATCTTCTGGAAGTCGAGCATGGCGCGCACGTGCACCGCCATCGACTGCTTGGCGGCCTTGACCACCGCCTCGGGCTGGCTCTTGCCGCGGGCCACGTACTCCTCCCAGCTCCAGCCGGACGGCAGGTAGCCGTGCAGCGGGTCGTGGGCACTGGTCTGGTCGGTGACCATGTCCGGGCGCACGCCGCGGCGCACCAGCTCCGGCAGCACGTCGGCGGCGTTGGCGCAGAGGGCGATGGACACCGCCTTGCCCTCGGCGCAGTACTTGTCGATGCGCGCCAGGGCGTCGTCGAGATCGCTGGCCTGCTCGTCGACGTAGCGGGTGCGCAGGCGGAAGTCGATGCTGCTCTGCTGGCACTCGATGTTCAGCGAGCAGGCGCCGGCCAGGGTGGCGGCCAGCGGCTGGGCGCCGCCCATACCGCCCAATCCCGCAGTCAACACCCAGCGGCCCTTGAGGTTGCCGCCGTAGTGCTGGCGGCCGGCCTCGACGAAGGTCTCGTAGGTGCCCTGGACGATGCCCTGGCTGCCGATATAGATCCAGCTGCCGGCGGTCATCTGCCCGTACATGGCCAGGCCCTTGCGGTCCAGCTCGTTGAAGTGCTCCCAGTTGGCCCAGTGCGGCACCAGGTTGGAGTTGGCCAGCAGCACGCGCGGGGCGTCCGGGTGGGTCTCGAACACACCCACCGGCTTGCCGGACTGGATCAGCAGGGTCTGGTTGTCTTCCAGGCGCTTGAGCACCTCGACGATCTTGTCGAAGCACTGCCAGTCGCGCGCGGCGCGGCCGATGCCGCCGTACACCACCAGTTCCTTGGGGTTCTCGGCCACGTCCGGATCGAGGTTGTTCATCAGCATGCGCAGCGCCGCCTCGGTCAGCCAGCTCTTGGCGCTGAGTTGGGTGCCGCGCGGGGCGCGGATCTCGATGTCGCGGTATTTATTGGTCTTGGTGGTCACGTCGGACTCCTGGCTCAGAGGCTCAGCAGGTGGATCAGGCGCGCCGCCACGCGGGCGGTGCGGTTGTCGATGTCGTATTCGGGGTTGAGCTCGGCGAGATCGGCCAGGCGCAGCTTGCCGCTGCCCTTGAGCCGCTCGATCAAGGGCTCGAGCAGCTCCAGGCGCACCCCGCGCGCGGCCGGGGCGCTGACCCCGGGGGCCTCGCAGGCCGGCAGCACGTCGATGTCGATGGTCAGGTAGAGCACGTCGCAGGCGGCGGCAAAGGCCTCCAGCTCGGCGCCGATGGCGTCGAGGCTCGACTCGCGAATCTCGCGGTCCTCGCGCACCAGCACGCCGAGGTCGGCGGCACGCTGGAACAGCGCGCGGGTATTGCTGGCGCGGCTGACACCGAGGCAGGCGTAGCGAAACGGCCAGCCGCGCGCAGCGCACTGCTCGGTGATCTGGGCGAAGGGGGTGCCGGAGGAATGCACATGGGCCGGGTCGCGCAGGTCGAAATGGGCGTCGAAGTTGACGATGCCGATCCGCGGGGCATGGTTGCCGGAGAGGTGCTCGGCCAGGCCGGACCAGCTGCCGAAGGCCACTTCGTGGCCGCCGCCGAGCACCACGGGGAAATGGCCGGCATCCAGTAGCGCGCAGACGGTGCGCCCGAGACGGGCCTGGGCCGCTTCCAGGTCGCCGTCCTCGCAGACCACGTCGCCTGCATCGTAGGCCGGCGCCTGGCGGTGCCAGGCCAGGTTGGCCAGGGCCTTGCGCATCGCCAGCGGCGCGGCGGCGGCGCCGACCCGACCATGGTTGCGGCGCACGCCCTCGTCGCAGGCGAAGCCGAGCAGGGCCAGGCCCGGCTGGCTGTCGCGGCCGAGGGCGCGAATGCGCTGGTGCCAGCGCGGGCTGTCCGGCTCGGGGTCGGTACGCCCGCCCCAGGCCTCCATGGAATGGCGATCAGCGTGCATGAACGAGTTCTCCGTTGAAGATGCGCTGGCGCAGGCGGCCGGCCTGGACGGCGTAGGCCAGTTCGGCCGGGGACTGCACATCCCACAGGCACAGGTCGGCGGGCGACCCGACCTCGATCCGCCCCAGGTCGGGGCGGCCGAGGGCGCGGGCGGCCTGGGCGGTCATGCCGCTCAGCGCCTCGCGCGGGGTCAAGCGAAACAGGGTGCAGGCCAGGTTGGCCATCAGCGTGGGCAGGCAGATCGGCGAGGTGCCGGGGTTGGCGTCGCTGGCCACCGCCATCGGCACACCGTACTGGCGCAGCAGCTCGATGGGCGGCAGCTGGGTTTCGCGCAGCACGTGGAAGGCGCCGGGCAGCAGCACGGCAACGGTGCCCGCCTCGGCCATGGCGCGCACGCCGGCTTCGTCGAGGTACTCGATATGGTCGGCCGACAGCGCGCCGTAGCGCGCGGCCAGGGCGCTGCCGCCGAGATTGGACAGTTGCTCGGCATGCGCCTTGAGCGCCAGGCCATGGGCCTGGGCCGCCTGGAAGATGCGCTCGCACTGCGCCGGGGAGAAGCCGATGCCCTCGCAGAACACGTCCACCGCATCGGCCAGGCCCTCGGCGGCGGCCGCCGGGATCATCACGTCGCAGACCAGGGCCACGTAGTCGTCGGCGCGGCCGGCGTACTCCGGCGGCAGGGCATGGGCGCCGAGCAGCGTGGTCAGTACGCGCACTGGGCGCAACTCACCAAGACGACGGGCCACGCGTAGCATCTTCAGCTCGTCCGCCACGGTCAGGCCGTAGCCGGACTTGATTTCGACCGTGGTCACGCCATCGGCCAGCAGCGCATCGAGGCGCGGCAGGCTGGCGGCGATCAGCTCGTCCTCGCTGGCCGCGCGGGTAGCGCGCACGCTGCTGAGAATGCCGCCGCCGGCGCGGGCGATCTCTTCGTAGCTCGCCCCTTCCAGGCGCTGCTCGAACTCGCCGGCACGGTTACCGGCGTAGACCAGGTGGGTGTGGCAATCGACCAGGCCGGGGGTCATCACCCCGCCGCGACCGGCGCAGGCGGCGCCCTGGGCGAACGCCTCGTCGAACTCGCGCACCGGCCACAGGCCGGCGATGCGCTCGCCTTCGACCAGCAGATTCATCGGCTCGTCCAGCTGGGTCAGGCCATCGAAGACCCGCACGTCGCGCCACAGCTGTTTCGGGGTTGGGAATGCCGGCATGGGATTCTCCGCATTTATTTTGTATATACAATATGAGCCATCCGGGCGAGCGTCAAGCCATGCGAGGGAAAATGACCAGATGGTCAAAGGGCCTTTTCAAACCGATGGTTACTGGCTGAATCAGCCTAAATAGAGCGATCAAAGCCGCCAAACATGGTGGCACCGGCCGCGCGCCGAGCAATGACCGCTGGTCGCCCGAACACAATGTATATACATTAGACTGAAACCACCCAGGAGGCTGCCATGCCCCATAGCCTGCTCGACCTCGCCACCGCCCATGCCATGCCCTGGAAGAACGGCGGCGGCGAAACCCTGGAACTGGCCATCGCCCCGGCGGGCGCCGGCCTGGACGACTTCGCCTGGCGCATCAGCAGCGCGCGGGTCGCGGCGGACGGGGCGTTCTCGCGCTTTGCCGGCGTCGATCGCAGCCTGGCGTTGCTCAGTGGCGCGGGGCTGCGCCTGCAGCGGGGCGACGGCCGTGTCGAGGAATTGTTCAGCGGCGGCGCGGTGGCGCAGTTTCCCGGCGAGGAGGCGATCGCCGCGACGCTGGTGGACGGCCCGGTCGGCGACCTCAACCTGATGACCCGACGCGGTGTCTGGCGCCATCGCCTGGCCCCGCTACAGCTGCATGGGCGACAGGAATTGCACAACGATGCGGCGGTGATGCTGCTCTGGTGCCAGGCTGGCGCGGGCATCGAGTGCCGGCTGCCGGACGGCGAGATGCAGCGGCTGGAAAGCGGCCAGGGATTGCTGCTGGAAGACCAGCCCGGGCCACTGGCGCTGCAGGCGCCGCAGCCCGCCCTGCTCTATCTGGCCTGGCTGTATCGGCAGGGTTGACGCCCGCGGCAGCTGTCCCGCGCCCGCGAACGAAAAAAGGCGCAGCCCCTTGCGAAGCTGCGCCTCGGTCCTGCCAAGCTGGCCGCTAGAGCACGCCGATCTCCCGCGCGGTCTGGTCCACCGCCAGCTTGGTCTTGCTGACCAGCTCGTCCAGGTCGCTGCGCGTGGCCACCAGCGCCGGGGCCATGATCATGCGCCCGCCGGTGGCGCGGATGATCAGGCCGTTGTCGAAGCCGATGCTGCGGCAGCGCCAGGTCAGCTCGGTTTCGTTGGCGAAGCGCGTGCGGCTGGCCGGGTCCTCGCTGAACTGCAATGCCGCGACCAGGCCGCTGCCCTGGATCTCGCCGACCAGCGGGTGGCCGGCGAACGCCTCGCGCAGGCACTGCTGCAGGTAGGGGCCAGTATCGACCTTAACCCGCTCGACCACGCCTTCGTCGCGCAGCGCCTTGATATTGGCGATGGCCACCGCCGCCGCCACCGGGTGGCCGGAGTAGGTCAGGCCGTGGGCATAGACCCCGCCCTGCTCCACCAGGGTGTCGGCGATGCGCTTGGAGAGCACCAGACCGCCCATGGGGATATAGCCCGAGGTCAGGCCCTTGGCGATGGACAGGGTGTCGGGCTGGAAGCCGAAGTGCTGGTGGGCGAACCACTCGCCGGTGCGGCCGAAGCCGCCGATCACCTCGTCGGCGCACAGCAGCACGTCGTACTGGCGGCAGATGCGCTGGATCTCCGGCCAGTAGCTCTGCGGCGGGAAGATCATGCCGCCGGCGCCCTGGAAGGGCTCGGCAATGAACGCTGCGACCTTCTCGGCGCCCAGTTCGAGAATCTTCTCCTCCAGCTGCAGCGCGCAACGCCGGCCGAATTCGGCCGGGCTCAGCTCGCCGCCGGCAGCGAACCAGTAGGGTTCGTCGATATGCGCAATATCGGGGATCAGTCCCCCCATCTCGTGCATAAATTTCATCCCGCCCAGCGCGGTGCTGGCCAGTGTGGAGCCGTGGTAGCCGTTCCAGCGGCCGATCATCACCTTCTTCTGCGGCTTGCCGACAATCTGCCAGTAGCGGCGCACGGTGCGGATCAGCACCTCGTTGGCCTCCGATCCGGAGTTGGTGTAGACGGCGTGGCTGTAGTGGCTCGGCAGCAGGCTGAACAGCTGCTCGGAGAGCTCCACCACCGCCGGGTGGGTGGTGTGGAAGAACATGTTGTAGTACGGCAGCTGCTCCAGCTGGCGGCTGGCGGCGGCGGCCAGGTCCTTGCGGCCGTAGCCGAGGTTGGTGCACCACAGGCCGGACATGCCGTCGAGGTAGCGCTGGCCGTCGTTGTCCCACAGCTGCAGGCCTTCGCCGCGCACCATGACCCGCGGGCCTTCGGCATTCAGCGCCTTCTGGTCGACGAAGGCATGGATGTGGTGGGCCGCGTCCAGTTGCTGATAGTCGCGGGTGGTACGGCTGGGGATGTGGGGGACTGTCATGGCAGTGACCTCGCCTCGATGGGTTGTCGGGTGCCGGGGCCGGGCCCCGGCGGAAAATCGGTTAGTTACGGGCCAGCACCTGCTCCAGCGGCTCCGGGGTGAACAGCGGTTTGCGCATCACCAGCTTGATCCACAGCACCGCGATCAACGACACCAGGCCGAGCACCGCGCCGGCGCTGTAGAAGATGCTCGCGGTCATCTCCGGGCTGGGCGAGACGTAGTAGATCGACACCAGCATGCCGGCGATGCCGAGCAGCTGCGGCAGCGGGTAGAACGGCGTCTTGAAAGGCCGCGCCAGGTCCGGGTAGCGGCGACGCAGGGCGATCACGTCGAGGTGGCAGATGATGTAGGCCAGCAGCCAGGCGATGGCCGCGGCCAGCAGCAGCAGGCCGATGGCGCCCGGGTCGTCGCCCATCAGCAGCACCGGTGCGCCGGTGATGGCGGCGACGAACAGCACCGCCACCCAGGGCGTGTTGAAGCGCTTGCTGAGCCGCTTGAACTGCGGGAAGGCCTGACCGTTGACCGCCATGCCCAGCAGCATGCGCGGGATGGCCGCCAGCGAGGTGTTGACCGTGCTGCAGGTGGCGGTGACCGCGGCGATCACGAGGAAGATCTTGCCGCCCTCGCCGAGCAGCGCGGTGGCGAACAGGTAGTGCGGCAGCGCGGCGCCGGCCAGCTCCGCCTGCGGCACGTAGAACAGCGCGCCGATGGAGTACAGGGCGATGGTGACGAAGATCACCCCGACGCCGAGCATCATCGACCAGGGAATGTTGCGCTCCGGCTGCTTGGATTCCTCCACCAGCGGGCAGACGAACTCGGCGCCGACAAAGCCCCAGATGGCCAGCGCCACCAGGGTCAGCACCCCGGCGCCGAGCGGGTTCCAGTCGTTGCTCAGCACCCCCTCCAGCGCCGGCTGGCTGCCGCTGCCGGTCACCGCGGTCAGGCCCAGGGCCAGCAGCACGATTACCATCACCAGCGCCAGGGCCGACTGCAGGCGGGCGAACAGGTCGATGCCGAGCAGGTTGAGCAGGGTGAACAGGATCAGCACGCCATAGGCGATGCTCATGCTGGGGAACACCCCGGGGTAGACCTCGCCGATGATCAGGTCGAGCAGCAGCAACTCGGCCGACAAGGCGAACATCGCCACCACCACGTAGCCGGAGAAGGTGGCGAGGATCGCCGGGAAGTGCCCCAGGGCCACCTCGGTGTAGCTGCTCAGACTGCCGGCGCGGGGAATCATCAGCGCCAGTTCGGAGAACGACATGGCGTAGGTCAGAGCGAGGAAGAAAGCCAGGGTCAGCGGGATCAGAAAGCCCAGCCCGGCGATGCCGGCGCCCTGCAGCATCAGCACCATCACGCCCTGCGACACCACCAGGCCGATGGCCACGGCGAGCAGGGCGCCGAGGCCGAGGCGGGCCCGGGACTTGGCGACGGGCCGCTCCGTGGCCAGGGTGGAAGCGAGGCTGATATCGGGATCGATCATGGTGGTTCTCCTGCAATCTTGTTGTTGTGACAGGTGGAACGACGGGCCCGCGCGCGGCTCAGCCGCGCAGTTGAACCCAGGTGGTTTTCAGCTGGCTGTACTTGTCGAAGGCGTGCAGCGACAGGTCGCGGCCGAAGCCGGATTGCTTGCAGCCGCCGAACGGCACGCAGACGTCGAGGGCATCCACGGTGTTCACCGACACGGTGCCGGCGCGCAGGCGCCGGGCCACGCGGTGGGCGCGGTTGAGGTCGTCGGTCCACAGCGAGGCGGCCAGGCCGTAGACGCTGTCGTTGGCCAGGCGCAGGGCCTCGTCCTCGCTGTCGAAGGCGCTGACCGCCAGCACCGGGCCGAACACCTCCTCGCGGGCCAGGCGCATCTGCGGCCGCACGCCGGTGAAGATGGTCGGGGTGATGAAGTTGTCCGAGTCGCCCACGCGCAGGCGCTGGCCACCGCAGGCGAGCCGCGCGCCCTCGCCCTGGGCCTGGTCGATAAAGGCCATGATCCGTTCGGTCTGCCGCGCCTCGACTATGGCGCCCATGCGGCTGGCCGGCTCCAGCGGGTCGCCCGGCTGCCAGTCGCGCGCCTTGGCCAGCAGGCGTTCGACGAACTGGTCGTGGATGGAGCGCTCGATCAGCAGCCGCGAGTTGGCCGAGCACACCTCGCCCTGATTGAAGAAGATGGCGAAGGCGGCCTTCTCCGCCGCCAGGTCGAGGTCCTGGCAGTCGGCGAACACCAGGTTGGGGCTCTTGCCGCCGCATTCCAGCCACACCTGCTTCAAATTCGACTGCGCGGCGTAGGCCATAAAGTACTTGCCCACCTCGGTGGAGCCGGTGAAGGCCAGGCAGTCGACGTCCATATGCAGGCCGAGGGCCTTGCCGGCGCTCTCGCCTAGGCCCGGCACCACGTTGAGCACGCCTTCCGGCAGGCCGGCCTCCAGCGCCAGCTGGGCCAGGCGCAGGGCGGAGAACGGCGACTGCTCGGCGGGCTTCAAGACCACCGAGTTGCCGGCGGCCAGCGCCGGGGCCAGCTTCCAGGCGGCCAGGTCGAGGGGGAAGTTCCACGGCACCACCGCGCCTATCACCCCCAGCGGTTCGCGGCCGATGGTGGCCAGGGCAGTGCTGGCGGTGGGCGCGACCTGGTCGTAGAGCTTGTCCAGCGCCTCGGCGTACCAAGCGAAGACCTGCGCGGCGCCCGGTACGTCGAGGTTGTAGGCGTCCAGCACCGGCTTGCCCATGTTCAGCGAGTCGAGCAGCGCCAGCTCCTCGCGGTGGGCCAGGATCAGCTCGGCCAGGCGCAGCAGCACCGCCTTGCGTTCGCGCGGCGCCATGCGCGGCCAGGGACCCTGCTCGAAGGCGCGGCGGGCGCTGGCCACGGCGGCGTCCACATCGGCGCCGTCACAGGCGGCGACATTGGCCAGCAGCTTGTTGGTCGCCGGGTTGATCGACGCGAAACTGGCGCCGGATGCGGCCGGGCGCAGACGCCCGTCGATCAGTGCGCCGGTGGGGAAAGCCTGGGCGGCAGCCCGCTGCTGCCAGTCGGAGAGTTGCAACATCGCCTCGATCCTCGCCACGGCCGTGATGGGCGGCCCTTGTTGTTGTCGAGGTCGATGGTGGCGCAGGGGGGAAAACAGCGAAATTAGTAAATATATGCTCGCGACTTATGAAAAAACTGGGCTGCTGGCGGCGGGCGCTGGAGTATGTTGAGGCCTGGAAATCCATGACAAGACGGGTCTGCAGATCCGCGCCGGAGGAGCCCAATGGCCACCTACACCTTGCGTCAGCTCAAGTACTTCGTGACCACCGTGGAATGCGGCAGCGTGGCCGAGGCCTCGCGTAAGCTGTATATCGCCCAGCCGTCGATCTCCACCGCGATCAAAGGCCTGGAGGACAGCTTCGGCCTGCAGCTGTTTATCCGCCACCATGCCCAGGGCGTGTCGCTGACCCCCGGTGGCGCGCGCTTCTACAAGAAGGCCCAGGAACTGCTGCGCATGGCCCGCGAGTTCGAGCAGAACGCCCTGGCCGACAACGACGTGATCGCCGGGCAGATCGATATCGGCTGCTTCGAGACCGTCGCCCCGCTCTATCTGCCGCGCCTGATCGCCGGCTTCAACGCGCTCTACCCCGGGGTGGAGATCCGCATCCGCGACGGCGAGCAGCAGGAGCTGGTGCAGGGCCTGACCGCCGGGCGCTTCGACCTGGCCATCCTCTACGCCCACGACCTCGACGCCACCATCGACAGCGAACCGCTGATGGCGCCGCAGAAGCCCTACGCCCTGCTCCCCGAAGGCCACCGCTTCACCGGCCAGGCCCAGGTGTCGCTGCGCGACCTGTGCCTGGAACCGATGATCCTGCTCGACGTGCTGCCGAGCCGCACCTACTTCGTCAGCCTGTTCGAGGAACTGGGCCTGACGCCCAACATCGTCTTCAGCTCGCCGTCGATCGAGATGGTGCGTGGCATGGTCGGCCAGGGTTTCGGCTTCTCCCTGCTGGTCACCCGCCCGCACTCGGAATGCACCTACGACGGGCGAAAGGTGGTGATGGTGGACATCGCCGAAGAGGTCAGCGGCTCCGGCCTGGTCGCCGCCTGGCTCAAGCGCGCGCAACTGACCAAGCCGGCGCAGCTGTTCGTCGAGTACTGCAAGGAGCAGTTGGCGGCGGGAGACAAGGGCTAAGGGCTGGACCATTCGGCCCGGGCATCGGCGCCGGCGTTCTGCGCCCACCTGTAGGCGGTGGTTGCAAAGGCTCCCGGATGGCATCCAGGCTACCTGGCCCGGATGCCATCCGTGGGCGTTTCAGGCGTCCTGCTGCAGCCACTGCACCAGCCGCGCCAGCAGCGCGTCGCAGGCGTCCAGCTGGGCCAGGCTGACGAACTCGTCGGGTTTATGGCCCTGCTCCATGCTGCCGGGGCCGCAGATCACCGTGGCGATGCCGGCTTCGTCGAACAGCCCGCCCTCGGTGCCGAAGGCCACGGTGCTGAAGTCCCGCGAGCCGCTGAGCAGCGCCAGCAGCTCGGCGGCTTCGCCCTGCGGGTCGGTGGCCAGCCCCGGGTAGGCCGACAACGCCTGGAACTCGATGGCGCTGGCCGCACTCACCGCACGCATCTGCGGCAGCAGCTCGGTTTCGGCGTAGGTGCGCAGATCACGCGCCACCTGCTGCGGATCGTCGGCCGGCAGCGCGCGCACCTCGAAGTCGAACTGGCATTCGGCCGGGACTATGTTCAGCGCCCGGCCGCCCTGGATCAGGCCGGTCTGCACCGTCGAATAGGGCGGGTCGAAACGCGCGTCGCGGCGCGCCGGTGCGGCCAGCTGCGCGCCGATCTCGCCGAGCTTGCCGATCAGCTTGGCGGCGTACTCGATAGCGTTGACCCCCTGCGGCGCGTAGGCCGAGTGGCAGGCGGCGCCGTGCACCTGGCAGCGTATCGCCAGCTTGCCCTTGTGGCCGAGCACCGGGCGCATCTCGGTGGGTTCGCCGATCAGGCAGATGGCCGGGCGCTCGGGGCTGGCGCGCAGGCGTTCGACCAGGCTGCGCACGCCGAGGCAGCCGACCTCCTCGTCGTAGGAGATGGCGATATGCAGCGGCCGGCGCAACGGTCGTGCGAGCAAGCGCGGCACGGCGGCCAGCACGCAGGCGATAAAGCCCTTCATGTCCGCCGCGCCGCGGCCGTACAGCAGGCCGTCGCGCTCGGTCAGCGCGAAGGCCGGCACACTCCAGGCCTGACCGTCCACCGGCACCACGTCGCTGTGCCCGGAGAGCATCACCCCGCCGCCGCCGGCCGGACCGATGCGGGCATGGAGGTTGGCCTTGCTGCACTCGGCGTTGTAGTCCAGCTCGCAACTCAGGCCGAGGCCCTCCAGATAGTCGCGGACGAAATCGATCAGCGCCAGGTTGGAGTCGCGGCTGACGGTGGGAAAGGCGATCAGGCGGGCGAGCAGGTCGCGACTGGTGAACATGGGCTGTTTTCCCTGAAAAAATGGGGCTCGAAGGGCTGGTGGACGAAAAAAGCGTCGTCCACCCTACTGGGCATCACGCCGGCAATTCGTAGGGTGGATGACGCTTCATCCATCCATCAAACAATGCCAGATCATCGTCCGCCCTACTCGTCCCCCGGCACGCCATAGCTGGGCGCGGCGGTGGGGTCGAGGGCGCGGGTCAGGTAGTCCTGCATCTGCGGGGCATAGGCCTGCCAGAGTTTGTCCAGCTCGCCGATGGGGTCCTGCTCGGCCCAGTCGACGCGCAGGTCGACCATCGGCCAGGTCAGGTCGCCGACCACCTTGAGCGCCGCCGAATGCACCGGCCCGGCTTCGCCGCCGGCGGCCATGGCCGCATGCATCGCCGCCAGCAGGCGCTCGGCCAGTTGCCCCGGGCTCTGTTCGAAGGCGCTGACCAGCGCCTCGATCACCGCTGCGGAGGCCAGCAGGTTGCCGGCGGCCACGCATTGTTCGCCGGCCAGGGCGTTATGCACGCCGAGCGCCTGGCTGCCGGAAAACAGTGCGCTGCGGCCCTGGCCGTCGAGCACCGCGACCTGGCGGTACTGGCTGTAGCCGTTGCGGGCCAGGGCCTGGTCCAGCGCCGCGGCAGGCTCGTGGCCGGCCTCGAGCAAATCGAGGATCTGCGGGCCGAGGGCCGGCAGGGTGACGTTCTGCGACGCCACCGCGCCGACCCCGGCGCGCAGCCAGGGGCAACGCGCGCCGACGGCGATGCTCGAGGAGCTGATGGCGATGCCCAGCTGGCCGGTGTCACTGCAGCGGCCGACGATGGAAAAGGTCATGGGCGGCTCCTTAGCGTTGCCAGTCGTCCGGGATCACCGCGATCACGTCGATCTCCATCAGCCACTGCGGCTGGCCGAGGGCCGAGACCACCAGGCCGGTGGAGATCGGGAACACGCCCTTGAGCCACTTGCCGACCTCCTGGTAGACCGCCTCGCGGTAGCGCGGGTCGATCAGGTAGGTGGTGGTCTTGACGATGTGCGACAGGTCGCTGCCGGCCTCTTCCAGCAGCTGCTTGACGTTCTTCATCGCCTGCTCGGTCTGCGCGCGGGCGTCGCCGAGGCCGACCAGACGGCCCTCGAAGTCGGTGCCGACCTGGCCGCGCACGTACACGGTGTTGCCGGCGCGCACCGCCTGGCACAGGTCGTTGTCCAGGCTCTGGTTCGGGTAGGTGTCTTTGGTGTTGAACATGCGGATGCGGGTATGGGTAGGCATCGACTTACTCCCAGGAGGCGGCTTGTTGGACGGTGCTGGCCTGACGCTGCGCGGGGTCGCGGTACTCGGCGTACTTGCGCTGCGTGGCGATGTGGTCGACGATGTGCTTGGCGTCGTGCCACACGCCCCAGATGAAGGTGGAACCGCGGCGCGACAGCCAGGGCAGGCCGACGAAGTACACCCCCGGCTCGCTGGACACGCCACGCTGGTGCGCAGGCTTGCCCGCCGCGTCGAAGGCGTCGACCTGCAGCCAGCTGAAATCCACGGCGTAGCCGGTGGCCCAGATGATCGAAGCGATGCCGGCGGCGGCCAGGTCGAGTTCGCGAATCGGCTGGCGGATGCACTCGGCGTCCGGATAGATCCGGCGCGCCTCGGGCTCCTCCGGCAGGTCGAGGCCGTTACGGGCGATATAGGCGTCGGCGGCATCGAGCAGCGCCAGGTAGTTCTCGTCGCCACGCGCCAGGTTGTCCGCCAGGTCGTCCTGGAAGCGCACCAGGCCGCCGTCGAACGCCTGGGTCAGGCCGACCAGGGTCATGCCCTGCTGGGCCAGGCGGCGAAAATCGATGGTCTCGCCGCCGCGCGCGCCGCTGACGGCGATGGTCACGTGCTCCTTGCCCGGCTGCGCGGCCTCGGCGTCCCACAGGCCGAGCACGCCCAGCCACCAGCAGAAGTCGCGGTTGCGGTAGCTGCGCGGCGGCCGGTCGTGCGGGCCCACCGAAAGGTAGACGCGGCGCCCGGCGCGCATCAGCTCGTCGGCGATCTGCACCCCCGAGGAGCCGGCGCCGACCACCAGCACGCCTCCCTCCGGCAGTTGCCCGGGGTTGCGGTAGGCGGCCGAGTGAATCTGGTAGAGCGATTCGTCCTTGGGCGCGATGGCCGGGATCACCGGGCGCTGGAAGGGGCCGGTGGCGGAGACCACGCGGTTGGCCTGGATCACCCCGGCAGAGGTCTCCACCGTGAAGCCGGCGCGGTCGGGGTTGCGCCGCACGCGCCGCACCTCCACGCCGGTGCGGATCGGCGCGTCGAATTGGCGGGCGTAGGCCTCGAAGTAGTCCGCCACCTGCTCCTTGGCGGCGAAGGCGTCGGGATCGAGGTCGAATTCCCGGCCGGGGAAACGGTCGTGCCAGGCCGGGCCGTTGGCCACCAGCGAATCCCAGCGCCCGCTGCGCCAAGCTTCGGCGATGCGGTTCTTCTCCAGCACCAGGTGCGGCACGCCGAGCTTGCTCAGGTGCTCGCTGACGGCCACGCCGGCCTGGCCGGCGCCGACCACCAGGGTGTCGATTGCCGTGGGCACGGCTGCCGCATCCCGATAGGGCTGAAAGGCGGTTTGATTCAGGTCGGTCATGGCAGGGTTCCTCGGACGCTGATCGTTGTTGTTGTGCTGTCGCGGCTGGCCGCTGGGTGTTGGCCGCATTCTGTGCAGCGCGAGGGATTCGCGAAATTATGTTTTTTGTCGTCGCTGGCGAGGAAAAAGCTGCAGGCACGCCAAGCCCGCGGCCTGCGGGGCGAATGCCGGGGGCTATAGGATTTTTAGCGTTAGCAGCGACAAATCGGCGATGGGCCTGGTGTGCGCGGCGCACCAGGGGCCCAAACGAAAAGCCCCGGCACTGGGGCCGGGGCTTGCGGGTGTTGCCGGAGGCGCTTAGAACTGCGCGGCGTCGAGCAGGTATAGGCTCTCGCTACCGGCCTTGACCGAGGCGCTCAGCGAGTGGATGCGCGGCAGCAGGCGGGCGAAGTAGAAGCGTGCGGTGCCCAGCTTGCTGGCGTAGAACTCGTCCTGCCCTTCCTTGCCCAGCGCGGCGCGGGCCATCAAGGCCCACATATAGGCGTAGGCGGTGTAGCCGAACACCTGCAGGTACTCCACCGAGGCGGCGCCGATCTCGTTGGGGTTGCCCTTGGCGCGGTCCAGCACCCAGGCGGTCAGCTCATCCAGGTTCTGCACGGCAGCTGCCAGCGGCTTGGTGAACTCGTCGAGATTGGCATCGGCCGAAGCGATGAAGGCCTTGATCTCGTCGGCCAGGTGCTTGTAGTAGCTGCCGCCGCTGCCGACTATCTTGCGCCCCATCAGGTCCAGCGACTGGATGCCGTTGGTGCCTTCGTAGATCTGGGTGATGCGGCAGTCACGCACCAGCTGCTCCTGGCCCCACTCGCGGATAAAGCCGTGGCCGCCGAAGATCTGCTGGCCGTGCACCGTGGTTTCCAGCGCCATGTCGGTGAGGAAGGCCTTGGCCACCGGCGTCAGCAGCGCCACCAGTTCGTCGGCACGCTTGGCGGTGTCCTTGTCCTCGCTGTACTTGGCGGTATCGAGCTGCATGGCGACGTAGCTGGAGAAGGCGCGACCGCCCTCGTTCAGCGCCTTCATGGTCAGCAGCATGCGGCGCACGTCCGGGTGCACGATGATCGGATCAGCAGCTTTGTCCTTGGCCACCGGGCCGGTCGGCGCGCGGCTCTGGATGCGCTCGCGGGCGTATTCGATGGCGCTCTGGTAGCTGCGCTCGCCCAGGGCCAGGCCCTGGATGCCAACGCCCAGGCGCTCGTAGTTCATCATGGTGAACATGGCCGCCAGGCCCTTGTTCACTTCGCCGACCAGATAACCGGTGGCGCCGTCGAAGTTCATCACGCAGGTGGCCGAGGCCTTGATGCCCATCTTGTGTTCGATCGAGCCGCAGGAAACGGCGTTCTTCTCGCCCAGCGAGCCGTCGGCACCCACCATCACCTTGGGCACCAGGAACAGCGAGATGCCCTTCGGCCCGGCCGGTGCGTCCGGCAGCTTGGCCAGCACCAGGTGGATGATGTTCTCGGTGAGATCATGTTCCCCGCCGGTGATAAAGATCTTGGTGCCGCTGATCTTGTAGCTGCCGTCGGCCTGGGGCTCGGCCTTGGTGCGGATGATGCCCAGGTCGGTGCCGGCGTGCGGCTCGGTCAGGCACATGGAACCGGCCCAGACGCCGGCATACATGTTCGGCAGGTACTGCGCCTTGAGCGCTTCGCTGGCGTGGTTGAGGATCGACAGGCAGGCGCCGGCGGTGAGCATCGGGTACAGGCCGAAGGACAGGTTGGCCGAGTTGACCATTTCCTCGACCTGGGCGCCGATCACCTTGGGCATGCCCATGCCGCCGAACTCCGGCGAGCCGCCAACGCCGACCCAGCCACCCTCGGCGTAGGTCTGGTAGGCCTCGGGGAAACCGGCCGGGGTCTTCACCGCGCCGCCTTCCCAGCTGCAGCCTTCCTCGTCGCCGCTGCGGTTCAGCGGGGCGATGCTGCCGGCGGTGACCTTGCCGGCTTCTTCGAGGATGGCGCTGGCGGTGTCGGCATCGACCACCTCGGCCAGGGCCGGCAGCTCGGCCCAGAGCTTGGAGACTTCGAAAACTTCATTGAGCACGAAGCGCATGTCGCGCAGGGGGGCTTGGTAATCGGCCATGGCACATCCTCGGAAAACGGAGTTACGTGAGGACTCCGAGTTTAATGGAACAACTTTATAGACACATAGGGTCGTGTTGTGACCAATTATTCACTAAAAGTACGCATCCGCTTGATATGAAAAAGCCCGCCAACAGGCGGGCTCCAGTGACCACGACCGCCGGTCAGAAGGCGAAGTGTTCGGCCGGCAGTTCCATCATGCAGGCGCTGCCGGCGGCCAGGGCCAGGCGGTGCGCCTCGGTCCGCGGCAGCAGGCGCTGGAAGTAGAAGGCGCAGGTGGCCAGCTTGGCCTGATGGAAGCCGTCGTCGTCGCCAGCCGCCAGCTTCTCCTGGGCCACCACGGCCATGCGCAGCCAGAAATAGGCCAGGGTCAGGTAGCCCGAATACATCAGGTAGTCGACGGAGGCGGCGCCGACCTCGTCCGGATTCTTCATCGCCGCCATACCGACCTGCTGGGTCAGCTCGCCCCATTGCTGGCTCAATGCGGCCAGCTGGGCCACCTGCGCGCCGAGCTGCGGATGCCCGGCCTGAGCCTCGCAGAACTTGTGGACGATCTTGGTAAAGCCGCGCAGCAGCTTGCCCTGGCTGCCGAGCACCTTGCGCCCGAGCAGGTCCAGCGCCTGGATGCCGTTGGTGCCCTCGTAGATCGGCGCGATGCGGCAGTCGCGCACCAGCTGCTCCATGCCCCATTCGCGGATATAGCCGTGGCCGCCGAACACCTGCATGCCGAGGTTGGTCGCCTCCAGCCCGGTCTCGGTCATGAAGGCCTTGCAGATCGGGGTGAGGAAGGCCAGCAGATTCTCCGCCTCCTCTCGCGCCTCGGCGCTTTCGGCCTGGTGCGCCACGTCGAGCAGTTGCGCGGTGAAATAGGCCAGCGCGCGGTTGCCCTCGTTGAAGGCCTTCATGGTCAGCAGCATGCGGCGCACGTCGGGGTGCACGATGATCGGGTCGGCGGCCTTGTCCGGCGCCTTCGGCCCGCTCAGCGCGCGCATCTGCAGGCGTTCGTTAGCGTATTTCAGCGCGCCCTGGAAGCTCGCCTCGCCGAGACACAGGCCCTGCATGCCGGTGCCCAGGCGCGCGTGGTTCATCATGGTGAACATGCAGGCCAGGCCCTTGTTGGCCTCGCCGATCAGGTAGCCGCTGGCGCCGTCGAAGTTGATCACGCAGGTGGCCGATGCCTTGATACCCATCTTGTGCTCGATGGCGCCGCAGCTCACCGCGTTGCGCGCGCCGGCTTCGCCTGCCGCATCGGGCAGGAACTTGGGCACGATAAACAGCGAGATGCCGCGGGTGCCGGCCGGCGCGTCGGGCAGCTTGGCCAGCACCAGATGGACGATGTTCTCGCTCATGTCGTGCTCGCCGGCGGAGATGAAGATCTTGCTGCCGCTGATCCGGTAGCTGCCGTCGGCCTGGGGCACGGCGCGGGTCTTGATCAGGCCCAGGTCGGTGCCGCAGTGCGCCTCGGTCAGGCACATGGTGCCGGTCCAGCGGCCTTCGCTCATGCGGCTCAGGTAAGTCTGCTTCTGCGCCTCGCTGCCATGGGCATGGATCGCCGACATGGCGCCGTGGGTCAGGCCCGGGTACATGGCCCAGGACTGATTCGCCGAGGCGACCATCTCGCTGACGATCAGCCCCAGCGACTGCGGCAGGCCCTGGCCGCCGTAGGCCGGGTCGGCCGCCAGGCCCATCCAGCCGCCCTCGGCGTACTGGGCGAAGGCCTCCTTGAAACCCTTGGGCGTGCTCACCTGGCCCGCGTCGAAGCGGCAGCCCTCCTCGTCGCCGCTGCGGTTGAGCGGCGCCAGCACCTGCTCGCAGAACTTGGCGCCTTCCTCGAGGATGGCGCCGAGCATGTCGGGGCTCGCCTCGCTGGCGCCGAGTGCGGCGTAGTGGGCGGGAAAGGCGAAGACGTCGTCGATCAGAAAGCGCATATCGCGCAGCGGGGCCTTGTACTCGGGCATGGCGGTTCTCCAGTCGGGCAGCGGTCAGGTCGCCCCACGCTACTGCCGCACGGCGGCTGGCAACAACGACAGTTGGCCGGCTGAATGCGCGGCCATAAGCGGCCTCAGTCGGCTTCGCCGGCCAGCTTCACCGCGCCGCGGCGCTGGCCGGCGCTGCGGATGCAGTTGCGCCCGGCGGCCTTGGCGCTGTACAGCGCCTTGTCCGCCGCCTTGATCACCGCCTGCGGGCTGCGCTGCTCGGCCTGGCGCGCGGCCACGCCCATGCTGACGGTAACCGACACCTCGCTCGCGCCCTTGCCGCCGCGGCGCTGCTTGCCCTGCTGGTCGCTGCGCGGACGACTCTGCTTGTCGCGCAGCTGCATGCGGTAGTGCTCGATGGCCAGGCGCACCGCCTCCAGATAGGGCTGGCACTGCTCGAGGCTCTTGCCGGGAAACAGCAGGGTGAATTCCTCGCCGCCGTAACGGTAGGCCTTGCCGCCGCCCCCGACCTTGCGCAGCTGGCTGGCGACCAGACGCAGCACCTGGTCGCCGACGTCGTGGCCGTGAGTGTCGTTGAAGTTCTTGAAGTGGTCGACGTCGACCATGGCGATCACGTAGTCGCGGCCCAGGCGCTGCAGGCGTTCGTTCAGCGCGCGCCGCCCCGGCAGCCCGGTGAGCTCGTCGCGAAAGGCCATCTGGTAGGCCTCGTGGGCCACCGCGGCGACCAGCATGAGCATCGCCAGGCTGCTCATCACCTGCAGCGCGTGGGGCAGGATAAACACCTGCGGCAGCATCCACAGCACGCCGAGCAGGCCGCACAGCTGCGCCGCGTGCAACGGCCGCGGCTGCCGCAGGTACTGCAGCAGCAAGGCGACGAAGGCCAGCAGAAACAGCGGATAGGCCAGTTGCGCCAGGCTCATCCAGGCGCCGTGCAGGCTCGGCCAGTGGATCGCCGCCAGCCACTCGGCCAGCCCCTGCGGATAGCGCCGCGCCAGGCCCAGCGCCAGTCCCCCCAGCGCCAGCAGCACGGCGCCGCGGGCGAGCAGGTCCTGGGCCAAGTGCGAGCGCTCCTCCCAGCACCCGTAGAGGGCATAGAACAGCGGCAGCAGCAGGCAGACCAGGTGGAACACCAGGGCCGCATCCTCGCGCACCTGGCCGCCCGCGCGGAAATGGTCGACCTGGATGTCGAGCAGAAAATAGGCGAGGTACAGCACCAGCAGCAGGAACAGCTCGCGCTGACGGCCGTAGCCCAGGCAGAAGGCGCCGCCGAGCAGCAGCAACAGGGTCGGCAGTACATTGAACAGCAAGACGAAGAACTCGCTCAGCACCGGCAAACGCGCCGCCAGCAGCCCGCCGAGCAGCAACGGCAGCGAAGACAGGAAATGGCTGAGGCGCAGGCTGGCGAGACGCATCGCGGCAACGTTCATCACGGAGATGACGGCATTTTGCCTGCTTGCTGCGGCGAAAACAGCGACGGGTTGCGACATTCCGTTATCGCCAGCGCACCGGCATAAAAAAACGCCGCCCCGAGGGGCGGCGTTCTTCGACCAGCGGATGACAGGCTTAGAAGCCCAGGGCGAAGTGCTCTTCGTCCATGTCCATCAGGTTGCTGGCGCCGGACAGCATGGCTTCGACGTGCATGCGGGTACGCGGCAGGATGCGCGCGTAGTAGAAGCGTGCGGTCTGCAGCTTGGCCTTGTAGAAGGCCTCGTCGCCGCTGCCGGCCGCCAGTTTCTCGGCCGCCAGGCGCGCCATGTCGGCCCAGAAGTAGGCCAGGCAGGCGTAGCCGGAGTACATCAGGTAATCCACCGAAGCGGCCCCGACTTCCTCGCGGTCCTTCATCGCCGCCATGCCGACCTTCATGGTGATGTCGCCCCACTCCTTGTTCAGCTTGGCCAGCGGCTCGACGAACTCCTTGACGGCATCGTTGGCCTCGTTGGCCTGGCAGAACTTGTGCACGATCTTGGTGAAGTTCTTCAGCGCGCCGCCCTGGGTCATGAGGATCTTGCGACCCAGCAGGTCGAGGGCCTGCACGCCGGTGGTGCCTTCGTACATCATCGAGATGCGGCAGTCGCGCAGGTTCTGCTCCATGCCCCACTCGCTGATGAAGCCGTGGCCACCGTAGATCTGCATGCCGTGGGAGGCGGACTCGAAGCCCACTTCGGTCATGAAGGCCTTGGCGATCGGGGTGAGGAAAGCCAGCAGTTCGTCGGCGGCTTTCTTCTCTTCTTCGTTCTGGCTGTGCTGAACGATGTCGACCTGCTTGGCGGTGAAGTAGACCATGGCGCGGTTGCCTTCGGCGAAGGCCTTCATGGTCAGCAGCATGCGGCGCACGTCCGGATGCACGATGATCGGGTCGGCGGCTTTTTCCGGCGCTTTCGGGCCGGTCAGCGAACGCATCTGCAGACGCTCGCGGGCGTACTTGATGCCACCCTGGAAGCCGACTTCGGCGTGGGCCAGGCCTTGCAGCGCGGTACCCAGGCGAGCGGTGTTCATGAAGGTGAACATGCAGTTCAGGCCCTTGTTGGCCGGGCCAATCAGGAAGCCGGTGGCGCCATCGAAGTTCATCACGCAGGTGGCGTTGCCGTGGATGCCCATCTTGTGCTCGATCGAGCCACAGGACACCGCGTTGCGCTCACCGACGCCGCCATCGGCCGAGGGCAGGAACTTCGGCACGATGAACAGCGAGATACCCTTGGTACCGGCCGGCGCATCGGGCAGGCGGGCCAGGACGATATGGACGATGTTGTCGGCCATGTCGTGCTCGCCAGCGGAGATGAAGATCTTGGTGCCGGAGACCTTGTAGCTGCCGTCGGCCTGCGGTTCGGCCTTGGTGCGCAGCATGCCCAGGTCGGTGCCGCAATGCGGCTCGGTCAGGCACATGGTGCCGGTCCACTCGCCGGACACCAGCTTGGTCAGGTAGGTGTGCTTCTGCTCGTCGGTGCCGTGGGCGCTCAGGGTGTTCATCGCACCGTGGGACAGGCCCGGGTACATGCCCCAGGACCAGTTGGCCGAACCGACCATCTCGCTGATGGCCAGGCCGAGGGATTCCGGCAGGCCCTGGCCGCCGTGCTCGACGTCGTGCGCCAGGCTCGGCCAGCCGCCTTCGACGAACTGCTGATAGGCCTCTTTGAAGCCGGTCGGGGTCTTCACGCCGGATTCGCTCCAGGTGCAGCCCTCGATGTCACCCACACGGTTCAGCGGCGACAGCACCTGCTCGCAGAACTTGGCGCCTTCTTCGAGGATGGCGTCGACCATGTCCGGAGTGGCGTCCTGGCAGCCAGGCAGGCTCTGATAGTGCGCTTCGTAGCCCAGCAGTTCGTCACGGACGAAACGAATATCACGCAAGGGGGCCTTGTAATCAGGCATAGCGGTAAACCTCTGCGGTGGATTCCTAGTAGTTGGGGTGACCGGCTTGTCGGTCGCTTTCGGGATCACTCCCGGCTGCTGGGCCACGTATTCGCGGTCCAACAATCAAACAGGCGTTTGAAACATACGTTTACGCCACCCCCTTGTCAAGCGCTGCCAATCGCCCGGCTAGGCGAGCAGATCGATGCGCGAATCCGGCGCCGGCCATTCGCCCAGGCGCCGATACAGCTCAAGACTAGGCGCTGGCGGCAAGGGCTGCTGCGCGGCGCGGTCTTCTTCGTCGCCTTCCTCGGCGTCCCGCTCGGCCTGGCGCGCCTCGGCCGCGGCGGCGGCCTCCGCGCGGCGCAGCTCGGCCAGTTCCACCCGCGCCTGAGCCGCCTGCGCCTGGGCCTGGGCGGCGACGCGCAGGTCCTGCGCGGACGGCTCGACCGGCGCCAGCGCGGCACGCAGGACCACCTCCATCTTGCGCATGGTGGCTTCGGGATCATTGGGCACGGGGGCGGTGTCGATGCTGACTTCGCCGGAAACGGCGTAGCGCTGGCCGTCCGGGCCGCGCTTGAAGCTGTAACTGGGCGCCCCGGCGTACTGCCCGCCCACCGCGGCATGGGCCTGCTCGTGGGCGCGCACTTCGCGGTCGCGCTGGCTCAGCTCGGCGATTTCCAGTTGTTCGAGACGTTGCTGCTGCGCACTGGGCTCGCCGTCGCCACGGCCATCGCGCTCGGCCGAGCGATCCGCCTCCTCGCGCCCGGAAGCGGAGGAGTCGGCCTGCGCCTCCTGCGTCGGGGCGGCAGGCGGCTGATCGGCGCGAGCGATATCGGGGGAAACTTCGGCCGAGAGTGGCCGGGCCGGCGCGACGGGCGGCGAAGGGACGAACGACGGCAGGCTGCTGCCGATCTGCATATGCTCCCTCCTACCCCGCAGTTGGCCGCATCCGCGGCCGGGGTAATGAACTTAGAGCCTATTCACGATCTGGCGAGCTAGAGCCATGCAAGGCGCTACGTTAGTAACAGCCTCCGGCTGGTCAAAACAGGCGAAGGCCGGTCGGAGTCGCGCTCGACTTTACGCGCTGTAAATGAGCAGTACTCGCTTCGCTCGCCCCTCCGGGGCCGCACTGAAGTGCGTTAGCCGCAAGCGGCTTGCTGAGCCTGTTTTAACGCAGCAGGGCCGACGCACAGCAGATCGTGGATAGGCTCTCAGGCACGCGTATCGATCAGGGTGCCGAGCACCTCGTCGGCGGTTTCCACGACGCGCGCACTGGCGCGCACCTCGTTCTCGCCGACGCGCAGGGCGACCAGGCTTTGCGCCAGGTCGGGGCGAGTCTGTTCGGCGGCTTGCGGCGCCGGATTGACCTGATTCTGCGGCGGGGTCTGGCTGCCTCGCGGCGGCTGGCTGACGGCGTTGCTGGCGATCTCGCTGGCCGCCTGTTCGACACGGCGCTGCCCGGCCTGAATGCCGCTCAAACCCGAGTTGAATGCGTTGGCGGAGATTTCCATCGGCAGCTCCCGGCGCGATTAGAACCTAATGGCCGGTATTGAAGCAGAAACTGCCTAAAAAACGTACAGGCAAAAGGCTATGGTCGGGTAACTGCTTATTACCGCTGAACCAGCCGGTCGAGATCCAGATGCGCCGCCACCGCCGCCGGGCTTGCCTGGGCCAGACGCGGCACGCGCCCCAGGCAGGGCGCTGCCAGGCGTTCGACGAGGGTGGCGAGGTTTTCCTCCAGGCGCGAGGTCTGCGCATCGACCACATTGGCCACCCAGCCGGCCAGCCGCAGGCCGTCGCGCTCGATGGCCTCCATGCTGAGCACGGCGTGGTTGATGCAGCCCAGGCGCACGCCGACCACCAGGATCACCGGCAGGCCCAGGGCCACGGCCAGGTCGGAGAGGTTCTCGTCGCCGGCCAGCGGCACGCGCCAGCCGCCGGCGCCTTCCACCAGGGAAAAATCGGCGCCCTTGGCCAGGATCGCGCGCACCGGGCCGAGCAGGCTGGCCACATCCAGCTGCACCCCGGCCTCGCGCGCCGCCAGGTGCGGGGCGATGGCCGGGGCGAAGGCCAGCGGATTGACCTCCTCGTAGCGCAGCGCCAGCGAGCATTCGCCGAGCAGGGCCAGGGCATCGTCGTTGCGCAGGCCGTCGGCGGTCATGGCGCAACCGGAGGCCACCGGCTTGGCCGCCGCGGTACTCAGCCCGCGCCGGCGAGCGGCATGCAGCAAGCCGGCGGCGATGGTGGTCTTGCCGATTTCCGTGTCCGTCCCGGTAACGAAGTAGGCTTGAGTCATCAGTCGAACCCTCTGCCGAAGTGGTCTTGCCGGCTTCTCATGCCGAGCCGAGTGTCCGTTCCGGTGACGAAGTAGGCGTGGGTCACTGCGGACGCTCCATTCGATCCACGCTCAACGGCTTCTGCAGCACGCCGTAGACCACCTGGTAGGTGGCCGGCAGCCCCTCGGCCTGACGGAAGCCCTCGTAGGCCTCGATCAGCGCGCGAATCCGCGCGCGCCCGGTCAGCCCGCCCGGCCGCCCCGGGTTGAGGTTGTGCGCACCGAGGTCCTTGAGTGAGGCGGTCAGGCTGCGCAGGTCGGGGAAATGCAGCACCTCGGCCTGGCGCTGCAGGCTCAGCAGCTGCAGCTCGCCGGCGGCGCACAGGCGCTGGTAGTCCTCGAAGCGGCGAAAGCGGTTGACGTGGACGAAGCCGTCCACCGCCTGCCAGCTGCCCTGCAGCTCCTGCAGGGTGCCGACGCACAGACTGGAAAAGGCCAGCACGCCGCCTGGGCGCAGCACCCGCGCCGCCTCGCGGAGCACCTGCGGGAAATCGGCGCACCACTGCAGCGCCAGGCTGGAGAACAGCAGGTCGAGGCTGGCGGCCTGCAGCGGCAGCGCCTCGGCATCGCCGGCGACGAAATGCGCGGCGCCACCCAGCGGCCGGGCATGGCGCAGCATGCCCTCGGCGATATCCACGGCCAGGCCCTCGCTCCGCGGGAAGCGTGCGCCCAGGGCGCGGGTGAAATGCCCGGTGCCGCAGCCCAGGTCCAACCAGCGCGCCGGCTGCAGCGAGACGGGCAGGCGCTCGAGCAGCTGCGCGCCGACGCTGCGCTGCAGCGCGGCCACCGCATCGTAGCTGTCCGCCGCACGGGAGAAGGAGGCCGCGACCTGGCGCTTGTCCGGCAGACCGCCGGGCTGGGCATGCTCGCTCATGGTCGGCCCCCGCGGAAGAAAGCCAGCACCCTATGATTCGCCATCACCGGCCTCGCGGATAAACTCGAGCAGCAGCGCCGCCAGGACCTGTGGCTGTTCCAGCACGAAGGCATGGCCGCAGCCTTCCAGCACATCCACCTCGCCGGCCGGCAGCAGGGCCAGCAGCGCTGCGCCGGCCGCGGCCGGTACCAGGGCGTCCTGCTCGGCCAGCAGGTGCAACTGCGGCCCGACGAAGGCGGCCAGCGCCGCGCGGTTGTCCAGGCTCGCCAGCACCCGAAGCCCGGCCAGCAATTGCGCGCCATCCGCCTTGGTCAGCGCCGCCTGCAGGCGGCGCGCCAGGGCGCGGGCGTCGCTTGCGCCCTGGGCGCAGAGCATGGCGAAACGCTTGAGGGTGGCGCCGGCGTCCTGAGCGCAGCCGGCCTCGAACGCGGCGAAGGTCTCGACCGGCATGGCGCTCGGCCAGTCCTCGCGGGCGACGAAGCAGGCATTGGCGGCCAGGCTGATCAGCCCCCGGCAACGCGCGCCGCGGCGCGCCGCCAGCGCGGTGGCGAGCATGCCGCCGAGCGACCAGCCGGCCAGCCAGCAGTCTTGCGGCAGGCGCGCGTCCAGCTCATCGAGCCAATCGTCCACTGCCGCCGAGGTCAGCGCCGGCAGTTCGCACCATTCAACCCGCAGCTGGTCACCCAGCGCCTCGGCCAACGGCTGTAACAGGGCGCTGTCCAGGCCCCAGCCGGGCAGCAGGATCAGTCGTTCAGTCATGCTCTTGCACCTGCGGCCAGCACTCGGCCAACGCCTCCAGCAACTGCTCCAGCTGCGCCTCGCTGTGCGCCGCGGACAGGGTCACGCGCAGGCGCGCGCCGCCGACCGGCACGGTGGGCGGGCGGATGGCGCCGACCAGCAGGCCGCGCTCCTTGAGCAGTGCCGAAAGCTTGAGGGCACGGGCACTGTCGCCGACCAGGATCGGCTGGATCGGCGTCGGGCTGTCCATCAGGCTCAGGCCGATCTCGGCGGCGCCGGCACGAAAGCGCGCGATCAACTGGTTCAGGTGCTCGCGGCGCCAGCCTTCGCTGCGCAGCAACTCCAGGCTCTTCAGGGTGGCGCAGGCCACCGCCGGCGGCTGGCTGGTGGTGTAGATATAGGGGCGGGCGAACTGGATCAGGGTCTCGATCAGTTCCTCGCTGCCGGCGACGAAGGCCCCGGCGGTGCCGAACGCCTTGCCCAGGGTGCCGACCAGCACCTGCACGTCGTCCAGGCCCAGGCCGAAGTGTTCGACTATGCCGCCGCCGGTGGCGCCCAGCGGGCCGAAGCCATGGGCGTCGTCGACCATCACCCAGGCCTGCGTGGCGCGCGCCTCGGCGCACAGCGCGGGCAGATCGGCGAGGTCGCCGTCCATGCTGAACACGCCGTCGCTGACCACCAGGCAGTTGCCGCTGGCCTTGCGCAGGCGATTGGCCAGGCTCACCGCATCGTTGTGCAGATAACGCGAGAAGCGCGCCCCGGACAGCAGGCCGGCATCCAGCAGCGAGGCGTGGTTGAGGCGGTCCTGCAGCACGCTGTCGCCCTGCCCGACCAGCGCGGTGACCACCGCCAGGTTGGCCATATAGCCGGTGGAGAACAGCAGCGCGCGCGGCCGCCCGGTGAACTCGGCCAGCGCCGCTTCCAGCTGGTGGTGCGGCGTGCTGTGGCCGATCACCAGGTGCGAGGCGCCGCCGCCGACGCCCCACTTCTCGGCGCCGGCGCGCATGGCCGCGATCACCTCGGGGTGATTGGCCAGGCCCAGGTAATCGTTGGAGCAGAAGGCCAGCAGCTCGCGGCCATCGACCTGCACCAGCGGCCCCTGCGGTGATTCAAGCAGCGGGCGTTGGCGATAGAGGTTGGCGGCGCGGCGCTCGGCGAGGCGAGTGGCAAGATCGAAGCTCATGGCAAGACCTGGTGGATAACCGCAAGCGGGTTATCCACCCTACAGAAGGACTACGTAGGGTGGATGACGCGAAGCTCATCCACCGCCTGACTTCAGACCGCGGCGTTATAGAACAGCTTGGAATCGCGCTGCTCGACCAGGGCCTGCTCGATGGCGGCCTGGTGCACCTCGTCGGCATGCTCCTCGCGCTCCTCCGGCTTGATGCCGAGGCGCTGGAACAGGGCCATGTCCTTGTCCGCCTGGGGGTTGGCGGTGGTCAGCAGCTTCTCGCCGTAGAAGATCGAGTTGGCGCCGGCCATGAAGGCCAGGGCCTGCATCTGCTCGTTCATCTGCTCACGGCCGGCGGACAGGCGCACGTGGGATTTCGGCATCATGATCCGCGCCACCGCCAGGGTGCGGATGAAGTCGAACGGATCGACGTCCTTCTCCTCGGCCAGCGGCGTGCCCTTGACCTTGACCAGCATGTTGATCGGCACGCTCTCCGGGTGCTCCGGCAGGTTGGCCAGCTGGATCAGCAGGCCGGCGCGGTCGTCCACCGACTCGCCCATGCCGAGGATGCCGCCGGAGCAGATCTTCATCCCCGCCTCGCGCACGTAGGCCAGGGTCTGCAGGCGCTCGCCGTAGGTGCGAGTGGTGATGATGTTGCCGTAGAACTCCGGCGAGGTATCCAGGTTGTGGTTGTAGTAGTCCAGCCCCGCCTCGGCCAGCGCCTGGGTCTGCTCCTGATCCAGCTTGCCCAGGGTCATGCAGGTTTCCAGGCCGAGTTTCTTCACCCCTTTGACCATCTCCAGCACGTAGGGCATGTCCTTGGCCGACGGGTGCTTCCACGCCGCGCCCATGCAGAAGCGCGTCGAGCCGATGGCCTTGGCCTCGGCGGCGGCCTTGAGCACCTTCTCCACCTCCATCAGCTTTTCCTTGTCCAGGCCGGTGTTGTAGTGGCCGGACTGCGGGCAGTACTTGCAGTCTTCCGGGCAGGCGCCGGTCTTGATCGACAGCAGGGTGGAGACCTGCACGCGGTTGGCGTCGAAGTGCGCGCGGTGCACCGTCTGCGCCTGGAACAGCAGGTCGTTGAACGGCTGCTCGAACAGCGCGCGGACTTCGGCCAGCGACCAGTCGTGGCGGGTGGGGGTGGCGGCGGTTGCACTCATCGGGAGCTTCCTTCGACGCTAGGCGGCGTCTGTTGTCGGGGCCCGCGCACGGGGCGACGGGACGTTCAGGCATAGGGCATCATAAGTGGCCTTTGGATGCTGTCAACCGCCAACAAGGCACAGGTTTACCACTGATCATTTATTGATCAATCGAACTTTCATACTGGCACCTGGCCAAACCCCTATCGCGTCATCGGAATCTTCTGCATGCAGCTAACCGGCTTTTTCGACTGGCTGGGCCACACCCTGGGCAGCGCCATCCGCTTTATCGTCGATCTGTTCTCCGGCGCCCTGGGCGCGGTGGCCGACGCCATCGATGCGTTCCTCGGCGGCATGGCGCGGGCCATCGGCATGGACGTGTCGATCTTCAGCCTCGTCCTGCTGATCCTCGGCCTGCTGTTTCTCTACAAGGGCGTGCGCGCGCTGCTGCGCAAAGCCATCTTCGCCGGGGTGATCTGGCTGCTGCTGGGCCTGGTGCTGATGGGCTGGCTGATCCGCTGAGCGCCGGCTAGGCTCAGGGCTTTCGCTCATGGACGAGCCGTCATGCCCCTGCTCCCCCTCAAGCTTCCCGCCTGGCTGCAACCGCGCCGCCATTGCCAGCTCTGCGACGAGCCCGCCGACCACCCCCGACACGCCATCTGCAGCGCCTGCGAGACCGAGCTGCCCTGGCTCGGCGCGCAGTGCCAGGTGTGCGCGGTGCCGCTGCCGATGGCTGGCCTGATCTGCGGCGCCTGCCAGCGCCAGGCGCCGAGCTTCGCCCGGGTGGAGGCGCCGTGGCGCTATGCCTTTCCGGTGGACAACCTGATCACCCGCTTCAAGCACCAGGGCCAGTGGCCGCACGGCCGGCTGCTCGCCGAGTTGTTGGCCGAACACCTGCAGCACGCCTACGACGAAGGTTTGCCCAGGCCGCAGGCGCTGCTGCCGGTGCCCCTGGCGCGGCGGCGCCAGCGTCGCCGCGGTTTCAACCAGGCGCAGATGCTCGCCGACTGGCTCGGCCGCCGCCTGCAGTTGCCGGTACACGGCGACTGGCTGCAACGGCGCCTGGACACCCCGGCGCAGCAGGGCCTGGACGCCGCTACGCGCAAGCGCAACCTGCGCCAGGCCTTCGCCCTCGACGCCGGCGCCGAACTCGCCGGGCGCCACCTGGCACTGGTCGACGACGTGCTCACCACCGGCGCCACCGCCGGCATCCTCGCCCGCCTGCTGCGCCGCGCCGGCGCCGCGCGGGTCGACGTCTACTGCCTGGCGCGCACGCCGCGCCCCGGCGACGGCTGACTTGACTTGCCGGTCAGAGTCGCGCAACGTGCCGCCCATCGCCCTTGCCATCCGCAGCCCATGGCCCAGCCCGATCCCCTCGCCCAACTGCTCAGCCGCCGCCCGCAACGCCTGGCCCTGCTCGAGCAGATCGCCATACAAGGCTCGATCACCCGTGCCGCCAAGGCCGCCGGGCTCAGCTACAAGGCCGCCTGGGACGCCATCGACGAACTCAACAACCTGGCCGAACAGCCACTGGTCAGCCGCAGCGTCGGCGGCAAGGGCGGCGGCGGCGCGCGCCTGACCCCGGCCGGCGCACGCCTGCTGGCCCTGCATCGGCGGGTGCAGGCACTGCAGGCGCAGCTGCTGCAGGCTGCCGAGGACGACGCCGACCTGCAGCTGCTCGGCCGCCTGCTGCTGCGCACCAGCGCGCGCAACCAGCTGAGCGGCCGGGTGCGGGCGATCCAGGCACAGGGACGCAACGATCTGGTCGAACTGGAACTGCCAGGCGGTGCGCTGATCCGCGCGCAGATCACCCGCGACAGCACCGAGAAACTCGAACTGAGTGCCGGCGCCGGCGTGGTGGCGCTGATCAAGGCCGGCTGGCTGGAACTGCAGCCGCTGTCGGCGCCGCTCGATCCCGCACGCAATGCCCTGGAAGGCTGGATCGAGCAGGTCCTGGCGGCGGACGACGGCCCCAGCGAAGTGCGCATCGGCCTGGCCAGCGGCCAGACCCTGTGCGCCCTGGTCGACCCCGCGCGCCTGGCGCAGCTGGGCCTGCGCGCCGGCGACCCGGTGCGCGCGCAGTTCGCCGCCAGCCAGGTATTGCTCGGCACCCAGGTCTGACCCCGCTGGCCGGGGACAAAGGGCTACACTGTGCGCCCTAGCGCGCGGAGCCTGTCATGAGCCATCCCTTCTCCACCCTCACCCCGGACCTGGTGCTCGACGCCGTGGAGAGCCTCGGTTACCTCAGCGACGCCCGCGTGCTGGCGCTCAACAGCTACGAGAACCGCGTCTACCAGGTTGGCATCGAGGACGAGGCGCCGCTGATCGCCAAGTTCTACCGCCCCGACCGCTGGAGCGATGCGGCGATCCGCGAGGAGCACAGCTTCAGCTTCGAGCTGGCCGAATGCGAGGTGCCGGTGGTGGCGCCGCTGCTGCGTGACGGCGAGACCCTGTTCGAGCACGGCGGTTTCCGCTTCGCCCTGTTCCCGCGCCGCGGCGGGCGCGCGCCGGAGCCGGGCAACCTGGATCAGCTGTACCGCCTCGGCCAGTTGCTCGGCCGCCTGCACGCGGTCGGCGCCAGCCGCCCCTTCGCCCACCGCGAAACCCTGGCGGTGGACAATTTCGGTCACGCCTCGCTGGCCACCCTGCTCGGCGGCGGCTTCGTCCCGCGCAGCCTGCTGCCGGCCTACGAGTCGGTGGCGCGCGACCTGCTGGCGCGCCTCGATCAGCTGTTCGCCCGCGTGCGCTACCAGCCGATCCGCCTGCACGGCGACTGCCACCCCGGCAACCTGCTGTGCCGCGACGACAGCTTCCACATCGTCGACCTCGACGACTGCCGCATGGGCCCGGCGGTGCAGGACCTGTGGATGATGCTGGCGGGCGAGCGCCACGAGCGCCTCGGTCAACTGGCCGAGCTGATGGACGGCTACCAGGAATTCCACGACTTCGACGCCCGCGAGCTGCCGCTGATCGAGGGCCTGCGCGCGCTGCGCCTGATGCACCACAGCGCCTGGATCGCCCGACGCTGGGACGACCCGGCCTTCCCCCTGGCCTTCCCCTGGTTCGCCGGCGAGCGCTACTGGGGCGACCAGATCCTCTCCTTGCGCGAGCAACTGGCGGCGCTGGACGAGGAGCCGCTGCGGCTGTTCTGAGACGTAGCCCGGATGAGCCTTGCAATGATCGCCGGCAAGCCGGCCCAGACCGATACAGTTGCCCGCGCCGCGTAAACTTTGCCTTACGACTTTCCCGGCACGCGGCCATGGAGAAAAACTGAACGAACAGACAAGCCCGGGGCCCGGGGACTAGAATTCCGCGGCTACCGTTAGCTGCCTAAGCAAGGACTCCGCATGGCCACCGCCAACCCGCGACGCGGGTATCTCCTCGGCCTCACCGCCTACGTCATCTGGGGCCTGTTCCCGCTCTACTTCAAGGCCATCCAGAGCGTGCCGGCACTGGAAATCATCGTCCACCGGGTGCTCTGGTCGGCACTGTTCGGCGGCCTGCTGCTGCTCGTGTGGAAACACCCGGGCTGGTGGCGCGAGCTACGCGACCATCCCAAGCGCCTGGCGGTGCTGGCCGGCTGCGGCCTGCTGATCGCCACCAACTGGCTGGTCTACGTCTGGGCGGTGAACAACGAGCGGATGATCGAGGCCAGCCTGGGTTACTACATCAATCCGCTGATCAACGTGCTGCTCGGCCTGCTGATTCTCGGCGAGCGCCTGCGCCGCCTGCAGTGGCTGGCCGTCGGCCTGGCCGCCCTCGGCGTGCTGCAGCAGGTCTGGCAGCTGGGCAGCCTGCCCTGGGTGTCGCTGGTGCTGGCGCTGACCTTCGGCTTCTACGGGCTGATCCGCAAACAGGCGCCGGTCGCCGCCCTGCCCGGCCTGGTGGTGGAGACCTGGCTGCTGCTGCCGGTGGCGCTGGCCTGGCTGGCCCTGCACCCGGCGGCGGCGAGCAGCCAGGCGAGCTTCTGGACCAGTAGCGAGGCGCTGTGGCTGGCGGCCGCCGGGCCCATCACCCTGGTGCCGCTGGTGTGCTTCAACGCCGCAGCGCGCCACCTGCCCTACACCACCCTGGGCTTTCTGCAGTACATCGCGCCGACCCTGGTGCTGCTGCAGGCCATCCTGCTGTTCGACGAGCACTTCGCCCCCAGCACCCTGCTGGCCTTCGCCTGCATCTGGGCCGGGCTGGCGGTGTATAGCCTGGATATCTGGCTGAGCCTGCGCAAACGTCCGAGCGTGTAAGGGGGTGCGCACAGCGCACGCACTCGGCTGAGCAGAAAACACCCAACCGCCGCCAGGCTGCGTCAGCCCTGGCGCGGCGCCTTTCGGCCCCAGCCCAGCCACAGCTCCCCCCGGCATTTGCGCACAAACCTTTGATCCTGCTGATTTTTTAGCCAGGCAAAGAAAAACCCCGGGGCACTAAAGGGTGCGCCGGGGCTCCCCAGCTTATCCACAGGCTGATCCACGCCAGCCGTGGATATTCAGTCCTCCTGACGCAGATTCAGCTCCACCATCAGGTCGTCGGCCAGGGTCTCCAGGCGCGCCTGCAACTGCTCCAGCGGAAGCGTCTCCGGCACCGCCAGCAGCGCCTCGGCGGTGAACAGCAGCTCGCCGCTCATCGGCGCCGGTGCCACTTCGGTCAGCAGGCTTTCCAGGTTGACACCCTGCTCGGCCAACAAGCGGGTGATGTCGCGCACGATACCGGGGCGGTCGTTGCCCACCAGCTCCAGGCGGATCGCGGTGAAGCGTCCGCCCGGCTCGCTGCCGCTGACCGCCAGTTGCACACGAATGCCCTGCGCACCGAGCGCCTCCAGGGCCTTGATCAGACCGCCGTGCGCCTCGGCCGGCACGTCCACCCGCACGATGCCGGCGAACTGCCCGGCCATGCGCGCCATGCGACTTTCCAGCCAGTTGCCGCCGTGCTCGGCGACGCAGGCGGCGAGGCGCTCGACCAGCCCCGGTTGATCCTCGGCAATCACCGTCAGTACCAGATGATCCATGTACTACCTCACTCGTTCACAGGATTGGAAAGGCTCAGCCGCGCAGCGCCAGCCAGTAGGTGAGAAATTGCTCGTCGCGCACATAGCCCAGGCGCTCGTACAGGCGCTGCCCGGCCAGGTTGGTCTTCGCCGTTTCCAGCTGCAGGCCGCAGGCGCCGCTGGCCTCGGCATGAGCACGGGCGGCGTTCATCAGCGCCGCGCCGACGCCGGCGCGGCGAGCCGACTCGTCGACATAGAGATCGCTGAGCAGCCAGGCCGGTTCCAGCGCCAGGGACGAGTGGAAGGGATAGAGCTGGACGAAGCCCTGGGCCGCGCCCCGCTCGTCGCGGGCGATCAGCAGCTGCGAGTCGCCGCGCTGCAGACGCTGGCGGAGAAAGGCGGCGATCTCCGTCTCGGCCCGCGGCACCTGGTAGAAGGCCAGGTAGCCGGCGAACAGGCGGGTGAGGTCGACGAGGTCGGCGGCAACGGCGGCGGATACCGGCATGGCAGGCTCCAGAACGGGTCAGCGCAGTATAGGCGAAGGCGGCGTAGGCCATATTCGTCCTCTTGTCAGTAGCCCGCGCAATTAATCGTGTACGTTTTTACAATTTTTATGAAACAATAGCGCACTTTTTTGCATACACAGCGTATCCAACGTGACCGTGCAGAGCCTTCCGGTCGCAGACTGACGCACACCCACTGCATTTCCCCGGAATCTTGATGTAGTATGCCGCGCCTCGGACTACAAGACGGCAAACCCGTCTCCGACGAGCCCCTCTAAAAACGTAGGCGAGGTAGCCAGCGCCAGGCGCAACGACCAACGGGAGTAACAGCCGAAGGCTGGCCCGAAGGGTGAGCGCCAGCGAATCGAACGGGCGAAGAAGCGGAGTTTACTTGGTGTAAATGAGCCTTCTGAGCCTGTTTCTAACGCAGCGATGGCAACGCAGGTAGTTTTTAGAGGGGCCCGAAGCGGCTATTGAGTAGAGCTCAGAGAGAGTGAGGCAAGTGATGACTGAACGCGTTCAAGTCGGTGGCCTGCAGGTCGCCAAAGTCCTGTACGACTTCGTGAACAACGAAGCCATCCCCGGTACCGGCATCGCTGCCGACCAGTTCTGGGCCGGTGCCGCCGCGGTCATCAAGGACCTGGCACCGAAGAACCGTGCCCTGCTGGCCAAACGCGACGAACTGCAGGCGCAGATCGATGCCTGGCACCAGGCGCGCCAGGGTCAGGCCCATGACGCCGCTGCCTACAAGGCCTTCCTCCAGGAAATCGGCTATCTGTTGCCGGAGCCGGAAGACTTCCAGGCCACCACCGCCAACGTCGACGAAGAGATCGCCCGCCTGGCCGGCCCGCAGCTGGTGGTACCGGTGATGAACGCGCGCTTCGCCCTGAACGCCTCCAACGCCCGCTGGGGCTCGCTGTACGACGCCCTCTACGGCACCGACGTGATCAGCGAAGAAGACGGCGCCGAGAAGGGCAAGGGCTACAACAAGGTGCGCGGCGACAAGGTCATCGCCTTCGCTCGCGCCTTCCTCGACGAGGCCGCGCCGCTGGCCGCCGGCTCCCATGTCGACTCCACCGGCTACAAGATCGTTGACGGCAAGCTGGTGGTTTCGCTCAAGGGCGGCAGCAACAGCGGTCTGCGCGACGACGCGCAACTGATCGGCTTCCAGGGCGAGGCCAGTGCGCCGGTCGCCGTGCTGCTCAAGCACAACGGCCTGCACTTCGAGATCCAGATCGACGCCACCAGCCCCATCGGCAGCACCGACGCCGCCGGCGTGAAAGACGTGCTGATGGAAGCCGCGCTGACCACCATCATGGACTGCGAAGACTCGGTCGCCGCCGTCGATGCCGACGACAAGGTGGTGGTCTACAAGAACTGGCTGGGCCTGATGAAAGGCGACCTGGCCGAGCAAGTCGCCAAGGGCGGCCAGACCTTCACCCGCACCATGAACCCGGATCGCGTCTACACCAAGGTCGACGGCTCGGAGCTGACCCTGCACGGCCGTTCGCTGCTGTTCGTGCGCAACGTCGGCCACCTGATGACCAACCCGGCCATCCTCGACGCCGAAGGCAACGAGATCCCGGAAGGCATCCAGGACGCGCTGTTCACCAGCCTGATCGCGGTGCACAACCTGATCGGCAACACCACGCGCAAGAACACCCGCACCGGCAGCGTGTACATCGTCAAGCCGAAGATGCACGGCCCGGAGGAAGTCGCCTTCGCCAGCGAGATCTTCGCCCGCGTCGAGGATGTGCTGGGCCTGGCCCGCAACACCCTGAAGGTCGGCATCATGGACGAGGAGCGCCGCACCACCGTCAACCTCAAGGCGTGCATCAAGGCCGCCAGCGAGCGCGTGGTATTCATCAACACCGGCTTCCTCGACCGCACCGGTGACGAGATCCACACCTCCATGGAAGCCGGCGCCGTGGTGCGCAAGGCCGCCATGAAGAGCGAGACCTGGATCGGCGCCTACGAGAACAACAACGTCGACGTCGGCCTGGCCACCGGCCTGCAGGGCCGCGCGCAGATCGGCAAGGGCATGTGGGCCATGCCCGATCTGATGGCCGCCATGCTCGAGCAGAAGATCGCCCACCCGCTGTCCGGCGCCAACACCGCCTGGGTCCCCTCGCCGACCGCCGCCACCCTGCACGCCCTGCACTACCACAAGGTCGACGTGTTCGCCCGTCAGGCCGAACTGGCCAAGCGTACTCCGGCGTCGGTGGACGACATCCTGACCATCCCGCTGGCCAAGGACACCAGCTGGTCAGCAGAAGAAATCCGCAACGAGCTGGACAACAACTCGCAGGGCATCCTCGGCTACGTGGTGCGCTGGATCGACCAGGGCGTCGGCTGCTCCAAGGTGCCGGACATCAACGACGTCGGCCTGATGGAAGACCGCGCCACCCTGCGCATCTCCAGCCAACTGCTGGCCAACTGGCTGCGCCACGGCATCGTCAGCGAAGCCCAGGTGATCGAAAGCCTCAAGCGCATGGCGCCGGTGGTCGACCGGCAGAACGCCAGCGACCCGCGGTACCGCCCGCTGGCCCCGGACTTCGACAACAACGTCGCCTTCCAGGCCGCGCTGGAGCTGGTGATCGAAGGCACCAAGCAGCCCAACGGCTACACCGAGCCGGTGCTGCACCGCCGTCGTCGCGAGTTCAAGGCCAAGAACGGTCTCTGATTCGCCGCAGCAGCAGAGAAACCGCCCTTCGGGGCGGTTTTTTATTGGCCGCGCGCAGGCCGCGGCGGTCGGCGCGTTGGGCTTCGCTGCGCTCAGCGCCAACCTAGGGCGGCGGCAGCCCCCTCGCCCCCCTACTTAGGTGCAATGGCCAAGGCCCGTGCGCGCGGCCACACTGGCAGCATCTCGAAACTGCGAGGCGCAAGCCCATGAGCAAGGCCGACGCCCTGGCCGATGCGGGCAAGACCGCGGTGCTGCAGAACATTCACGGCACCATGGAGTTCCTGCAGAAGTTTCCGCCCTTCAACCAGATGGACACCGCCCACCTGGCGTTTCTGGTCGAGCACTGCCAGCTGCGCTTCTACGGCGAAGGCGAGTCGATCATCAAGCCGAGCGACGGCCCGGTCGAGCACTTCTACATCGTCAAGCAGGGCCGGGTGCATGGCGAACGCCCGCACAGCGCGCGGCGCGGCACCGAGACCACCTTCGAGATCACCGCCGGCGAATGCTTTCCGCTGGCTGCGCTGATCGGCGAACGCGCCACCCGCACCGAACACCTGGCCGCCGAGGACACCTTCTGCCTGCTGCTGGCCAAGCACGCCTTCGTCAAGCTGTTCGCCGTGTCCAACCCGCTGCGCGACTTCGCCCTGCGCGGGGTCAGCAGCCTGCTCGACCAGGTCAACCAGCAGGTGCAGCTGCGCGCGGTGGAGACCCTCGGCGCGCAGTATTCGCTGGATACCCGCCTGGGCGAACTGGCCATGCGCCAACCCATCGGCTGTGCCCCCGTCACGCCGCTGCGCGAGGCGGTGCGGCTGATGCACGAACAGCACGTCGGCAGCATCGTCATCGTCGACCCGGCCGAGCGGCCGCTGGGCATCTTCACCCTGCGCGACCTGCGCCGGGTGGTGGCCGACGGCGTCGACCTGGCCCAGCCGATCAGCAACCTGATGACCCCCAGGCCCTTCCACCTGGCGCCGGACGCCAGCGCCTTCGACGCCGCCATCGCCATGACCGAGCGGCATATCGCCCACGTCTGCCTGGTGGAACACGAGCGGCTCTGCGGGGTGATTTCCGAGCGCGACCTGTTCAGCCTGCAGCGCGTCGACCTGGTGCACCTGGCGCGCACCATCCGCCACGCGGGCAAGGTGGAGACCCTGGCCGGGCTGCGCAGCGACATCCGCCTGCTGGTCGACCGCATGCTGGCCCACGGCGCCAGCTCGACGCAGATCACCCATATCGTCACCCTGCTCAACGACCACACCGTGTGCCGGGTGATCGAGCTGACGATCGAGGAAATGGGCGATCCGGGCGTGCCCTTCACCTGGCTGTGCTTCGGCAGCGAAGGTCGCCGCGAGCAGACCCTGCACACCGACCAGGACAACGGCATCCTCTTCGAGGCGGCCGACGCCGCCGAGGCCGCGGCCATCCGCGGGCGCCTGCTGCCGCTGGCCGCCACCATCAACCAGCGCCTGGCGCAGTGCGGCTTCACCCTGTGCAAGGGCAACATCATGGCCAGCAACCCGGAGCTGTGCCTGTCGCGCCAGGAGTGGTCGCGGCGCTTCGCCGGCTTCGTGCTGGAGGCCACCCCGGAAAACCTGCTGGGCTCGACCATCTACTTCGACCTGCGGGCGATCTGGGGCCCGGACGAGGGTTGCGAGCAGCTGCGCGAGGAACTGCTCGGGCGTATCGGCAACAACAGCCTGTTCCAGCAGATGATGGCCGAGAACGCCCTGCGCCAGCGTCCGCCGGTGGGCCGTTTCCGCGACTTCGTGGTGGTCCGCTCCGGCGCCGACAAGGACACCCTCGACCTCAAGGTGCAGGGCCTGACCCCCTTCGTCGACGGCGCCCGCCTGCTCGCCCTGGCCCACAACGTCGCCGCGGTCGGCACCCTGGAGCGCCTGCGCGCGCTGGTGGCCAAGGGCGTGATCGAGGCCCTGGACGGCGCCGCCTTCGAGGAGGCCTACCACTTCATCCAGCAGACCCGCATGCAGCAGCACCAGCTGCAGGCGCGCGACGAGCTGCCCTACTCCAACCGGGTCGACCCCGACCGCCTCAACCACCTGGACCGGCGCATCCTGCGCGAGTCCTTCCGCCAGGCGCAGCGGCTGCAGAGCAGCCTGGCCCTGAGGTATCAGCTATGAGCAAGTTCACCTGGTTCACCGGGCGCGGCCCGGCCCTGACCCAGCGCCAGCTGGAGCGCCGCCGCGAGCTGGCGGCCCCGGCCGCGCTCGACGAGCGGCCGCTGCACGCGCAACGTTTCGTCGTCCTCGACCTGGAGACCAGCGGCCTGAATATGCGCCGCGACCAGGTGCTGTCGATCGGCGCGGTGGTGATCGAGCACGGCGCCATCGACCTCAGCCAGCAGTTCGAGTGCACCCTGCAGCGCGACGGCCACCAGGCCAGCGCCAGCACCCTGATCCACGGTATCGCCCCCAGCGAGATCGCCCGCGGCGAGGAGCCGGCCGAGGCCCTGCTGGCCTTCATGGAGTTCGTCGGCGACAGCCCGCTGCTGGCCTACCACGCCGAGTTCGACCAGCGCATGCTCGCCCGCGCGCTCAAGGAAAGCCTGGGCCAGCGCCTGCAGCACGCCTTCTTCGACGTCGCCGAACTGGCCCCGCTGCTGTGCCCCAAGGCCAAGCTGGCGCACGCCGGGCTGGACGACTGGACCCGGCATTTCGGCCTGCAGGTGCAGCAGCGCCACCACGCCAGCGCCGACGCCCTGGTCACCGCCGAGCTGGCCCTGATCCTGCTGAGCAAGGCCCGCCAGCAGGGCCTCGACAGCCTGCCGGCGCTGCTCCAGGCGCTCAACAGCCGGCGCCGCCAGCGCGCCTATTCGCTGTAGCCTGCGCCGACGATCCGGGCGTAGGGTGGATAACGCTCTCTTTATCCACCACGGGGCAGCCGCCGACAATCCTGGTGGATGGGTAAAGCGTCATCCACCCTACGCAGCCCTACAGGTCGCGCAGCAGCAGGCCGTATTCCAGCGACAGATTCTCCGGCAACGGCAGATAGAGCACATGACCGTCGCCCGGGGCCACGTCCACCGCCTGGCCCTGGCGGTTCTCCAGCTGCGCCAGGGAAAAACGCCGATTGCCCTGCGGGGTCATCAGCTCCAGCCAGTCGCCGAGGGCGAAGCGGTTCTTCACCCGCACCTCGGCCAGCGCACCGCGACGTTCGCCGGTCAGCTCGCCGACGAACTGCTGGCGCTCGGCGCGCGAGCTGCCGCGCTCATAGTTCTGGTACTCGTCGTGCACATGGCGGCGCAGGAAACCCTCGGTGTAGCCGCGGTTGGCCAGTGACTCCAGGCGCTGCATCAGGCCCCTGTCGAAGGGCCGTCCGGCGAGGGCGTCGTCGATGGCCTGACGGTAGGCCTGGGCGGTGCGCGCCACGTAGAAATGACTCTTAGTGCGCCCCTCGATCTTCAGCGAATGCACCCCCATGCGCAGCAGGCGCTCGACGTGCTGCACCGCGCGCAGGTCCTTGGAGTTCATGATGTAGGTGCCGTGCTCGTCCTCGAACGCGGTCATTTCATCATCCGGTCGCCCAGCCTCCTGCAGCACGAATGCCTGGGTGGTTGGCGTGCCCTGGCCCAGGGTCGGCTCGACTACACGGACGATTTCGCCGAGTTGGTTCTCGCCAGCCGGCGTGGCCTGGTACTGCCAGCGACAGGCATTGGTGCAGCTGCCCTGGTTGGGGTCGCGGCGGTTGATGTAGCCCGACAGCAGGCAGCGTCCGGAATAGGCCATGCACAGCGCGCCGTGGACGAACACCTCCAGCCGCATGCCGGGCACCTGGCTGCGGATTTCCTCGATCTCTTCCAGTGCCAGCTCACGCGACAGGATCACCCGGCTCAGCCCCTGCTGCTGCCAGAACCGCACGCTGGCCCAGTTCACCGCATTGGCCTGCACCGACAGATGAATCGGCATCTGCGGGAAGAGCTCGCGCACCAGCATGATCAGCCCGGGGTCGGACATGATCAGCGCATCCGGGCCCATCGCGATCACCGGTTCCAGGTCCTTGAGAAAGGTCCTGAGCTTGGCGTTGTGCGGGGCGATATTGACCACCACGTAGAAGCGCTTGCCCTGGGCATGGGCTTCGGCAATGCCCAGGGCCAGGTTGGCGTGGTCGAACTCGTTGTTGCGCACGCGCAGGCTGTAGCGCGGCTGCCCGGCATAGACCGCGTCGGCGCCGTAGGCGAAGGCGTAGCGCATGTTCTTCAGGCTGCCGGCCGGCGACAGCAGTTCGGGAAAACGGGGCATGACCGCAAGCTCGAAAAATCGGGGGCTGGCGATTCTAGAGAGCTGGCCGACGCAGACATTGATCTGGGTCTATCGGGCGCGCAAAAGCGCCCGGGCGAGACGATGGGTCAGGATGGTGCGCCGTGCGCGTTCACCGCAAAGCGGCGCGCTAGCGGCACACCTGCAGGTAGAGCGGATCGTCCTTGGCGATGCGCTTGAGCTGATCGAGCTGCGGCTGCTTCTGCGCGTTCAGCGGCAGCAGTTCGGCGCTGTCGCAGTTGAGCAGGTGCGCCTGGTGCGCGACGTGATCGATGTGCTGCTTCTCGAAGCGGTAGAGCATGAATTCGGCGACCACCCGGCCGTCGAGCTCGCGCGTCACCACGCTCGTGCTATCGAGCACGGTAAAGGCCGTGATCATCGGCACGAAGTAGCTCCAGGGGCGCCAGAACACGTGGCCGGCCTCGCTGGCCACCACCACCGACTCCTGCGGTTGGCGCTGCTGCTGATGCTCGAACCAGGAATACTCGTAGAAGATCTGGTAGCCCAGCATCCCCAGGCCGCCGAACAGCGGCACTATCCACTTCGGCAGTTTGTTGCGCGTCAGCTTTCGCAGCAGCAGGGCGATACCGGCAGCGCCGAGCCCCGCCACCACGATGGCAAGCAAAGTCCATAACATTCGACTGTTCCTGAAATAAGACGGGCCTCCACTGGAGGCCCGTCCGTTAGACCCTGAACCATCGACCGATGGCCTCAGGCCTGGATTATGCTCAGTGGCTCAGCGCGCCACCAGCACCTTTCGGAGTACGCACGCTTTCCACCAGGTCCTGGATTTCCTGCGGCGGAGCGGTGGTCAGCATCGCCACGGCATAGGCCACGCCGAAGTTGATCAGCGCACCGATGGTACCGAAGGACGCCGGGGAGATACCCATGAACCACTGGTCCGGGGTATTGGGCAGCATGTTGGTCTCCGGAATGAAGAACCAGCCCAGGTAGGTGAAGATGTACAGCAGGGTCACCACCAGACCGGCGACCATGCCGCAGATCGCGCCCTTGTCGTTCACCCGCTTGGAGAAGATACCCATCATCAGCACCGGGAACAGCGTGGCCGCGGCGATACCGAAGGCCAGCGCCACCACCTGCGCAGCGAAGCCTGGCGGATTCAGGCCCAGGTAGGTCGCCAGCAGAATCGCGGCAGCCATGGAGATCCGCGCCGCATGCATCTCGTTCTTCTCGCTGATCTTCGGATTGATCAAGGTCTTGATCAGGTCGTGACTGATCGCCGAAGAAATCGCCAGCAACAGCCCCGCCGCCGTCGACAGTGCCGCGGCGATGGCGCCCGCCGCGATCAGCCCCACCACCCAGCCGGGCAGGTTGGCGATCTCCGGGTTGGCCAGTACCAGGATGTCGTTGTTGACGGTCAGCTCGTTGCCGTTCCAGCCACGCTCCTGAGCGGTCGCGGTGAAGGCCGGGGCGGCATCGTTGTACATCTGGATGCGGCCGTCGCCGTTCTTGTCCTGCCAGGCGATCAGACCGGTCTGCTCCCAGGTCTTGACCCACTCAGGACGCTCTTCGTAGGCCAATGCCGGGGCAGTAGCACCTTCCGGATAAATGGTGGTCGCCAGGTTCAGGCGCGCCATCGAGGCCACGGCCGGCGCGGTGAGGTACAGCAGGGCGATGAAGATCAGGGTCCAGCCAGCGGACCAACGGGCGTCGGCCACCTTCGGCACGGTGAAGAAACGGATGATCACGTGCGGCAGGCCGGCGGTACCGATCATCAGCGACATGGTGAACAGCACCATGTTCAGCTTGTTGTCGACATCGGCGGTGTAGGCGGCGAAGCCCAGTTCACGCACCACTTCATCGAGCTTCTGCAGTAGCGGCACGCCGGAGTCGACGTGGTCGCCGAACAGGCCCAGCGGCGGGATCGGGTTGCCGGTCAGCTGCAGGGAGATGAAGATCGCCGGGATGGTGTAGGCGATGATCAGCACCACGTACTGCGCCACCTGGGTGTAGGTGATGCCCTTCATGCCGCCGAATACGGCATAGGCGAACACCACGGCCGCGGCGATCCAGATGCCGGTCGAGTTGCTCACTTCGAGGAAGCGCGAGAAGGCCACACCGGCACCGGCCATCTGCCCGATCACGTAGGTGACCGAGATGATCACCAGGCAGATCACTGCCGTCAGGCGTGCGCCGCGGCTGTAGAAGCGGTCACCGATGAAATCCGGCACGGTGAACTTGCCGAACTTGCGCAGGTAGGGCGCCAGCAGCATGGCCAGCAGCACGTAGCCGCCGGTCCAACCCATGAGGAAGGTGGAGTTGGCGTAACCGCCGGCGGCGATCAGACCGGCCATGGAGATAAAGGACGCGGCCGACATCCAGTCGGCGGCGGTGGCCATGCCGTTGGTGACCGGGTGCACGCCGCCACCGGCGACGTAGAACTCCTTGGTCGAGCCCGCGCGGGCCCAGATGGCGATACCGATGTAGAGCGCGAAGGACGCGCCCACGAACAGCATGTTGATGACGAATTGGCTCATGACCTCTTACTCCTCGACGCCGAATTCTTTATCGAGTCTGTTCAGTCTCCACGCGTAGTGAAAAATGAGGCCGATAAATACGAGAATGGAGCCCTGCTGGGCGAACCAGAATCCGAGGTCAGCGCCGCCGATCATGATGCCCGCGAGCATGGGTCGGAGAATCATGGCGAAGCCGTAGGAAACCAGCGCCCAGACAACCAGGCTCCAGGTGATGAGCCGCACATTGGCCTTCCAGTAGGCCGCGGCATTTGCTTTTTCAGAAGTCATAGACGCCTCCGGTTATTGTTATTCTGATGCAGCTTCAAACTAGCAGCAGGCCCCGGCAAACCGACAGATAGACATTGGTATTAGCCGCCTGGGGACGTTCCGAGCGTAGTTGTCTTTCCCCAGCTAACAGGCACTTGCACCAGCGTCGGCGGCCTAAAATCAACGGGGACGACTTTGGTCTAAGGAAACGCTGAAATAGCCGTCATTCCCGCGCAGGCGGGACAGCAGCTTTATCGCTGAACCGCGCTTGCGCTGGCCCGCAGGGGAATAATCCAGAACCTGCGTAATCCCTGGGCCCCCGTGCAGATTCGCCGCGCAATCGCCCTTGCCGCGCCTGCGCGAACAACCCGGCGATACGCCGCGCCAACAGATGCCCGGCACGCGCCTCCTCGCGCAGACCTATATGCCCGCTCATGGCCGATACCACAGGCGCATAAAGCCCAGCGCCAGCAGCAGGCCGACCTGGCCCAGCGCCGCACAGAGCGAGAGGAAGGAGCGCAGCGTGCCGTTGTTCGCCGCGTCCTGTATGCCGGTCAGGGCATTCCAGAAGCCCTCGGGCAACAGCATCAGGCTCACATGGGCGAGCGGCTTGCCGGTCAGCAGCAGGCCGTCGATCAGGTCGAACCAGCCGGCGAACATCAGACCGATGAGGATCATCACCGCCACCACCAGGCCCAGGGCCAGGCAGGCGGAAAACTGCATGAACAGACGCATGGGATCAGCTCCAGAGAAGGGGCGCGGCCCACGCCGCGCCGATCGGATTCAGGCGTGCGGAGCAGTGCGGCCGACGCCGTACCAGTCCAGCTTGCGGGTCAGCACCATGACGCTGGCGAGTACACCGAACACCAGCAGCGAGCCCATCAGCAGGGCATGGTCCTCGGCGCTGAGCAGGCCGTAGAGCATGGCGTACAGCGCCGCCAGCAAGGCGCCAAAGCCCAGGCCGCGCCGCCAGCTGTGCAGCACGAAGCTGACGTAGAAGCCGATCAGGCCGACGCAGGCACTGGCGGACAGGCCATAGGCCAGGGCGAACGCCAGGTGCTCGGACAGCGACAAGAGCAGCAGGTAGAACAGCGCCAGCGCCAGGCCCACCAGGGCGTACTGCACCGGGTGCACCGCCAGGCGCTTGAGCACCTCGAAGAGGAAGAAAGCGGCGAAGGTCAGGGCGATGAACAGCAGCGCGTATTTGATCGCGCGGTCGGTCTTCAGGTACTGGTCCACCGGGTCGACGAAGCTGACCCCGAAGTTGCGGCCGAGCAGCACGTGACACTGCTCGCGGCCCACGCAGTCGGCCAGCGCCTCCTCCAGGTTGGTGGCGAAGAAGCTGGTCTGCCACTGCGCGCTAAAGCCCTGCGCGTTCACCTCGCGCTGGCTCGGCAGGTACTCGCCGACGAAGCTCGGGTGCGGCCAGTCGGAGCTTAGGCTGACCCGGCTGTCGCGCCCCACCGGCACCACGGCGAGCTGCTCGGTGCCCTGCAGCTTGAGGTCGAAGGCGAACTCCAGCAGCTGCCCGCCCTGCGCGTCGAGCGCCGGCAGCGGCGCATGCACGCCGGCACCGAAACTGGGGTCGCCGCTGCCCAGGGCGAAGCCCAGGGTCTGGCCGTTGAGGCGCAGCTGCAGGTCGTTACCGATGCCACGGATATCGCTGATGCCGACGGAAAGGAAGGGCTTGTCGAAGCGGTAGAAACCCAGCTCGTCGCCCAGCCCCAGGCGCGGCGGCAGGCGGAACTGGCCGCTGACCTGGCTATCGCTGCGGTACAGGCGCGCCTGGTAGATGCCGCGCGCGCGCAGCTCGGTGCTCACCTGGCCGTCGAGCACGAAGCGCTCCGGCAGAAAATACAGGCGCCCGCGCTGCTGGCGCTCCTGCTGGTAACGCTCGCCGGTCTTGTCGTGGGTCTTCCATTCGTGGGTGGTCTTGACGTAGGGCAGCACCAGGATCGGCCCGGTGATCTGCTGGCGGTAGCTGGAGCTGCGGGCGATGTCCTGCAGCACCTGGTGGCGCAGGTTCTGACGTTCGTCGACCAGGCCGTCGATCATCAGCAGGGGAATCAGCAACAGCAGGATCAACAGGGCGATGGCGCCCAGCTTGAAGCTCAGGGTGCGGCTCATGGCGCGGCTCTCCGTAGCGAGTGAAGGTACGGCAGAGTCTGGGCAGCGCAGGTGGGGGCTTTATGGGGGGAACGTGGAGATTGCGTGGAGAAAGCGGAAAAGCATCAGGGCGCCGATTGCGGGCGCCCTGATTAACTGCTGCTGTGCGGCATCGAACTGCTCCCGCCAGAAGGGTTGGCGGGTCAGACGATGCGGTTGATACCTACGCGGTCGGCACCGTCGGCGGCGATGCGGTTGACGCCTACACGGTCGGCGCCGTCGGCGGCGATGCGGTTGACGCCTACGCGGTCGGCACCATCGGCGGCGATGCGGTTGACGCCTACGCGGTCGGCCCCGTCGGCAGCGATGCGGTTGACGCCTACTCGGTCGGCGCCGTCGGCGGCGATGCGGTTGACACCTACGCGGTCGGCGCCGTCGGCAGCGATGCGGTTGGTGCCTACGCGGTCGGCGCCGTCAGCGGCAACCGCCGGGGCGTTGGACTGCTCGACAGAGACCTGCGGCAGGGCGAACGCACCGGCGGACAGGCTGGCAATAACGAGGCTGGCGAGGATTTGCTTTTTCATGATCGGGCTCCTGGGTGGGGCTGGAAAGCGGCTACGGGGCCCATGTTACGCACGCCCCAATTTGGCAAAAGGGACATGTCTCGATAGCGACCATCGACGCCATCGATACCCGGAAAATTTCTTATCGATCATGGACATAGTAGTGATGAGCGGGAGCCGCCCATCCGTCCCGCCGCCGTTGCGCGACAGGGCGCACCCTGGTATCTGTACAAAAAACCAGTACCCAGCAGCGCGCCATGCCCGCCCTCGACGCCCCCGAACTCTATTACCTGGCCAACTTCCGCAAGGCCCTCGACTGGCTCGACGCCCATCACCGCGAGCTGATGGACGAGGCCGAGCAGACCTTCATCGCCAGCTTCATCCAGCTGCCGCTGCCGGCCCAGGCCCTGCTGGTGCGCCTGGTGATGCGCAAGGGCGTGCACTTTCGCGCAAGCAAACTGCGCTACGCCGAGATCGGCGACATCGCGACCGCCGCCGCGCCGCTGCTGGCGCAGGGCTGGCTGATCGACGACGCCGCGCTGACCTTCGACGAGATCGGCGCGCTGCTGCTCAAGGACGAGCTGGCCGCGCATTTCGCCGCCGACCTGCCGGGCGGCGCGCTGAAAAAGAGCGAACTGCTGGAGCACCTGCGCGAGCTGCATGTCGAGCCGCGCAGCCTCGCCGACTGGTGCCCGCGCCTGGAAGACCGTCTGCTGAGCCTGGCCATCGGGCCGCTGTGCGACCGCCTGCGGCTGATGTTCTTCGGCAACCTGGCGCAGGACTGGTCGGAATTCGTCCTGGCCGACCTGGGCATCTTCCGCTACGAGCAGGTGCCGATCACCCCAGGCTCGCGCGGCTTCCGCAGCCGCCAGGATGTGGACCACTACCTGCATCTGCGCGCCTGCCGCGACGCCTTCGACGCGGGCATGGCGGTAACCGAGGTGCTGCAACTGCTCGGTGATTTCGCCACCGACAACCCGCATATCGGCGAGCGCCACCAGCGCCTGCTGCTGCGCCTGGCCCAGCAGCTGGAACGCGCCGGCGAGCTGGAGTCGGCGCTGGCGCTGTACCGCGACACCGCCGCGCTCGGCTCACGGCAGCGGCAGATCCGCGTGCTGGAGCGCCTGGGCCGCGATGCCGAGGCGCTGGTTCTGGCCGAACAGGTAATCACAGCGCCGCATAACGGCGAGGAGGCGCAGCTGGCCGAACGGGCGCGCACCCGGCTGCGCAGGCGCCTCGGCCTGCCGCCAGCGGCCAGGGCGGCGAAGCCGATCGAGGATCGCCTCGACCTGCTCCTGCCGCGCGCCGCCAGCGTCGAGCTGGCCGTGGCCGCGCACCTGGCCGAGCCCGAGGCGCCGGTGCATTACGTTGAGAACACGCTGATCTGCGGGCTGTTCGGCCTGCTCTGCTGGGAGGCGATCTTCGCCCCGCTGCCCGGTGCCTTCTTCCACCCCTTCCACGCCGGCCCGGTGGACCTGCACCGCGCCGACTTCCACGCGCGCCGCGCGCCGCTGTTCGCCACCTGCCTGGCGCGCCTGGACGACGGCAGCTACGTCGAAGCCATGCGCCGCACCCATACCGAGAAGTTCGGCATCCAGTCGCCCTTCGTGTTCTGGGAGCTGCTCGACGCCGAACGCCTGAAGCAGGCGCTGGCCTGCCTGCCGCCGGCGCACCTGGGCGCCTGGTTCCGTCGCCTGCTCGCCGACATCCGCGAGAACCGCGCCGGCATGCCCGACCTGATCCAGTTCTGGCCGGCCGAGCGGCGCTACCGGATGATCGAGGTCAAAGGCCCCGGCGACCGCCTGCAGGACAACCAGAAACGCTGGCTGGCGTTCTGCGCCGAGCACGGCATGCCGGTCAGCGTCTGCTACGTGGAGTGGAGCGATTGAGCCTGCGCATCGCCGTGCGCGAGCTGTGCGAGTTCACCGCCAAGGAGGGCGACCTCGACCTGCGCTTCACCCCCTCGCCCACCGCTCAGGAGGGTATCGCGGGGCATGCCACGGTGGTCGCCAGGCGCGGCCCCGACTATATGTCCGAGCTGGCGGTGAGCGGCGAGTTCGAGGAACTGGCGGTCAGCGGCCGCATCGACGGCTTCGACCCGCAGTTTCGCCTGCTGGAGGAGATCAAGACCCACCGCGGCGACGTCGCGCGCATCCCGGCCAACCATCGCCTGCTGCACTGGGCGCAGGTCAAGGTCTACGGCTGGCTGCTGTGCCAGGCGCTGCAGCTCGATGAACTGGACCTGGCGGTGGTGTACTTCAACGTCATCAGCCAGAAGGAAACGGTGTTTCGCGAGCGCCACTCTGCCTGCGCATTGCGCCAGTTCTTCGAGCTGCAATGCCGCCGCTATATCCACTGGGCGCGCCAGGAGCAGGCCCACCGCCTGGCGCGCGACGCGGCGCTGACGGCGCTGCGCTTTCCCTACGGCGAGTTCCGTCACGGCCAGCGGCAACTGGCCGAGGCCGTCTACCGCGCCGCGCGCGACGGCCATTACCTGCTGGCGCAGGCCACCACCGGCATCGGCAAGACCCTCGGCACCCTGTTCCCGCAGCTCAAGGCCATGCCCGGCCAGCAGCTCGACCGCCTGTTTTTCCTCAGCGCCAAGACCCCGGGCCGGCGCCTCGCCCTCGATGCCCTGCAGCGCCTGCGCGAACCGGAGACGCCGCTGCGGGTGCTGGAACACGTGGCCCGCGACAAGGCCTGCGAACACCCGAGCAAGGCCTGCCATGGCGACTCCTGTCCGCTGGCCAAGGGCTTCTACGACCGCCTGCCGGCGGCGCGCAGCGCGGCGCTGAAGGAACGCTGGCTGGATCAGCAGGCGGTGCGCGCCATCGCCCTCGCCCACGGCATCTGCCCCTACTACCTGAGCCAGGAGCTGTGCCGCTGGAGCGACGTGGTGGTGGGCGACTACAACTACTACTTCGACCTCGGCGCCCTGCTGCACAGCCTGACCCTGGTCAACCAGTGGCGCGTCTGCCTGCTGGTGGACGAGGCGCACAACCTGGTCGAACGCGGCCGCAGCATGTACAGCGCCGAGCTGGACCAGGCGCGCTTCAAGGCCATGCGCCGCGACGCGCCGGCCAAACTGAAAGGCGTGCTGGAGCGGGTCGACCGCCACTGGAACCAGCTGCACCGCGAGCAGCAGGTGCCCTATCAGGTCCATCCGCTGGCGCCGGACCTGCTGCTGGCCGCGCTGGGCAAGGCGGTCAGCGCCATCACCGATCTGCTCACCGACCAGCCCGAGGGCAACGCCGGCGAGCTGCTCAGCTTCTACCTCGACGCCATGCTGTTCTGCCGCCTGGCCGAGAGCTTCGGCCCGCACTCGCTGTTCGACATCAGCCGCGTCGAGGCCGGCAACGGCCGCAGCTACTCCACCCTGTGCATCCGCAACGTCCTGCCGGCGCCCTTCCTCGGCCCGCGCTTCGAGGACGCGCACAGCGCCACGCTGTTCTCCGCCACCCTCAGCCCCAGCCACTACTACCTCGACCTGCTCGGCCTGCCGGAGGAGACCCAGTGCCTGGACGTCGCCTCGCCCTTTACCGCCGCGCAGCTGCAGGTGCGCGCGGTGCGCAACCTGTCGACCCGCTACCGCGACCGCGAGGCCTCGCTGGCGCCGATCTGCCGGCTGATCGCCCGCCAGTACCGCGAACGGCCGGGTAACTACCTGGCCTTCTTCAGCAGCTACCAGTACCTGCAACAGGTGCTGGACCTGCTGGCTCGCGAGCATCCCGAGATTCCTGTCTGGGTGCAGTCGCGGCAGATGGACGAGGCGGCGCGCCAGGGCTTTCTCGAACGCTTCCAGGTGGGCGGCCGCGGCATCGGCTTCGCCGTGCTCGGCGGGGTGTTCGGCGAGGGCGTCGACCTGCCCGGCGACCGCCTGATCGGCGCCTTCGTCGCCACCCTCGGCCTGGCCCAGGTCAACCCGATCAACGAGGAAATCCGCCAGCGCATGCACGCGCTGTTCGGCAACGGCTACGACTACACCTACCTCTACCCCGGCCTGCAGAAGGTGGTGCAGGCCGCCGGCCGGGTGATCCGCACGCCGGAGGACGAGGGCGTGCTCTACCTGATCGACGACCGCTTCGCCCGCCCGCAAGTGCGCGACCTGCTGCCGAGCTGGTGGCAGGTCGACGCCATGCGCCTGCCGGCGGAAACGACGAAGGCGCCCGAGCGGGCGCCTTCAGTCGAAACCTGAGCGAGGGGGCATCAGCCGATACGGCTGGCCCCGACGCGATCCGCACCGTCGGCGGCAACGCGATTGGCACCGACACGATCCGCACCATCGGCGGCGACGCGATTGGCACCGACGCGATCCGCGCCATCGGCGGCGACGCGATTGGCACCGACACGATCCGCACCGTCGGCGACAACGCGATTGGCCCCGACGCGATCCGCGCCGTCGGCGGCGATACGGTTGGTACCGACGCGATCCGCGCCATCGGCGGCGACACGATTGGCCCCGACACGATCCGCGCCATCGGCGGCGACGCGATTGGCACCGACACGATCCGCGCCATCGGCGGCGATACGGTTGGTGCCGACACGGTCCGCACCATCGGCGGCGACGCGATTGACACCTACGCGGTCGGCGCCGCCTTCGGCCACCAGCGGCGCAGCGCCGGATTGAACGGAAGACTGCGCCGCGGCGAAGGCACTGGCAGACAGGGCGGCGATAACGAGGCTGGCGAGGATGTGCTTTTTCATGGTCAGGCTCCGGGGCGGGCTGGAAGGTGGCTACGGAACCTATGCTACTCGCACGAATTTGATAAAAAAGCGCAAATAAACAATCTAAACAATCGAATCAGTAGATACAAATCTGAAACAAAACCCCGCTCCAAGGTTTCAGTCAGGTAATTCGACGGGCGGGAAGCGCAGGGCCAGGCCGTTGCTCGCCGTGCGGCTAGCAGGCTGTTGAAAAACTACCTGCGTTGCCATTGCGGCGTTAAAAACAGGCTCAAAATGCTCATTTACAACTCGTAAACTGCGCTTTTTCGCCTGTTTTTGCCTTGCACTGGCTGCCTCGCCTACGTTTTTCAACGGCCTGCTAGACGCGGCTGCCCGGGGTGCGGCGAGCGTGCTTCTGCTGCAGGATCAGCGAGGCTTCGTTGTAGGCCGTCTGGAAGGCGTCGCTGCCGATCCATTCCACCGCCGCGTCCTCGTCCTCATCGTGGAAGATCCCGCGATAGACGATCAGCAGACCCATCATAAAGTCGGTGGCCGCATCTTCCGCCTCCTCGGCGACCACCAGCTCCAGCACCGGGTATTGCAGGAACACCAGACACAGCGCCAGCAGGCTGATGCCCTCGCCGACCCGCATCGCCTGGAACAGGTCGTCGAAGTCCGCCGGGTCGAAACCGTTCTCCTCGATGTCCTTGAAGTCGAAGGTGCTCAGGTCGATGGCGACATCGTCGAACGGCTCGTCGATCAGCGGATTGGCCAGCAGCGGATGCACCAGATTGGCCTTGGGCTTGCCCACGCGGTTCTGCTTGGCCTTGGCTTTGGCCCGCTGGGCGCGCTTTTTCTGTTTATCCGGGGAGGCCATGGCGGCGGGTTCCTTGTTCGGTGCAGCCATATGCATGGCCCAGGTTGATCGGGTGCGTATTGTAGGCGGGTCTTGGTTGGGGGGGCGCTGGGTGGCGGGGATTATTTCTGCCTTATCGGCCGTTTTCGGCCGTTTTCGGCCAATAGCGGCCACTCCCAAACTGTCTGAGTAGTCAGTCAAGCAGCGCTCGCTTTTCTACAAGAAAGTCGATCAGCGCCCGCACCTTGGCCGGCATCTGCGCACGGGTCGGGGCGTAGAGATAGAAGCCCGGAAAAGACGGGCACCAGGGCTGCAACACTCTGACCAGCTCGCCCGATGCCATCTGCTCGCGCACGCAGATATCCAGATACTTGATCAACCCTACGCCCTGGATAGCCGCCTTGAGCATGCTCTCGTCGTCGTTGAATACGACGCTGCCGCGCGGCTCGAACACCTGGGTGTGGCCCTCTTCATCAGGCTCGGTGAACGACCAGCGATCCAGCGTGCCGCTGCTGGTGAAGCGATAGGCCAGGCAGTTGTGACGGATCAGCTCGGCCGGGGTCTGCGGCACACCATGACGCTCGAAATACGCAGGCGAGCCGACCACTGCCATCTCGATGCGCGGCGTGATCGGCACCGCCACCATGTGCTCGTCCAGGCTCTCACCCAGGCGAATGCCCACATCGGCGCCGTCGGCGATGATGTTGGCGAAGCCGTCGTTGAGTACCAGTTCCAGGCGCAATCCAGGGTAGCGGGCGAGGAATTCGCCGAGATGCGGCTCCAGCAGGGTTCGCGCGGCGATGCGCGAGGTGTTCACCCGGATCAGGCCGGTGGGCGCGGACGGCACCTCGCCCAGCTCGGCCACCGCCGTGTCGATCATCTTCAGCGCCGGGGCCAGCGCATCGAACAGACGCTGGCCTTCCTCGGTCAGCGACATGTCGCGCGTGGTGCGGTGCAGCAGACGCACGTTGAGCTGCTGCTCCAGGCTCTTGAGGTGCTGCGACAGCGCTGCGCGGGACATTTCCATCTCGGTCGCCGCCTTGGTGAAGCTGCGATGACGGGCGATATGGACGAACCAGGCCAGGGCCGGAAGCAGCGACGGATTGATCGACATATTGTTCAGTCTCGCTAACAGGTCATGTCGATTCTTGCATATTTTTCTAAAACAAAGCCGGATCTAGTATGACTCCATCGAGCGGCACACAGCCCCTCCCCACTGGAGCCAAGATCATGCAGAAAGTCAGCATCCCCACCCTCAACGGCCAGAGCGTCACCCTCGCCGCCGTGATCCATCAGCCGGCCAACTTCGATGCCGGCAAAAAGTACCCGGTGATTGTCGTGGCCCATCCCGGCGGCGGTGTGAAGGAACAGGCCTCCGGCCTGTACGCCCAAAAGCTGGCGGAGCAGGGGCTGCTGGCCATCGCCTTCGACGCCTCCTTCCAGGGTGAGAGCAGCGGCGAGCCGCGTCAGCTGGAGAACCCCTATATCCGCACCGAAGACGTCAGCGCCGTGGTCGACTACCTGACCACCCTGTCCTATGTTGATGCCAACCGCATCGGCGCCATGGGCATCTGCGCCGGTGGTGGCTACACCGCCAACGCCGCCATCAATGATCGCCGCATCAAGGCCATCGCCACCGTCAGCGCGGTGAACATCGGCCAGATGTTCCGCAACGGCTGGGAGAACACCGTCAAGGATGCCGACGCACTGCCCTACATCGCCCACGGCTCGCAGGCGCGCAGCAGCGATGCCAGCGGCGCCGCGCTGGCCACTCTGCCGCTGGCACCGATGCGCGAGGAAGATGCGCCCAACGAGGAGCTGCGCGAAGCCTGGGAGTACTACCACACCCCGCGCGCCCAGCATCCGAATGCGCCGGGCTTCATGACCGCGCGCAGCCTGCCGCAGATCATCACCTACGACGCCTACCACAAGGCCGAAGCCTTCCTTACCCAGCCGATCCTCAGCGTGGCGGGCAGCCAGGCTGGCAGCAAGTGGATGAGCGATGACCTGCTCGCCCGCGCCGCCAGCACTGACAAGCAGATGCACGTGATCGACGGTGCCAACCACATGTCGCTGTACGACAAGCAACCCTACGTGAACGAGGCCGTCTCGGTTCTGGCCCAGTTCTTCCAGACCCGCCTGTAACCCACCCACACAGTGAGAGCAGCCGAGCGCCCTGCGCCGGCTGCCCAGGAGAGCATTCCATGAGCACCATCCAGCACGTCACCTACCGCAACCTTGGCTGGGACAGCGCCGCCGACCTGTATCTGCCGGCGGGCTTTGACACGAGCAAGACCTATCCGGCCATCGTCAGCACCCACCCGATTGGCAGTTGCAAGGAGCAGACCTCCGGCAACATCTACGCTCGCCAGTTGGCCGACGCAGGCTTTATCGTCCTCGCCTTCGACGCCAGCTTCCAGGGCGCCAGCGGCGGTGAGCAGCGCTTCATGGAAGACCCGGCGATTCGCGTTTCCGACATCCGCTATGCCATCGACTACCTGGTCAGCCTGCCCTACGTGGATGCCAACCGCATTGGCGCCATCGGCGTGTGCGGCGGCGGTGCCTACACCGTCAGCGCCGCCATGACCGACCGCCGGATCAAGGCGCTCACCTCGATCACCGGGGTCAACTTCGGCCGCCTGATGCGCGAAGGCTTCAGCCAGTTCAACCCGCTCGCCGCGCTCGATGCCATGGCCGCACAGCGCACGGCAGAAGCCCAGGGGGCGGCGCGCCACGTCATCAACTACCTGCCGGATTCGGTCGAGGCAGGCAAACAGGCCGGCCTGACCGATATCGATGTGCTGGAGGCCACCGACTACTACAAATCGGCGCGCGGTCAGCAGCCCAACGGCGCCACCAGCGGGCTGTTCTCCTTCAACAGCGCCGCCATGGCCTGGGACGCCTTCGCCCATGTCGAAACCCTGTTGACCCAGCCGCTGCTGGTGGTGATCGGCGACAAGCCCGGCGCCTTCGGCGCCTACCGCGACGGCTGGGAGCTCTACGGCCGCGCCGCGTCGCAAGCCAAGCAGATCTTCGTCGCCGAGGGCTGGTCGCACTACGACCTGTACGACCTGCCGGAACCGGTCGCCCTGGCCATGGCGCAGGTCGTGCCGTTCTTCAAGCAGCACCTCTGAGGCGGCGAGGCAGCCATGAAAAAGGTACTCATCCTCGGCGCCACCGGGCAGATCGCCTAGTGGGTGGCCCGGGGCCTGGGGCAACGCGATGACGTGCAGCAGACCCTGCTGCTGCGCAACCCTAGGAAGCTCAGCGGCCAGGAGCCGAACAACGCGCAAGTGGTGATCGGCGATGTGCTCGACCGCAAGCTGCTGCGCGAGGTGATGACCGGGCAGGACATCGTCTACGCCAACCTGGCCGGCGAGGACCTGGACAAGCAGGCCGTGGCCGTCATCGACGCCATGCAGAAAGTCGGGGTAAAGCGCCTGGTGTTCGTGCTGTCACTGGGCATTTACGACGAAGTGCCCGGCCGGTTCGGCGAGTGGAACCGCGCCACCATCGGCGAGGATCTCAAGCCCTACCGCCGCGCAGCGGATGCCATCGAAGCCGCCGGCCTGGACTTCACCGTCCTGCGCCCGGCCTGGCTGACCGACGAGGACGAGGTGGACTACGAGATCACGACCAAAGGCGAGCCGTTCAGGGGCACCGTGGTCTCGCGCCGCAGCGTGGCCGAGCTGATCGTGCAGATCATCGTCTCGCCCGAACTGCATGTCGGCGCCAACCTGGGGCTGAACAAACCGAACAGTGACGGCGACAAGCCCTACTTCATGTAAAGCGAGGCCGACGATGCTCAAGTGGATTGTCCTGTTGCTGGGTTTGCCCGTCGCGCTGGCGGTGTTGGTGCTGCTGACCGTTACCTGGATCGAGAGCCGCCAGGCCCGCGCGCTGGAAAGCGAGCAGCCCTACAGCGGCCCGGCGGGCGCGCCACGCACGGCGGTGGTGTATTTCTCGCGCTCGGGCAATACCGCCCTGGCGGCGCGCCATGTAGCTCAGCGGCTAGATGCACAGCTGATTGCGCTGCAGGCACCGGCCTACCAGCTCGGCGTGGGCGGCCTGGCGCATGCACTCAAGGACGCCAACGCACTCAAGGAGCAGCCCGAAGCGCTGCCCGAGATCGTGCCAAACACTATCGACCTCACCGCGTTCGACAGCGTCTGGCTCGGCTCGCCCGTATGGCTCTACAGCCCGGCGCCGCCGATCTGGGCCTTCGTCGAGTACAACCGCTTCGACGGCCAGCATGTCGTGCTGTTCAACACCTTCAACAGCCACTTCGGCGACGATCACATCGCCCGGCTGCAGGCCAAGGTGATGGCCCGTGGTGCGCGCTCCTTCGAGCACCGCCACGTCCTGCGCGGGCGCATGACCCAGCAGCTAACCTCCGAACAGATGCTCCAGGCTATCGATGCCGAGTGGTTTGGCTCATCAACAGAACCATGAGCCATCCGGCCCTTTGGCACCTATGCGTGGAACTATGAGGCTAGAGACCGCTATTGGCCGTTCTCCGCCACTCGCACCTTCGCCACCTACTGATCGAGTCAGCAACAAGCAGCGCTCATTATCCAGGCAAATTGACTGGTCAGACTGAGGTAATTTCGCTTCCCCCCTTCTTACCCAATCCATCGCCAGCAAACTGGCTCCTACCCACTCGGCAGAGTCAGGCACACCTCCACCCCACCCTCGACATTGCCGATGCGCAGCTCGCCGCCATGCAGCTCGGCCACTTCCTGGACGAAGTTGAGGCCCAGGCCGGTGCTTTTGCGGCCGCTGCCGGGGCGCGGCAGGGAGTAGAAGCGTTCGGTCAGGCGCGCCAGGGCGTAATCGGGGATCGCCTGGCCCTGGTTGAACAGGCGCAGCCACACCCGCTGGCCCTGGCGTTCGGCACCGACGCGGATCGTGCCGCCGGGCGGGGTGAAGTCCAGGGCGTTGTCGAGCAGGTTGGCCAGCGCCTGGCGCAGCAGAAAGCGTTCGCCGCGCAGGCTCAGGTGCGCCGGCACGGCCTGCTCGACCCGCAGGTCGGCGGCAAGGATGCGCGCCTGCTGCGCCTGCAGCAGTTCGTCCACCAGCGCCGCCAGCGGCACCGCCACCCGCTCCTCCAGGCCCTTGCGCTGTTCCACCTGGGCCAGGTGCAGCAGGCGTTCGATCAGTTGCTGCAGGCGCGCGCTTTCCTGCTGGATATTGGCCACGAAACGCTGGCGCTGCGCGGCCGGCATCTCGCCGTCGAGCAGTTCGGCGGCGCCGCGGATGGCCGCCAGCGGGCTCTTCAGTTCGTGGGTCAGGGTGTGCACGTAGCGCTCGACGTAGGCCTTGCCCTCCAGTTCGGTGCGCATACGCTCCACCGCCACGGCCAGCTGACCCAGCTCGCCGCCGCGCACCCGTGGCGCCTCGGCGCGACGCCCCTCGCTGACCGCCTGGGCGTAGCGGGTCAGCTTGCCCAGCGCGGCGCCGAGCCACCAGGACAGCGCCGCGCCGATCAGCAGACCGAGGCCGATCAGGCCGGCGCCGAGCCAGCCCAGGCGGGTCTGCGAGCGCTCGATATAGGGCTGCAGGCTGCGGTTGGGCTTGGCCACCGAGACCACGCCGATGATCCGCTCGCCGTCCTTGATCGGCGCCGCCACGTACATCACCGAGGAATCCGGATCGCTGGGGTCTTCCCTGGTCGAGCGCGCGCCGTACTCGCCACGCAGGGTCAGCAGCACGTCGTTCCAGCGCGAGTAGTCCTGGCCGACGGCCTGGCCGCTGGAGTCGAGCAGGACGATGCCCCGGGCGTCGGTGACGTAGATGCGGTGGTTGACCTCGGCCTTGCTCACGCCCCATATATTCGCTCCGGGCTGGCGCCGGCCGTAGGCCTCCAGCGCCTCGGGCAGACGGCTGTGCTGCAGGCTGCCGGCCTTGACCTCGTCGCGCAGAATCTCGGCCAGCAGGTTGGCGGTGTCGACCAGGGTTTCCTCGGTGCTCTGGCGCACGCCGGGGCGGATCTCGTCCATCACCGTGCTCAGCACGAACCAGCCGGCCAGGCCGACGAAGAGGAAATAGACGAGAAAGATGCGCACGCCCAAGGGCATGGTTCAGCCCTCCGGATCGTAGCTGTAGCCCAGGCCGCGGTGGGTCTGGATCGGCTCGGCGGCGGCCACCACCGCGCGCAGCTTGGCGCGCAGGCTCTTGATATGGCTGTCGATATTGCGCTCGTAGCCGGCCTCGCTGGCCACGCCGAGGGCGTCGAGCAACTGCTCGCGGGAGAACACCCGCCGCGGCTGGCTGAGCAGGGTCTGCAGCAGGCGGAACTCGTGGCGGGTCAGGGCCAGGGGCTGGCCGTGGAAGGCGATCTGGTAGCGCGCCAGGTCGAGGCGAAAGGGCCCGGTCGCGGCGTTATCCACAGGCGCGGCGGCGCGTGGCGCCACCCGTTTGAGGATGGCCTTGACCCTGGCGGCCACCTCGCGCGGGCTGAACGGCTTGACCACGTAGTCGTCGGCGCCGATCTCCAGGCCCACCACGCGGTCGATCTCCTCGCTGCGCGCGGTGAGGAAGATCACCGGCACCTCGGAGAAGCGCCGCAGCCGCTTGCAGGCCTCGAAGCCGCTGATGTCCGGCAGGCCGACATCGAGTATCGCCAGGTCGAAGGCCTGGATTTCCAGCAATGCCAGCGCCTCGCCGGCGAGCGTCACCCAGCGGGTGGCGAAGCCTTCGGCCTGCAGCGCGTAGACCAGGGTGTCGGCAATCGCGGCTTCGTCTTCGACTATCAGTATCTGCGGCATCGGGCGTCCTGCTCGGCGGGGTGGTCACGGCCGGCAGACTGCGCCAGCCCGAACAGCCCGTCAAGGCGGGGCAATCGATGCACAGAAACTGGGGATGGCGCTGTGGATAAGCTTGGAGCAGTTGGCGCCGGGCCAGATGGTGTCTGGCTCTGCGGCGGCTGGCTGATTTCTGCGCGGCGCCGAGCATTCAGGCGAGACAGCGGTGCGCATCGCGCCCCCCCAGGGGCGTTCACAAACCCACAGAAGCTGGGGGCCAAGTTGTTGATAACCTTGGAGTAATGCGCTGCAGGCGGCGCTGGCCGGGGGCTGCGGGCGATTGTGCGATTTGTGTACGGCGAGGGTGGCGCAGGGTTAGTCACAGGCGCTGCGTGCGGGGCACCTCAGGGGCCCTGGCTATGCACAGATACTGGGGACGGCGCTGTGGATAAGCTTGGGATGCCCGCCGCCAGGCCCGGCGCCGCGGGGGCTGCGCCGGGCTGGCGGTTTTCTGCGCAATGGCGCTAGCCGAGCTGGAAACGCCCGGTGTTCTGCGCCAGGCCCTCGCTGCCGCGGCGCAGCTGTTCGGCGGCGCTGCTCACCGCCTGGGCGCCGTCGAGCAGCTGGCCGGCGGCCTGGTCGACCTGCTGGATATTGCCGCTGACCTCGTCGGCGGTGGCGGCCTGTTGTTCGGCGGCGGTGGCGATCTGCGCCAGACGGTCGCTGACCCGCTGCACCGACTCGACTATGGCCTGCAGGTCGTCGCCCATGGCCAGCACGCTGCCGATATCGCCGTCGGCCTGGCTGCAGGCCTCCTCCATCAGGCTCACCGACTGGCCGACCACGCGCTGCAGGTTGTCCACCGTCTGGGCGATTTCCTGGGTGGAATCCTGGGTGCGCTTGGACAGCGAGCGCACCTCGTCGGCGACCACGGCGAAACCGCGCCCGGCCTCGCCGGCGCGCGCCGCCTCGATCGCCGCGTTGAGCGCGAGCAGGTTGGTCTGCTCGGCGATGCCCTTGATCACCTCCACCACCCGATTGATCTGCTGGGTCTGCTCGCGCAGCTGCTGCAGCGCTGCGGCGCTGTCGCCCAGGCGGCTGCTGAGTTGGCGCATGCTGGCGCTGGTGCGGGCGCTGCGCTGGTTGCTGCCCAGCGCCACCTCGCGGGTCTGCTGCGCCTCCACCGCGGCCTGCTCGCAGCTCTGCGCCACGCTCTGCGCGGTGGCGGCCATCTGCGTGGCAGCGGTGGCGATCTGGCTCATCTGCGCCTGTTGCTGCTCCACCGCATCCAGCGCGTCGCGGGCCTGGCCGCCGAGCAGCTGCACCGTGTCGTCGAGCTGACGGCTCTCGCGGCCGACGCCCTGCAGCGAGTCGCGCAGCTGCGCCACGGCACTGTTCAGCGCCTGGGCGATGGAGGCCAGGTCGTCGGCGCCGTGCACCTGCATGCGCACGCGCAGGTCGCCGTCGCGCAGGCTTTCCGCCGCTTCGATGATGCCGGCGGTGCTACGCCGGATCGAAGCGTTGAGGCACAGCAGCACGTACAGCGCCAGCAGGGTGAGCAGGACGAAGGCGCCGATCACCTCGACCATGGTCAGCAGCGCGCGCTGGCGATGCTGCCCCAGGCTCGCGGCGAACTGGCCGTAGACCGCCTGCTGCAGCCCCTGCAACTGCGCCTCCAGGGCCTCGACGCGCTGCACGAATTGCTCCGGGGTCAGCGCCATGGGGCTGGCCTCGAACATGTCGCGGTCGATCTGCGCGAGGAACTGGTCGAAGCCGGCCAGCGCCGCCTCGAACGGCCCGGCCAGCTGGCGCATGGCCTGCGGCGCCTCGCGCTGCAGGGTGCTCTGCGCCTTGATCAGCTGCGCGCGCTGCTCGTCGAGGCCGCGGCGCAGGTCGCGGATCAGCACCCGGCTCTGCAGGGTGAAATGCTGCGACACCACCGCGCCATGGCCCTGGGCGGCGAAGGTGCCGAGCTGTTCGAGCAGGCGCGGCAGGATGTAGGTGAGCTGCTCCATCATCAGGTAGGTGGCCAGGCGCGGATCGAGGATCAGGCCGCTGTCGGTGGCCACCTGTTCGCGCAGGGCGAGCAGGTGCAGCAGGGTCTTCTGGTAACGTTCCAGCGCATCCGGTAACGCCACAGGGGCCAGGGCCTGCGCCTGAAGCCCAGCGCGTTCGGCTTGCAGCGCCTGGAAATGTTCGCGCGCCTGGGCGCCGATCAGCGCACTTTGCAGCGGCGCGGCGGCTTGCTGCAGGGCCTCGTCGAGCTGCGCCTCGCGCTGGCGCAGCAGCCCCTCGGCGGCGTTATCGGTGCCCTTCCAGCGCGCCAGCAGGGTGCGCTGGGCGATCAGTTCGCGCTGCACCAGGGCCATGGACTGCAGCGCCTGCGCGCCTTCCAGCTCGTGGTCGATGGCCTGCAGGCGACCCAGGTAGTCGCTGCCGATCACCCACAGGGCATAGCCCAGCGGCAGGGCGAACAGCAGGAACACCAGCTGAAACTTGCGCGCGAAGCTGAACCGCTCCAGCAGCCGCACACCCGGTTTGAGTACTCCAGTCATCGCGACACCTCAACGAGTTCCACGGGCCCTCGCGGGCCAGGTAAGAAACTGCATCAAGCAAGAAACAGGCCGCCATCCTGGAGCACTCGGCGACCGCGGGCAGGGGGCTATGGCCCCGTGCCCGCAGTCTAGGTTCTGCACGAAAAGTGCCTGCGCTCGGTGATGCTTCGTTAAAAATCGGTTCGGAATGCTCATGTACAGCTCGTACACTCCGCTTCCTCACCGATTTTTGCCTTGCCTGACCTTCGCTCGACGACTTTTCGTACTGAACCTAGTTCAGCACTGCGGCCGCTCGCGGGTGTAGCGTTCGGCGGGGTTCACCGCCGCGCCGAAATCGCGCAGGGCGCTGGCGCCGATCAGCAGGGGGTAGTTGAAGGTGCTGCGGTCGGTGAGGTTGACCTCGATGGTGCGCCGCTCCTCGCCCAGGCACACCGGCAGCTCGATCACCGGGCGCTGCGAGGCCGCCGCCGTCTTCAGCGGCTGGCCGGCCAGCTCCTCGCTGCGCGTCTTGATCTCGGCGATGCGCACCAGCGGGTGCTCATGCACACGCTCCTCGGCGCCGTCCACCGCCAGGCGAAAGCGCACCCAGTCCTCGCCGTCGCGCTCGAAGCGCTGGATGTCCTTGGCCGACAGCGAGGCGGTCATGGCGCCGGTGTCCATCTTGGCCTTGAGGGTCTGGCCCAGCTCGGGCAGTTCGATCAGCTCGTAACGGCCGTACAGCGTGGGTTGTTGAGCGGCCAGGGCCGGCAGGCTGAGCAGCGCGGCCAGCAGGATCGGGACATGGTTCAAGGTCGGTACTCCTGTAAGGGGATAGACCGGATTTCCGACCGCCCCCGGCGCCGCCCTGTTCCCCGGGCGGCGTGACAAGGTGTTACCAAGCGGCCCGCCGCTACCCTTGGAGGCCGCGCCGCGCCTTGCTTATCATGGCCGGCCACCGCCCATCATGGAGTCGATATGCGCCCGCTGCTGACCGGCCTTGCCAACCTCGTGCTGTTGCTCGCCAACACCCTGATCCTGATCGGCCCGCTGCTGCTGATCGCCCTGGCCAAGTTCGTCCTGCCCGGCCAGACGGCGCGCGACGCCTGCTCGCGCGGGGTGATGTGGGTGGCCGAGTTCTGGGCGGAGAACTGCAAGCGCATCTTCGCCCTGACCACCCCGACCCACTGGGACATCCGCGGCAACGCCGAGCTGCGCCGCGACCGCTCCTACCTGGTGATCAGCAACCACCAGTCCTGGGTCGACATCCCGGCGCTGGTGCAGGCGTTCAACCGCAAGACGCCCTACTTCAAGTTCTTCCTCAAGCAGCAGCTGATCTGGGTGCCGCTGCTCGGCCTGGCCTTCTGGGCGCTCGACTACCCCTTTATGAAGCGCTATTCGAAAGCGTTTCTGGAGAAGAATCCGCAGATGAAGGGCAAGGACCTGGAGATCACCAGGGCCGCTTGCGAGAAGTTCAAGCGCCTGCCGGTGACCGTGGTCAACTACCTCGAAGGCACCCGCTTCACCCCGGCCAAGCAGGCGCAGCAGGACTCGCCCTACCAGCATCTGCTCAAGCCCAAGGCCGGCGGCGTGGCCTTCGTCCTCGCCACCCTGGGCGAGCAGATCGACGCCGTGCTGGACGTCACCCTGGTCTATCCGGGCCAAGGCGTGCCGGGCTTCTGGGCACTGCTCAGCGGTCAGGTGGCGAAGGTCATAGTGGATATCCAGACCCGCGAGCTGGACCCGGCGCTGTGGCAGGGCGACTACGAGAACGACGGCGAATTTCGCCAGTACCTGCAGGGCTGGGTGACGCAGCTGTGGCAAGACAAGGACGCGCGCATCGCGCAGATTCGCGCCGAGGGCGCGTGACGCCGGCACGAAAAAAGGGAGCCCGCAGGCTCCCGAAAAAAGGCGCGGACCAATGCGCCTGGCCGTAGCACCAACATTGAATCGGGGCGGACGGGCACGCGGCCCGTCCACCGTGCAGCGCAGCGCGATCAGGCCGCGCTGAAGGTCTTGTGCGGGTCGATGACGAATTTCTTCGGCACCCCGGCATCGAACTCGTGGTAGCCGTTGGGGGCCTGGTCCAGGCTGATGACCTGCACGCCGACCACCTCGGCGATATTGATGCGATCCCACATGATGGCCTGCATCAGCGCACGGTTGTACTTCATCACCGGGGTCTGGCCGGTGTGGAAGCTGTGCGACTTGGCCCAGCCGAGGCCGAAGCGGATGCTCAGGGCACCGATCTTCGCCGCCGCGTCCACCGCGCCCGGGTCTTCGGTGACGTAGAGGCCGGGAATGCCGATCTTGCCGGCCACGCGGGTGACCTGCATCAGCGAGTTGAGCACGGTGGCCGGGGCCTCGTGCTGCACGCCGTCATGGCCGTGACCGCGGGCCTCGAAGCCTACGCAGTCGATGGCGCAGTCGACTTCCGGCTCGCCGAGCAGCGCGGCGATCTGCTCATGCAGCGGAGTGTCCTTGGACAGGTCGGCGATCTCGAAGCCCACCGCCTTGGCATGGGCCAGGCGCACCGGGTTGACGTCGCCGACTATGACCACGGCGGCGCCGAGCAGACGCGCCGAAGCGGCGGCGGCCAGGCCGACCGGGCCGGCGCCGGCGACGTAGACGGTGCTGCCCGGGCCGACGCCGGCGGTGACCGCGCCGTGGTAGCCGGTGGGCAGGATGTCGGACAGGCAGGTCAGGTCGCGGATCTTCTCCATGGCCTTGTCGCGATCCGGCAGCTTGAGCAGGTTGAAGTCGGCGTAGGGCACCAGCACGTATTCGGCCTGGCCGCCGGTCCAGTCGCCCATGTCGACGTAGCCGTAGGCGCCGCCGGCGCGGGCCGGGTTGACGGTCAGGCAGACGCCGGTGTGCTGTTCCTTACAGCTGCGGCAGCGGCCGCAGGCGACGTTGAACGGCACCGAAACCAGGTCGCCGATCTGCAGGCGCTCGACGTCGCGGCCCTTCTCGATCACCTCGCCGGTGATCTCGTGGCCCAGCACCAGGCCGACCTGGGCGGTGGTACGGCCGCGCACCATATGCTGGTCGGAGCCGCAGATATTGGTGGAAACCACTTTCAGGATGACCCCGTGCTCGATCTTCTTGCCGCGCGGGTCCTGCATTTTCGGGTAGTCGATCTTCTGCACTTCGACCTTGCCCGTACCGAGATAAACCACACCACGATTACCAGACATGCGTCACTCTCCTTTGTTGTTGTGGATACAAGACGCGACCGACGGGCCGCGCGGCCTTGCACTGGAGCTTTTCGTCTGTTGCCGGACACCGCCGGTGAAGCCTGGCAGAGCGGTGACCGAATCTAGGGTGCGCCGTGCGCACCTATGTTCTTGCGTGATACCCGGTGCGCGCGGCCTAGGCGGCCCCGCGACAGGCGATGAGTCAGGGGTTGAGCACCACCGTGCGGTTGGCGTTGAGGAACACGCGGCGGTCGATGTGGTAGCCGACGGCGCGGGCCAGGGTCAGGCACTCGATGTCGCGGCCCTTGGCGATCAGGTCCTCGGGGTAGTGGGCATGGTCCACCGCCTCCACGCCCTGGGCGATGATCGGCCCCTCGTCGAGGTGATCGTTGACATAGTGGGCGGTGGCGCCGACCAGCTTGACCCCCTTCTGATAGGCCTGGTGGTAGGGCTTGGCGCCCTTGAAGCCGGGCAGCAGCGAGTGGTGGATATTGATCGCCCAGCCGTCCAGCTTGCGGCACAGCTCGGGCGACAGCACCTGCATGTAGCGGGCGAGCACCACCAGCTCGGCGCCGGTGTCCTCGACCACCTGCATGACCTTGCGCTCCTGCGCCGGCTTGTCGGCCGGGTCGAGCGGGAAGTGGTGATAGGGGATGCCGTGCCAGCGCGCCAGCGGTTCCAGATCCGGGTGGTTGGACACCACCGCCACCACGTCCATGGCCAGCTGGCCGATGCGCTGGCGGTAGAGCAGGTCGTTCAGGCAGTGGTCGGCCTTGGACACCATCAGCACCACCTTGGCCCGGTAGCCCGGCGGGGTCAGCTCCACCTGCATGGCGAAGGGCGCCAGACGCTCGGCCACGCCGGCGCGGAAGGCGGCCTCGTCGAAGCCGTCCGGCTGGCGGAACTCGACGCGGATAAAGAAGCGCGAGGACAGCCGGTCATCGAAACTGTGGTGCTCGGTGACGTAGCAGCGCTGCTCGAACAGAAAGCGCGTCACCGCGTCCACCGTGCCGAGCACGCTCGGGCAGTGGGCGGTGAGAATCCAGGTATCGGGGGTGCGGCTCATGTCGATCTCCAAAGCGCAACGACGTAGGTTGGGCTGAGCTTGCGAAGCCCAACAAGGGGCGCGCGGCGCTCCCTGCGGCCTTCCGGGGCTCCCTGCGTTGGGCCTCGCTGCGCTCGGCACCAACCTACCCAGAGCCCCTTGTCGATCAGGCTTCTACCGCCAGCCCGTACTCGGCGCTGGCGTCCTGCAGCCACAGCCAGAAGTAGTCGGAGAAGCTGCGGCGGATCAGCAGTTCCCAGGTTTCCTCGGCGGTATGGCGGATGATCAGCTGCGACTTGGCGAACACCGTGCCCACCGCCTTGCCCACCGGGAAGTTGCTCGGGTGCACGTCGTAGCTGCTGGACTTCATCAGCAGCTCGCGCACCTTGGGCCCGGACAGTTCCAGCAGGGTCTGCCCGCCGCTGACGTTGACCACCGAGATGTGCTGGCCGGCCAGCGCCTCGCGCAGCTTGGCCTCGACCTCGAACTCCGTGCCGCCGGGCACGATCAGCAGCCACTCGTCCGGGCCCAGCCACTGCAGCGAGCTGTCGCCGCTGGCCACCAGGGTCAGCGCCACCGGCAGCTCCAGGCCCAGGGCCTTGTGCACGCCGCCGGCGAACTCGGCATCGTCGGCGTCGCCACGCAGGATCAGGTGACCCAGCAGCTTCTTCTCGCGCAGGGTCACCCCGGCGCGCTTGGGGCCCTTGCCGGCCAGCTCGTGCAGGCCGGCGTGGTGCAGCGGCGATTGCCCGGCGATGTCGGCGGGGCGTTGCTGGTAAACGTTCACGTTAGACATTCTGGCGATCCCCTTTCGGGTCATAGAACACGGGGCTGACGATTTCGGCTTCGATCACGCTGCCATCGGCCAGCGGCGCGAACACGCGCTCGCCGATCCGCGAGAGGCCGCCCCGCACCAGGGCCATGGCGAAGCTGTACCCCATGGCCGCGCTCATGTAGCTGGAGGTGACGTGACCGACCATGGTCATCGGCACCGGCTGCTTGGGGTCGAACACCAGCTGCGCGCCTTCCGGCAGGACCTTGTTCGGGTCCAGGGGCTTGAGGCCGATCAGCTGCTTGCGGTTTTCCTTGAGGCAGTCCTCGCGGTTCATGCCGCGCCAGCCGATCCAGGAGAACGGCTTGGTGCGACCGACGCACCAGCCCATGCCCAGATCGTCCGGGGTGACCGAGCCGTCGGTGTCCTGGCCGATGATGATGAAACCCTTCTCGGCACGCAGCACGTGCATGGTCTCGGTGCCGTAGGGGGTCAGGCCGTGCTTCTGGCCGGCCTCGACGATCTTCTCCCAGACGCCCAGGGCATAGTCGGCCTGCACGTTGACCTCGTAGGACAGCTCGCCGGTGAAGGAGATGCGGAACACCCGCGCCGGTACGCCGCCGACCTTGCCTTCCTTCCAGCTCATGAAGGGGAAGGCGTCTTTATCGAGATCGATATCCGTCACTTCCGCCAGCAGCTTGCGGCTATTGGGGCCGGACAGGGTCATGGTCGCCCAGTGGTCGGTGACCGAGGTGAAGTACACCTTCAGCTCCGGCCACTCGGTCTGGTGGTAGATCTCCAGCCACTCCATCACCCGGGCGGCGCCGCCGGTGGTGGTGGTCATGACGAAATGGTTGTCGGCCAGACAGGCGGTGACGCCGTCGTCGAAGACCATGCCGTCTTCCTTGCACATCAGGCCGTAGCGGGCCTTGCCCACGTCCAGCTTGGTCCAGGCGTTGGTGTAGACGCGGTTGAGGAACTCGCGCGCATCCGGGCCCTGGATGTCGATCTTGCCCAGGGTCGAGGCGTCGAGGATGCCCACCGCGTTGCGCACGGCCAGGCACTCGCGGGCCACGGCGGCGTGCATGTCTTCGCCGTTCTTGGGGAAGTACCAGGGACGCTTCCACTGGCCGACGTCCTCGAACTCGGCGCCGTTCTCCAGGTGCCACTTGTGCATGGCGGTGTAGCGCTTGGGCTCGAACAGCTCGCCGCAATGACGGCCGGCGATGGCGCCGAAGGTCACCGGGGTGTAGTTCGGGCGGAACATGGTGGTGCCCATCTCGGCGATGCTGATACCCAGTGAACGCGCGGCGATGGCCAGGCCGTTGATGTTGCCCAGCTTGCCCTGGTCGGTGCCGAAGCCCAGCGCGGTGTAGCGCTTGACGTGCTCGACCGACTCGAAGCCCTCGCGGGTGGCCAGCTCGATGCCGGCGGCGGTGACGTCGTTCTGCTGGTCGACGAACTGCTTCGGCGCCCGCGCGGTGCCCTTGTCGTGCGGCACCTGGAACAGCGCGACCGCGGCTTCCTCGATGCGCTTCTCGGCCTTCGGCAGGCTGCCGGCGACGGCCTTGAAGCCGGCTTCGGCGGCGGCCTTGGCGCCGGCCTCGAAACCGTCGGCGAGGCTGTCGCCGAGGCCGAACACGCCGTTGACCGCACCGGCGCAATAGCGCTTCTGGAAGCCTTCGCCGGGGACGAAGGCGAGGATGTCTTCGCGCCACAGCGGACGGCCGCCGAGGTGCGAGGCCAGGTGCACCACCGGGCTGTAGCCGCCGGAGCTGGCGATCAGGTCGCAGTCGAGCATTTCGCCGGGGCTGCTGACCTTGTGCTTGGCCAGGTCGATGGCGCAGATGCGCGCACCGGTGACGCGCTTGCTGCCGCGCGCCTCGACCACCGCACTGCCGGTGAGCACGCGCACGCCACGCCGGCGCGCTTCCTCGACCCAGCTGCCGCGCGGGTTGCTGCGCGCATCGGCGACCGCCACCACCTGCAGGCCGGCGTCCAGCCAGTCGAGCACCACGCGGTAGGCGTAATCGTTGTTGGTCGACAGCACCAGTTTCTGCCCGGGCGCCACGCCGTAGCGGCGCACGTAGGTGGATACCGCATCGGCCAGCATGTTGCCGGGCACGTCGTTGCCGGCGTACACCAGCGGCCGCTCGTGGGCGCCGGTGGCCAGCACCACGCGACCGGCACGCACGCGGTGCATGCGCTGACGCGCCTGGCCCATGGGCGCGACTTCGCCGAGGTGGTCGGTGAGACGCTGATGGATGGTGAGGAAGTTGTGGTCGTGGTAACCGTTGACCGTGGCGCGCGGCAGCAGGGTCACTTCCGGCATCTTTTCCAGCTCGGCGATGGCCTTGGCGGCCCAGTCGGCGGCCGGCTTGCCGTCGAGGGTCTCGCGGGTGGAGAGCAGGCTGCCGCCGAACTCTTCCTGTTCGTCGGCGAGGATCACTCGCGCACCGCTGCGCCCGGCGGCCAGAGCCGCAGCCAGACCGGCGGGGCCGGCGCCGACCACCAGCACGTCGCAGTGCTGGTTCATGTAGTCGTAGATGTCCGGGTCGTTTTCCTTCGGCGCACGGCCCAGGCCTGCGGCCTTGCGGATGTACTTCTCGTAGGTCAGCCAGAGGTTCTGCGGGTACATGAAGGTCTTGTAGTAGAAACCGGGCGGCATCATACCGCCGCCGACCTTGCCGAGAATGCCCATCAGGTCGGTGTTGACGCTCGGCCAGCCGTTGGTGCTGGCGGCCGTCAGGCCCTGGTACAGCGCCTGCTGGGTGGCGCGCACGTTGGGGATCTGGGTGGCCTCGCTGGAGCCAATCTGCAGCACGGCATTGGGCTCTTCGGCACCGGCGGCGACTATGCCGCGCGGACGCGAGTACTTGAAGCTGCGGCCGACCACGTCGACGCCGTTGGCCAGCAGGGCAGCGGCCAGGGTATCGCCGGCGTAACCCTGAAAGGTCTGACCGTTGAAGCTGAAAGTCAGGGGCTGGCTGCGGTCGATGCGGCCGCCCTGGGCAAGACGATTGACCTGGCTCATGCCGTTACTCCTTGGTCGACGGCCTTCTTCGCGGCGAGGGAGGCCTCAGTCACGCTGGGGCGCTCGCCGATCTTGTAGGTTTCGAGGATTTCGTAGCTCACCGTGTGACGGGTGACGTTGAAGTACTGGCGGCAGCCCGCCGCGTGGATCCACAGCTCGTGGTGGATGCCGCGCGGGTTGTCGCGGAAGAACAGGTACTCGCCCCACTCCTCGTCGGTGCAGGCGTTCGGGTCCAGCGGGCGGGCGATGTGCGCCTGGCCGCCGGCGTGGAACTCTTCTTCGGAACGCAGTTCGCCACAGTGAGGGCAGAAGATATGCAACATGCTCGGTACCTCCAGAAAACCATCGTCCCTCTCTCAGCGAGAGAGGGCGCCAAAATCAGTGCGCCACACCCGCCGCGCCGTGTTCGTCGATCAGCGCGCCGTTGTGGAAGCGCTCGATGGAGAACGCCTTGGCCAGCGGGTGCATCTCGCCCTTGGCCAGGCTGGCGGCGAACACGTGGCCCGAACCCGGGGTGGCCTTGAAGCCGCCGGTGCCCCAGCCGCAGTTGAAGAACAGGTTCTTCACCGGGGTCTTGGCGATGATCGGGCAGGCGTCCGGGGTGGTGTCGACGATGCCGCCCCACTGGCGGTTCATGCGCACCCGCGACAGCACCGGGAACATCTCGACGATGGCCTGCAGGGTGTGTTCGATGGTCGGGTAGGAGCCGCGCTGGCCGTAGCCGTTGTAGCCGTCGATGCCGGCGCCGATGACCAGGTCGCCCTTGTCCGACTGGCTGATGTAGCCGTGCACGGCGTTGGACATGATCACGGTGTCGATGATCGGCTTGATCGGCTCGGAGACCAGCGCCTGCAGCGGGTGCGACTCCAGCGGCAGGCGGAAACCGGCGAGCTTGGCCATATGCCCGGAGTTACCGGCGGTGACCACGCCGACGCGCTTGGCGCCGATGAAGCCCTTGCTGGTTTCCACGCCAATCACCGCGCCGTTTTCCTTGCGGAAGCCGATCACCTCGGTCTGCTGGATCAGGTCGACGCCCAGGGCGTCGGCGGCGCGGGCGAAGCCCCAGGCCACCGCGTCGTGACGGGCGACGCCGCCGCGACGCTGCAGCGAGGCGCCGAGCACCGGGTATCGGGTGTTCTTCGAGCAGTCCAGGTAGGGAATCATCTCCGCCACCTGCTTGGCATCGACCACTTCGCCGTCGATGCCGTTGAGGCGGTTGGCGCTGACCCGGCGCTCGATGTCGCGCATGTCCTGCAGGGTGTGGCCGAGGTTGAACACGCCGCGCTGGGAGAACATGACGTTGTAGTTGAGGTCCTGCGACAGGCCCTCCCACAGCTTCATGGCGTGCTCGTAGAGCTGCGCCGATTCGTCCCACAGGTAGTTGGAGCGCACGATGGTGGTGTTGCGCGCGGTGTTGCCGCCGCCCAGCCAGCCCTTCTCGACCACGGCGACGTTCTTCACGCCGAACTCCTTGGCCAGGTAATAGGCGGTGGCCAGGCCGTGGCCGCCACCGCCGACGATGATCACGTCGTAGACCGGCTTGGGCGTCGGGTTGCGCCACATGCGCTGCCAATTCTCATGGTGGCTGAACGAGTGCTTGAACAGGCCGAAGCCGGAATAACGTTGCATGGGCATGCTCCAGGGTTCTACTCCCCTCTCCCGCTTGCGGGAGAGGGGCCGGGGGAGAGGGTTGGCTTAGCGATACACCGGGTAATCCGCGCACAGCCCGGCCACCAGCTTGGCCACCTGCGCCTCGACGTCGGCATCGCCGAGGTGGTCGAGGATGTCGCAGATCCAGCCGGCCAGCGCCTCGCACTGGGCGACCTTGAAGCCGCGGGTGGTGACCGCCGGGGTGCCGATGCGGATGCCCGAGGTGACGAACGGCGACTGCGGGTCGTTGGGCACCGCGTTCTTGTTCACCGTGATGCCGGCGCGACCGAGGGCGGCATCGGCCTCCTTGCCGGTCAGGCCCTGCTTGATCAGGCTGAGCAGGAACAGGTGGTTGTCGGTACCGCCGGAAACCACTTCGAAGCCGCGCTCGACGAACACCCGCGCCATGGCCTGGGCATTGTCGATCACCTGCTGCTGGTAGGCCTTGAACTCGGGCTCCATGGCTTCCTTGAAGCACACCGCCTTGGCCGCGATCACGTGCATCAGCGGGCCGCCCTGGGCACCGGGGAACACCGCGGAGTTGAGTTTCTTCTCGATCTCCTCGTTGGCCTTGGCCAGGATCAGGCCGCCGCGCGGGCCGCGCAGGGTCTTGTGGGTGGTGGTGGTGACCACGTCGGCGAAGGGGATCGGATTGGGGTACAGACCGGCGGCGACCAGGCCGGCGACGTGGGCCATGTCGACGAACAGGTAGGCCCCGACCTTGTCGGCGATGGCGCGGAAACGCGGGAAGTCGAGGGTCTTGGAGTAGGCGGAGAAGCCGGCGACTATCATCTTCGGCTTGTGCTCGACTGCCAGGCGCTCCACTTCGTCGTAGTCGATCAGCCCGGTGGCGGTATCCAGGCCGTACTGCACGGCGTTGTACAGCTTGCCCGAGGACGACACCTTGGCGCCGTGGGTCAGGTGGCCGCCGTGGGCCAGGCTCATGCCGAGGATGGTATCGCCGGCATTGAGCAGGGCCAGGTACACCGCGCTGTTGGCCGAGGAACCGGAGTGCGGCTGGACGTTGGCGTAGTCGGCGCCGAACAGCGCCTTGGCGCGGTCGATGGCCAGCTGCTCGACCTTGTCGACGTACTCGCAACCGCCGTAGTAGCGCTTGCCCGGGTAGCCCTCGGCGTACTTGTTGGTCAGCCCGCTGCCCTGGGCTTCCATCACGCGCTGGCTGCAGTAGTTTTCCGAGGCGATCAGCTCGATATGGTCTTCCTGACGACGCTCTTCCTGGTCGATGGCGGCGAGCAATTCATCGTCGTAACCCTGGATCTGATCCTGCTTGCTGAACATCTCGATCTCCCGGCAACCCGTCAGGGCCGCATCTGTGTTGGCGAAGCGCCCACCGCGGTGGCCCACGGAGCCATCGGCAGGGCGTCTGTTGGGATCGATTGTGCGAAATAGCCTGGGGGGTCATTTGCCTAATTACGACGTCAAAATGCTCAAACTGACCTACCCCGAACGGCGCGACGGGCGGTGACCACGGCGCCTGGCGGCCCAATGCCGGGAATGTCGCGCAGAGACAGGTGGCGGCCTGGGCCACGGCGCCGGGCAGCGGGGAAATGGGTGTAAGATCGGCACAGGCCCGCCTGGGTGCCGACCGGGGCGGTCTCCGCGGTCGCGCAGGCAACGACCGGACAGGAGCACCAGATGAACTACGCCGAATATCTGCAACCGCAAGCGCCTGCCTGCGGCACGCTGAAGACCTTCGGCTTCCTGCTGATCCCCAACTTCACCGCCATCGGCTTCGCCTCGGCCATCGAGACCCTGCGCATGGCCGGTCTGGCCGCCAGACGGCCGCTGTACCGTACCCTGCTGATCGCCGCCGGCAACGAGCCGGTGCCGGCCAGCAACGGCATGCGCGTGCTGGCGGACACCAGCTTCGAGCAGGCGCCGCCGCTGGACGCCCTGTTCGTCGTCGGCGCCAACCCGATCCCGCAGAAGTACGACCGGACGCTGCTCGCCTGGCTACGCCGGCTGGCCGAACAGGGCGTGCCGCTGGGCGGCATCTGCACCGGCAGCCACCTGCTGGCCTGCGCCGGCCTGCTCAAGGGCTATCGCTGCACCCTGCACTGGGAAGACATCGAGCAGGTCAAGGAGAAGTTCCCGGGAATCATCATCTCCAACCAGCTGTACGAGCTGGATCGCGATCGCTACACCTGCTCGGGCGGCACCGCCGCGATGGACATGACCCTGCAGCTGGTCAGCCGCGAGCCCGGCGGCGCCGAGATCGCCAGCCGCGCCGCCGAGCTGCTGCTGTGCGACCGGGTGCGCAGCGCCCGCGACCAGCAGCGCATCCCGTTGCGGCAGAAGATCGGCAACGCCCAGCCCAAGCTGAGCCAGATCGTGGCGATCATGGAGTCGAATCTGGAGGAACCGCTGGAGCTGGAGGAGCTGGCGCAGCTCAACGAGGTGTCGGTGCGCCAGCTGGAGCGGTTGTTCCACAAATACCTGGGGCGCAAGCCCAGCCAGTACTACCTGGAGCTGCGCCTGAATCGGGCGCGCGAGCTGCTGCTGCGCAGCGATGCCCAGGTGCGCGACGTCGCCCTGGCCTGCGGCTTCGCCTCGCCGGCGCACTTTTCCAAGTGCTACAGCCGCCAGTTCGGCCTGTCGCCGCGCGGCGAGCGCAAGCAGAGCCCCTTGGGCTGAGCGCTGCTGCACGAACGCTCGCGAGCCCCCGGAGACCGTCTCGCCAGGGCGCTTGCCGTCTTCACCACAGCTGAGCGCCCTCCTCCGCGCGGCAGGCTCACACGTTGAAACGACCCAGCAACTGATCCTGTTGGACCACCTGCTCGACCATCAGCCCACATTGCCGGACCTGCTGTTGAGCGCCGGCGGCGACCAGCTGGCTGATGTCGCGGATGTTGCAGGTATTGCGGTTGATCTCCTCGGTAGTGGCGCTCTGCTGCTCGGCCGCGGCGGCGATCTGCAGGTTCATGTCGCTGATCCGGGCGATCGCCTCACCAACACTCTCGAGCAGCCGATTGGCGTCGCCGGCATCTTCGGCGGTCCAGCTGGCGCTGTCGCGACTCTGCCGCATGCGCGCCTCCACCTCCTTCACCCCGCTCTGGAGATGGTCGATCATCTGGCGGATCTCCTCGGTCGATTGCTGGGTACGCGAGGCCAGCGAGCGAACCTCGTCAGCCACCACGGCGAAACCTCGCCCAGACTCCCCGGCACGGGCCGCCTCGATGGCCGCGTTGAGGGCCAGCAGGTTGGTCTGCTCGGCAATACTGACGATCACCGCAAGAATCGACTCGATGTCATGGCTGAGCCCGACCAGCCGATTGATTGCCTGGCCGGTGTCATCCATATCGGCGGCCAACTGCTTGATCGCCCGGCTGGTGCGCGCAACCACGACGAGGCCGCTTGCGGTTTCCAGGTTGGCGCCGGTCGCCGTCTGGGCGGCGGCCTGGGCGTTGCGCGCGACCTCCTCGGCAGTGGACGCCATTTCCTGCATCGCCGTGGCCAGTTGGTCGAGTTCCTGCAATTGCGCCTGCAAACGCTCGGCGGACACCTCGGCTTCGTTGCAGGTCAGGGCAGTACTGGCACGCACCCGCTGCGAGCCACCGACCATCTCGCCGATCAAACCCTGCAGGTACTGCAGAAAGCCGTTGAACTCGCGCGAGACCAGGGCGATCTCATCGCTACCGCTGGCCGGCAGACGACGCGTGAGATCGCCCTGACCGCTGTTGACCTCGCGCAAAGAAGCCCTGAGCCGATCGAGGGGCTCGAGCAGCCGCCTCATCAACAACCCCAGCAGCACCAGGCTGACGACCACCCCGAGCAGGGTGCCGAGCACGGCACGTTGACTGAGGGCATCGACCTCGGCCATGACCAAGCGCTTGTCCAACACCACACCGATGTACCAATCCATATCCGCAAGATCGCTCAGGGGCGTGAAGGAAAGCAGCAGACGCCCATCGTCACCGGCCTCCTGCAGCCCCTTGTCCAGCGCAGGCGTCTGGCCGTCGAACAGGTCGCTGTAGGCCTTGCCGTTCATGGGGGTATCGGGGTGGGAAATGATGGTGCCACTGCGGCTCAACAGGAAGGCATAACCAGCACCGTTGAAATCCAGGGTGTTGATCGCGTCGGCCACCGTCTGCAAGCGGATGTCGCCACCGAATGCTCCCTTGAACGCCCCGGCGTCGCTGACCCGAGCCACTGCGGATATCAGGACCTCACCGGTCCCGGCTACCGCGTAGGGTTCGGTTAGCACGGCTCGCGCGGCGTCCCGGGCCTGCGCATACCAAGGCCGCTGGCGGGCATCCCAATCGGCGGGAGGATGCCAGCCCGGATCGTTGCTGAGAGCTCGCCCTCCGGTCGCCTCCAGCCCGCCGAACATGGAGAGAAACTGCTCCTTGAGCACGGCTGATGCGAAAACCTGTTCTATCTGCGACTCGCTGAAATTGAGATCTATCTGCTGCGCAGCCATGTCGATCAGTTGCAACTTGGCGTTCAGCCAGGCCTCGATCCGCCGCGCCAGCGCCGTGCTCGATTCGTTGATGCTGGTTTCGACCTGCTGGCGCAAGGTGCCGCGCACCTGGCTGATCAGAGTCAGCGACAACAGGCTGGTGGTCAACAGCAGAACCAATGCTGCGGCTAACGCCACCTTGGTGCTGATCCTCATCGTGTTCGAACTCCTGTAGAAACCTTGCGCCCGCCACCGGCGGGCTACGGATAGCAAAAGGCCACGGACTCCGGAAAGACCGTGGCCTTGCTCAACAGAGCAGGACTCAGAGCCCGCGCTGCAACACCGGCAGTCGGCTGCGGGTCAGGACGGATACCGCCACGTAGCAGAGAGATGAGGCCAGGCAACCGAGCAACGGTCCTTCCACCCAGCCGATATCGGTGCTCAGCAACAGACCGCCGCTGGTGAAGAAGCCGACCAGCATGGCCGTCAGCGCGCCGGCGACGTTGCCACGCCAGAAGGTGGAGATGAACACCGGGCCGATCATCGCCGCCAGCAGGGTGCCGGAGCCGAGGATGCCGAGCCAGGACAGCATGAACGGCGGCGCGTACATCATCATCAGCAAGCCGAGCAGCCCCAGCGCCACCACCGCGACACGGTTGACGATCAGCGCACGCGGCGAATCCGTCTCGGCATTCTTGTTCAGTGCCAGGCGCAGGTCGTGCGAGGTCGCCGAGGCCACGGTATGCAGCATGGAGTTGGCGGTGGACTTCATGGCGAAGATGATGAACAGGGTGATCAAGCCCTGCAGCGCCGGGTGCATGAAGGTCTGCAGGTACATCGGCATGGCGTTGTCAGGATCCGCCAGTTGCGGGCCGAAGGCGCGCATGTACAGGCCGACGATGGGGATCAGGCTGAGCAGGCCGCCGAGAATGGCCACGTAGATCCCGACCTTGTGCATCTTCACCTTGGGCCTGAAGGCCAGAAAGCGGATGGCCATATAGGGCAACACCGCGGCGAACAGGAAGGCGTAGGGCAGCACCAGGAACACCGAAGCCTTGCTTTCGCCGTAGGGCGCCGCGGTGACCGGGTTGAGCAGCTTCGGGTCGATGCTGTTGAGGTTGGCCTCCCACAGCCCCAGGTCGACGCTGGTGAACATCTGCACCATGATCACCAGCGCGGCCAGGGCCATGCCGCAGACCATCACGGTGTCGGTCCAGGCCACCGCGGCCAGGCCGCCGAGCATGGTGTAGAGGATGATCACCGAGATCATCAGCCAGGCGCTGCTGGTCATATCGATGTTCAGCCAGGACGCGCCGAGCATGCCCACCGCCTTGATCTGGCTGACCAGAAAGACCATCAGCAGGACGATGGTCATGACCGCCGCCACCCCCTGCAGCAGGCGCCCGCCGGCGCCGCCGCCATGGATCTGGCCGATGTACTCGGGGATGGTGTTGCTGCCCATGCACAGGGCGCGCTTCTGCATGTGATTGGCGAAGAACAGCACGGCGATCATCATCGCCGGGGCGAAGAAGAAGTTGCCCAGCAACTCGATGGCGCCGAACTCGTAGGCCACCGCCGGCGAGCCCATGAAGCCCCAGCCGCTGAAGCCGGTGGCGACTATGGTGCTGGCGCCGACGAAGGCGCCCAGGCTTCGGCCGGCGAGCAGAAAGCCGCCTTCGTCGCTGTCCCTGACTTTGCGCGAGGAGAGAAAACCTATTCCGATCATTACCGCGAAGGTGACGATCAGCAGAGCCCAGTTGAACAGTTCATAGAAGTCCATTGCGCTTACTCCGCCGGTCGGGAGGTTTCGTGGGCGGCACGGCACACATAGGTGGCGGCCGCGATCAGGAACATGAGGATGTTGAGCGCTACGAAGAGCGTGAGTACCCAGGAGCTCATTGGTGTGGCCTCTTGTTGTCGTTATGGGCGCCCCGCAGGGCGGGTCAAAGGGCCGAGCGCGCAAGGCGTTCGGCGATAGCTCAGGCGTTCGGCGGCGCGAGGGTTGCGCCACCGCTCGTCAGGGAGGTGAATCGTCGGATGCCGGCGACGCCAATCCATCGCCATGGGCAACGGCGCGCAGGCTGAGCGCCCGCGCCGACGGCATCCACTCGCGAACCGCGGACAGCAGCCCGCCGGCTTTGCCGCTCGACTCGAAATCATTCATCTGCTGGCCTCCCGGTCGCCCACCCGAGGTGGGCGACGCTGCTTGGGCCATGCTCTGGCGAGCACGGCACGGGGACTACTTGCGAACGATGTTGCGCTCCGGGCCGTAGGGGAACTTGGTGATGTTCTCCGCGCCCTGCTCGTTGACGATCAGGATGTCGTGCTCGCGATAGCCGCCGGCGCCAGGCAGGCCTTCGGGCAGCATGATCATCGGCTCCATCGACACCACCATGCCCGGCTCCAGCACGGTGTCGATGTCCTCGCGCAGCTCCAGGCCGGCCTCGCGACCGTAGTAGTGGCTGAGGGTGCCGAAGGAGTGGCCGTAGCCGAAGGTGCGGTACTGCAGCAGGTCGTGGCTGAGGAAAATCTCGTTGAGTTCCTTGGCGATGTCGCTGCAGCGTGCGCCGGGCTTGATCAGCTTGAGACCGGCCTCGTGCACCTCGACGTTGGCCAGCCACAGGCGCAGGTGGTCGTCGGAGCAGTGGTCGAGGAACAGGGTGCGCTCCAGCGCGGTGTAGTAGCCGGCGATCATCGGGAAGCAGTTGAGGCTGAGGATGTCGCCCTTGTTCACCTTGCGGGTGGTCACCGGGTTGTGCGCGCCGTCGGTGTTGATGCCGGACTGGAACCAGGTCCAGGTGTCCATCAGCTCGACCTCGTCGAAGGTCTCGGCGATGGCGCGGACCATGGCCTGGGTGGCGTGCAGGGCCACCTCGTACTCCGGCACCTGGTCGCGCAGGGCCTCGACCACCGCCGCGCCGCCGATGTCGGCGATGCGTGCGCCGTGGCGGATCATCACGTGCTCCTCGGCGGACTTGATCATGCGCATGCGCATGCAGGGCGCGGCGACGTCGACCAGCTCGGCGTCCGGATAGCGGGCGGCCAGCTTGTCGCGGTTCTGCAGGTTCAGGTGGTCGAACTCGATGCCGATGCGGCGCGCGCGCGGCAGCGCCTGCTGGATGGCGACGAAGTAGTTGTCGCGCTGCCAGTCGGTGTAGACGATGTTGTCGGTGCCGACGGTGCGGCGCCAGGGCTGGCCGCCGTCGATATTGGCGCTGATGCTGACCACGTCGTCCTGGGTCACCACCAGGGCGTAGGGGCGGCCGAAGGAGCAGTAGAGGAAGTCCGAGTAGTAGTTGATGTTGTGGTACGAGGTGAAGACCGCCGCGTCGATGTTCTCGGCCGCCAGGTGGGCGCGCAGCTTGGCATGACGGTTGGCGTATTCCTGGGCGGTGAACGTCGATTTGACCTTTTCGCCGTTCCGGATTCGGAGCGTTTGGGGCATCTGCATGGCGTGAATCCCTCTGCTGTCTGGGGTAAGGCGACCGGCCGGATTGGCGGGTCGTTGAGAGGATTGCAACAGATGCCCGGCGCGGATTTTTGTACGGTTCCGACCCGAAGTTGGTCAGATCCGCTGCGGCCTATGCCCTGCCGCGCGGGCAATTTCCGCGCGCAAAAAAAAGAGGCCCGTACCGCGCTGCCAGCACGGACGGGCCTCGAAAGGGTGACAGCCGGAGGGACGGCGGTCAGTGCAGCGCCACCTGCGGCGTACGCCGCTCGTCGCTGGGGCAGAGGGCGAAGTGCTCGCGGTAGCAGCGCGAGAAGGTCTGCGCCGAGAGGAAGCCGCAAGCGGCTGCCACCTCGACCACGCTGAGGCGGGTACGGCGCAGCAACTGGCGCGCGCGCACCAGGCGCAGGCGCAGGTAGTAGCGCGCCGGCGAGCACTGCAGATGGCGCTCGAACAGGCGCTCCAACTGGCGCCGCGACAGCGCGACGAACCCCGCCAGCTGGCCGAGTTCGAGCGGCTCCTCAAGGTTGCTCTCCATCAGGCTGATCACCTCGCGCAGCTTGGGGCTGGGCTCGTCGCCGCACAGGTGCAAGGGCATCTGCGCCGGCAGCGGCTCGCAGCGGACCAGCTCGAATGCCAGGGTCTCGGCGATCGCCCTGACCAGCGGCTGGCCATGCCGACCGGCGATCAGCTGCAGCATCAGTTCCATCCCCGCCGCGCCGCCGGCGGCGGTACCGCGGTCGCGGTCGACGACGAAGGGCTGGGCGCTCAGCGCCACGCCGGGAAACGCGCGCTGCAGATCGACCCGGCAGCGCCAGCTGGTGCTGCACTGGTGGCCCTCCAGCAGACCGGCGCGCGCCAGCGTCCAGCTGCCACTGCCGAGCGCGCCGAGAAACCGCCCGGGCTGCGCCTGCTGCCGCAGGTAGCGCTCCAGTTCGGGCCGCTCGCGCGCCTGCGCGGCATCGCTGCCACAGAGGATCAGCCCGTGCAGCTCGCCCGCCGCGTCGGCGGCGCCATCCGGGGTGATCCACATGCCGTTGCTGGCGCGCAGCGGCCGGCCCTGCAGGCTGAGCGTCTGCCAGCGGTACAGGCTGCGCCCGGCCAGCTGGTTGGCCAGGCGCAGTGGCTCCAGCGCGGCGGCCAGGGCTACCAGGCTGAACTGGTCATCCAGCAGAAAGCCGATGGACTCCACGGCGGCAAGGGTCGGCAGTTTCTCGAAACGGGTCATTGCGGCAGTCCTCGACAAAACCAGCGGGCAGGAGAATCAGCACTCGACCTGGCTCACCGCCAGGCCGCCGCGCGAGGTTTCCTTGTACTTGTCGTGCATGTCGGCGCCGGTGTCGCGCATGGTGCGGATCACCCGGTCCAGCGAGATGTGGTGCTCGCCGTCGCCGCGCAGGGCCATCTGCGCCGCGTTGATCGCCT